>Ga0070731_10004880_pt1 | contig 11270 bp, 12 predicted proteins | sample Coa_R1_2_FD_66448 | JGI IMG/M metagenome (GOLD analysis project Ga0070731, IMG submission 66448) | Surface soil microbial communities from Centralia Pennsylvania, which are recovering from an underground coalmine fire - Coalmine... | ecosystem: Environmental > Terrestrial > Soil > Unclassified ... | reverse complement strand
CGTCACCCGGCACTTGCACGTCGAGGCGCGACAGCACATTGGCGAGCGTCTGCGTCGAAAACTGCGTCTGCTGCTTGTCGCCCGTCTTGTGCAATCCGACGACGAGCCCGTACCCGATCAGCGGCTTCGCGCTGATGCCCTGCAGCGATGCGATGTCCTTCAAGCGGGACGGCCCGGCCGACGGCCGCGCCGCCGCTCCCGCCAGGGAGACCGCCATCACCGCCGCGCCAATCGTCAGTCGAGTGGATCTCATTGTTATCAATCTCCGCTTCGCCGTGTTCTTCGCGATCTTCGTCTTACTTCGAGTCCTCAAAAGACCTTGTTCAAAAATCTGACGAGCCAGCCGGGCGTCAAGCTGTCCTTGATCAGGCCTTTGCCGAGACACTGAATGCGCAGCTGTCCGATGGACGCCGACGAGACGATGTTGCCCGGCAGGACGTCAACCGCGCGGATCACGCCGGTCAGCACCACGACCTGACGGTCGGCATTGACCTGAATCTCCCGCACGCCCTCGATCACCATGTCGCCGTTGGGCAGCACTTCCGTCACGCGGCCGGTGACGATCGCGCTCATCGTGCCGGCGCGAGTCGTGCCGCCCGATCCCGTGAATTTCGTGTCGCTCGATGCCGGCAGCACCTTCGACAGCGCCGTCGCGACCGGCGACGCCGGCAGGCCGACGTCGGACTTGCTCGACTTGGCGACATTCGCGTCCGCGGCGCCCGTGGCCGTCAGACTCTCGACCACTTTGATCGTGACGAGATCGTTGACGTGTCTGGCGCGTGGATCGCCCATGAGGCCGGCCATCCACGACGACGGCGACGCCGGCGTGGTGCGGGCCTGATCGAGATATTTCGTGAACAGCTCCTCGTAGGTGTTCTGTCCGGACGCAATCGCCGAAGACGCCGCCGTTGACTTGGCGTCCTTTTGTTTCTGCGCGCGGGCCGCCAGCGGTGTCAGCGCGACACCGGCCAACGCCAGGATCGCGGTAACGGCGCGCCGCCGCGGATGGTTACTGAACATCGATGACCTCCACCAAACCCGTGCCCACGACTCGCGCGCGCAGCGTGCGCTTCGTCTCGGGATTCACGATGCGAATCACGTCGTCTTTCGCGCCGTTGTCGACGGCCGTGAATGTCGACGACACCTCGACCATGCCGATGTGGGCCGTCGCCGTGATCGCCTGCCCTGCCCTGACGAGCGGCACCGCCTGAATGAAACCCGACTGAATGACCTCGCTCGCCGCGAGAGACCGCAACGCGCGTCCGCCGACCAGATCGACCATGGTCGGAAGCCTGCGGAACGGGACGCCGGTTACCGCGCCGCGCACCGGCGTGAGATCCTCGGCGGTGATGGCCTGGCCCGCCGAGAGCGGGCGGCTCGCGCACACGTAGTCGACGACGACCGCGACCTCGGCGCGCACGCGCGAGCTCTTCGCGGGACCGGTGAAGATGGTGATCCAGACCGCGCCGCCGATGCGGGCGGACGGATCGATCGAGACCTTGACGAACGATTCGTCCCAGTCAGGCGTGAACCCGCGCACGTCGACCGACGCGTCGCGGCCCATGCGCTCGAGCACGAGGCTCGCCACCGCGCGGCGCAGCGGGTTCGGATTCGCGTTGGCGTCCTGCGCCGACGCGGCGCAGGTGAACGCCAGGCCGGATGCGACCAGGATCGCGGCGATGGTGCGTGCGGTGTCTCTGGTCATTAGCGCACCAGCTGATTGACTTGCGTCAGCATCTCGTCGGCGGCTTTGATGACGCGCGAGTTCGCCTCGTAGGCGCGCTGGCCGATGATCATGTTGACCATTTCCTCGACGACGCTGACGTTCGAATCCTCGACGAAGCCCTGCTGCAGCGTGCCGCGCGCGTCGGTGCCCGGCGTGCCGGTGAGCGGATCGCCCGACGCCGACGTCGCGGCGAACATCGTGCTGCCGAGCGGCTTGAGGCCGCCCTCGTTGGCAAACGTCGCGATGTTGATCGTCCCGAGCTGCTGCGCGGCGGTCTGCCCCGCGATCACGGCCGAGACGATGCCGTCGCTGGAAATCGTGATGGACGTCGCCGTCGTCGGCACCGTGATCGCCGGATCGAGCTGGAATCCATCCGACGTGACGATGGCGCCCTGCGCGTTGAGGTGGAACGAGCCGTTCCTCGTGTACGCAATGGTGCCGTTCGGCTGGGTGATCTGGAAGAAGCCGTCGCCCTGGATGGCGATGTCGAGCGGCGCGCTGGTGCCGCGCAGGTTGCCGGCGGAAAAATCCCGCGACGTCGCCACCGTGCGCGTGCCCAGGCCGATCTCGATGCCGGTCGGCACTTCGCTCGACGCCGACGCCGACGTGCCCGGCGCCTTCACTTCCTGGTACACGAGATCCGCGAACTCGATGCGGCTCTTCTTGTAGCCGCTCGTGTTCACGTTCGCCAGGTTGTTCGCGACGTTGTCGATGTTCGTCTGCTGCGCGTTCATGCCGGACGCCGCGGTGTAGAGGGCGCGAATCATAGTTGCTCCTTCTTAGGCTCCAGACGACAGGCGCCAGGCTTCAGTAGGGCTTGCAGCACGCGGGTCTGAAAGCTCTACTGATGCCTGTCGCCTGGTGCCTGATGCCTGATCCATGTCTTACCGTCTTCCAAGCTGTTCAATCGCCTTGCCGTCGACGTCGTTCATCATCAGATTGAGCGCCTTCTGCATCGCTTCGAATCCGCGGCTGACCGACGTCAGCTCCGCCAGCCGCCCCGACATCGACACGTTCGACTGTTCGAGCGAGCCGTCGCGAATCTTCGGTGTGTCGAGCGTCTGCGGCGTCTGATTGCCGGCACTGAGCAACGTGGTGCCGTCGAGCGTCAGCTGGCTCGGATCGGCGAACGTCACGACCTTCAGCTTGCCGACCGGATCCTCGCCCGACGTGATCGAGCCGTCGTCGGCGATTTTGATCTCGCCCGTTCCGAGATTGATCGGCTGGCCGTTCTCGCCGATGACGGGCGACCCGTCGTCGGTCGTCAGCAGTCCGGCGGTGTTCTGCGTGAAATGTCCGTTGCGCGTGTACCGGTCGCCTGCGGCGGTCTGGACGACGAAAAATCCGGGGCCGTCGAGGGCGACGTCGAGTGGACGGCCCGTCGGCGCCAGCGCGCCGTCGGTCATGTCGAGCCGCGTGCCGCCCGACGACGTGTCGATGGCGGTCTGCAGCGCGTCGTTGAACGCCGGCCGCTCGGCGGCGGATCGCGACTGGCGCTCGGCCTTGTAGCCGGACGTGCCGATGTTGGCGATGTCGGAGGCGAGGCGATCGAGCTGATCGGCTCTCGCCCGCAATCCGCTGAGCGCGATGTACTGGCTGCCTGGCATCGCTAGCGTCCTCCGGCGGCGCCGGCGATCAACCCCGTGAGCGCGGCGACGCGCTCGAGACTCGGTGTGGGCGCGGTGACCAGCGCCGTGCGCAGGTGGACTTCGTCCTCCGACAGCGATTCGGCGGCGGCGATGGCGATCGCGCTCTCACCGCGAGCGGCGGCGGCCGAGACCCGCTTGGTCACGCGCCGCGAACTGGCGCGGGCCGGCGCGGCCTTCGCCTGCACGCGCTGCACTTCGGCCGCGACCGTCGTGAAGCCCGCTTCGGTGACGTCGGTGAGCAGCGCCAGCGCGGCGGCCAGCTTGTCGAGGCGCGGCGCGACTCCGGCGTCGGCGCGATTCGCCATCCGGCGGCGCAGCACGAGAATGTAGACGGCCTCGAGACAGACGACCACCGCCAGGCTGACGACGGCCGTCGTCAAGCCCGGACGCATGTGGCCGATTGAGACTATGCGGGAGCTCGCCCAGCCGAGCCATGTCGCGTCGGCACGCCACCCACCCATCCAACTTGGTACCATTGACTATGCCTCCAGGATTCCGGCCGCAGCGCGGGGTTTTTCCGTCAACTCAGTGATGCGCACGCCGTAGTGGCCGGCGACGACGACGACCTCGCCTCTGGCAATCACGCGGTTGCCGACGAGCAGCTCGACCAGATCTTCCGGCGCGCGATTCATGTCGACCATCGATCCGGATCCGAGCGCCGCCAGCGTCTTGAGCGGCACCACGGTGCCGCCGAACCGCGCGACGAGCGGCAAGTCGACGTCGAGCACGGCTTGCAGGCGATCGTTGGCGTTGCTCGGCTGCGCCACCGGCGCATCGACCGCCGGCGTGTGCGCGGCGGCCGCGATCACGCTCTCCGGCGTTTCCGAAACGGGCTGACCTTCGACCTGTTCGTCCATCTATCTCTCTCCAGCCGCGGCCGCAGCGGCCGACGGCGAACCCACGACTTGCAACATCGCGCGCTGGTCGCGGGCCACGAGGCGGCCGCGCAGTTTCGCGAGGCCGCCGACGTGCACGGTGACGGGATCCTGCACGGGCAATCCGAGCGAGATGATGTCGCCGGCCTCGAGCGCGAGCACGTCGCGACCCGACAGGCGCGTTTCGATGAGCGGCGAGACCGGCACGGTCACGCGGCCGAGATGATCGAGCATCCACTCGCGCTCGGTGGGCGTCACGGCCGGCGGCAGACGCTTGCGCGACTGAGCCGAGTCCTTGTTGCCGCTCTCGACCATTGCCGCGGGCAGACACACGGTGATCAAGCCCTTCACTTCGTCGATATGCATGTCGAACGAGATCACGACCATCGCGTCGTCGGGCGATGCGACGGGCAGCATCTGCGAGCGCGTTTCTCTCGCCTTGATGGCGAACGTCACGCCGGCCAGCGGCTTCCACGTCTCGGTGAGCCGATCGATCAACAGGCGGACGATGCTGTCGATGACATTGAGTTCGATATCGGTGAGGCCGCGGTTGGGCGCGGCGCTGCGGCCGCCGCCGCCCATCATGCGATCGATGATCGCGAAGGCCACGAGCGGATTCATCTCGAGCGCGCCCGGCGCGTCGAAGGGCGCGAGCGACAAGGCATAGAACGCCGTCGGATCGGCGAGCGTCGTCAGATATTCGGCGTAGGAGAACTGCTCGATCGAGACGACCGACAGCTCGGTCTGCACGCGGAGGTAGGCCGAGAGCTGCGTCGCGAGATTCTTGGCCAGCCGATCGTGCAGCACGCGCAGCGAGCGCATCTGCTCCTTCGAGAAGCGATCCTGCCGGCGGAAGTTGTACGCGGTGGCGGCGACGGGCGGTCCCGACGGACGCGCGCCCATGTTGTCGCCGGTGACGGCGAGCAGGGCGTCGAGTTCTTCCTGGGTGAGGATGCGCGTCATGACGCGATGGCCTCGACCGGCGCTTTGAGCAGCTCGTTCATGCGCGAGCGCAGCCGCGCGATGGCCTGCGTGCGCAGCTGCGACACGCGCGATTCGCCGACGCCAATCACTTCGCCGATCTCGGCGAGGGTCAATTCCTGTTCGTAGTAGAGCGACAGAATCTGCCGCTCGCGCTCGGGCAGGTCGCCGAGCGCTTTGACGAGCAGGCGCGCCAGCTCGCTGCGCTCGAGCTGAGCATGCGGCTCGTCGTCGGGACCGGCGGCGATTTCGAGCAGGTTGCGCGAGCTGTCGCTGTCGACGCGGCGGACCACGGCGAGATCGGCCGCGCGCAGCTGATCGAGCATCTTGTCGTAGTCCTTCTGCGAGACCTTGAGCGCCGACGCGACTTCCTCGGATTCCGGCTCGCGGCCGAGCGAGCTTCTGAGCGACGCAATCGCGTCGTCGACGTCGCGGCGCAGCTTGCGGACGGAACGCGGCGCCCAGTCGAGGCCGCGCAGCGCGTCGAGCATCGCGCCGTGAATGCGGCAGCGCGCGAACGCGTCGAACGGCACGCCGAGCGACGGACGATAGCGGCCCGCCGCGTCGATCAAGCCGAGGACGCCGACGCCGATCAGCTCCGACACCTCGACCTGCGGCGGCAGGCGCCGTGCGAGGCGGCCGGCCATCGACTTGACGAGCCCGACGTGGCTCATCACGAGCGCGTCGCGGGTCTCGAGATCACCTTCCGGCGCCGTTCTCAAGCGCATCGGGGCGCCTCCACGAAAGCGGGTACCGTCCGGCGGGACGGGATGGGTTGAACCGACGCCGGGCCGGGCCCGGGCGTGAACGGCCGGCGCCACGCGCAGAGCCGGGCCGCGAGCCGCGCATAGCAGCGCGCCGCGGGCCCGCCCGGTTCGAAGGCCGTGCCCGGCGCGTCGGCGAATGCGCCGGCGCGCACAGCGGAATCCTCGAGAATGTAGCCGTCGTTGCGAAGCGAGCGGCCGAGAAAGCGCTCCGCCGCGCGCGAGAGCTGGCGGAAGACGACCGCCGCCTGATATTCGTCTCGCGCCGCATTGACCAGCACGCCAATCGGCTTGCCGGGATCGGCGCCCGAGAGCAGCTTGATGACCGCGTACGCGTCGACCATCGCCGCCGGTTCGTACGACGTGACGACCAGCGCGTAGTCGCACTGGCCGATCATCTCGATGACCGTGTCGCCGACGCCGGTCGCCGTGTCGACGAGCAGAAAATCGCGGCCGTGCGCCGCGCTCGTCAGCGCCGCGGACAGGCGCGCCCACTGCGCCGAGGACAGCGACGCGAGATCGCGGACGCCGTTGGGCGCCGGCATGACGTCGATGCCAAACGGCCCGCGCAGCGTGATGTCGTCGATCGAGCGATCGCCGTCGAGCACGTCGCCCAGGTGCGAGGTCGGCGTCAGGCCGAGACGCACGTCGATGTTCCCAAGCGCGAGGTCGGCGTCGAACAGGCCGACGCGACGGCCCATGCGCGCCAACGCGGCCGCGAGATTGATCGAGACGCTCGTCTTGCCCACGCCGCCCTTGCCGCTGGTGACGGCAATGCTGAAGGCCGGCGACGGACGCGGCGGCAACAGCGTCAGTGACATGTCATCGCTCCTTGAGGCAACTCGCCCAACATGACCGCCGCCAGCGCCCCGGGCGTGGCGCGCGTCAAATCGCGCGGCACCCGCGGACCGGATCCGACGTACGACACCGTCAGCTTGCGCTCGCACAGCACGCCGACGAGCGGCGCCGCCGATTCGGCTTCGTCGACTTTCGTGATGACGATGCGATTGGGATTGGCGGCCGCGTAGCGATCGAGAATCCGGCTCGCCGACGCCGCCGTCGTATCGGCGGGCATCACCAGATGCGTGATCACGTCTTGACGCGAGCGCAGCGCGTCGATCAGTCCCGACAGCGCGGGATCGGATGGCAGCCGTCCGGCGGTGTCCACGAGCACGGGACGCCGCGCGGCTTTGAGCGCGTGCGTCAGCTCCGCCGCGTCGCGCGCGATGCGGAACGGCGATCCGATGATGCGCGCGTAGCCGCGCAGATGTTCGACGGCGCCCACGCGCGAGCAATCGGCGGCGATGACCGCGCGCGGCGCGAGGCCGGCGACGCGCTCTTGCGCCGCGATCTTCGCGATCGTGGTCGTCTTGCCGGCGCCGGGCGGCCCGATGAACACCTCGACGCGCGCCGGTTCCAGCGCGGCGGCCGAGCCCGCGGCAATCGCATTTGTCAGCGCGCGCTTGAGCGTGTCGAGCGAACTCGTGCGGCAGTCGCCGAGACTGAGCGATTCGGCCGCCAGCGCCGCGAGCTGCGCGTCGACGCCCGCGGCGATCAGCTTCGCGACGACGCCTGCGCGCAACGGATGGACGGACGGAATCTCGGCCGGCGGCGCCGGTGATTCGATTTCGGGTTGGGCCGTCTGACGGCGGCGGAGCGACCACTGGCCGATGCCGAGCACGCGTCCGGATGTCCGGTCGGCCGACACGTCTGGCCGGTCTTCCGTCGCTTCCTCTTCGATTTCATGCTCGGTCCCGGCGGTCAGCGAGACGACGCGCTGGCCCGTCCAGCCGCGCCAGCCGGGCGCTTGAACGAGCTCGGTCGAGAGCACCAGCGCCTGCGGGCCGAGGCTCTGCCGGGCCGCCGCAAGGGCTTCTCTCACCGTCGGACGAAGAAAACGCTTCAAATGCATGTCAGCTCAAAGTCGCCACGGACATCACGCGCACCTGGGGCGGCAGCTCGCTGAGCGAGAGCACAGCGACGTGCGGCAGGGCTCTGGCGAACAGCCGCCACAGGTGCGGTCGAAGGACCGGGGAACACAGAAGCACGGGTTGTGCCACTTCTGCGCCGAGGATTTCCGCCAGCCGCGAGGCCAGCGATTGGGCGCGATTCGGGTCGACCGCCAGCACCGGGCCGCGGTCGGTCCGGGTCAGCGAGCCGATGAGCTCATCCTCGAGCGGCGGCGCGATCGTGATGGCCGGCAGGTCGCCCGGCTCGGTCTGATACGTTCGGCAGATCGACCGGCCCAACGCGACGCGCACGGCCTCGGTCATCGCATCCGGATCCTTCGAGCCGCCGGCGGCATCCGCCATGGCCTCGAGAATGGTCGTCAGGTCCTTGACCGGGACGCGCTCGCGAAGCAGCTGGCGAAGGACGCGCTGGACGTCGCCGACCGACACCAGCTTGGGCACGAGTTCTTCGACGAGCTTCGGCGAGGTCTGACCGACGCGATCGATCAGGTCCTTCGTCTGCTGCCGCGTGAGCAGATCGGGCAGGAACGATCGAATCGTCTCGGAGAGATGGGTCGACAGCGCCGTGGCGGGATCGACGACGGTGAATCCGGAGCTGAGCGCGGTGTCGCGGCGATCCGGGCCGATCCAGACGGCCGGCAATCCAAACGCGGGTTCGCGCGTCGGCGTGCCCTCGAGCGCGACGGTCGCGGCGCCCGGATTGATCGCGAGCAGCCGATCGGTGAACAGCTCGCCGCGCGCCACTTCGACGCCTTTGACGAGAATCGAGTAAGTGCGCGGCCCGAGCTGCAGGTTGTCGGACACGCGCACCGACGGCACCAGCAGACCCGTCTCGCCGGCGATCTGTTTGCGAATCGCGCGCACGCGTCCGAGCAGCGCGCCGCCCTGTTTCTCGTCGACGAGCGACACGAGCGCGTAGCCGACTTCGACCGCGAGCGGATCGAGCGTGGTGATCGGGTCGACGACATCGGCGGCAGGCGTCGTGGGCTCTGCGGCCGTGACGTCCGCTTTCGTCTCGCGATTGGCGTAGGCCGCGGCGCCCAGCACGGCGGCGACCAGCAGAAACGAGAGTTTCGGCAAACCGGGAATCGCCGCGAGGCCCGCCAGCGCGCACGCCGCCACGGCGAGCGGTCGCGACCGCGCGAACAGTTGGGTGGCGACCTCCTCGCCGAGGTTCGATTCCGACGCCGCGCGCGTGGTGATCAAGCCGCCCGACATCGAGACGAGCAGCGCGGGAATCGCGGTGACCAGGCCTTCACCGATGGTCAGGAGCGTATAGGTCTCGGCCGCGGCGCCCAGATCCATGTTGTGCTGGACGACGCCGATGATCAGGCCCGCGATGATGTTGACGCCGGTAATCAGGACGGCGGCCAGCGCGTCTCGCTGCGTGAAGCGGATCGCGCCGTCCATCGCGCCGTAGAAGTCGGCTTCCTTGCGCACGCGCTCGCGGCGAACGCGCGCCTCTTTGTCGTCGATGACGCCGGCGTTCAAGTCGGCGTCGATCGCCATCTGCCGGCCGGGCATCGCGTCGAGCGTGAACCGCGCCGTGACTTCCGAGATGCGGACCGCGCCGTGGTTGATGACGAGGAACTGGATCGCGATCAGCACCACGAAGACGACGATGCCGACGACGAAATTGCCGCCGACGACGAACTGGCCGAACGACATGATCACGTGACCCGCCGCGTCGATGCCGTCCGATCCGTGCATCAGGATCAGCCGCGTCGAGGCGACGTTGAGCGACAGCCGGATCAACGTCAGCAACAACAGCAGCGACGGGAACACCGAGAATTCGACGGGCTGCTTGACGTAGATCGCCGTGAGCAGCAGCGTGACCGCCAGGCCGATGTCGATCGACAGCAGCAAGTCGAGGATGAACGGCGGCAGCGGGACGATCATCAGCAGCACGACGGCCATGACGGCGGCCGGCGCGAGCAGCGTGGTGAATCGGCGGGTGCGGGACAGTGTGGCCATAGGATCAGAGCATCAGTTGTTTGATGCGAACGAGGTACGCGAGGACTTCGGCCACCGCGCCGAACAGCGGCGCCGGAATCATGTCGCCGACTTCGGCGGTCTTGTAGAGCGCGCGGGCGAGCGCGACGTTTTCGACGATCGGCACGCCCTGCTTGCGCGCGATCTCACGAATTTTCGCGGCCAGATGGTCCTGTCCCTTCGCCAGCACCATCGGCGCGCTCATCGTCGCGCGCTGGTACTCGAGCGCGACGGCGAAGTGGGTCGGGTTGGTCACGACAACGGTCGCGCGCTGGACGGCGGAGAGCATGCGCTTGCGCGCCATCAGGCGCTGCACTTTGCGCACGCGATTCTTGATTTCGGGGTTGCCTTCGTTCGTCTTGGCTTCGTCGCGCACTTCCTGGCGCGACATCTTCAGGGTCGACCGCAGCCGGTACCACTGAATGGCATAGTCGAACGCGGCGAGACCGACGAGCGCCATCCCGGCGCGCATCGTGAGGCGCCAGATGATGTCCCAGGCGCGCGATCCGACGGCCGACGGCGCCATGCTGACCAGCTCGGGAGACTGCCGGCACACGTCGAGGCCGACTTGCCAGCCCAGCGCTCCGAGCGCGACGACGGCCAGAAGCGCGCGCAGGACTTCCGTGCTCGCGCGCCCCGGCTTGAACTTCGCAAAGCCGTGCGCCGGATTCAGCCGGGCAAAATTCCATTGCAGCGCCTTCGGCGACGAGACCCAGCCGGTCTGCGCGACGTTGCCGGCCACCGCGGCGACGGCCGCGGTGAGCGCCAGCGGTCCGGCGATCAGCACGAGACGGCCCATGCCGCTCCACGTGATCATCGCCAGATCGCCGGACGAGATGCCCTGCAGCGGCCGGTCGCCGATGCGCCGCAAGCCGGCGATGAGCTGATCCTCGAGGCCGCCGATCAGGTGAGGACCGATCCACGCGAGCGCGCCCGTCACCGCCAGCAGCGAGCACGCCGCGACCAGCTCACGGCTCTTCGCGACCTGGCCTTTCTCGCGCGATTCCTTGAGCTTTTTGTGTGTGGGTTTCTCGGTCTTGTCGTCAGCCATGGCAGTCCGCGGCTCAGCGAAACGCGCGCGCGGTCTCGGCGGCGAGATCGAGCGTCAGCGGACCGTACCGCGCGACCAGCGGCGGCAGCGTGGCCAGCGTCGCCGCGGCGACGAGCAAGCCGACGATGAGCCGCGCCGGCGCGCCCACGACGAGCACGTTGAACGACGGCGCGACGCGCGCCATGAACGCCAAGAGCAGCTCGGTGGCCAGCAGCACGACGATGACCGGAGCCGCGATGCGCACGCCGAGCACCATCACCAT
>Ga0070731_10004879_pt1 | contig 11275 bp, 8 predicted proteins | sample Coa_R1_2_FD_66448 | JGI IMG/M metagenome (GOLD analysis project Ga0070731, IMG submission 66448) | Surface soil microbial communities from Centralia Pennsylvania, which are recovering from an underground coalmine fire - Coalmine... | ecosystem: Environmental > Terrestrial > Soil > Unclassified ... | reverse complement strand
GTCTACGATCTCGGCGGCGGCACCTTCGACATCTCCATCCTCAAACTTCACGATGGAATTTTCGAAGTCATCGCCACCAACGGCGACACTCATCTCGGCGGCGACGACATCGACAACCTGCTCATCACCATTGCGCTCGACGACATTCGCGGCGACCTCAATCTCGACCTCCGCCGCAATGCCGAAGCCGTGCAGGCCATCCGCAAAGCCGTCATCGACGCCAAAATCGCTCTCTCGTCCGAGACTTCCGTCAAGCTCGACATCGAACTTCCCGGCGGCCAGCACTACCGCCGCGAGATCACTCGTGAGCAGTACGAACAACTGATTCAGCCGGTGATCGATCGCACCGTCGGCCCCTGCAGGCAGGCCATGAAAGATGCTGGCCTGAAACCTGAGCAGATCGACGAAGTCGTCCTCGTGGGCGGCTCGACGCGCATCCCGAAAGTGCGAGCGCTGGTAAAAGAATTGTTTCAACGCGAACCGCACACCGATCTCAATCCCGACGAAGTAGTGGCCCTGGGCGCGGCCGTACAAGCCAACATTCTTGGCGGCGGTTCCGAAGCCACCGAGAATATGCTGCTGCTCGATGTGACTCCTCTGTCGCTCGGCATCGAAGTCGCCGGCGGCGTCACCGATAAAATCATTCTGCGCAACTCGACGATTCCCGCGTCTGCCACGCAGCACTACACCACGCAGATCGACGGCCAGACCAACGTCGCCATCCACGTCCTGCAAGGCGAGCGCGAACTCGCCACCGACTGCCGCTCTCTGGCCCGCTTCGATCTCAAGGGCATTCCGCCGATGGCTGCCGGAATCCCACGCGTCGAGGTCAAATTCCTGATCGACGCCAACGGCATCCTGCACGTTTCCGCGCGCGAGCAGCGCAGCGGCAAAGAAGCCGAGATCCAAGTCCAACCCAGCTACGGCCTGACCGACGAACAAGTCGAAGGCATGATCCTCGACTCCTTCGATAATGCCGAAGAAGATTTCCGCAAGCGCCAGTTGATCGAAGCCCGCGCCGAAACCGCGACGATTCTCGCTGCCCTCGAGAAAGGCAAGAAGAGCCCAGCCTGGGGCGCGCTCACTACCGACGAGAAAAAACAAATCGCGAAAATGGAAAAGTCACTGGCAGCCGTCAACGCCGAAGAAGACTATCAGGCGATCCGCAAAGCCATCGACGCGCTGAACCAAGGCACGATGCGCCTCGCCGAACTGATGATGGACACCGCCGTTTCATCGGCGCTGAAAGGCAAAACCATGGACGAGACCGACCTGGGCGAAGGCCCCACGGCCCCGCATCCCATGGCGAAAGCAGAATTTGAGTAGTCCTCATGTGCACCCCCGTGCACTCTATGATTAAAATAAAAAACTTTAACCACAGAGGGCACAGGGGAACACAGAGGAAGATCTAGGAGCAGGTTATGTCAGAAGAAAAGTCACAAGGCGCAGGTACCGCCACCGAAGACGCGCCCGCCGAGAACAAACTCGGCGAGAATGCAGTACAAGTTACCTTCCTGCCCGAAGGCAAGACCGTGCATTTCGAACACGGCAAGATGCCGTACGAGTATCACGGCAAAGAAGAGTCGATCCTCGACGTGGCGTTGAACCATCACATCACGCTCGACCACGCCTGCGGCGGCAATAACGCCTGCACCACCTGCCACGTCTGGGTGAAGGAAGGTGCCGAGAATCTCAGCCCCATGGACGACGACGAGGCCGACCGGTTGGACATGGCCGCCGATCTCCAGTTAAACTCGCGTCTCGGCTGTCAGGCCCAGATCACCAAGCCCGGCAAAGTAGTCGTCGAGATTCCCGCATGGAATCGCAACTACGTTTCCGAAGAACATTAAGGATTAGGAGCACTGAGGATGGCAAAGCAACTGACCTGGGACGACCCCGAAAGTATCGGCATTGCGCTTTCCGAAGCTCACCCTGAAATCGATCCACTCGCCGTGCGCTTCACCGACCTGCACCGCTACGTCACCGAACTCCCCGATTTCACCGGCGATCCTAAGGCCTCAAACGAAGGCAAACTCGAGGCCATTCAAATGGCATGGAACGACGAAGTCCAGGATCGCACCCAAGGCTGATTCATTTTCCGCCGATGCGGGCAGTTGAGAACAAGGCAACGCTAAAGCAAATTTCCAGCCAACTGATACAGGCGTTCTAATTCTCATCCATCACTTAGGATCGGGTTGAAACACGCATGCCCGCGCCTCATTTGTCTTGTCACGCAGCGCCGCAATGCACCAGTTTGCCCAATCCACGATGCCCTCTTCGTTGTCGATGGCCTCGTTCAACTTCATCTTTGGCGAACCCTCTGTATTTTGCAGAGCAAGCGCCAACACACGAATGGTTCCCCGCGCTGAGGACCGCATCCTCTCATAGTGCACAATATTTGCGGTTCGCTGTTCTGGCTTGACCTCCGGATCCACCGGGTGGGTACTGAGCATGATCATCTGCCCGTAGGCGCAGCCTAACGAAAGCAGGAAACACGCGACAATACACCGCACTATTTTCATCTTTAACTCCGCTGCCACCTGCCGGGGAGCAGTAAAAAGGCCGTTCTCACCTAAACGCGGTTTTCGGCCTAAGATGCTGGATAGATTCTAAAATCGGCACTCCTGAAATCAACGTTACCTTTGCGCTATAGACACCGGCCTGCTTTGAACGTAAGCGATTTAACCGCCAGTTCCTTGCCTGGATATGGAGGTGCGGTACTCGAAATCGCCCCCTAGCCATGAACATCGTGGGCCCCGAGGCGGCGGCTACTTCGCCTCCTCCAGCGATCGCATTTTTCACATTGAGTTGACTTGACACGGGGCGTTCTCGGCGTAAACTTTTCACGTTCATCGCGCATTCTTCCCATTCTTCGCATTCGTATCATTCAGGTGAAGACGATGAAAAAAACTACCCTCGCGATCGTTTCAGGATTGCTCTTGAGCTTGCCGGGAACCTGCGTCTCGGCGCAAACGATTTCCCCGATCCCCTTGGTAAACACACCGCTGGTGCCCTCAACCAAGGCTCCCGGCGGGCACAATTTCGTTCTGACCGTAAATGGCAATGGATTCACATCCGGGTCAGTCGTGCAATGGAACGGCAGGGCGCAAAAAACAAAGTTTGTCAGCACGACACAGCTGACCGCCGGAATCCCCGCGGCCAACATCGCCACCGCTTCCACGGCGACGGTGACGGTGGCGAATGCAGGGAAGAATCACACTTCCAATCCGGTGCTGTTTCAGGTGACGACCTCTGAGCAGAACATCAGCCTGAGCGTCATTCCCACCGGCTTGGTGGGGCCCGTCATGACGGCGGACTTGAATGGCGACGGAATGCCAGACCTGATCGTTCAGCAGTCCTCGACCACCTTGCAGATCGCTTTGGCCACAGGGAACGGCACATTCGGGCAACCGCAAGTCATCACACTACCAATTTACGTCGCGTTCACGGTAGGCCGGTTTTTGAGCAGCGGCCAGCCCGACATCGCGGTCGCGACCGTCAACGGGGTTGAAATTCTTCCCAACAACGGAAGCGGACAGTTCGGAGCACCCCGGACGATCGCGAGTAACTATTTCAGCGCGCTCGCAGCAGCGGACCTCGACGGGGATGGCAGGCTCGATCTGATCGGCTCGCAGGAGACCCTACCTCCTTACGTTGGCGTGATCCTGAGGCAAGCCAATGGCGGCTTCAAGGCCCCAGTCCTGTACCCGGCCGGAAACGGCCCCACGATCATCGCACCGGGGGACTTCAACCGGGACGGAGTCGCCGACCTGGCGGTTCTAAATCAAGGCGACGACTCCATTTCAGTCTTTCTGGGAAATGGCGACGGTACCTTCCAACCGCAGGTCCTCTACTCGACGGGCTCGGGCACTTCGATCGATGTCCCCACGGGATTGTTGGTCGCTGACTTCAATGGTGACGGCAAACTCGACCTGGCAAGGGCTGCAGCCGACTTCATGGCAGGCACGGGAGTGTTGTTGGGAAACGGCGACGGTACGTTTCAACCCATCGTTGCTTTTCAAACCAGCAGCTATGGCCTGGTGGCTGGGGACTTCAACGGGGACGGAATCCTCGACGTGGCCACTGGAGTTAATGGGACCGGGACTGGGATTCTTCTGGGAAAGGGAGACGGAACCTTCTCGGCTCTGTACAACTTCGACCCCCCGGACTTGGGATTTGGCGTTTCGGCGGCCGACTTCAACAATAACGGGCGACTGGATCTGGCCGTGAAGACCAGCAATGGCGTGATGATTTTGGAGCAGTGAACTAAAGGTGAGTTTGCCGCGCCGCTGAGAAACCGCAGGCCCGATTCGAAAGTCGGGTCCGTGCGATTCAGGCCCGTGCGACATCAATAATCCCTGTATTTCGCACGTCGGCGGCCACAAATGGCGAAGTAAAATCCATCACATCGACCTCAGCCGACCTAAAAGGTTTTACAACTCCATGACAAAACCGCCTTGGCCGCGGCCTACGCTGTTCGCAATAGAGGGCTCTCGACCACTCGTTGGCCTTCTCTCTCTGCAGCCAACTGCGAAGGGCACGGCCACTCAGCCGTGCCCAATTTTTCGTGCCTAACTTTTTCGTGCCTAATTTTTTCGTGCCTAATTTTTTCTTATCTAACTCTAATAAACAAAACTTTAGTTAGCCGACCGAAACCGGCGCGGTTTCCTGCACATTGGCTTCGCGCAGAAACTTCGCCGCTTCTTCCGGTGGAGTCGGATTGATGTAGAACCCTGTGCCCCACTCAAATCCCGCCGTCTTGGTCAGCTTGGGCATGAATTCAATGTGCCAGTGATAGTGATCGTTAGTCGGATCCTGCGCCGGAGAAGTGTGGATCACCAGATTGTACGGAGGATTGTCGAGCACCCGGTCGGCCCGGCCCAGCAGGTCTTTGAGCGCCCGGGCCAGATTCTCAAACATGCGCGACGACGAGTTTTCAAACGCTGACTCGTGCTGTTTGGGAAGAATCCAGGTCTCGAACGGAAAGCGCGGAGCATACGGCGCCAGCGTCAGAAAATTATCGTTTTCCGCCACAACCCGCGTACCGCCGTCCATCTCTTGTCGGATGATGTCGCAGAACACGCAGCGTTCCTTGTACAGGAAATACTGTTTGGCGCCTTCTAACTCCTGCGTGACGTTGATGGGAAGAATGGGTAACGCGATCAGCTGGGAGTGAGAGTGCTCCAGCGACGCCCCGGCGGCTTCCCCGTGATTCTTGAAGATCAGGATGTATTTGAAACGCCGGTCCTTCTTCAAGTCCAGAATGCGATCGCGAAAGGTCCACAAGACATCTTCGATCCGCTTCGGAGGCAGCGTAGCCAGGCTGGCAGTATGGTCAGGCGTCTCAATAATGACCTCGTGCGCCCCAATCCCATTCATGCGATCGAACATCCCCTCAGCCTGGCGGTTCAAAGTTCCTTCAATGCCCAGAGCGGGGAACTTATTAGCCACGACTCGCACGGTCCATCCCGGCGTATCTCGCTGTGGCGGCTGTCCACCGTTGGTGTTCGGGCGATACGCCTGGATCTCCGGCGGCGTCTTGCTCTCGTTTCCGTAGCAGAAGGGACAGAATCCCCCCTTGATCTTCAGATTCTCCCGTACAAAATCGGTCGGGCGCTTCGCCCGGTCTGTCGAAATAATCACCCAACGCCCAACAATCGGATCTTTTCTCAGCTCAGGCAATTACGAAATCCTTTCCGTGGGGGCGTGCAGACTAACTCACGTTCATCTGTCGCCAAAGAATCTTATCCCGACAAGGAAGCATTGCGAAATACTTCAATCTGCGGGCGGGCCCCAAGATGGGCATAGTATACGCTCACGATGTCGAATCTCCATTGGCACGAAGGTGGGAGACGCCGCAAGTATTCCCGTGCCACCTGGGCGACTTCGCGCCGTTTGTGCCGATCCACCGCCGCCTCGGCAGTCTTCACATCCCGCGACATACGCGTCTTAACTTCAATAAAACAAAGCACATCGTGGTCCCATCCAATCAGGTCGATCTCCCCACGGCAGCGCGGAGTACGGAAATTGCGCGCCAACATCGCATATCCGACCTTGCGCAAATGAAAGTAGGCGGCCTCTTCCCCGCGCGTGCCAGTACGCTGGTGAGCCGGCCGTGGGTCAGGCGGCAATATTCGCGCGGCGACCCAGTCCAGGCCGTGAATAATGGTTCGCGTGAAGTTGGCGGGGAGCATGGCAGATCAGCCTGAGTCTACTGGCAGGAACGAAACTGGCCATGGAATTTCTCGGTCAAACGATAAAGATTGACGCGTTTCCTCCCGAAAGGGGAAAACTTAAGGTCTGAAGAAAAACTCCCAAGCGGCCTGTGTGTGGCGATTTGCACTCTAAAAAAAACAAGCCCGCAGACATCAGCCGCGAGCCTGGTCGCTATCCTCCCCCCAAAGAAGGCAGCAACTAAAATTGAAAGTTCTGAACTTGTCCTTTGCCTCTCCTCGCGCCGCTCAAGATTTCGACCGTCCCACAGCCTGTGCCTTACTTCTCGCGCCACGTTCAGACTGGCCGAAACCCAACCGGACATAGCACAGGCCTAGGCCTTCCGACTCGAAGACCTCGTGCTCGACGCAACTCTCTCCCAGAGACCGTGCGGCGTCAATTCACGCCTCCAGCAAATCTGGTTCACGCCATAAGTCTTTGTTTTCCATAAGAATGCAGGAAGTTCTCACCCACCAAAAGTGGTGGTCGAACCGCTGAAAGTGGTGGTCGCATGGCACGAAGCGGCGATTCTTTAGCGCCGCGGCCGATGCTATTCTCCGCGTGAGCGTGAAGTGTTATGCATTCGGCCCGACAACCAAATTCCGTAATTCGCTTCGGCGTCTTCGAGGCCGACGTGTCGTCGGGCGAACTCCGCAAGAGCGGCGCTAAGGTCAGGATTCAGGATCTCCCGTTTCGGGCTCTCAGTCTCCTGCTCAACCATCCCAACGAAGTGCTCAGCCGTGACCAGTTCCGCCGGGCTCTGTGGCCAGAGGGCGTATTTGTCGACTTCGACCACGGCATCAGCAGCGCCATCAATCGTCTGCGGGACGCCCTCGGCGACTCCGCCGATAACCCGGTATTCATCGAAACTGTAGAGCGCCGAGGCTACCGCTGGATTGCTCCGACACATATCGCCTCGATCCAACTGGCACCGAGCGAGATCATCCCGGCTCAGACTCCCGTGACCCCGATCCATTCGACCCAAATCGCCGAAGCACCGACCACGCCCGGACGTCCCGTTCTCGTGCGTATGGAGCCTCCGAGAGCTGTCGCGGATGCCCCAAAGACCTACGCTTGGCGATGGTCGCTCGTTCTCTCGGCAACCGCCCTGGTTCTGATGGTCTGGAGCTTTTGGCCGAACCATCGCGCGGCCAGGGCAGGAACGACCAAGCTCCCGACCGTTGCCAAGCCCGCGTTGTTCCCTTCGCATCCCTCGGTCGATTCCGAGGCCCAGCAGTTTTATCTGAAGGGTCGCTTTTATTGGGAAAAGCGCACGCCTGACGGTTTAAACAAAGCTGTGGACTATTTCACCCAGGCCATAGTTCACGATCCCAATTACGCTCCGGCTTACGTCGGCCTGGCGGATTGTTACAACCTGCTGCGCGAATACACTCTCATGCCTGCCAGTGAGGCCTATCCGCGCGCCCTGGCGGCGGCCAAACGAGCCGTCGAGCTTGACGATCAGTCGTCCGAGGCCCACGCCTCCCTGGCATTCGCCCTGTTCTATGGCACGTGGGACGCCCCTGGAGCCGAGCAAGAATTCCGGCGCGCCCTCGATCTGAATCCCAACAACGCTGTCGCGCACCACTGGTATGCCACGTACCTCGCAACCGTGGGCCGTTCCTCCGAGGCCATCACTGAGATCGAACGGGCACAGGCTCTCGACCCGGCATCGAAGTCGGTTCTCGCCGATAAGGGTAGGCTGCTTTGGTCGAGCGGCAGGCGAGACGAGGGCACCGCACTATTGAAGCAATTGGAGGCTTCAGAACCAGACTTCGTCTCGCCCCACCGGTACTTGAGGGATATCTATTACGCCGCTGGCGACTATACCCGCTTTCTCGATGAGTGGAAGAAAGAGGAGGTCCTGCTGCAAGACCGCTCCGGTCTCAAACTTGTCGATACTGCCGAAAAAGGTTTTGCAGCTACGGACGCGGCCGGCATGCTGCGCGATATGCTGACCATGCAGCAGAAGCTCTATCAGCGCGGGCTTGAGTCACCCTACTCCCTGGCGCAGACCAACGCACTTCTCGGAAATAAGCAGGAAGCGCTTCGATACTTGAGGGTCGCGTACGACAAGCACGACGACTCTGTGGTTCAGATGAAGAACGATTTTGCGTTTATTACCCTTCAGGACGATCCCGACTACCAGGAACTGATTGCGCGCCTGGGTTTTCCAAAATAGCTCGTTTGGCGCAGCGCTACGACGTAGCGGGTTGAGATAGCGCCTTTGAAGGAGCGCAGCTTCGAGCCGCTGGGGGAATCTCAGCTGTGTCAAGGGACCTGTCAAACGGGTAATGCCTCAACTTGAATTTCTTCGCGCACTTTGCGGCGTTTTCTTTCGCGCACTTGCGGTTAGAGTCTTTTGAATTGGGCTCGGAGCAAGAGCCTTTGACCGCGAAGTTCGCCAAGGAAAGGCCGCAAAGTACGCAAAGAAATTCAAGTTGAGGCACGACCTTTCAAATACCCAAACAAAACGGGCGGGACCATTGGTCCCGCCCGCACGATTCAACCGAACCGGCTACGCGCCTACTTCCGAAATGCACTGCTCGAGCACATCGACGGCGACATCGGCTTCTTCCTTCGTGACAACCAACGCCGGACAAATACGAACCGTGCCCGGCCCACAGCCCAGAAACAGCACGCCGTGTTCGAAGGCCTTCTCAACAATGAGGTCGCGTTCGGCGCTGCCGTATTCCTTTGTGACTTGGTCCTTGACGATCTCGACGCCGATCATCAACCCTCGGCCTCGCACATCGCCCACCAGTTTATGCTTCTTCGGCCAATCGGCCATGCGCTTCATCATGTGAGCGCCCACACTTGCCGAGTTCTCGAGCAAGTGCTCCTTCTCGATCACATCAAGCGTAGCTAGAGCCGCAGCGACTGCTACCGGATTTCCGCCAAACGTCGAAGCATGCGAGCCCGGAACCCAGTCCATGATTTCAGCACGCGTCATCGTGATGCCTAGCGGCATGCCCGAAGCAATGCCCTTCGCCATGCACACCATATCCGGCTCAACGCCGGTATGCTCGACCGCGAACCACTTGCCCGTGCGCCCAATACCGCTCTGCACTTCGTCGACGACCAGCATGATGCCGTGACGATCGCAGATCCGCCGCAACTCCTGCATGAAGACCTTCGGAGCGACGACGTACCCGCCCTCACCCTGCACCGGCTCGACAAATATCGCAGCCACTTCCTCCGGTGCCAGAATCGTCTTGAACAACTTCTCTTCGATAAAGCGGGCGCAGCCGAGAGCAAAGTCCTCACCATCCTGAACGCTGCCCGAAGAGCCGCGATAGATATCCGGATACCGCACATGCGTCACCCCCGGCACGAGCGGCGCGAACCGCCGCTTCTGCTGCGGCTTGGAGGCTGTGAGCGAAAGCGCGCCCATGGTCCGCCCATGAAACGCTCCGAAGAATGCGATCACGTTCTGCCGCTTGGTGTGGTAGCGCGCCAACTTCAGGGCGCACTCGACCGCTTCTGCTCCAGAGTTCCCATAGTAAAAGCGATGCGGCCCCGGCATGGGCGCGATCTTCGAGAGCCGCGCCGCCAATTCCACCATGTTTTCGTAGTAGAAATCTGTGCCCGACATGTGGATCAGTTCGCCCGCCTGCTTCTGAATGGCGGCAACCACGTCGGGATGGCAATGGCCGGTTGAAGTCACGGCGATGCCAGCAGAAAAATCAAAGAACTCGTTACCGTCCACGTCGGTCACGACGATGCCGCGCCCGCTCTTGGCCACCAACGGATACGAACGGGTATAGGACGGCGAAATGTATTTCTCATCGCCCTCGAGCACGCGCTTGGCGTTCGGCCCGGGCAGGGCGGTCTTGATCTTAGGTCCGATAGTAGCGGTCTTGGTCGTCATTGTGGCGGTGGTCATGATGGAATCCTCCGTGAGCAGCTGCGAGTAATCAGCCGCCAGTTATCAGGAAATGCAGCCTCGGATTGACAACCCGGTCGCGTGATCCTGTTTCAGACGCACGCCGGGCGAGGCGAATCAGAGAGGAGGATGGAGGATTAGTCGCTGCCGAAAAGGCTAGGACGCAAACGTGACGGCAAGTTTGCCCGGTAGCGCCGCGGACACACTAAACAGTGCAGCCAGCACTCGGGCAGGTGCGCATTGGGAAGACGCGAATTGGATTTGTTGCGCAGCATCGGCGACCGTCAACATCACTGACTCATTATATCCGGAAGGTATGAACGGCGTAACCCCTTGGTAACAAGAACGGCCTTGCCGCCAAGTATTCTGGGGACAGCTGCCCTCGGCTGTCCGTCGAGCGCAGCTCGAATAGCTATCTTCTCGTAAGTCGTTGAGTCTCCGTGCAAGTCGTTGAAAAGTCGTAGGACCACTCTCCCGCGCCGCCAGAACGCGAATTCCGCCGCTGGCGGCAATTGACCCTAGTTCACTAATGGTCGTCGCTGCCACGGGCGTTTCCGGCTCAGGAAAGGGCATCCTAGATAAGAGGAACGGAGCACTTCAGGGCGCACGTTAGCACGACCTTTTGTACGTACAATTATGTACACTTAGGCGAATCGTCGGTAACTTACACTAACTACAGGCTCAGGCGGAGTTGAGGAAGTCCATTCTCGGTTGGGCGGTCGGCATCGGCGTCGTTCTGTTTGGAGTGGCTGTGCGTCACCCGGGTCGGGCAATTCCGGGCCGTCTTAAGGGTCGGGGCGTTCTTGGTGATGAGTGTAATGGCGATGTTACGTCAACTGGCTATTCGGGGATTCCGTTCGGTCAGCGGCAAATCGGCGCTTCAGCCAGCTCTCCGGCAACGAGAGCCCAGTTGAGAACGCGGACATAGCCAGCCCGTAGATGGGGAAATGATTACGCGCCACAGCCAAGAGGCACAGCGTACCTGCGAGTCCCCAGCTGACCCAACGCAGAATTTTCAGCCACCGCAATATCGGACGAGCGTCAATAGGCCACCGCCCGGAAGCCAGATACAGTGAGAGCCAGATAATATGGGGTGAGAGGCTGCAAAGCACGAAGACTTCGATGGCGAGTAGCTTAGAAGAACCGATGTTGTTCATAGCCTGTTCCCGCTGCGCC
>Ga0070731_10004877_pt1 | contig 11278 bp, 9 predicted proteins | sample Coa_R1_2_FD_66448 | JGI IMG/M metagenome (GOLD analysis project Ga0070731, IMG submission 66448) | Surface soil microbial communities from Centralia Pennsylvania, which are recovering from an underground coalmine fire - Coalmine... | ecosystem: Environmental > Terrestrial > Soil > Unclassified ... | reverse complement strand
ACGCTCCCTGCGGCCGCGCCGAAGCTGCGGCGCACCCACACGTTTTTCTGGCTCTACACCGGGCTGGACGACACGCGATTCCTCGCCCAGAATGTCTTGTTCGCAGCGCGGCTGCGCGCGCAGCACGTCGCAAGCCGCTTGCGCGTCTTCCACGGCGGCCACGACTGGGCGCTCTCGCGCGGCAACGCCGCGTTGGCTTACATCGTCGCCTCGAGGCATCTCGGCCATGCTTCGTAGGCTCGCGCTCGCGCCGATCGAACTCGCGGTCGTCGTCGCCACCTCGGGATGGCTGTACCTCGTGCGTCCCGGCGGCTTGCCGGGGCCGCGAATCGCACTCGCACTGCCGCTCGACGAGCTTGCGAAGCATGCGTCGGTCCCGCTCCTTTGGTACGTCGCTGTCTGGGCTGCCGCCGCAGCGGTCCTCGGCCTGGCGGCGCGCTGGGCAGGAGTCGAACGCCTGACGGCGAGCGTCGCACTGGCCGCGACGACCCTCCTCCTGCTGGACGTCCTCACCGGCGTGTCGATCGCGATCGTGCGGCAGATCCCGGCCCGAGACGGGCTGCACGCGGCGATGCGCCTGAGCGCGGTCTACGTCGCAGCACTCGTCGTCGGGATCGCGGCCGGGCTCCTCGCGAACACGCGCAAGCGTGCCCGCCGGGCGCCGGCCGTGACGGCGACGTTCGTGGCTTTCGCGGGTGCGATGCAGCTCCTACACACGGTGCTTCCGGGCAGGAGCGAGGGCCTGCTCCGCGCCCTCGCCCCGGATGGGATCGGCCCGCTCGCGCGCGCCAGCGGCGCATTTGTCGCGCTCGCGCTGCTCTACGCCGCACGCGGTCTCGCACGGCGGCGCCGCCGCGCGTGGCAGCTCGCCGTCGCCGTGTCGGTGCTGTCGGTCGGACTACAGGTCCTGCACGGCCTGGCACGAAGCACGCCCGTAGCCGTCGTCGTCTTGATCCTGCTCGTCACGCGGCGGGACGACTTCTCGCTGCCGGGGGACGAGACGACGCGGATGCTCGCGCTCAAGCGCGCTGCGATTGCGGCCGCGACCGTCGCCGTCTACGGCTGCGCCGCGATCTGGCTCAACCGGCTGAGCGCAGACCAGCCGTTCACGCTCCACTTCGCAGCCCGGGAAATCGTGCGCGGGCTGCTCGGCCTCAACTCCCGCGGGTCGGCGCACCTGGCCGGTGCGTTCGGTCAATGGTTTCCGCTCTCGATGACGATCCTCGGCCTCGCCACGACGACCTGGGTCGTCGCCGCCTGGCTTGCGCCGTGGCGGCACCGGCTGCAGCAGGATGCGCGCGATCGCGAGCTGGCGCGTGACCTCGTGCACGCCTGGGGCGCCGACACGCTCGCGCCATTCGTGCTCCGGCACGACAAGTCGTACTTCTTCGCGGAAGATCGGCGCGCGTTCCTGGCCTACCGCGTTGTCGGCGGCGTCGCGATCGTCTCCGGCGACCCGATCGGGCCGCCAGCTGCGTTGGCCGAGCTCGTCGAGCGCTTCGTCGACTACGCCCACACACGCGACTGGCGGCTCGCGATCCTGGGCGCCTCGGAGCGATGGCTCGAGCTCTACCGCGCGCACGGACTGCACGCGCTCTACCACGGCGACGAGGCGATCGTCGAGACCGCGTCGTTCTCGCTCGACGGCCGTGCGATCCGGAAGGTGCGCCAGTCGGTTCACCGGCTTGCTAAGGCGGGCTACGCCGTGCGGATGCTGAAGCCGAGCGAGATCGACGCGCACCTGCGGCGCGAGCTGACGCAGATCACCGAGAGCTGGCGCGAAGGCCAGCCCGAGCGCGGGTTCGTGATGTCGCTCGACGCGCTCTTCGCCCTCGGCGACGACGACGCGAACTTCGCCGTCGGCGTCGACGCCGAGGGACACGCGCAGGGCTTCCTCCACTTCGCGATCGCGCAGGCGATCTCGGCGCTCTCGCTGTCGTCGATGCCGAGGCTGCGCGCGTCGACGCCGAACGGGTTCAACGAGTGGCTGATCTGCGAGACGATCGCCTGGGCGCGCGCGCACGGATACGAGCGCGTCTCGCTGAACTTCGCGCCGTTCGCGGCGCTCCTTGCGCCGGAGACGGAGCTCGGGAGGCTGCAGGAGCTGCAGCGGCAGGCCCTCCTCCACCTGAAGGGCCGGTTCCAGCTCGACAACCTCCTCGCGTTCAACCGCAAGTTCTTCCCGCGCTGGGAGCGCCGGTTCATCGTCTACGAGCGTCGTCGCGACCTGCCCCGCGTCGGGATCGCCGCGCTCGCTGCGGAGGCCTACCTCCCGTTCCAGCGATGAGCGCCGGCGCCGGCCTCGCGCTCGCGCTCGCCTCCGCGCTGGCGCTCAACTGGGGTGGGTCATCCAGCACGACGCGGTGAGCGCGCTGCCGCCGCTGACGGTGCGCCGCCCGCTGCACTCGTTGAAGCTCCTCGTCGCTGACCTGCGCTGGCTGACCGGGTTCCTGGTCGGCATCGGCGGCCGGGTCTCTACGTCGCCGCGCTCGCCCTCGCCCCGCTCTCGCTCGTCCAGGCCGTTTCACAGGCGTTCATCGAAAGCTGGTTCGGGAATCTGAAACAACGACTCGCTTGGCGCAGCGAGTTCGAGACCCTCGACGATGCACGTGCCGCGATCGGCGGCCACGTCGACAGACACCACCACCGACCACACTCCGGCCTTCGCTACCGCACACCGACGCAGGTGCGGCAGACCTGGAAAGCTGGACAACGACTACTGAAAACAGCGGCCTAGAGTGTCGACCGCGACGGGGTCCAGGTCACTCCTCCGGCCAGGCATTCGCCACTCCGCGAGCTTTGGAGTGAGCTCGGCGATTGCCTGCCCGCGAGCGCGGTTCAAGCGCCGGGGTAGAGCCGATGAGACTGGTCCAGAACAAGTGCGCACGCCTGCCCGTTCAGCGTGCGGTGCGGTCGGTGACCTAGGAGGTTGCTCCTGCGTCGCAATGAAGCATTCTTCGGTGCGCGGCGAGGGCCGGGTCGCACTACGCGAGGCGGCGGGCACGACTGACATCACGCCGCACGGAAGCGGAGTCGCGCTGAAGCTGCTGCTTTTGTGCCACCGATGTTGGCCAAAGCACTTGCGGCGTGAGCGGAACCTCGCGTGCCTGGACAGGCCCGCTTGGGACGCTGGATCGAAGCGAATGCTCTGATCATCTGGTTACTTTGCGGTGAGGGTGTAGGGGACGGTGAGGACGTGGCCGTGCAGGTAGGTGAGCAAGAACATTTTCCACGTTCCGGGCTCCGGTAGCAGTACGCCGACTTTGAGGATGCCGGGGGTGTTGGAGCTGCCTGTGACTTTGGTTGCTCCGAGGATTGAGAAGCAGTAGAGGGCGCCGGGGCTGCAGACGTGGGTGTGGAAGTAGTCGAGCGAGTGGGCGTGGAAGAAGATCGCGTGTGCGAGGGCCCCTCGCCATGGGGTGAAGACGGCCTTGTGTCCTTGCGGGGTCATCACTTTGATCGTGAGGAAGTTCGCTTCAATTGCTTTCAGGTGGGGGTGGCCTTGGATTTGGAAGCGGTAGCCACGTACGACGTCGGTGGTGTGGAAGGCGCTGATGGGCTGCGGGCGGTAGGCGCCGCGCACGGTCACCCAGGTGAAGAGTTGGAAGTTGAACGGTGAGTTCGTGCTTGCTTGCTTTGGGTACGCGTCGACGACGATCCGGTAGCGGCCGGGTGCCGGGAAGACGACTGGCTGTGTGATGTGTCCGTCAGGCGCTATGTCGGTGTCGAGGTACTGGACGTGACTGTCGTCGCTGCGGACGATGATCAGGTCGACGCCGGCGTGCGGTTCGCAGCATTGTTTGTAGGCAGTCAGCGGCGTGCCCGCAGGGGTACGGATCGTGAACGAGATCGTGGTCAGACGTCCGGGCTGGATGGGGCTCGCCGGCATGAAGCCGGCCAGGGAGTAGACGCTGGCGGGAGAGATATTCGGGATGCTGACGTTGCTGTTCGAACTCGAGCCGCACCCAGTGAGAGCCGCGACCGCAGCGAGCGAAGCCAGAGCCGAAAGCGTCCGTGTTGGGCTCACTGCTTGCCGCTTTCGGTCGTGGCGTTGTTCAGCGGTCTTCCCGGGGTGCGGCTCCTCGATGTCGACCGGCGCTCGCGAGGGGAGCGGACGCTCTCGTGGCTCAATGCGCCCCCCTCTTTGGCTCAATGGAGGACCGTGCGGACGACGTTGAGGGCGATGATCAGCGCCGCGACGCCTGCTGCGAGGGAGATGAATGCGGCGGCGAGGAGGAGTTGCTGGTTTCTGTTCATCCGGTGGCGTGGTCGACGATGAGGGCGGTGAAGGGTTTGCCGCCTTGGGGGGTGATGGTGTAGTCGAGGCCCCAGTGGCCGACCATGACGAGGGCGGGGGCGGCGCGGGTGTAGATGCCGGGTTTGGTTTCGGCGAGTTGGTATTCCTGGTTTGGCATTTGCATGTCGAGCATGGCGAAGGAGACGGTGACGTTGGCGTGGCGGACGGGTTGTCCGTGGCGGCTGAGTTTGAGCGCGAAGGTGTTGGGCGCGGCGGCGTGGTTGGGGGTGACGAGCAGTTGGAGGGTGTAGCCGGCTTGGTTGATGGTGGCGGCGACGCTGCCGGGGCCGACGCGGGCGAGCGCGGAGCCTTCTTCGGCGAACGCGGGCGGGGGTGGGGCGAGGCTTGAGAGCAGGGCGGCGGCGAAGACGGCGCCGACGATCAGGGCTGCTTCGCCGCCGACGAGCCCGCGCAGCAGCCGCGCCGGCCGCTCGCCGAGCGCGGCTTGCCCGCCAGCTGCGAGGAGGCTGGGCTTGTTGCGGAGCAGGTTGGTGGCGGCGAGCGGCAGAGTCGCGGCGAGGATGCCCGCCTTGATCAGGATCACTTTGCCGTAGGAGGTTTGCCAGAGCGCGGCGAGGACGGGCATGTGGAGGACGGTCGCGCCGATGCCGCTGCCGAGCAGGAGCAGGACGGAGACGAAGGCGACGTTCGAGAAGCGGGCCACAGCGACTGCAAGGCCGGCGACGCGGCGGGTGTCGGGGAGGCTGCGGTAGAGGACGAGCAGTCCGAGCAGGCCGCCGAGCCAGAGCGAGCCGGAGACGAGGTGGAGCCAGTCGAGCAGGAGCGAGACGCCGCGCGGTGCGGTCTGGCCGGCGTGGCCGCTCGCGCCAGGCAGCACGAGCACGGCGGCGGCGGCGGCGAGCGCGCCGGCGAGCGCGAGCAGGGCCGCGGTCGAGCGCCGTTCCTGTTCGGGCCGGTCGGCCCAGAGCGCGATCGTGGCGCTGAGCGCGAAGAGGGCGAAGCAGATTTCGAGGTCGACGTAGCCGCGGCCGAAGGCGGTTGTGCGCCAGAGCGGCACGAGCGCGCCGAAGCTGAAGAAGGAGCGCAGCGAGTCGATCGCCGTCGCCTCTTCGAGGTAGGCGGGAATCGCGACCAGCGCGAGCAGCGCCGCGGCGGCGAACGCGACCGTGAGCGCGCGCAGACTGGTGCCGTCGACGCGGCGGACAAGCGGCCGGGCGATCACGGCCCGCAGGACGAAGAGGCCGATCGCGGTCATCGTGGTCAGGAACATCGCCCAGCGGGCGAGCAGCAGCGGCGTCGAGGTCGCCGTCGCGGAGATCGAGGGGATCTTGAACTGCGGCGCCGGCCCCGGGTTCGGCCCGACCGCGAACGTGAACGCGCCCTGCACCGGGTGGCCGTCGACCGAGATCGCGCGCCAGTAGACGAGGTACCAGCCCTCGCGCACCTTGTGCAGCGGCACGATCAGCGTGTCGGGGTCCGAGGCTGAGCGGTGCACGGTCCCGCTCGTTTCCTGGTGGGCGCTGGGGTCGGTGACGGAGATGATCGCGAAGCGTGGCTCGACCGCCTCGTCGAAGGTGAGAGCGACGTCCGGCGGCGGCGCGTTCAGGGTCACGCTCGCCGCCGGGAACGTCTTGATCAGGTAGGCGTGGGCGGATGCCGCCGCCGGCAGCAGCAGCACGACCGCGCAGACGGCGAGGACTGCGGCGATCCGCCCGGCCCGGCTCACGTCAGCGGTCTACCTCCGCGCGAGACGACCGCGATCCCGCCCAGCAAGACGGCGACCGCGGCGATCGCGAGCGCGACGATCGTCAGCGTCGAGGTGCCGCCGCCGCCGACCGAGCTGACGACGTCGATCGTCGGCGCCGGATCCTGCCCGGTCTCCGGGTCGGCCCAGTTGACGATCGAGCCGTCCGAGTAGGTCTGCTGCACATGGAAGGTGTACGTGCCCGCGTTCCCGGGCTGGGCAAGGAACTGGAAGAGCGAGTCCTCCTCAGTCGGGACGCGACCGCCGCTCCAGGTCACCTGTGTGATCACTGCATTGTTGCCCGACCCCGATTGCTGCTCGACCCGCTTCCAACCCGGGCTCGGGACGAACGAGTCGATCGAGAAGTTCTTCGGCAGCGTCAGCACGATCTTCGTCGTCGTCGCCGGCGCCGCCTTCTCGGTCGGGATCGCCAGGCTATACAGCTGCAGCTTGTTCGCCAGCGAAACCGCCGGATTCATCCGCGCGTGCGCGGACGCACCCACCGCAGCAACCAGAGCAACAACTGAGATCGCCGCGAGGGTCAACCCAACCCTTCCTGCTCTGAAAAGAGAGGTCATCATCAGAAGCTCCTTTGCATCGGCCGCGGCGACACGAGCTCCCGCCGCTGCCAGAACGGTTGACGGAGAAACCCGAACAGGACGCGGGCGCTCACGCGGCCTCGAAGCTGAACGTCGCCGGCTCGCCGCCCACGACGACTGCGACCTTGTAGGTGTGGCCGACGTCGACGGAGACGTTGTTGCCGTAATGAAGGTCGGCGCGCCCCTGCCCGATCCCCTCCATCGCGACGACCTCCAGCTTCAACGGCTTCGCGTGCGCGGTCTCGTCGGTCAGCGCGATCGTCGGTGTCACGTTCCCGACGACGGCGCCGGTCTTGCGCGAGTAGACATGCAACTCGAGGTGGCGCTCGACAGCGCCGCTCATCATCGAGCCCGCCATCATCGCGCCCCCGACCATCACTTCCCCGCTCGTCAGGTGCTTCGCCTTCACCTGCGCCGGCGTATACATCGGCTCCACCGGCCCGACGTCCAAACTCAACCTGTAGCTCGCCGTTGTCGCGGCCTTGCTGATCGTGGCCGCCCAAGACGTGGCAACGGCAATCAGCACCGCGGCCGAAGCGGCGAGAACTGCGGTCAGACGCATCGTTCGCTCCTCTCTCGCAAGAAGCCAGCCGACCAGCACGTGCCGCCGGTCCGGCCAATCGCGTTCGCTTACCCAGACAGGCGCCGCACAGAATCAGGCGACGACACTGAACGCTGCCCCCGCACGGGGGCGGCGACTACGCGCGAACGAACAAAGGAGGCGCACGCCCGGCAGCAGCGGCCGCCAGCGGCGTAAGCCGCGGCAGCAACACCCGGCCAGGAACGCGACGCGCAGCCCCACGCCGACGAACAACGACCAGTCCGCGGCGCCGGGCGACCACCGCCGCAACGGCCGACGCCGTCCGAAGCAACAGCCGTGCGATCAGATACGCCAAGAGCCCGATCGGAAGCTGCAACACAAGCCCACGCCAGAAGGACGGCTCCAGCGCCGTCCACCACGGAAACACCCCCGCCACCAGCAACCGCTCCAGATGCTCCTGCAACGTGAATCCAAGCGCAGGGATCAACACGAACGCCCACGGAGGCAAGCCCCGCACCGGTCGGCCACGCACCCGATCCAAAACAGAAACCGCGACCGCCAGCAACTCGATCGCAACAAGAAAACCGATCGCAACCGGCGCATAAGCCAGGTATCCGTGACCTGAACGGGCCAGAACGGCGGCTCGCAGATCGGCTTGCGGATACGCCCACCAGTATGCAATCCCGTGCGCAACCTGGGAGCCCGCCACGATTACGGGCAGCGCTACAAGCCAAGTCAGCGCACGACGCACCTCGCGTGATTGTTTCACAAAGTCCGCCGGGATCAGCGCCGCCGTTCGGCGGCGCGGCGGCGGTAGGCCTCGAGCGTCGCGTCCAGCGCGCTGCGCTCACGTTCGATCTCGTCGGTGGCGCTCGTCGCCCCGTCGTCGACGTCGCGTACGAACCCGAAGCGCGGGTACTGCGCGAGGTGGCTTCAGGCAGGCATCTCGCCGCAGCCGGAGTGAGTCCGGTAATTCTCGACGCCGCGCTCGATCTCCTCGCGTGCGGCCGGGAGAGTCGGCCGCTTCCGCATGGGGTGGTTCACCGGGAGAGGGCCGACCGAGCCGTTGGGGGCTGCATCCGCGGCGGCAGCGTCCTCGACCCGGGCGATCAGCGTCGCGACGTTCTCGAGGTCGGCGAGAAGACTGGTATGCGCCTCGTCGAGGTGGGCTGCCCGGAGCGCGTTCACCTCGTGCTCGAACGCCGCCGCCGCTGGTTTCGGGTCTTGGCTGTGGAAGCCAGGCGTCTGCTGAATCGCTCGAAGCGCGTCCTCACGACAGCGTCGGAGGTCGACATCGAGCGTGCGCTCGGGCACGTCGCGGGGCGGAGGCCCTGCAGAGAGTGGGTCGAGGTCGGCCCACCTTCGACGTGCGACGGCGGGATCTCCGGAGTTCGCCGGCGCGAGACTCGACCTCGCTGGCTTCGTCGTTGAGTTCGTCTGCGTGCAAGGCTGCGATTTCGGCCTGCGCTCGGAGGCGGCTCTCGAGCGGCGGCAGCAGCGCTATATCCCGCTCGGCGTCCAGGAGAGCGTCCGCGTCGCCTCTCTCAGCGGCCTGCGCGCTTCGGCGCTGGAGCTCCAGGTGGCGCTCGGCGACCTCGCCGTCGAGCTGCTCTTCAAACGAGGCTGCGCGGACCGCCGCTTGAAGCAGCTCGACGTTGCGCCGCCTAACCTCCGAGTCGAGTTCGATCACCTTCCGCGTCGGCGGCGTCGGCCTGGCTGCGGAGCTCGGCTGCCTTGTCGATCCGACGCTGCTCGAGCTCGAGCTCGTCGGCCTTCGCCTCGAGCTTTCCGGCCTCGTCGGCATCGCGACGTTCCTGAAGCGCCAGTTCGGCGGTCTGGAGCTCGGCGCGGATCGACGTAGCGTGGATGCGCAGTTGCTCCGCTTGGTCACGGCGACCGGGTTGAGGAGCGGGCGTCTTGATGCGCACAGACTCGATGGTAGATCGCGGCTTCGTCCCGTCGGTCGCGGCGCACTCCCCACCCGCTACCGGAATTCGTTGGCGCAGCACTGGCGCGCACCGCCGCGATCGCGCTGATCATGCGAAATCGCGAGAGGTCACCGGTGACGCAGACCAGTGGCCCTCCGACGCCTTGCGCTTGCGAGTCAAGGCAAGAACATCGGTCGCAGTGCGAACCGCGGTCCTGTTCGGGGGGCCGCCCACGATCGAATGGGAAGCAGGAAAACGGGTCACCCGCCAACGAACGAAAGCGGAGACCCGGGCGGCGGAGCCAGGCGAGTCCGAACCGGGAGCGGATGAGGCAGAGCCCAGCCACGAGCCCCATTCAGGACTGTAGGCAAACAAGGCGTTCGGCCCTACCGCTCGCTACTCGGCGTGTTTGAGCCGGACGAGGAGCTTGCCGCGGACGGCAACGAGCTGCGCCGCCGTGACAGGCTGGCACGGTGTCGGCCCAATTTTCCGAACACCCTCGCGAGCGGCTAAGGTGAGGCCAGGTGTTACGGTCAACACAGCGAATGGAGGGGACCCGTGACTACTGAACGTTCTTTTCAGGGCAGCGCCCCACCCCGGAAGTAAAAGAGCTACGGCCTTCTTCGCGTGGCTTTCCGCGCGGCGTTAAGCCTTGCGTTTCGTCGAAGAGCGTCTCGAAGTTGCAGAAGTAGTCCTCGTCGTCTCGGAAGCGCTGGATCTCATGGATGGCTAGTTGCCACTTGTCCCAGACTGCCATGACTTCGCCGCCCCACATGCGGTAGATCGCCTGATACGTGATGCACCGCTCGGCTGCAAGCGCGCCCATCATTTCCATGAAATCAGGCCACCGAGTCAGCTTCATCCAGATATCGCGTTGATCTTTCGAAGGTTTGCGAGGGTCGTTGAGATCCATGACGATTTGGGCTAGGTCAGAAAGTTCCTCCGGCGCCCATGTTGCGCCTGAGGCGACTGACTCTGAATCGACTCGTCCAGGTAGAACCGCTGGAGTTCCGTCATTAGCTGCCCGTGTCGGGTTCGTTGTCCCTCCGCTACCTGTGTAACGACGAACACGAGGGTCACCACGGCTGCGATCACGAGCAGGGTCGTCGAGACACCGGTGACCCATTCAGCGAACGCGGCATGACCGGGCTTCGGCGCGCCTGCTCCGACCCATACCGCCGTGGCTACTACGGCGGCGAGTAGGAGGAGTAAGGCGGCCGTAATCTAGCCGGCAAGCCCACTACGGAGGGGGGCAGGCGAACCCCGCCTGAACGGGGAGGGCGCGAACGAGCCGGATCCGTATCGTGAGTCCCGGCGGCTTGCGGCCCCTAGCGGCGGGGCGCGAGCTCAACGAGAGGGGCCGCCGGCTCGCATCGGGAGACAGCCACCGGCGGCCCCCTCCTCTTACGCGTTTCACGCTCGACCAGCCGTGGAACGCCGCCGATGAGCATTTCCTGCGGATGGAATGGCCTGTAACACTTACGTATCCGAACGGACGCGTCCACGAGACGACGATTGACGCGCCCGCTGACTTCGGGCCGGGACACGAGTTCAACGCCTACGGCCGCCGCTGGCGCGCGCTCGATGCCCCCCGCGGCTCGAGGCGACCGACTCGGGATCAGGGAGTCCTGCGCCTCCGGTGCCGCTCGATCGACGCGCCCGACGGCGAGCTGGCTGAGGCATCTCGATCAGCGACGGCCTGAGCCGGAACACTTCCCCTTTTGGGGGGCGACCCTCCTGCCACCGGCGCCGATACCTTCGGTGTCCTAGATAGCCCTGGCTCTGCAAGGGTGTTCATGAACAGCAGCACGAAGACGACTCTCTGAGGGTCGTTTTCGTGCTGTGAGGGCCAGTTAGGGGTGAGGGCCCCGGGGACCACTGATCCTCGGTGGGCGGGCCTGGCGCAGAAAGGCTGCGCGCCGCCCAGCTTCTTCCAGGGAAGGGGGGTGTCGCCGGGCGGCGCGCTCGCGCCTCTCTAGTCGCAGTGTAGGGCGGCCGGCCCCGAGTTGAAAGGGCCGCGGGGCCGCTGTGGTCAGGTCGCGGTCAGGTCGCGTGCGACCCCGCGCGACTGTTGCCGACAGGTTGCGTCGGCCAGCACGCAGCGGCTAGGCGGGTCAGGCGCGTTCAGCGCCGGCGCCGGACGGGCGTGAGCACGCCAGCGAGGCGCTTCTGCGCCGCGGTGCGCCGGTCGCGGCGCCGAAGGAGTTT
>Ga0070731_10004876_pt1 | contig 11278 bp, 9 predicted proteins | sample Coa_R1_2_FD_66448 | JGI IMG/M metagenome (GOLD analysis project Ga0070731, IMG submission 66448) | Surface soil microbial communities from Centralia Pennsylvania, which are recovering from an underground coalmine fire - Coalmine... | ecosystem: Environmental > Terrestrial > Soil > Unclassified ... | reverse complement strand
CGACCACCCTGCACGACGACAGTTGCGACTCCATCCAGCCGGTTCATCCGCGGCTTGATGTCGTAAGTGGCAATTTCCCAAAGGCGATTTTGTGGGACGCTGTCTGAGGTCAGGCTGTAACCGATGATGGGAAAGGCGGCGAAGGTCAGACGATGAGTATCGATTTTTGTCGTGGGTGGAAGCTCCGACTGCAATCGCGCCACGACTGCATCCACACGCTGCAGAGTCAGCACCATGTCGGATTTCCAATCGAAGAACAGATCAACTTCGGCGGAGCCCCGGCTTGTGATGGAGCGAACACTCTGTAAACCGGGTACGCTATTCACCGCCTCTTCAATCGGGCGAGTCACGGAAACCAGCATCTGATCGATGGGAGCGACACCGTTGTCGGCACCGATGACGATGCGAGGAAAATCCGTGTTGGGAAAAACCGACACGGGAATTTGAAAGGCGACAAAAGCGCCAACGCATGCCAGGACAATGGCGACGAAAAGAATGGGCCGCGAAAGACGGTCAAACCAGGGTGCAGCGGCTTTTTCCGCTTTTGGTTGCGGAACCTCGGTCATGATTTGCTGCCCCGCTGCCTGCGGCGGGAGAGCGACAGCGAAACCCTCGCAGCCTTGCTTGTGTTGCTCGACTTCTCCTTGTCTTCCTGTCCCGGTTTTTCGATATTTATGGATGTCCCATCTGGAACAGCATAGCCGCCAGAAATAATCACCAGATCCCCTACGTTCACCCCACTCAGGATTTGGGTCTGCTTCGGGTTCTTCAACCCGAGTTGCACCAGCTTCTGATGTGCCTTGTGATCAGCTCCGGCAATCAGCACGTAGTCCGCTCCCTCGGCGTTTTTGAAGACGGCCTCAGTCGGCACGGCCACGGCATCCGCGATGGTCTTGGCGCGGATTTGCAAATTGATCGTCATTCCCGGACGCAATAACGGGTTTGGTTTGCCGGCTTCGACCCAAACTTCAATCGTCGTACTCCCCGGATCGAGTGCAGGACTGACAAGAGTCACGTGGCCCTCGAGCGGTTCGTCGATGCCTGCCAGCTTCATCTGGGCGTCATTACCTGCCTTCAACCGGTTCGCTTCAAATTGGGGAATGTGAGCCTTGGCCACCAGACGGGAGATATCCATTACGGTGAGTATTGGCTGGTTTGCCGTGGCCAAATCACCCACATACAGCGGACGATCGGTTACCACGCCATCGATCGGGCTGCGAATTTCTGAATAGCTGAGTTGTGCAGTGGCGGCATGGTAGTGGCCCTCGGCCGATTCCTTGGTTCCTTTCGCTGCCTTTCTCAACAGGTTTTCACTTATTCTTTGCAGATCGGCCAGTTGCTTCTCGGCCTGTTCATATTGACTGCGCGCCTGCGCCAGGGCGACGTCGGCAGAGTCGAGATCGCGGCGAGGAATTGCGCCGTCGCCATACAGTTCTTTTCTGCTGTCATAGACTTTTTGAGCGGCATCGAAAGCGGATTTGGCCGCGGCTGCATCCAGTTCGGCTTTCTGAAGTTGTTGCGGCAGGCCGGCATTTACCGTGATGTCGTAATTGGCATCCGCTTGTTCGAAATCTCCCTGGCTGGCAAGGGCTTCGGCGGCCAAATCTTTGTTTTCAAGAATGGCGAGCAGTTGCCCTTTCTTTACATGACTTCCTCGCTGCACTTTGAAATCTGTGACGGTGGAGGTGATCTTGGGGGATATTGTTGCCTGCTTCAAAGGGAAGACGATTGCTTCTGAGGTCACGAACTCCGATACCGGAGTTTTCTCTGCGGGCAAAACCTGAACGTTGACGACTGGCTCATTTTCTTTCTCGTGTGAACTGCACGCTGGCAGGGCGAGGAGCGAAAGACACATCAGCGCCGGAATTATCATTTCTGACTTGATTCCGCGAGAGGCGCGAAGACGGTGCGTCATCGAATGTTTAGGCTCCCTGTCAAAGTCTGCAGATTGGCCAGAGCGACGCGGTAACGCACAGCTCCATCCTGATAAGCGGTTTCGGAAAGAGTGGCGGTATTTTGTGCGTCGACTACTTCCAATACCGTCGATTCGCCGTTGCGATAGCGCAGGGTGGTGAGACGAAGACTCTGTTGCCCTAACTGCGCGGACTGCTGCAAACTCGAAGCTTCTTCCGCGGCGGTTTGAGCCTCGGCGTAAAGGGAGTGCAATTCCGCGAGAATTTTTCGCTGGGCGAGAGAGAGTTCGCGCTGGGCCTGATCACGTTGAAGCTCGGCCTGCTTGATCTTGCTTTGGGTCGATCCCCAATTCCACACCGGAAGGTTTACTGTTGCCACCACGGAAGAACCGAGATTCCTCACGCCGTCTGTCCTCGCCGCAAAATGGGTAGCATCGATTCCATAAAAGTAGTCAACACTCAGGGAAGGCAGATAGCCGGCGCGCGCCGCCAGGACGCCACGTTGCGAGGCGTTCAGTGCTTCAACCGCGGCCCGGACATCGGGATTGTTGCGCGCCGCGTGAGCCTGCACGTCGGCAAAGGAGGGGAGTTCGACATCCTGATGCAGATCGTCGACGAGTTCAAAGTTGTCGTTATAGTCGCGGAAAATCAGCACGGCAAGGTCGAGGCGAGCATTCAGGAAGCCCAGATTCGCCTCCTGCAACTGGCGCAGCCGATCGTTTACCTGAAGCTGAGCTTTGATTACATCTGCGTGGGCCACTTCTCCGCCGCGCTCGAGATCCTGAGTAAGTCTGAGAAAGCGGTCGCCTTCGTCCGCAGCCTTTTGCGCAGCTTCTAACTTCTTTTGTGCGGCAACAGCGGCGTAGTAGCTTTGGACCACAGTAACCACCAGGCCGCGGGAAGCAATCTCCTGCCGGGCGCGCGCGGCGGCGGCCGAGGCAGCCGCGCGGCGGGCCTCTGCGAAGCCGGCTAGATCGAGCGCCTGGTGCACGTCTCCCTGGCTAATGTATTCGTGAACGGCATTGTTGGCGATGAATCTGACCTGGTCATCGACGCCGGTGCCCTGGGTATAGATCGCAGAGTTGTTGTAATTCACGCTTGGGAGCAACCCCGCGATCGCTTGCTTCTTATCTTCGTGAGCGAGGCCCGCGTCAGTGACCGCAGCCTGGTAACTCACACTATTCTGGCGCGCCCGCTCGAGCGCCTGCTCAAGAGTAAGCTGAATAGGTGGAGTGGGCGCGGACGTAGACACCGAGACTTGAGCTAGGCAAATTAAAGAAGCAAGCAACAGAACTGGTATGAGCTTCACACCGCGCAAGAGACATTTCTGTAGCCGCACCATACTTGCTCCGCAGCCGCTCAGATCAGTCGACTGCCAGTATGAAAAGGCTAAAGATGAGCAGATAAACGCAGGATTAATGATCAGAGGAAATTCTGGGCAGAAGCACAGTGAAAACGCTTCCCTGCGGGCTTGACCGCGTAAGCTCTATCTTTCCCCCGTGGGCTTGTGCAATCCATGCCGAGATAGCCAAGCCCAGCCCAGCGCCGCCGGTGTTCCCGTCATGGCGGGAGCGCGCTTTGTCACCCCGAAAAAAGCGTTCGAAAATCTTCCCTTGAAGATCGGGTGAAATTCCTGTGCCGGTGTCCGCAATCTCCATCCGGTACCGGCCGTTTTCGGAACAGCCACGCAGCCAAATCTGGCCGCCCTGGGGCGTGTATTTGATGGCGTTATCGAGCAGGTTCAACAGCATCCTTCGCAAGAGCACTTCGTCGGCCTGAATGGGAAGTTCGCCCGCGAATTCGCAAGAAAGCCCAATCGCTTTTGCCGCCGCCAGCGTTCTTACGTTCTTTGCGCATTCCGCCATCAATTCCTCAAGATAAAAATCCGTGAGGTCGAGCGGATGCTGGCCGGCATCGGCGCGTGCCAGAGTAAACAAGTCCTCGACGATGTGCTTCAAGCGTTTCGCCTCTTCGCGCAGAATCTCGAGCGATTCCCGGTATTCCGCTTCGCTGCGGGTTGGCTGGCCCAAGATTACTTCTGCTTCGCCGCATAGAATTGCCACCGGAGTTCTGAGCTCGTGAGAAGCATCGGCAACAAATCTCCTCTGCTTCTCGAACGAGCGATCGATGCGGTCGAGCAGGTCGTTGAATGACGCCGCCAAACGGCCGAGTTCATCCTCAGGATTGGTCACATTCAGCCGTTCGTGCAGATTCTCGGCCCCGATGCGGCTGGCCTGCGCGCTCATCGCCACTACGGGCGACAAACTCTTGCGCGCCAGTATGTACCCTCCAAAACTGGAGAGCAAAATCAATAGCGGGATGACCAGCGAGAAGGTGCCGGCCATCGTCTCTAGAAATTCATTCTGATCATGCAGCGATTGCAGGACCAGAAGAGTGCCGCCCTGTCCATAATTCGAAAACGGATGCAAGTAGCTGCGGTATCGATGTCCCGCCAGAGAAACCGATCCAAAGGGGCGCGATGAAGAGCGCAGAGAACGTAACGTGCTCAGCAACATCTCCTGCGACAAATCGCGCGCGTGATCTCGATTGCGGGCGTCTTCAGAAACTCCCAGGAGATTGCCTTGCGCGTCGAACACTACAAAGATGACGTCGCGAAACTTGTGCTCAGCAGTCGCGGTGACAACCCCTTCCGCAATACTCTGTGGGCTGCCCGGCTCCGGCGAATCCGCAATTTCAGCGCGGAAGGTACTCAGGAAAGAATCCGCCAGTTGGGTTGCTTGCGCATCCGCGCGCAGCACAATATTCCGCCGCAGCACCAGGTACGTCGATAGCGCGAGAACCACCAGGATCAGCGCCATCGCGCCCGTATACCAAAGGGTCAGACGAAGGCGAACGGAGTTAAACATGACTTCCACCAGGCTTTTCCTCTGACGCGCCGGCGTTTTGAGAGAGTATGTATCCGGCTCCTCGCCGGGTGTGCAATAGAGGTTGGGCGTGACCGTGATCAATTTTTCGCCGCAGGCGGTTTATGTAGACCTCGATCAGATTGGAAAAGGGATCGAATTCTTCATCCCAAACGTGCTCGGCAATTTCCGCTCGGCCGACGACACGCCCGGCATTGCGCACCAGGAACTCCATGAGCGCGTACTCCTTGGTCGTCATGGGAATGAATTTGCCGGCGCGAGAAACTTTCTGCCCGGCTGTGTCCAACACCAGATCGCCGACGGTCAACCGCGATGGCTGCATCCGGCTGGGCCGCCGCAGCAGAGCCCGCATGCGCGCTAACAGTTCGCGAAATTCAAAAGGCTTGGTAAGGTAGTCATCCGCGCCGCAATCAAGCCCTGTGATCCGGTCATCCACGGCATCGCGGGCGGTCAGCATAAGAATCGGCATTCGCTGGCCAGCGTTCCGTAACTGCTTGCAGACCTCGAATCCGTCTGGGCCAGGGATCATGACATCCAAGACGATCAGATCATAGGGATTGATCGCGGCCTGGTAGAGCGCCTGGTCGCCGGTGCCTGCAACATCGACCGCATACGCCTGCTCGCGCAACCCCTTCGCCGCGAAGCGCGCAATGCGGGAATCATCCTCGACGAGCAAGACTCGCATGCCAAAATCATAATCCCGAATTCGAATGAAAACGACTGACTGACGACGGCTGTTGCCGACGAGGTAACGAAAATGAAAGTGCGATTTATCTTGCGTTTATCTCGCGAAGCGTATGCCGGAAGAACAGCTTGGGTCTTAAAGAGTTTGGTCCGAGGAGAGCAGGCAAGAACGATGGGCATGTATAGTGTCGCTATCGAATGGTCAATGAATGGAAGGCGCAAAAAGGGGATGGTGTTCTTTGAGGCAGATTCATTGGAAGAAGCGCAGATCGAGGCGCCGCGGGCTGTTGAGAAGGCCACTTTCAGCTTGCCGAACATCGAGGCGTCTGAACCGGCCGCTTTCGAGCCGCCCTATCTGGTGATGTGGGATAAGTCTGAGATCAGCGCCCAAAGCACGACCAATTTGTTGAAGCTCGAAGTGACATAGCAAACAGCTGTGATCGGCGTGCGAAGGTTAAATATCCTCCGAGCAGGGCGTTCACCTGCACCAGATGACAATTTTTTGCGGCAGTGACAAACTGCTCAGATGATCCCGCCGCTGCGCAGGCAGTTCAATGCGAGCTTCACTCCCGAGAAATATCAGGAGTTTCTACGAAGGATTGATCAGGCCTGCGGAACTCATGTGCAGTTCCGGCTGTCGGAGACACCGTGTTTCTTCCCCGCCAACTTGCTGGAACGGATGGCTGAAGATGGCAAGGAACTGATCCGGCAGTTGGTGGAGAATCGGGAGTATCGCGCGAAATCGGACGAAGCCGTTCCGCCCCAGTTCAAGGTTCCGAACGAAGCCAACCATCCCCTCTTTGTGCAGGTGGATTTTGGGCTGGTGCGCGATGAGGATGCGCACCTGCACCCCAAGCTGGTTGAGCTGCAGGCCTTCCCATCCCTGTATGCGTATCAACCCGTGCTTGCGCAAACTTACATCGATGTCTATGGATTAAACGGAAGCTTTGACCAGCCCGACTCTGCCGGGAGAAAACTGAAATATTTTTTGAGCGGCCTGGATCAGAGGTCTTACCGCGAGTTGCTGCGACGCGCAATAGTGGGTAGTCACGATCCTGAAAACGTCATCCTGATGGAAATTGATCCCCTGCACCAAAAAACTTTCCCTGACTTCGCATTGACCGGGAAGATGCTGGGCATTCACACGGTCGACATCTCTTGCCTCAAGAAGGATGGTTCGCGACTTTACTACGAGCTTGCTGGCAAGCGCGTTCCCGTCAGAAGAATTTACAACCGCGCAATCGTCGATGAGCTGCAACGAAAAAACGTAAAGCTGAATTTCGACTGGCGCGATGACCTTGAGGTGGAATGGGCTGGGCATCCGAACTGGTATTTCCGCATCAGCAAGTTCTCTATTCCCTATTTGCAGCACGAATCGGTGCCGAAAACGTGGTTTCTGGATCGGCTCGACCGGATTCCTGACAACCTGCAGAACTATGCCCTGAAGCCTTTGTATTCGTTTGCCGGCCTGGGAGTTGTGATTGCACCGAAGAAAGAAGATATTGAGTCGATTCCGCGAGAAAAGCGTGGCGAATACATTCTGCAAGAGCGGTTGAACTTTGAGCCAGTGATCGACACTCCATTCGGACCAACCAAGGCGGAGGTGCGGGTGATGTATGTATGGCTCGATCAACTGTTGCCGGTGTTGACGATCATCCGCATGGGCCGGGGGCTCATGATGGGTGTGGATCATAACAAGAACATGGAGTGGGTGGGGGCATCGGCCGCGTTCTACGACTGACCTGACCTGCTTCAGCCGATGCGCTTCACGATGGTGGTGCAAAGTTCGCGGCCGTTTGGACGCCGCACATAGAGATTTTCGCCTTGCAGGCGCACGCGAACGGAATCACCTGGCTGCAATTCGCCGGGGCGATAGTCCTCGGCAAGGCAATCGTACTCGCCCGTGTACAAGATGCCCGCAACATCGACCACTACGGCACGACGAACCGCACTGGCGCCAAACTCCCGTAGAACTTCCGCTTCGGCCTGACACCAGTTATCCAGGTCATAGCCCTGAAGGCGGCCGCTGCGCTCGAAGATTTCGGTGGCACGGCGACGAATCTTCTCCACGATGCCGAGCGGATAGTTTTGCGAATTTTGCGCCATCGGATGATTAATCGTCTGAATCGCTAATCACATACTAGCCGTCAACTCCGCGGTTGCAAGGCACATCCAACCTGGTAAGGCACACAGAAGGACACAGGAGTTCTCAGTTTGGGAACATTTAATGGGGAGCGGATCGAACGTTCCCGAGGCGTCGCTCGGGTCCGATCTGCTGCGAACCGAACACTTGAAGCTGTTGACCGAAGTGCTATGCGCGCCTAACATTACCGCCGTCGGGAGATTCCCCTTTTCATGATCGGTCAAACCGTATCCCACTACCGCATTCTCGGAAAACTGGGTGGCGGGGGCATGGGGGTGGTGTTTGAAGCCGAAGATCTGAAACTGGGGCGGCACGTCGCGCTCAAGTTTATTCCCGAGAACCTGGTGGGCGACGCCAAGTCGCTGGAGCGCTTCGAGCGCGAAGCGCGGGCAGCTTCCCTTCTGAATCATCCCAATATATGCACCATTCACGGAATCGAAGACAACAACGGCCACCCGTTCATTGTGATGGAAAAGCTTGATGGCGAAAGCCTCAAGCAAATGGCCAAGCCGATCGAGATCGAAAAACTGCTGAATATCAGCCTTCAAGTGGCCGAAGCTCTGGCTGCCTCGCACGCCAAAGGCATCGTTCATCGCGACATCAAGCCCGCCAACATTTACCTCACCCCGACCGGGCAGGTGAAAGTGCTCGACTTCGGGCTGGCGAAGCTGGTGCATAACGTCGGCACCGATACCGAGAGCGCCGAGGACTCGCTGACGGCGATCGGGGTCATCCCCGGGACGGCCGTTTACATGTCTCCTGAGCAAGCGCGCAGCGAGGAGATCGATTTCCGAAGCGATCTGTTCTCGTTCGGCGTGGTGATGTACGAAATGGCGACGGGCAAGAAGCCCTTCTCCGGCAAAAACTCTTTGATGACGCTGGATGCCGTTCTGTACACCAAACCGGTGCCCCCGGCAGAGATCAATCCTAGCGTGCCCATTGAGTTGGAAGCGATCATCGGCAAGGCGATGGAAAAGGACCGCGCGCAACGCTACCAAAGCGCGCTGCAGATGAAAGCCGATCTGCAACAGCTGCAGCGGGAAACGGAATCGGGGCAGCTCAAGAGCGCCTTCCACAGCGGAAGACTTCGCGTCGCCAGCAAGACCTTTGGCCGCGCTGGCGATCATCGCCTGCTTTACTGGCTGCTGGCTGGGACCGCGGCTTTGTTGATTACGGTAATTGCGGCGGTTGCCGCGTACTGGGTGAAACACCGCTCCATGGCCAGCGCCGAACTGCAGCACGCCATTGCGGTCTTGCCGCTGCAAAACATGAACGGAGACATTTCCGTCGATTATCTACGCTTCGCTTTGGCGGATGAGTTGACCAGCGTCTTGAGCTATTCGCGCTCGCTCGATGTCCGGCCCTCCTCGGCTACGCGAAAATACGTTCAAACCGATCTGGATTTAGGAAAGGTCGGGACGCAGCTTCATGTGGGCCGGTTGCTGAGCGGGCACTTTTCACGGCAAGGAAATCAATTAGCAGTAACTGTGGAAGCGACCAGCGTCTCCGATGACCGATTATTGTGGCAGACGACGGTCAGGGCTCCGGAAAATGATCTGATTTCTCTGCAAAACCAGTTGAGCACGCAAGTGCAGCAGGGACTGTTGCCGATTCTGGGAGTCGGAAGCGCTTATGGAAGCGCGACGCGTCCCAAGAGCCAGGAAGCTTATGATCTCTACCTGCACAGTCTGGCTTTGCCCCATGACCCCGGGCCGAATAAAGACGCGATTGCGGTGCTCGAGCACGTGGTGGAAATCGATCCGGGTTACGCTCCGGCGTGGGGAGCGCTAGGCAAGCGCTATTATTTCGACTCCTACTATTCTGACGGCGGCGAAGCGATGTTCCAGCGATCCAATGCCGCATATGAGCGAGCGCTTTCGCTTGATCCGAACCTGGTAGCGGCGGCGAGCAACCTGATTACAAATCGCGTGGAGCGGGGCGAACTAAGCCGCGCCTATGCCGCGGCAACGGACCTTGTGCATCGCCGTCCGGACAGCGCAGATGCGCACTTCGCACTGAGTTACGTTCTGCGCTACGCAGGAATGCAGGAAAAAGCCGCGCAGGAGTGCGACACGGCCCTGTCGATCGATCCTGCGAACTTCAACTTCCGCTCCTGCGCCTGGGCATTCCTGGAGCTGGGCCAGCCAGAGCGCGCGCTGGATTTTGTCCACCTTGATTCGGGATCGGAGTGGGCCTACTGGATCACTCCCTATGTTTATCTGGCGGAGGGAAATCTGCGGGCGGCGCGCGAGGCGACGAAAGACATGGCCAAAACTCCTTTCGTGCATCGCGACTTAATGATCGCCTGCACGCAGTCGCCTCATCCCTCCGATCTGGATAAGATCGCCCAGGATACGGAAGCGGCAGTAATGACGGAACCTGATCCGGAGGCGTGGTACCACGTAGCGGCGCTGATGGCTTATTGCGGGCAGAATGAGGCCGCAATGCGCCTGCTGAAATCTGCGGTACAACAGAATTACTGCGCCTATTCGGCCTTGCTCGATGACCCCTTGCTGAAAGGCCTGAGGAAAGAGCCGGCTTTCGATCAGGTCTTGACCGCCGGCAGCGAATGTCAGGCTGCGGTGAAAGAAGGTTCGAAGCAGTGATGATTTTGCGAGTTCTTTGGCGCAGACTAACCATCAGCGCCACGAATGGTTTATAAGGTGTGATCACGGAGTGAAGGAAAGAATTTGCGTCGAAGCGGGGTTTGGCCCCATCCTTGTAGGGTGAACCGATTGCAAGGGACTCATTTGTTGAGCCGCGCCGGGCGGCTGATTCATCTCTTTTACCAACGACCGATTCTTCGCGGTGCATTTCTGGTCATCGCGATGCCTATGCTGCTGGCAGCGGCACCCGGACAGAATGCCGCGAAGTTAACGAATGCGAGCGAGACTCATGCATCGCCGGTCTCGACGGCAATCACAGATTTTCCGCAGCTTCCCTACCAGGGTTCGCCTCCAGAAATTCCGCAGGATCAGGGTGTGGTCGGATTGCGGCTCATGCTGCGCCGCCTGAGCACCACCGCGCAGTTGATGCAAACCGTCGCCCATCCGGATGACGAAGATGGCGGCATGCTGACGCTGGAATCGCGGGGCCGAGGCGACCGGGTGCTGCTGATGACGCTGAACCGCGGCGAAGGCGGGCAAAATAAAATTGGAAGCAATCTCTCCGATGTGCTGGGCGTGCTGCGCACGCTCGAGCTGCTTGCCGCCGACGAGTACTACGGCGTGCAAGAACGCTTTACGCGGGTGGCAGATTTCGGTTTTTCGAAGAGTGCCGACGAGACCTTTTCGAAATGGGGCGGCCATGATGTTCCGCTGGGCGACATGGTCAGGGTGATTCGAACCTTCCATCCGGATGTTTTGGTGGCTCGATTTTCCGGGACCGAGCGGGATGGTCACGGTCATCATCAGGCCTCGAGCATTCTTACCAGAGAGGCGTTTCGCGCTGCGGCGGACCCTAACCGCTTTCCAGAGCAGATCGCAGCAGGCCTGAAACCATGGCAGGCGAAAAAGCTTTACATCGGCAACGTATGCGGCTTTGGGGCGATGACCTGCCCTGACGCGAATTGGACCGTCAAGCTCAATACCGGCGAGCCCAGCGCGGACCTTGGCATGTCCTATGTGCAATTCGCCATGCGAGGATTGAGGCAT
>Ga0070731_10004875_pt1 | contig 11279 bp, 10 predicted proteins | sample Coa_R1_2_FD_66448 | JGI IMG/M metagenome (GOLD analysis project Ga0070731, IMG submission 66448) | Surface soil microbial communities from Centralia Pennsylvania, which are recovering from an underground coalmine fire - Coalmine... | ecosystem: Environmental > Terrestrial > Soil > Unclassified ... | reverse complement strand
GTACACCATCGCGACGCTGGGCTCACATTCGGCGCTGCAAATCCTCAAAGGAGCCCACGACGAGGGATTTCGCACGCTAGCCATCCCGAGTCGCGATACCGAGCGCCTCTATCGCTCCTTCGGTTTTGTCGACGAAGTGATCGCGCTCCCCGACTACTCCCACTTTATGTCGCTGATCGCGGAGCTCGAGAAGCGTAAAGTCATCATCGTGCCGCACGGGTCCTTCGTCGCGTACCTCTCGCTCGAAGAGCACAAGAAGATGACGATTCCTTACTTTGGGAACAAGGCGGTGCTCGATTGGGAAGCGAGCCGCGAGCTGCAACGTCAATGGCTTTCTCGCGCCGGGCTCAAACTGCCCCGCCAGTTCAGGAGCGGCGCGGAGATCGATCGCCCGGTCATCGTCAAGCTGTACGGCGCGGCCGGCGGCAAGGGTTACATGTTCATTAGGGACGCGCACGACTTCGAGGCGAGGGCGGCGCATCTCAAGGAAGCCTACATCATACAAGAATACATTATCGGGGTACCGCTCTACATCCATTACTTTTATTCGCCGCTGCAGCACAAGCTCGAAATCATGTCAATGGACCGCCGCTACGAGACGAACGTCGATTCGCTCGGCCGCATTCCGGCCGCGGCGCAGGAAGGCATGGACGTGAGTCCTTCGTACGTCGTCGTCGGCAATCAGCCGGTCTCGCTGCGCGAGTCGATGCTTGCCGAGGCTCTCCGTATGGGCGACGACGTCGTTCGCGTGAGCCAAGAGATCTGCGGGCCCAAAGGACTCTTCGGCGCGTTTTGCATCGAAACGATCATTACACCCGATATTCAATTCTACGTGATGGAAATCTCCGCCCGCATCGTCGCCGGTACGAATCTCTTCATCGACGGCTCACCGTATTCGTATCTGAACTACTCCGAGCCAATGTCGACCGGCCGAAGAATTGCTCGCGAGATCAAGAACGCCCTACTGACGAACAACTTGCATCTGGTGCTCGATGATTCGAGCATTCTCTAAAGCTGCAGCGGTCGCTTTTCTAGCGGCAGCGATCGCCATGCCCGCCGCGGTGCGGGCCACGCTGGAAGTCGATCCGTCGGTGCTGTACGCGCAAATGAAAGACGCGTACGCAAAGGGTGCTTCAGCGGGCTGGAACTTTCGATCCCAGGAAATCTATCTTTCGACGATTTTCAATGCCGGGCGCGCCTACTCGCTGCAATATCCCAACGATCCCGCCTATGCGGAGCTCGCCACGCTGACCGTAGGAATCGGCACCGGGTTGCACTACAATCCGCTGACCAATCACGACGGCGCCCTGTGGTGGGTGCGCGAAGCCGCCGATTGGGTCTCGAAGCACTCGGAGGATCTGACGCTGATTTCCGAAGCACAGGCGCTGCTGCGGCGCGTCAACTCCGAAGACGATCCGCAGGAGCTGGCCCGCTTGGCCGACGCGGATGCGACTGCGAACGTCAAGGCATATCCCGGCGACGTCGATGCGCTGTTGATTCAATGCGAAGCTCCATGGCGCGCGTGGCTCCTGACCCACGATCCGCAATGGCGATCGCTCGCATTAGCCCGCGCCGCCGCACCGGGCTTTCCGATCGCTCATCTGCCGACGAACTGGGGAAGCGAGCTGGTCAACGTTGCGAGCGGCGCGTCGAAGGAACGGGGTTTCAGCTCGGCGGACGTCGCCAATGCGCGAACGTTTTTGACCAGGCTCAAAGCCGTCGATCCGCTGCGGGTGATCGTAACGGTCAATGCGTTGCCGCACGATGCCTACCTGACGACGCTCGCTCCCGCGGACGAATATTTTGGGCCGATGAATATGTCGATTCTCGAAATCGAGAACCGCCTCAAACACATCAACTTCATGCTCGACTACAACTACGGCAATGAGGAGAGCGACATGGCGACGCAGGTTGCGCGCGCCATCGTCGACATGCAGAAGGTCTACCCACGCGACCGCGATCTACCGATGCTGATGTACTGGTGTTACACGACGCTGCAGCGCATGACCGATAGGCAGTCGAAGGAATCGGCTCGAGTGCTGCGAGCAATCCTCACGATCGAATATCAAGATAGTCCCCAAGCCCGAAAGCTTCTCGGAAGCTAGCACGCGCATGGAGCTCGCGCGCGCGCTCGCCGGGTACGACCGCACCCGTCTGACGCTTTGCTCCATCGGCAGCCACTCGGCGCTCGACGTGGCCTTCGGGGCTCGCGCACAGGGTCTGCGCAATTTGATCGTCACCGCCAAAGGCCGCGAGCTGACGTACACGCAGTACTTCGCCGGACGCGATCGGCCGGTTCGGCGCGGCTGCGTCGACGCGGTGTTGGAGCTCGATGCTTTTACGGATATCCTGGCCGAACGAGTTCAGCGCCGACTGCTCGACGAGAACGTCATCTTCGTTCCGAATCGCTCGTTCGAGGTGTACTTACGACAAAAGTTCGAGTATGAGGAAATCGAGCGTCGCATGCTCGTGCCGTTCTTTGGAAACCGCCGTCTCTTGAAAGCCGAGGAACGTAACGAGCAAGAGGCCGATCAATACGCATTGCTGGAACGGGCGGGAATTCGCCATCCGCGGCGATTTGATTCCGCCGAACAGATCGACCGTCTGGTCATGGTAAAGGCCCCGCACGCCCGCGTCACGTTCGAGCGGGCTTTCTTCCTGGCGTCATCTGCGCAGGAGTTCCGCGCGGTAAGCCGGCGCCTCATCGACGACGGCGTGTTGACCGCCGAAGGACTCGCAGCGGCCCGTATCGAGGAGTACGCGCTTGGGCCGTCCGTCAATTTCAACTTCTTTTACTCGCCGCTGCTTGGCGAGCTCGAGCTCTCGGGCACCGATACGCGGCGGCAAACGAATCTCGAAGGAATGCGCAATCTCCCGCCATCGGTGCTCGATGCCGTACGAGACGTGCCGATGCGTCTGGAAGAGGCCGGACATATCGCCGCGACCGTGCTCGAGTCCATGCTCGAGCCGGCGTTCGCAATGGGAGAACGCTTTCTCAACGCGGCGCGCGAGCTGTACGCTCCGGGAGCGATCGGGCCCTTCGCGTTGCAGTGCGTCGTCGCGGCAGGGCCGCCTAAGGAGCTCGTCTGCTACGACGTTTCGCTGCGTATTCCGGGCTCGCCGGGAACCCGCTACACGCCCTATTCGGCGTACCGGTGGGGGCGCGACGTTTCGGTCGGCGAGCGCATCGCCATGGAGCTCGTTATGGCGCGCGACACCGATCGCCTCGCAGATGTGTTGACATAGGGAACTCAAAGCCGATTTGGAGGTATTTCCATGACCGTTGATTCCATACAGCAGCGCGCCGGCGCCATCACCTTTAAAGGTAAGCCGATGACGCTGCTCGGTCCGGAACTGCGATCGGGCGACCCCGCACCGCAGTTCACGCTGACGGCGGGCGATCTCTCGCCGGTCAACCTCGATATTCTGCTCGATGAAGGAAAGCGGGCCGCGATGCTCATCGTGGTTCCGTCGCTCGATACCAGCGTTTGCTCGTTGGAATCGCAGAAGTTCAATGCCCGGCTTGGCGAGCTGCCGCCGGACGTGCGCGTCGCGGTCGTAAGCATGGATCTTCCCTTTGCACAGGCGCGATGGTGCGGTGCGCAAGGCGACGTGAAGCTCGACATGCTTTCGGATTACCGGGACCGTAGCTTCGGACTGAACTACGGTCTAATGATTGCCGAGCTCGGTTTGCACGCGCGCGCGATCGTGGTCATCGGCAAGGACCGCACGATTCGTTACGTGCAGCTCGTGCGGGAAGTTGCCGACGAGCCCGACTACGACGCAGCGCTTCGCGCGGCGGCAGAAGCTGCCTAGAGGCCAATGCCCGAGACCGTTTTCGTCCTCGACTTCGGCGCTCAGTACGGGCAGCTGATCGCGCGGCGTATCCGCGAGCTCGGCGTCTATTGCGAGATCGTGCCGTACGACACGTCGTGGAACACCCTATCCGCGCGTTCGCCGGCCGCGCTCGTCCTATCGGGCGGCCCGGAGAGCGCGCTGGTCGACGGCGCGCCGGAGCTGGACGCGGCGATTGCCGATTCCGGCGTGCCGGTTCTCGGGATCTGCTACGGAATGCAGCTGGTCGCCCGCGATGTCGGTGCCGAACTCGTCAAGCTCGACCACGCCGAATACGGTCCGGCGACGCTCGTGATCGTGAATCGTGAGACGCCGCTTTTCGACGGCATCCCGGACGAGTCGCGTGTGTGGATGTCGCACGGCGACTCCGTCGTCACACTCCCCGACGGATATGTCGCGCTCGCATCGACGCCGCGTTGCCACGTTGCCGCGATGGGAAATGCGAAAAAGAAGATTTACGGCGTTCAGTTTCATCCCGAGGTCGTCCACACGGAATACGGCCGCACGGTGCTCGATAACTTTCTCCGTGAAGTCGCCGGATTGGGACGCGACTGGAAGATGGAATCGTTCCTCGATCGATCTGTCGAGGAGATTCGCAACCGCGTGGGCGGCGACAAGGTAATCTGCGCGCTCTCGGGCGGTGTCGATTCGGCGGTCGCCGCGACCCTCGTGGCGCGCGCGATCGGCGAGCAGCTCACCTGCATCTTCGTCGACCATGGACTCTTACGGAAACGCGAAGGCGACGAGGTGCTCGCGGCGTTTCGGGAACTGCTCCATCTCAACGTCGTCGCGGTCGATGCGCGGGAACGCTTCTTGCGTAAGCTGCGCGGTGTGGAAGATCCCGAGCGTAAGCGGATCATTATCGGGCACGAGTTCATCGACGTCTTCGAAGCGGAAGCGGCGAAGATCCCCGGCGTGAAATACCTCGTTCAGGGCACCCTCTATCCCGACGTCATCGAATCCAAGACGCCCCAGAGCAAAGCGGGACAGAAGATCAAATCACACCATAACGTCGGCGGCCTTCCCGACCAGATGGATCTGGCGCTGATCGAGCCGTTGCGCGCGTTGTTCAAAGACGAGGTGCGCGAGCTCGGACGCGCGCTTGGGTTGCCCAGAAACATTGTGAACCGGCAGCCATTCCCGGGCCCAGGTTTGGCGGTGCGAATTATCGGTGACGTGACCGAAGAGCGTCTCGAGATCGTACGCGACGCCGATGCAATCGTCCGCGAAGAGATCGATGCAGCGACGCTCGAACCGCATCCCTGGCAGTACTTTGCCGTGCTGACGCCGGTCAAGAGCGTCGGCGTCATGGGCGATGGACGTACCTATGCTAATCTCGTGGCGATCCGCGCGATCACCAGCGAAGATGGAATGACCGCCGACTGGGCTCGACTGCCGCACGAGCTTCTCGAACGCATCTCTTCGCGGATCGTCAACGAAGTGCATGGCGTCAACCGGATCGCCTACGACGTCACGACGAAGCCGCCCGCAACCGTCGAGTGGGAGTAGATGCGCGTTCTCGTCATCGGTAACGGGGCGCGCGAGGACGCGCTCTCGTGGCGTATCGCCGCGTCCCCGTCGTGCGAAGCGATTTTTGCGGCACCCGGCAACGCCGGTACCGCATCGCGTGGCGAAAACTGGGATCTCGCCGCGACGGATGGCAAGGCGCTTGCGAAACGCTGCGAAGCCGAGCGTATGGATTTGGTCGTGCTCGGTCCCGAAACGGCCATCGCGGCCGGAGTCGGCGACCGGTTGCGCGACGCCGGCGTCGCCGTCTTCGGACCAAACCGCTCCGGGGGTCGCCTCGAGTCGAGCAAGATCTTCTCCAAGCGCTTTATGGAACGCCACGGAATTCCGACCGCCCGCGCAGCGATCGTGCATTCCCACGAAGCGGCCGCGAAGGCGCTCGACGAGTGGCAAGGCAGCGTCGTCGTCAAGGCCGACGGTCTAGCGGCCGGAAAAGGCGTCGTCGTAACTCCGGACGCAGCGACGGCGCGCACGCTGCTCGCCGATTGGTACCGCGCGGGACGCATACCGGGCGGCGGATCCGACGTGCTGCTCGAGGAGCGGTTAAATGGCCGCGAGCTTAGCGTTTTTGCGCTGTGCGACGGGCGCGCGATCGCGCCGATCGGAGCTGCGTGCGATTATAAGCGCGCCGGCGACGGCGACACCGGCCCCAACACGGGCGGGATGGGCGCGTACTCGCCGACCTCCGGATTCCCGGACGATTGCTTCGATCTCGTCCGCGAGCGAATTCTCGCACCGGCCATGCGCGGATTGCTTGCAGAAGGAGAGCAGTACCTCGGCGTCCTTTATTGCGGCTTGATGTGGACGGCCGACGGACCGCAGGTGATCGAGTTCAACGCCCGCTTCGGCGATCCCGAAACGCAGGCGCTCTTGCCGCGCATCGGGGGCGACTTTGCCGCGCTGCTTCATTCCGTCGCGACCGGCGCCATGGATCTCTCACAGTTCACCACGTCAGAGCAGCATTGCGTCGGCGTCGTACTGGCCACCGGCAATTATCCCAAGAGCAGTACGCCGCTACTGGGCTTGAGTGCCGACATCGTCCTCGATGACGGTTGTCACGCGTTCTGGGGCTCGTCGCGCCGCAACAACGGCACCGTCGACGCAGCGGGTGGACGCGTTCTCACCGTTACGGCCCTCGGCGACGATTTGACGGTCGCGCGCGCGAAAGCATACGCTGCGGTCAAACAGCTAGCGGGCCGCCTCGGCACCAACCAGTTAACGTATCGCACCGACATCGCCGCCTTAAACGTGTCCTAACCATGTGGCGTCTGCCGCGCGCCTTGCTTCCGATTTACGCTACTACGCTGGTCGAGACGCTCGGCTACACGTTGATGATCCCGCTCTTGCCGGCGATCGTACAGCAATATCACGCGTCGGACGTAATGACGGGGTCGCTCTTGAGCATTCCCGCGCTCTGCTCGATGGTTGCCGCTCCGATTTGGGGGAAGCTCAGCGACCGGCTCGGCCGTAAGACGATCATCCTCATCGCGCAGTCCTTGACGCTCGCAGGATACCTCTTGCAAGCAATGGCGCCATCGTTGCTTTGGATATTCATCTCGCGCATTATTTCGGGGTCGGGTGGAGGCGCGCTTGGGGCGGTACAGTCGTACATCGCGGATGTCACCAAAGAGGAAGATCGTGACCGCGCCTATTCACTCTATGGCGCCGTCTTCGGCGCGGCGTTCATTCTCGGTCCGGCGACGTCGGGGTTTTTAATCCGTCACGGTCTTGCGGTGCCGTTTCTCGTTGCCGCGGGAATCGAAGCCGTAACGATTTTGATTACGGTGTTCTGGCTTCCGTCGCACATGCAACGCCGTAGCGAAACCAGCATTGCGGCCTCCCTGAAGGCGGCGAACGTCCCCGGCGTGCGGCTGGTCTTAATCCGCCATTTCTTGGCAATCTTCGCGATCGTCTGCTTCTTGGCAAATTTCGCGCTCTTTTTGAATCACGTGCTCCACACGCCGGTTTCGCATGTGGGATGGCTGCTCTCGATTGCGGGCGTCATCGGCGGTTTAGCGCTGGTCTTTGTAGTCACACCCCTTGCGAAGCGCCTCGGAGACCGGCGCGTCGCGCAGATCGGCCTTTTCGTCAGCTTCGTTGCATACGGCGTTCTGGCGTTCGTCCCAAATCTCGCGTTTTTTGCAGCGCTCTTGATTTTGTGGGCGATCGGCTCGTCGATGGTCGAGCCTACGCTAACCGCGTTGCTCTCCGTTCGCGCCAAGCGCAGCGAACGGGGTGCGATCATGGGCGTTAGCGATTCGATCAACAGCGTTGCGATGATCCTCGCTCCGGCGGCCGGCTCGGCGATCGTCGGCGCCAACGCGCGCTACTTTGGGGTGCTTCCGGCCCTGACCGTTTTGGCCGCCTTCTTGATGGGGCGCTACCCCCGCGCCGCCGCCAAGGCGGAAGAAGCGGAGCGAGCTAGCCGGAAGGCGGGATAGCAGCGGTGTAACCTCCAGGCCGTAAGGAGGTTAGTAGAGAGCGTCATGGCTTATCGTTTTCCGCAACCTAACCAGTACGGCGGTCCCTCGTCGGCGGCAATTGCTACCCATTCGCTGCTCGCTCAGGTGCTTGGCATTACCGCGCTCGGCCTCTGCATCACCGCGCTCGCGGCGTGGCTCTTTCAAGGCTTGCCGCCGGGGCTTGGCCTGGTCGCCATGCTCGTCGGTTTTGTTTTGCTCCTCGTGATCAATGCCGTACGTCAGAACGAGGCGCTCTCGCTGTTGCTCTTCTACTCCTTTACGTTTCTCGAAGGCATAGGCATCGCTCCGGTCATCGGACAATACGTTCGCGCGTTCGGTCCCGACGTCGTCGTGGACGCGGCTCTCACCACAGGGCTTGGAATGTTTGCGCTAGCGGCAATCGTTTATGCGACCGGCTTGGACCTGCGGCGCTTTCAGGGCATCTTCATGATCGCGCTGCTCGGACTCGTCGTCGTTGGCATCGTCTCGATCTTCGTGCGCTTCATTCATCCCGAAGTCTATGCGTGGCTGACGCTCCTTATTTTTTCCGGTTTGGTCTTGATCGACTTTGCGCGCCTTCGTGCCGGCGGCGACGGCTTGACTGCCGTCCAGATGGCGACCAGCATCTACCTGGACGCAATCAACATCTTCCTCGCTTTGCTGCAAATCTTCGGCGGGAGGCGCTCGTCCGATTAGGCCGTCCCTCGACATGGCGCCGGCTCGGATGACCGGGTTATGGGTTATAATGGTTTAGGATGTGCGGGATAACCGGGGTCTTCGCACCGGGGCGCGATGCAGCCAGAATGGCATTCTTTGCGCTCTATGCGTTGCAGCACCGTGGACAGGAGTCTGCGGGCATCGCTGCAGCCGACGGCGGAACGATTCGCTCGCACAAGGAGATGGGGCTGCTGGGCGCCATCTTCGACGAAGACATACTCAGCGAGCTGAGCGGACACATTGCGATCGGCCACACCCGATATTCGACGACCGGTTCGTCTATCGTCGTTAACGCCCAGCCGCTGCTGGAGCGATCCGATCTCGGCGACTTTGCGTTTGCGCATAACGGCAATCTGACCAACACGGACGAGCTGCGCGAGTCGCTCGCACCGACGACCGTTCTCCAAGCCACGTCCGATTCGGAAGTCATGGCGAAGCTGATCGTCGAGTCGAAGGGCTCTATGGTCGACCGCATTAAATCGGTTCTAGCAAAGGCGCGCGGCGCATACTCCGTCGTCCTCTGCACGCAAAGCGAACTCTACGCATTTCGCGATCCCTGGGGCGTGCGCCCATTGTGCTTAGGAAAGCTCGGGGAGAACGGGTACGTTGTCGCGTCCGAGTCCTGCGCGCTTGGAACGGTCGGCGCGCAATATCTGCGCGAGATCGAGCGCGGCGAAGTTATTCGGATCAGCGCCGACGGCTTGGAATCGTCTCGAACCGAGACGTCGGACGCTCGATCGGCGCTCTGCATGTTCGAGTACATCTACTTTGCGCGCCCCGACTCGAACTTTAACGACCGATCGGTCTATATGGCGCGTTACGCCATGGGCAGAGAGCTTGCTCGGGAACACCCCGTCGACGCCGACGTCGTGATGGCCGTGCCCGATTCGGCGGTCGCCGGCGGAATCGGCTACGCGGCCGAGAGCGGTCTGCCGTACATCGAAGGTCTTATCAAGAACCGGTACATCGGCCGCACCTTTATCAGTCCAGACCAGCGCATGCGCTCGCGCGGCGTGCATCTGAAGTTCAATCCTGTGGTCGAGAACTTGCGCGACCAGCGCGTCATCGTCGTGGACGACTCAATCGTTCGCGGCACGACGACGCCGCGGATCGTGGCGCTGGTGCGCGAAGCCGGAGCCCGCGAGGTCCACTTGCGGATCACCTCGCCGCCGATCAAGCATCCGTGTTATCTGGGCGTCGACATGGCAACGTACGACGAGCTCATCGCCGCGAACTATTCGGTCGAAGAAATCCGCCAAAAGACCGGCGCCGATTCGCTGGGATATTTGAGCCTCGACGGCCTCATCGCGTCGGTTGGCCGCAAGCGCGAGGATATGTGCCTGGGCTGTCTCATCGGCAAATATCCGAACGTCCCCGCAGCGCGCGAGGTTCAGCCCACGCCGGCCTAATCCCACATGGCGCTGCCATTTGGTTCAAGGGCCCCGGTCGCCGATTGCTACAGTCCTGATGCGTGACGCTGGGAAAGAGGATCGCCGCGCGCCGCCGCACCTTGGGCTGGTCGCAGAACGAGCTCGCGCGCCGCGCCGAGGTCAACCATCCGACGCTTTATAAGATCGAAGCCGATCAGCGGCTCAATCCCTCGATCAGCGTCGTGATACGCATCGCCCGCGCACTCGGTACGACGTCAGAGGCGCTCTACGGCCTCGAGCGTGAAGAAGCGCGACTGCACGTCGAGGCAAACAAAATTTCAATGCTCGTCGAAGTTCGGCCGCTCGGTCGCAAAGTCAACGACACCTTGCGTTCGCGCGCACAAAACTTCGTTACCGCAGCCCTCGAGCGCGCCGGAGCGCGCGTTCGCGATGCCGCTAACGCCGACGGTGAGGCCGCAGAGGAATCACGTTTGCCGGCGCAGGCCGGCCAGTTAGCGGAGGGGGGCCTTGCGCTAATCGAGGAGTTGCAGGCGATCCGCCGCCGCCTCGACGCGCTCGAGGACCGGCGTCGCTCGCAAGAAGGACGCGCTCGAAAGCGCGCAGCGCGATAAGCAGCGGGTCGGACGAGTCGTCGGTTTCAAACATAGCGCCACCATCGCACCTCGCTGTGCCAACTGGTGGGCACTCTTCCAACTAGCGCTAGGCTTTGTCGAAGAGTTTTACCGCGAGCAGCCCGTGCGTAAGTGCAGCGCCGGCGCGCAATGCGACCGCAATATGAACTGTTTCGGCAAGTTCTTCGCGCGTAGCGCCGGCCTTCTTGGCATTGGCGGTGTGTACTTCGAGGCAGTAGGGGCACTGCGTCGTCAGCGCGACACCGATCGCGATGAGCTCGCGATACTTTACGGGTATCGTTCCGTCGCTGCGCCCGACCGTCTTGTCGAGTGCGACGAAGCCTTCGAACCCCGGCCCGTCGAGCTTGCGCAGCTCTGGTAGCAGCGAAAGATCGGAATGCTCATGGTACTCGCTCATTGGATCCTTTCTGCCACCTGAATCGATGGCGGGAAAACTCCGTCGCGCACCTCTTGGGCGTAGGCTTTGAGTGCGTCGGTCGCGAGGCTTCCTATCTCAGCGTAGCGCTTCGCGAAGCTGGGCGAGTGCGGATACATTCCCAGAATGTCGTGCAGCACGAGGACTTGGGAGTCGCAGTGCGGTCCCGAGCCGATCCCAATTGTCGGAATCGACAACAGTTCGGTGATCTCGCGGGAAATCTCGTAATCGACGACTTCGAGCACGATCGCATAGGCGCCGGCGGTTTCGACCGAGCGCG
>Ga0070731_10004874_pt1 | contig 11284 bp, 10 predicted proteins | sample Coa_R1_2_FD_66448 | JGI IMG/M metagenome (GOLD analysis project Ga0070731, IMG submission 66448) | Surface soil microbial communities from Centralia Pennsylvania, which are recovering from an underground coalmine fire - Coalmine... | ecosystem: Environmental > Terrestrial > Soil > Unclassified ... | reverse complement strand
TTATATATTTAAAATCAGAAACTTATAAATTAACACTAATGAGAAAGGCAGACCTTGTTAACCAAATTTCGGAAAAAACGGGTATACCTAAAATTGACGTCCTCGTCACGTTAGAAACCATGTTCAAAGAAGTGAAAGACACTTTATCTAAAGGTGAAAACATTTATGTCCGTGGTTTCGGAAGTTTTATCACCAAAAAGAGAGCAGCAAAAATCGGAAGAAACATCAAGAAGAATGTTGCTGTTCATATTCCTGAGCATTATATACCCGCGTTTAAGCCGGCCAAGGAATTTGTGGCCGAAGTAAAAAAATTACAATCGGTCAAGGCAGATCAACCAAACCCCGACGAAGAGGTGTAATTTTGCCGCTTTAACATGGTTGTGAAGTGAAAAGACCACAGTTTGTTTTAGCAGGCCTTGGAGTAGTATTGCTTTTTCTCATTTATTTTTTTGGTCAGACGATTCCGCCCAAACGGTTGAAAGTTGCTCCGCGCAATGATTCCGCAGTTGCAGTAAACAGGACCTTTGGCATTGATGATGTGCTTAATGCAGCCAAGTCGAAACTTACCCCGTTTCAGTTATCATATGTGAATGCTTTGGAGCACAGCGTGATACGCGGCGATGTCAAGAAGCAACGTGAGGATGAATACAGCAGGCTTGCCGCCTTTTGGCGCGACTCAGTGAGGGAAGGGTACGTGCCGTACACTTATTATATGGGTGAGTTAGCCAAATTGGAAAATTCTGAAAAAAGACTCACCTTTGCAGCCCAATTATTTTTAGATAATCTCCGGGGACAAGACGATGCAGGACTCCGGGCGTGGATGGCCGGTAACGCTAAAACGTTATTCGAAAGATCTTTGCAAATGGATCCTGACAATGATTCGCTGAAGGTTGGGCTTGGTGCCAGTTATATTTTTGGAAGCAGCGCGGGTAGCCCACAGGAGGTGATGAGCGGTATTCAGCGGATTCTTGAAGTGGCGAACAGGGATAGTACAAACATGTATGCGCAGTTCATGCTTGGGCTTGGTGGCGAGATTTCCGGACAATTTGACAAAGCCATTGCGCGTTTAACAACGGTAGTGAGGCACGAGCCCGGAAACACAGAGGCGATTCTGACACTGGCAGACGCCAATGAAAGGGTGGGAAACAGGAAGGAAGCGATCAGATGGTATCAAAAGGCGAAGGAATTGATCAGCGATCCGAAAATGATAAACGAAATCGACCAGCATATGCAGTCGATTCAATAAGTTGGAAACACGAAATTGATTTTTTAACATAAAACGAATTTTAGTATGCCTTGTGGGAGAAAACGTAAACGCCACAAAATCGCGACACATAAGCGGAAAAAGAGACTCAGAAAAAACCGTCATAAGAAAAGAAACAAATAGTTTCTCTCTCCGGAATATCCCAAGTCCGTTTTCTTTCCTGCAGCTGTTACCTTAATTTATCTTACGATTGCCAGAGCATCATTAAATAAATTCTTCAGCAGCTTTAACAAAGACGACTAAGATGATAAAAAACGTCACTTGAACAAGGAACTAATTATAAACGCTGCTCCTCAAGGTGTCGAAATTGCCTTGCTTGAGGATAAAAAACTGGTTGAGCTCCATCATGAAAAGGCCGATGCAAGCTTTGCAGTGGGAGATTTGTATCTGGGGAAGGTAAAAAAGCTGATTCCTGGCTTGAATGCCGCCTTTATAGACGTGGGATTTGAAAAAGACGCTTTCCTGCATTATACTGACCTTAGCCCCTATGCCCGATCGCTTTTGAAATTTACCCAGCAGACGATTAACAACCCCAATGCCCATCCGGCCGATTTTGGTACATTCCAGGTAGAACCGGAAATTGTCAAAACCGGGAAAATAACGGAAGTCTTGAACGGCAAACCCAACGTGCTGGTGCAAATACTCAAGGAGCCGATCGCAGCCAAAGGGCCCAGGCTTAGCTGTGAGATTTCTCTTCCCGGCAGGTTTGTGGTGATCACGCCGTTTAATGACATTGTTGCGGTTTCCCGGAAAATCCATTCTTCAGAAGAGAGAAAGAGACTCCAAAAAATAATTGAGGCCATCAAGCCGAAGAACTTTGGCGTCATCGTTCGTACCGCCGCTGAAGGAAAAAATACAGCGGAGTTAAACGAAGATCTAACCGAACTCGTTGCGACGTGGAAGACCATCCAACACAACCTTCGGGGCGCGATAGCACCAGCGAAGATTCTCAGTGAGCAGACGAAGACTACGAGTATGCTCAGGGACTTGCTTAACGAGGACTTCAACAAGATTATCATCAACGACAAGAACATCTTTAACGATACTAAAAGCTATATTCAGCGGATTGCTGCCAACAAGGTCGATATAGTCACCTACCATCACAACGGGTCCCCGATTTTTGACCAGCTGGGCGTGACCAAGCAGGTAAAGGCTGCCTTTGGCAAAACCGTAAATCTGCCCAGCGGAGCCTACCTGATCGTCGAGCATACTGAAGCCCTTCACGTCATAGACGTCAATAGCGGCTACAAGAGCGTCAGCAATAACCAGGAGCAAAATGCGCTTGAAACCAACCTTGAGGCGGCTGAAGAAATTGCCCGCCAGTTAAGGCTCAGGGACCTGGGGGGAATCATTGTCGTCGATTTCATCGACATGAAACTTCCGGAAAACAAACGCAAGCTGGCTGAATGTGTCGAGGCCTTTATGAGGACCGACAGGGCAAAACACGCCGTATTGCCCATTTCCAAGTTCGGCCTGATGCAGATTACCAGGCAGCGGATGAAGCCCGAGGTGACCATTAATACCCAGGAAATCTGCCCCAGCTGCAATGGAACCGGTAAAATCTCATCGGCCCTAATCCTGGAGGACGAAATCGAAAAGAACCTCAGCTACCTGATCAACCACCAGCATAAATACCTTACACTGGTCGTCCACCCGATTATGTACGCCTACCTCACCAAGGGATGGATTTTCGGCTCAAAAAAGTGGAAATGGCGCTGGAAATACAGGCAGTCTGTCAAGATAAAACCCAACACAAATTACCACCTCACAGAGTTCCATTTCTTTGATAAACGGGACGAAGAAATTAAGCTTTGATGGCCTCTTTGCCCCTTGATTATCAACCGGATTAAAAAAAATGATTTTTTTTTGAAACCCTTTCAACCGATTGATTATCATAATATAATAAAGAAATTTACAATTGCTTTATAGCTAGGAACTTGGCTTTAAAGTTATTCACACAGGAAAAAATTTATTTTGTTATGTGGCGCTAATTTGTAATTTAGTGCCAGAATTTAATGGGTTAGTAAGTAAGGGGTCGGCTGCAGAGCTGACCCTTTTACTTTAGTAAATTTTGAGATTTTTTTTCTGCTTTTTTTTACTCCCGATTTAAGCAACTATTTCCACGAATCTTAATTTTTCTGTTCAGGTTTTGAACACTCCACTTTTTAGTAAGCCGAAACCAATAAACTATATCTTTATCTCATGAGTAAGGCTAAGACTGCTTTTTTTTGCAGTAACTGCGGTTATGAAAGTGCGAAGTGGTTAGGCAAATGTCCATCCTGCGATCAGTGGAATACATTTATCGAAGAAGTTATTGTTAAAGACAGCAGAATTGAAGAGTTAAAAAGAAGGAGCTACAAAAAAGAAATTCGCGATTCCAGACCCGTGGTTCTGCAAGAAGTGAGCAGCAGCGAAGAAATCAGGATCAAGACGGGTGACGCCGAGTTGAATCGTGTGCTCGGCGGCGGAATAGTTTGCGGAAGCGTCGTCCTTGTTGCGGGCGAACCTGGCATCGGGAAGAGCACGCTCTTTCTACAGATCGGATTATCGCTAACGAATATTACAGTCTTGTACATCAGCGGCGAAGAGAGTGAACAGCAAGTAAAGATGCGCGCTGACCGACTAAAAATCCGAAATGAAAAATTCTTCCTGCTGACAGAAACTTCAACACAGGCGATCTTCCAGGAACTTACCAGGCTGGATCCGCAGCTTGTCATCGTCGATTCGATCCAGACACTCCATTCGCCTTATATTGAATCTCCTCCGGGAAGCGTGTCGCAGATCCGCGAGTGCGCAGGCGAATTTCAACGATTCGCAAAAGAATCGAATACCCCGGTTTTCCTGATTGGTCATATTACCAAGGATGGAACCATCGCCGGCCCTAAAATTCTCGAGCATATGGTAGACACCGTACTTCAGTTTGAAGGTGACATTCACTATGCATATCGAATCCTGCGTACATTGAAAAACCGATTTGGAAGCACGGCGGAAATGGGCATTTACGAAATGACGAGTGAGGGAATGCGCCAGGTAAGCAACCCCAGCGAAATCCTGATTACGCAAAAAGAAGAGCACCTCAATGGTATCGCGATTGCGGCAACTATCGAAGGAGCGAGACCACTACTCATCGAAGTGCAGGCGCTTGTATCGCCCGCTGTTTATGGAACGCCACAGCGCACCGTGACCGGGTTTGATCTCCGCAGGCTGCAACTGCTTCTCGCGGTCCTGGAAAAGAGAGGAGGATTTCATTTTGGAGTAAAGGATGTGTTTCTGAATATTGCCGGAGGATTGAAAATCGAAGATCCCTCGGTAGATCTCGCTGTTCTTTGCGCGTTGCTCAGTTCATTTGAAGACACCCCTTTGCCGCAACACATGTGCTTTGCGGGCGAGGTGGGACTTAGCGGCGAGATCAGGGCAGTGAACAGGATTGAACAGCGAATTGCCGAAGCAGAAAAACTGGGCTTCGAAAAGATTGTTGTGTCAAAATTCAACCAGAAGGGTGTCGCCAATCATCAATCAAATATCGAAATCATCATGATGGGCCGGGTTGAGGACCTGTACAATTACCTTTTTTGATCGTGCAAGGAGAAAACAACTTTTGAGCGTAAGATTCGTTATAGGCTGGTAATCTATCGTTAGCATTTTCGGACAAGATGAAAAAAACCTTACTGCTGATATCTTCGATCATCGTCATTTTTATTTCCTGCAAAAAGAACAGCTTTATCACCAGCCCCGATGCAGCGATCAACTTTTCGATGGACACGCTCAGCTTTGATACGGTCTTTACAAGTACCGGTTCGGTCACGCAGTCAGTAAAAATTATCAATGCGAATAATCAAAAAATCAATCTCAGCGAAGTCAAGCTCATGGGAGGAAGCAATTCACCATTCAAAATAAATATCAATGGTGCGTCTGTTTCCGATGCTTCCAATATTGAAATAGACGCAGACGACAGTATTTATGTTTTTGTGTCCGTTTATGTCAACCCTACCTCTGCAAATCTTGCTTTTATCCTGCAGGATAGCATTATGGTTGCCTATAATGGCAATACCCGATTTATCCAGTTGCAGGCCTATGGTCAAAATGCGCACTTCCTCTTAAGCAGGCAAATCATGGGCAATACCACCTGGGTTAATGATCTGCCCTATGTGATCCTGGGAGGTCTTGCTGTCGATTCAGGCTCGACACTGACCATTCAGTCCGGATGCCGAATATACAGTCACGCCAATGCTCCGATTATCGTCGATGGTACTCTTATAGTCCAGGGTCAGAAATATGATTCAACAAGAGTGTATTTCCAAAGCGACAGGCTGGATCAGCCATATGCCAGTTACCCGGCGGGATGGCCCGGGATTTATTTTGCTCCGTCAAGTAAAGACAACGTCTTTGAATTTGGCGTCGTTAACAATGCTTACCAGGCGATCGTTGTGCTCGGACCTTCTTTGGATGCCAACCCCAAGCTTGTACTCGATGAATGCATCATCAATAACAGCTATGATGCTGGTCTACTCGCGCAACAATCAAGTATCCAGGCACGCAATTGCCTGATCACCAACTGCGGCGCCAACGTGGAATTGACTTATGGGGGCACCTATGCATTTTCATATTGCACGGTAGCCAGTTATTCGAATGAATTCATGTCGCATACTAACCCCGTGCTGACCATTAACAATGTGTCTTCCGATGGCACAAATGCCACTTACAGCCTTTCGGCAAGTTTCGACAATTGCATATTTTGGGGAGATGGTTCACTGCCCGATGAGGTTTCTGTATCGAAACAGCAAACGAGCTCGGCGTTCGGCGTTAATTTTAATTATTGTCTCTGGCTGGAAAAAGACAATCCTTCCAACGTTACAGCCACCAACATGCTGGCTACGGATCCCATGTTTGATAGTGTCAATAATTTGAGCTTATTCTATGATTTTCATTTAAAAGCATCTTCGCCGGCCATTGGAGCCGGAACAATTTCAGGCGCCCCTCCGTTTGACCTCGACGGAAACCCTCGCGTTGTCGGTGGATTGACTGACCTTGGTTGTTTTCAAAAACAATGATCGGTCTCAGCGAACCTTCGTCATTTTTTTACGTAATTAAATAGCGATTAAACCTAACTTGCGCTGGTTTGTTAATTTTTAAAATTCGTTATTATGTTACGCGTAGCGTTCCTTTCATTAGCACTGGTAAGTACCATCGGGATTTATGATTTTAAGGTTCCTGGCCTCATGGGAGGTACAATTGATTTTTCAAAGTACAAAGGCAAAAAAATATTAATTGTAAATACCGCATCCAAATGCGGCAACACTCCCCAATACGCTTCGCTTGAGAAGCTCTACGAAAAATATAAGGACAAGCTGGTGATCGTCGGTTTTCCCGCCAATAATTTTGGCGCGCAGGAGCCCGGCACCAACGGTGAAATTCAGGAATTCTGCCAAAAGAATTATGGCGTGACTTTCCCCATGGCTGAAAAAGTTTCCGTGAAGGGTGATGACATTGCGCCTCTATTCAAATACCTGGTAGATGAAGCAGAAAAAAAAGGCTTTCATGACCCGATCAAATGGAATTTCACGAAATTCCTGCTCGACGAAAATGGCCACCTGATCACGGTTATCTTTAACAAGGTTGACCCCATGAGCGATGAGGTTACCAAGTATCTCAATTAGTTAGATAAAAACACACCTGATTTGAAGGACCGATATTATAAATAGTAGCGGGCCTTTTTCATGCTATTTTTGCTTCATGTCTTTTAAGGATGTCATTGGGCAGCAGGCCACCAAGCGCCACCTTGTTGAAATGGCGCAGCAAAACCGGCTGAGTCATGCGCTACTTTTCCTCGGACAGGAGGGAGCGGGAGCACTTCCTCTCGCGGTCTCCTTTGCGCAATATATTGTCTGCGAACGAACAGGATTATATTCCACGGCGAAATCTTCCCTGTTTGGCGAGGAACCTGCCGCACCTCAGCTTAACGATGCCTGTGGTGTTTGCAGCGCCTGCGTTAAGACGCAAAAACTTGCTCATCCTGACGTTCATTTTTCTTACCCCGTCATTCCAAAGAAACCCGGTGATAAGCCCGTGAGCACAGATTATATTACTGAATGGAGGGAATTCGTGCTTCAGTATCCTTATGGGAACGTCTATGACTGGCTTCAATTTATCGGGGCTGAAAACAAGCAGGGAAATATTACGGCGCAGGAGTGCAACGATATCATTCGAAAATTAAGCCTTAAAAGTTTCGAAGGCCCGTTTAAGGTGCTCATCATGTGGATGCCGGAGTATCTGGGCAATGAAGGTAACAAGCTGCTCAAGCTGATTGAAGAACCTCCGCCCAATACCCTGTTTATACTCGTTGCCGAAAACGACGCGTTGATTCTTCCAACCATCATTTCCAGGACCCAGCTGGTAAAAATCCCTGCCCTCGAGACGGCAGAACTTGAAGCAGCGCTAATTACACGCGCCAAAACTCCCGAAGACCGCGCGCGCCAGGTGGCATCAATAGCAGAAGGAAATTACCGCGAAGCGCTTCAACTGCTGAAGCATGCCGAGCAGGATTGGCAGGAGCTATTAAGAGACTGGCTGAATGCCATCCTGCGGTCGGGGCCCATCGCGCAGGTCAGGTGGATCGAAGAAATCAGCAAACTCGGACGCGAAAAACAAAAGCAATTCCTTCGATACTTTAATCATCTGGTTGAGCAGGCGATCAGGCGGCGGGTCATCGGTGAATCAGTTCGTTTGAACGTTTCTGCTTACGAAGACGACTTTACCAGTCGCCTCAACAAACTTGCAGGAATCGCGCAGCAGCAGGCGATTGTCGAAGAACTGGATAAGGCGACTTATTATATTGAACGAAATGCGAACGCAAAGATCCTGTTCCACGCGCTTACCATTAAACTCTACCATATCATTGCAGATAACAAGGTGGTCGAAGTCAAGTAAAATCCACCTTATAAACCGATAAACCGTCAACATGAGCATTTCCACTCTTATAGGTTCAGCCGGAGTTGCATTGCTGCTCATAGCCTTTATTCTTAACTTGTTTAAGCTAATTCGGCAGGATAACTATGGGTACATTTTTCTGAATGTCCTGGGAGCCGCTTTATCCGGCTATGCATCCTACCTGATCAACTTTTTTCCCTTTGTGATCCTCGAATCGACCTGGTGCCTCGTAGCGTTGGCAGGCCTGATCCGAAAATGGTTTCCAAAACCGGCTTAGCCTGGTACGCTTAAATGGCCGACCGCCCATGGCCAAAATAGTGCCGCGCATACTAAATCGGCTTTTTGTTCGTATATTTGATAATTGCCTCAGAGGCAGGAGAGAAGGCACAGTGGTGTGAGGGAAGAACAGTTAATTGTAGATTACCAATCAATAATTTAAGCGTAGAAGTCAAAATATAGACCGGTATCATGCCGCAATCATATCCAAATTTCTACATGGTTTTCATACCAGCCTCAGGTAGGGGTACAGCTGCAGGATTCAACGGCGACGACTACAATTGATTTCCTTCTTCCGGGATTTACTCAATCGAAATCTGATTCATTATGGGATGTAGTAATTGCGGAGGCCCGAAGGGGAAACCCAATGGTTGTAAGAATAACGGCGGCTGCAGTTCCGGAAGCTGTAACCGCATGAATGTGCACGACTGGCTTGCCAATCTGCCTTTTAGCGACCCCGAAAGTGGCTGCAGGATTGTAGAGATCAGCTTTAACAATGGAAGTCGCAAGGACTATTTTCGAAACACCACTACCCAGATTTTTGAAAAAGGCGATATGGTGGCGGTGGAGGGAGTCAGCGGCTTCGACGTGGGTTCGATCAGCATGACCGGTGAAATTGTCCGACTCCAGTTAAAAAAGAAAGAAATTGACGAACGTAACCCTGATTTTAAAAAGATCCTTCGAAGGGCAAGCGACAGGGACCTGGAAATTATGGCTACCAACAAGGCCCGTGAAAAAGATGCGATGATCAGGGCCAGGGCTATCGCCAGGCAGCTCAAACTTGAAATGAAAATGAGCGAGGTTGAGATCCAGGCAGATGGAAGAAAAGCAACATTTTTTTATATAGCGGACGATCGCGTAGATTTTCGTGAGCTGATTAAGATATATGCCTCGGAATTCCGGCTGAAGGTAGAGATGAAACAGATCGGTGCCAGGCAGGAGGCTGCCAAGGTAGGCGGAATCGGCAGCTGCGGCAGGGAGCTCTGCTGTGCTACCTGGCTGAGCGATTTCAAATCGGTCAATACCACGGCCGCCAGGTATCAAAATCTCTCGATCAATCAAAGCAAGCTCAGTGGTCAGTGCGGGCGCCTCAAGTGTTGTCTCAATTATGAGCTTGATACTTACCTGGATGCACTGCAGAACTTCCCCGACAACGCGGAAACGCTGCAGGTGACAAAGGGAACGGCGATCCTGATCAAAAAAGACATTTTCAGAAACCTGATGTGGTATGCGCTGCCGCAAAGCAGCCGCCAGTATCCCCTGACGTTGGAAACGGTCAAAAAGATCAGGCAACAAAATCTCCAGGGAACGGCGCCCGAAGAACTGGAAACGGTGGAAGTACAAGCCAGCAAACATGCCGAACCCGAACCGGAATTCGTCGACGTAGTGGGCCAGATCAGCCTGCGAAGCCTCGACAAAAACGAACGGAAGAAAAAGCAGCATCAGCAAAGACAGCAAAACCGCCCGCCAGGGCCGGGTCATCAGCAAAACAGGCGCGACAGGAAATAGCCTTGTCAAATTACAATCATTTAAGTCTCCGGGGGCTGCACATTGTTAAATTTGGACAAGCGGAAATTTGGAAATTTTTTCATTAGTAACTTTGCACTGCGTTTTGTATTTTGCTTAATCTAAAAACTCTATAACTTATGGAATTATTCAAATCTGGTAATCCCGCCCTGAACGAAAAAGTATTTCAAAATGCCGGCGTCGTATCGGACGGGCAGGTGATGACCGAAAGAGGAACCCTTAACAAGTTCTTCTTTATGTCGCTGATGATCATGGCATCGGCTTCATTTACCTGGAGCGCATTTTCGCACGGAAAAGCAATTGGCGGTTGGATTATTGCAGGCGCTATCATTGGCTTTATCCTGGCGATGGTCATCATATTTAAGAAGGAGTGGGCAGGTTATGTGAGCCCTGCGTATGCTCTTGCAGAAGGAGTGTTCCTTGGCGGAATTTCTGCGGTCGTCAATGCTGCCTACGTCAAGAATTTTCCGGGTATCATCCCGCAGGCTGTGCTGTTGACTTTCGGCGTAGTGATCGCGATGTTCTTGTTATACCGGTTTGGCATTATCAAAGTCACGCAGAAATTCAGATCAGTTGTCGTTTCGGCAACCCTAGGGATCGCAATCTTTTATTTGGTGACCTGGATAGTGGGGATGTTTGGCGTTCAAATGCCAATCGTGTATTCCGCCTCACCGCTGTCAATTGGTCTTTCGATTTTTATCGTGCTTATTGCGGCGCTCAACCTCATACTCGATTTCGACATGATTGAACAGGGCGTAACGATGGGTGCGCCAAAATATATGGAATGGTATGCTGCGTTCGGCCTGATGGTTACCATCATCTGGTTATACATGGAAATCCTTCGCCTGCTTATGAAAATAGCGAGCAGAAGATAACCCCTTACGCTACCAAGGAATTAATCCGGAGAGTCGCTCCGGATTTTTTTATGCGAAAGTTTTTCAATTAATATCCGTCGCCGTCTCCCATATTGGCAAGTCTGCCGTGCTGCCCTTTTCCCTTCGGTGTCCAAGCCATGAGTTGCACTGGACGATCCGGCCGGCACACCTCTTGATCGGCAGCGACTGCTGCCAAGTCTCTTCCGGACCGCTGCAGCGCAATGGCTTACAGCCAGGCGCCCACGATTGCTTTTGGTGCGTCGGGACCAAGCCTCCTTCTTCTCCGGGCCACTTTCACGCCCTGTATAATAATCGTGACAAACATCAACGGGAGAAATAACAGCGTCAACGGCGGAATGCCAAGCATGGAAATCCATTTGCCGCCATACATTCTTCTCATGGGTCGCTTTAACCT
>Ga0070731_10004873_pt1 | contig 11285 bp, 8 predicted proteins | sample Coa_R1_2_FD_66448 | JGI IMG/M metagenome (GOLD analysis project Ga0070731, IMG submission 66448) | Surface soil microbial communities from Centralia Pennsylvania, which are recovering from an underground coalmine fire - Coalmine... | ecosystem: Environmental > Terrestrial > Soil > Unclassified ... | reverse complement strand
GCAACTCCGTCGGCATAGGCAAGGTCCCGACCGGAGCCGACCTTTGCATTCAGGGAACCTGTGTCGCGGGATCAGGTACGATTGCGGCTGCTACGGTTACCCCTCCTGTGGGAGGCCCGACCGGACTTTCGGCGCTTTGGAACGCCGAGGGACCCAACAGCCCGATCTTCTCCGCCGCTGTAGCTTGCGGAGATGGTCACACAGTGATGTCGGGACCCCAGGCGCTCGTTGGGACCGCACCCGGGCCTTGTTCAACCGGCGCAATCGAGCGCAATCTGCAAACGCCCTACGTCGAAACCTGGAATCTGGACATACAGCACAGCTTCACGAATAACCTCTCCTTGGATGTGGCGTACATCGGTAACCACGGCACCAAGCTCTATGGGACGCAGGACCTCAATGCTCCAGCCCTGGGCGCTGGATGGGGGAACCCAAATGTTGCCGGAACTGCTGCCAACGTGTGCGCGACGACTTTGGTTTGCACCGTCAACACAGGTGCCGAGGTCGGACCTTTCACCTCAAAGTTCCCTTACCTCAGCTACGTCGATTACCTTTCCAATATGTATCGGTCACACTACAACGCGGCACAAGTCACTCTCACCCAGAGGACCTCTCACGGCCTGTCCTTCACCGCTACTTACGCGTATAGCCACGCGCTTGACGACGTGTCCCAGAACTTTGGAAGCACGATTCCGCTCAACAACGCCGCGCCCGATGCATCAATGTACGGGAACAGCGACTACGACATCCGCAACCGGTTCACATTAGAAGCCACCTATCTCATTCCCGGAAAGCACGTGCCCGGACAGCTCCTGGAAGGCTGGCAGGTTACCTCCATCGTGACGCTGCAAAGCGCGACGCCCTGGAACGTGCAGGATCTCACGCAGGACATCAGCGGAACGGGTGAGATCAACAACCCGAATCCGTGGGGAGAAAACTGGAACTTTTCCGGTAACCCCAAGGACTTCACGGCAGTGCCAGGCACGGTCGGAATTCCATTTTTCCTTGCTGGAACGCCGCCGGCTAGTGATCCTCTAGGTTCCAGCGATCCGGCATATGCCATCAACCAACCCCTTTGCATGGCGCATGCGGGAGCTCCAGGAACGCTAGGCTATGCCTCCCTATTCAACAACGGCTGCTATAAGTCGGGCAATTCAGTTCTGACTCCTCCCGCATACGGAACCTATGGCAACCTTGGAAGAGGCACATTCCGCGACACGCCCTTCAAAACCTGGGATCTTTCCTTCCAGAAAAGCACGAAAATTAGAGAACGGTTAACCGCGCAGTTCCGGGCGGAGTTCTTCAACGTGCTCAACCACCCGCTCTTTGGGGATGTTGGGTCCCGCCACTTGGCCCAAAATGATCCGTCAGTGGGCGGATCTCCATTTGCCGCGGCCAGCGAAACTCCGGACCAGGCAGCGGGCAACCCGGTGCTCGGATCGGGAAGCAACCGTGATATCCAACTGGGCTTGAAGTTAATCTTCTAACTCTGCGAAACAGGCAGACCGTTCGTCAGTCGTCGCAGCACCGTCGCGGAGGCGGGCCCTTACCAGGCCCGCCTCTGACGACGCTTCGTGTTATTTGGAAGTAGCCCGACTTGGAGGTTTCTGCAGTGCGCGCGCCGGCCGCACGGGAGGCCGGGCTTTCAGCCGATCTTACTGTCACGTATACTACTAATTAAGTAAATCTTGAGAGTTGACCCTTAGGAGCCGCTCGCAGCGCTGGCCGCCAGCTGGCTGGACATCTGTTCCTTCATCTTTTTTTGCATTTCCTTCGGTGTGGGTTCCGCCTTGTGGGTGGCAATCATCCAGCTGTAGCCTTCGGGGTCAACAACAGTTCCTGTGCGATCGCCCCAAAACATATCCATCACTTGTCCCTTGGGCGAAGCGCCGAGCTTCAACGCCTTGGCAACTGTTTTGTCCACGTTTTCCGTAAGCAGATACAAACTTGCGGGCGAGGCGCCGATTGTTTTCGCCGAACGCGCACCCATCTGCGGCATTTCCGGCCCCAACATTAAAGTTGTGCCGCGGAGCGTCAGTTCGGCGTGGATCGCCTTGCCGTCCGGTCCATTCATGATCGCGCGTTTGGCAAATCCGAATGCCTTTTGATAAAAGGCGGCTGCCGCTTTTACATCATTTACCGTCAGCATTGCAGTTACCGCACCATAGGTCTTTTTATTGAGCGGATCGATTTTCTTAGGCATAACACTCCTTTTATGTGGCGAGGATTCAAACCGAATTTCGCCGGGAGGCATGCATGGTGGGCCGCTGTCAGAAACCTCCGTCCGGCGGGAACCAAGGGTACTTCAAAGGGAAACGTCCGGTCAATGTGCGAGTCGATGAGATGGCGTGCCATCTCTATGGGCTTTGGTATTTGGGAAGACCGGTTCCACCTCGCCGCACCTCCATGGCAAATTCGTTGTGTCAGGGACAGGAGGAGCGTAGGATGCACTTACGAGTGGTCTGAACCAGAAATCTCACTTGTATATCTTTCAAGCTGTTAGTTGCAGCAATCGTGGAGTCATGAAACCATGCGAAGCAAGTGTCTCCTTGCCATACTTTTCCTGAGCGCGGTCCTGATTGTTTCACTTTGTTCATTCGCTCAGGATCAAGCGCCAGCTAATCCGCCACAGCAGGGTGGCGCAGCCCGGCAACAAATGCGCGGCCCCGCACCTCCGGTTCCCGGCCCTCCACACGATCCGCACGATTTGAACGGAATATGGAATGGGCGGCGAGGCTACGGTGGCGCCACCTACAGCGGGCCAGGGCCTCAATTGACGGAGTGGGGGCTGCAGCAATTCAAGCTGGCCAAGGCTTCCAACAATGGCGAGTACACGCTCGACCAGACCAATGATCCGATCCTCACCAAGTGTCTGCCGGCAGGCACGCCTCGCATCTATCTTCAGCCGGTCCCGATGCAGGTGATTCAGACTCCCAAAGAGGCGATCTTCCTGTACGAGTATGACCATACCGTGCGGTATGTGTTCACGGACGGGCGCAAGCATCCCGACGATGTATTGCCAACCTACATGGGCCATTCCGTTGGCCGCTGGGAAGGGGATATTTTTGTCGTGGATACAGTGGGCTTTAATGAAAAGACGTGGCTCGATCGCATCGGCCACACCCACAGCGACCAGTTGCACGTGATCGAGCGTTTTCACCGGATCGATCAGAATAATCTGGAAATCGACATCACGATGGAAGACCCGAAAGCGCTGGCGAAGCCCTGGAATGTCCACTGGGGGTTTTCGCTGCGTCCCGACTGGGACCTCATGGAATTTGCGTGTCCGGACAACGCCAGCTTCCTGGGCTTCGAGAAATAGCCAGGCACCCTTACCTTTTTGAGACAAAAGCAAAGAGGAACAATCTCGCCTGTCTCATTCTTCGAGCTAGCCCGTACTTCTCAGTAGACCTTGCAAAAGACAGGTCAAACCCCGACGAAGGGCCCCAGTGGAACAGGCTTCAGCCTGTGAAATTTAGGCCCAGATGGCCAAAACCTCACAGGCTGAAGCCTGTTCCACTAAAACATTGCATTGGGTATTTTTGCGATCTTCGGAGTAGAAAAAGAGCTTTCGTCCAAACTCTCGCGAGAAATCCGGGCTGTCGAATAGATATCTTCCGGCTTTTTGCGCCGGCCAAGGACACTTTCACCTTGGTCCGGCAGGCCGAAAATTCCGTTCCAGTATTTTATTGTTCAGGCCAGTTTGCCGACGTGCCCTTCGAGTAGCGTCCAGGCGCGGTCGCCGATCGCTTGCTTCCATTGAGCGTAGAACGGCGCTAGTTTGGCGCGGAAGGAGGCCACATCGACCTCATTAAAGACCATTCCCTGTTGGGTTAGCTTCGGGCGCAACTCCCCGTTCATCGCGGCGGCATCCGCCCTTTGCAGCTTGGCATATTTCACGGTGTTGCGCTCGATGGACTGGCGAACGTCGGCCGGCAGTCCCTCCCAGATTTTTGTGTTGGTAATCAGGTTGTAGCCGGACCAGGAATGGTTGGTCATGCACATGTATTTCTGTACTTCGTAGAGATGAAATAGTTCGGCGACGTCGAGCGGATCTTCTTGCGCTTCGACCTGGCCGCTTTTCAACGCATCGTACATCTTGTTGATGTTCATGCCCGAGGGGATCGCGCCGAGTGTCTTCCAGAATTCCAGGTAGTTGGCGTTGCCCGGCGCGCGAATCTTCAGGCCCTGGAGATCGCCCGCAGTGCGGATGGGCTTGGTGGCGCAAGTAATCTGGTGAAATCCGTTTTCGAAGCAGCCTCCCGGGAAAAGGTAGACGCCCTTCGCTTTCAATTCCTCGCGGAGGTAATTTCCGATGTCGCCATCCATCGCCTTGTACACCTGCGCGTCGTTGCTGAATGCGAAGGGCGTGGCCTGCACATTGGCCGCGGGGACGAGCCCGGCCAGGCCGTTGCCGGCAGACGTGAGGAACTCGAGCTTGCCATCGAGAAGCAGATTGAGCGGATCGGGATCGCCGTCCTTGAAGTGATTGTTCTCAGGAAAAATTTCGACTTGCACGCGGCCGTGCGTTTCGGCCTTGACTGCCTCCCACATTTGCGTGAGGCGCTTGTGCAGCGGGGCCTCGACGGGCTGATTGTGGTACTGGCGCATGGGAAAGTCGACGGCCGGGGCGCGCCGCGAGACGAGGAGCACTCCGCCGGCCGCGGCCAGGCCCTGCGTGAATCGCCTGCGCGTAATTCGGGAATCAGGCATGGGGGATGTCCTTTCCTTGGACGTCTTGCTCGATTGACTTGTGTTTTGAGCTGGCTGAGGAAGCCGCGCTCCCCCAGAATATGCATTTTGTCGGGAACAAAAGCAAGCTGTGCGTTGCATGAATTCGAGTGATGGAAAACCGGCGCAGTATCTCCTCGTGGTTACTGGCTTGATTTGAAGATCGACTCGGGAATAAAAGATGTTAGGAGGTCGGCGCCTCAGAGTCTGTGTGGCAATTACCAAATCTTTGTAGGGCACGGCTTCAGCCGTGCCGTAACTCTTGCAAAATCGGTCCAGCTTCAGCCGCTGGCCTGTCGAAAATCGAGTTGCCACACAGACTCTTTAGCCCCTGAAGCTTCAGGGCCTAAAGGTCTTAGTCATTCGTCGCGTGTTGTCCGACCTAAGGGTCGGACCTCTTGAGCGGCGAAATGAAACTTGATCGCGCGAGAGAACTCGAAAATGATGCCGTGCTGACTCCCACTCATCGTTGCAAGCCCCGATCCTGCATCATACTATCGGAATGTGCGGAGCTACTCTGTGTGCATGAGCGTTCATCGGCCATTGACGCGGTGCGCCGCAGCGCTTGGCCTGATCCTGCTGGGGACTTCGCTTGGCGCTCGCGCTCAAAATACCGCCCCAAAAAAATCGACTCCCGCGCGGGACCAAAAGGCCGCCGCGAATTCTCCGCGTGTTTCTCTTACTCCCCGATTTATTTCCGGAGAATCGTTCCGCTATGACATGGAATTTGAGACCACCACCGAAACGTCGCGATCCGGCCTCGCCTCCGATCGCCAGGGACCTTCCAGCCTGGTGGTCGATTGGAACGCCACGGTCCGTATGGAAGTTCTCCCGGCCGACGTTGGAACGCCGGGCGGAATCCGCCTGCGCACCACATATGAGAAATCCACGGCCAGAGTTCGCAGCGATACGTTCGATCCGGCGGCCGACGAAACCAGCGAGCAATATAAAAGTCTGGAAGGCAAAGTGATCGAATTCACTCTCGATGCAGCCGGAAACGTAAAATCCGTTTCCGGCATTGAGGGAATTGTGGATTCAGAAAAAGCGGCGAAGTCGGCGCGGGAATGGATCGACCAACTCAGCGCCAGCGCGGGCGCTCCGCCTGGCGGCGTCTCCGTAGGGCAAGCATGGTCTTCGGAGCAACCCGCTAATTCCTTGCCCATTGCCGGGATGATCTGGCACACCGACTCGGAATATCTTCGCAACGAGCCCTGCCATTCGCCGAATCCAGATGTTCCAAACAACGCGGCCGCAACGGATCCCACCGCAAATTCGCAACCGCCGACGGATTGCGCCGTGATTCTCGCAAACCTAAGCCTGGTCCGTTCCAAGGCAGCCCGCGATTTGACTCCGCAGGAACTCCGCAAGAATGGTGTCACCTCTGCGGGGAAGTGGAACGGTTCGGCGCAAAGTTTGCTGTACGTGTCGCTCGCCACAGGCATGGTTGTGAGCGTCACGCAAACCGGAACGGAACAAATGGACGTCACCCTTACTTCAACCCGCAACACGTCCTTGCGCTATGCCGGGACAATTTCCACGCGCTCCCAGGTCGCGCTTGTCTCGGGCGACGCCTACTGAAGTTGATTGCCCGTATACACCTTCCTCGGCCTCTCCGGGAATACGAAATCTCGTGATTCACCGCCGCGGGAAAAAGATATATAATCCCGGTCAATTTCCCTGGAGAGACGCACGGAACCGTCGGCCATGCGACCATCCACCGACCCTTCGACTGCTTTTTGAGTAGGAGGCTCCTCAAGATGAAATTGCCCAAACGCTGTCTTGCTGCTTCTTGCGGATTTCTCATGGTGTTTGCTGTTCGGGCCCAGCAAGCGCCCCCTGCCATTGATTCCTCGGACTCGATTGAGATCGGCGGGATGACGCTCCGTTTGGGAATGGAACAGGAGGCTGTCCTTCATGGCCTCAGTGAGTCATACGACCTTCACCAGGTCGGCATGGCGGCGGCCTCTCCATCGAATTGGGTGGCGGATACAAAAGCCGGGCCGCCATTTATGGCCGTCGCCAATGTGGCGTTTGTAGGCGGACGGTTGTCCTCGGTCTATAAGTTCTGGACGGTCGGGAGCGAGCCTCGCGCGGAAGATAGTTTTGCCGGAATCCTGTACGGCGCCATCGCGAAATTTGAACAGGAAAACAAAGCGCCGTGCCAGGTGGCGACCAATGCTTCGCAGAAGCCGGCCGGTGATTTGAAGGCCGTGGTCGTCACTTGCGGAGGCAGGCAAAAATATTTGAGCCTCGATATTGTTCCCATGGGCCATGGCCAGGAAGGTGTTTCCCTGGCAGAAGTCCTCAGATCACCGTCCGACGATGTAATGGTACCCGATGCAAAGGAAGTGTCGGACACTTCCGGAAACTTCGCGCCTTCTTCGCCTGTATCCGTGCCGGGCGAGCAACCATTTGCTGAAGTCCCGGATGCCATGCCCTCGCCTTCGTCTTCGCCGCACGTTCTGCGTGCAAAGGCTGACAGCTGGGTTCCCCCGGATGTTGATCAGGACGTCCCAGAAGTTACGCCCGGTCGCGCATGTCCGCTGACCAGCGTGCTTTCAAAGGCCGCAACCAGAGTCCAGCAGCTCGTGCAAAATGTGGATAAATTTACCGCAACCGAAATCGTTGAGCATCAGAGCGTGGATAAATCGGGCCAATTGCGCCCGGCGGAAACACGGAAGTTCAACTACCTCGTTTCGATTGCGCAGATGTCCAGCGGTTACTTGAACGTCGAGGAATACCGCGACGGGGGATCGAACCCGGACCAATTCCCGGAGCGCATTGCTACCGTGGGCACACCCAGCCTGATCCTGATTTTTCACCCCGAGCACGCCAGGGATTTTGCGATGACGTGCGAAGGCTTGGGGCAATGGCAAGGCCAGCCGGCCTGGCAGGTTCGATTCGAGGAACGCAAGGAAAGCAAACATCGCATGAGTGTATTTGTAATGAACGGCCGCTCCTTCGGCCTGAGATTGCGGGGGAGGGCCTGGATCCTCGCCAATTCGTTTCAGGTTGCGCGTTTGGAGACCGATCTTGGGGCGGAGATACCGGAAATCCATCTCCACCTTCAGCATCAGGACATCGAGTATCATCCCGTGCGTTTCAATCAAGGCAAGACGGAGATGTGGCTGCCGGCCGTCAGCGATTTTTATCTGGATTTTAACCGCCACCGGTTCTACCGTCGGCACTACTTCACGGATTTCAAACTCTTCTCGGTGGGACTTCAGCAATCGTTGGGCGATCCTCAGGAATGAGGAGACCGGAACGCGCGCAGATGAATTTCCGAATCTGGTAATGTGCCATCTTCACGGGTTGTGGCCGGCCTTTTCAATACACAGACTCTTTAGCCCCTGAAGCTTCAGGGGTTAAAACCAGTGATTAAGCGACGCCTCTCCTCGGGACTGAAGTCCCGACCTCCGATGAACCGCGCGGCGCCAACTGCTTTCGAATCGCGACGGGACCTGAGGTCATGCGGCTCCGTCGGTGCTCCTTCATTTGCGCTATAATGAATGGTTCTGCGCGGCTCCTCAGATGCGCTGTGCCGTACATCAACGATGAACTTCAAACTCATGAGCGATTACCAGCCTCGCGGCGACCAGCCGGAGGCCATCGAGCAGCTTTCGCGCGGCATTGAGGCGGGCGAAAAGCATCAGGTCCTGCTGGGCGTGACGGGATCGGGAAAAACGTTTACCGCGGCAAAAGTGATTGAGCGGGCGAATCGTCCGGTCCTCGTGCTGGCGCACAACAAGACGCTGGCCGCGCAGCTTTACAGTGAATTCAAAAGTTTCTTTCCGCAGAACGCGGTGGAATATTTTGTCAGCTACTACGATTTCTACCAGCCGGAAGCCTACATCCCCGCTTCGGACACTTACATCGAAAAAGAATCCACGATCAATGACGAGTTGGACAAGCTGCGCATGAGCGCGACTCGTTCGCTGTTCGAGCGGCGCGACGTCGTCGTGGTCGCGTCCGTCTCCTGCATCTACGGCATCGGCTCTCCCGAAGCGTATTACGGCATGCTCCTCATGGTTGAAAAGGGGCAGAGCACCAATCGCGAGGCGATGCTTCGGAAACTCGTCGAGATGCAGTACCAGCGCGCGGAGGATTTGCGGCGCGGTACGTTCCGCGTGCGGGGCGATCGCCTCGAGATTTATCCGCCGTACGAAGACAACGGGTACGCCATAGAGCTTTGGGGCGATCAGGTCGACGCTATCCGCCAGATCGATCCGCTCACGGGAGAGGTTCGCTCCGGCCAGAATGATTTATCGAGGCTGACGGTTTATCCGAAGTCGCACTACGTGATGCCCGCCGCGCAAAGAGAACGCGCGATCAAAACAATTCTCGAAGAGCTCGATTGGTGGGCCCCGGAACTGAAGAAACAGGGCAAATATGCGGAGGCCCAGCGCGTCTGGCAGCGCACCATGTTTGACATCGAGATGATGCGCACCATCGGCTATTGCCACGGCATCGAAAATTATTCGCGCCACATGTCCGGCCGATTGCCGGGCGAAGCGCCACCCACGCTGCTCGATTATTTTCCGCAGGATTATCTGCTGTTCATCGATGAATCGCACCAGACCATTCCGCAGCTCCACGCCATGTATCACGGCGACCGTTCGCGCAAGCAGACCCTTGTGAACTACGGTTTCCGCATGCCCTCGGCGCTCGACAACCGCCCCCTGAATTTCGAGGAGTTCGAGCACCGCACCGGACAAGTGCTCTACGTTTCGGCGACGCCCGGGCCATATGAACTGACGCGCTCCGCGGGCGTGGTGGTCGAACAGGTCATTCGCCCCACGGGCCTCGTCGACCCGCAAATCGAAGTGCGCCCCGTGAAGGGGCAGGTGGATGATCTGCTCGAAGAAATTCGCAAGCGCGCCGAACGCAACGAGCGCGTCCTCGTCACCACGCTCACCAAGCGAATGTCCGAAGACCTCGCCGAATATTTCACGGAAACCGGAGTGCGCTGCCGTTACATGCACTCCGAAATCGATACGCTCGAGCGCGTCCGCATCCTGCGCGACCTGCGCCGCGGAGAATTTGACGTGTTGATCGGCATCAACCTGCTCCGCGAAGGGCTCGACCTGCCGGAAGTTTCGCTCGTCGCCATCCTCGACGCCGACAAGGAAGGATACCTGCGCAGCGCGACCGCGCTCATCCAGACAATAGGCCGCTGCGCGCGTCACGTCGAAGGCCGCGCCATCCTCTACGCCGACCGCATGACCGGCTCAATGGCCCAGGCCATCGAGGAAACCAGCCGCCGCCGCGCCAAGCAAGTCGCCTACAACGAAGCCAACGGCATCACCCCGATGTCCATCACCAAATCGGTAGATATGAAGCTGGCCGCGATCGTCGAAGCCGACTACGTCACCGTCCCCGCCGAGGACTTTGACGACGCGGACATCACGAGCGAAGCCAAGCTGGGCGAAGTCCTCGCGCAGCTCGAAGTCCAGATGCGCGAAGCCGCCAAGAAATTCGAATTCGAGCGCGCCGCCGCCCTCCGCGACCGCATCCGCACCCTTAAGCAACGTGACCTCTCCGGCTTCTTCTCCGCCGCGAGCGAACCCGCCCCCAGCGAAGCGAGTTAAGATTTCCGTCGGGAGTTCCCTCGGGTGCCGCACCTTTTGTGGTTTTCAAAGGGTGCGGATTTAAAGTATAGATTCGGGGAGAGTTAAACAGGGAATGATGGAATGGCCCGGAAATCCCAACTAATTCATAGGCTGCAAAATTGATGCACTCAACCGACCTTGTGATTGCAAATAAGCATTGACTGAGCTAATATGACTTAGCTAAGGAGATGGAATGCCTACTGTGACCATTCACCAAGCCAAGACGAATCTCTCTAAATTGATCGAACGGGCGTCGGAGGGCGAAGAGATCATCATCGCTCGTGGCAAAAAGCCAGTGGCGCGGCTGGTCCCAGTCGGTCCGGTAAAGGGGAAACGCCAGCCTGGCTCATGGAAGGGCAGGTTTGTTCTCGGTCCCGAATTTTTTGAGCCTATGTCCGAGAGCGAACTCGCGGAATGGGAGTAATGTAATTGCGCGTGCTCCTCGATTCCCACACATTGCTTTGGTGGATTCTTGACCATCCGGCTCTCACCCCGGCAGCTCGAGAAGTGATATCCGGGACAGACAACACGGTCATCGTCAGCGCTGCTTCCGCTTGGGAACTCGCGATTAAATTTCGAGCGGGAAGATTGCCCGAAGCCGGCGACCTCGTATCGAACTTTCCCGTTGAAATAGAGCAAGAGGGATTTCAGCTCCTGCCCATTTCCGCGGAGCATGGTATTCGCGCAGGCCTATTGCCCGGTCCACATAAAGACCCATTCGACCGCATGCTGATTGCACAGTCTCAAGGGGAAAACGTGCCGATCATCAGCAACGAAGCGGTCTTTGACACCTACGGCGTCAGAAGGTTGTGGTAGCGCGGGCTTCAGCCTGTGGATTTCCGTCGAATGCACCCGGGACTATCCTCAGGTGATCAGGCCGCTCGTCGTGGATTTGATGTCAGGGAGCTTGCTCGGAAAACCATAGACTGAAGTCTGTGCTACTCA
>Ga0070731_10004870_pt1 | contig 11295 bp, 10 predicted proteins | sample Coa_R1_2_FD_66448 | JGI IMG/M metagenome (GOLD analysis project Ga0070731, IMG submission 66448) | Surface soil microbial communities from Centralia Pennsylvania, which are recovering from an underground coalmine fire - Coalmine... | ecosystem: Environmental > Terrestrial > Soil > Unclassified ... | reverse complement strand
TCGCGGATTTTGGCTTGCAGTTTTTCGTTGCGATCGTCCAAGTGGACGCGGAAGCTAGCATCCCTGATCTGCTGCGTAACTTTTTTCGCGTATTCCTCGAATCTCCCGCTCACCGGAAGCACCGCCGCCTGCACCGGAGCGAGCCAGACCGGGAATGCTCCTGCGTAATGCTCGATCAGCACGCCGAAAAAGCGTTCGATAGAACCAAACAGCGCTCGATGGACCATTAAAGGTTGGTGGCGAGCCCCGTCTTCGCCGACATACTCGAGCTCGAAGCGGCGCGGAAGGTTGAAATCGAATTGTACGGTGGTGAGTTGCCACGGCCGGCCAATCGCATCGACGAGCTTCACATCAATTTTCGGGCCGTAGAACGCGGCCTCGCCCGGAATATATTTGTAAGGAACGTTCATGCGCTTCAGAGTGTTGGCGAGCGCATCTTCGGCTCGTTTCCAATCTTCGGGAGTGCCGACGTAGGTTTCGGGATGCGACGCGTCGCCCCCCGAAAGATCCACTTCGTAACTATCGAAACCGAAAACTCGCAGCACTTCCCACGCGAACTCGATGCAATCCTGAACTTCCTTTTCGATCTGCTCCGGCATGCAGAAGATGTGCGCGTCATCCTGGGTAAATCCGCGAACGCGCAGCAGGCCGTGAAGGACGCCCGAGCGCTCGTAGCGATACACGGTGCCAAGCTCGGCGAGCCTTACTGGAAGCTCGCGATAACTTCGCAGATGCGATTTGAAAATCAAGATGTGGCCCGGGCAGTTCATGGGCTTGAGCTGGTAATCGGCCTTTTCCACTTCCACCGGACCGAACATGTTCTCACGATAGAAATTCGCGTGGCCGCTAGTCTTCCAGAGATCAAGGCGCATGATGTGCGGCGTGTAGACCAGATCGTAGCCGCGGCGGGTAAGTTCCGCCCGCAGCCAATTTTCCATTTGGGTGCGGATGATCGCGCCCTTGGGGTGCCAGAAGATCAGCCCTGGGCCGGCTTCGTCCTGAACGCTGAAGAGATCAAGTTCCTGACCGAGCTTGCGATGATCGCGCCGCTTGGCTTCCTCGAGCTTGTGCAAATATTCGTCGAGTTCTTTCTGTTCGACGAAACACGCGCCGTAAATCCGCTGCATCTGCGGATTTTTCTCGTCACCTTTCCAGTAAGCACCGGCGACATTCATCAATTTGAAAGCTTTTATGCGCCCGGTGGAAGGGATATGCGGGCCGCGGCAGAAGTCGATAAACTTCCCGGTGGTGTAAAACGAGACCATCGGCTCGACGGCTTTTTCCTCGACCAGCTCGCACTTAAATTCCTGCTTCGACTTGCGATAGAGATCGAGCGCCTCGGGTTTAGGGATCAACTTCCGCTCGTTAGGGACGTCTTTCGCAGCCAACTCATGCATCTTGGCCTCAATTTTTGCGAGGTCATCGGGAGTGAACGGCTGCTCGCGCACAAATTCGTAAAAGAATCCGGTGTCAATCGGCGGCCCGACGCCGAGCTTCACATCCGGATAGAGTTCGAGGACGGCGGCGGCGAGCAGGTGCGCGGCCGAGTGGCGGAACACTTGGACGGCGTCCGGATCCTTGGCGGTGAGGATCGAGAGTTTGGTGCTATGTTCCAGCGGCCGCGAGAGATCGATCAAGTCGCCATTGGCGCGCGCGACGAGAGCTTCCTTCGCTAGGCGAGGCGAGATTTGGCCGGCGATTTGCGCGGCAGTGGTGCCTTGCGGCACTTCGCGCGTCGCTCCATCCGGCAGCGTGATTTGAATGTTTTCCATATCTAATTTTTAGCTAAAACCGAGCCTGAAAGGGGCCAAAGACCGCGAAATAGCCGCCCTCGTTTTGTGACGGGTAGACGCGACACCGGTCCTTTGTTTTCAAGGACTTACGTCTGCTTCTACTCGACACGTGTGACGGGCAGCCGGCCTCGGCTTGGGAAGCTCTCCTCGGTTTTCGGTACTTCCCGACAGACGGATAGTGGTGCAGCGGCGGCGAGTCGCGGCGGTCCGTACGGAACTCCTGTTCCCTGCGCCCTTCCGTCTTCGCTTCCATTTTTCCTTTCACCTTGTACAAAATCCTGAACGCGAGCACGGCTCGCGACCGGCGATAACCGTAGCATGATTCCTCACGTGATTTCACCCGCTTGTTGGTGTAAAGAATTGCCGGGTACCTGAGACTCGAACGAAGTTTTCAAGCGGGACTATTTGGAAGAACGTTTGGCCTGCTTGGCCAGCGCTTCACCAGGTCCATCGTGTTCGATGGCTAACAGAATCAGCGGGGAGTCTTCGAGACGTGCTGCCTTGGCATGTTTTTTCGCGTCGGTGATGCACGGACCGCGATCAGTGAGGAAGCGACTTAATCTATCGCTCGGCACAATCAGCACGCCGATATCGATTCTTCCATCTCGGAAGGCAGCCGTGAGGTGGATCATGTCCACTACGAGCAGATCCGATCTAGCTGATACTTGAACCTCGACACCAATGCAGAGCTTGGAACCGTTGACCTCGTGACATTTTGTCCAGTCAATATCGCCAGCGGCTCTATTGGACCATCCTCCTTTCGCTTGAAAGCGCCCGTCGATCAGCTTGCGCACCGCCGCGCCGCCGTTCGCATCAACTTGTTCGCGAACGCGAAGCGTGAATTCTGAAATGATCGCTTTTATTTCCACCATGAGAGGCGCAAGTCCAAGCCTCTCTATGCGCTCGCGTGCACCGTCGTAATATTCCTCTTCGACGATTCTTGGCATGAAGGAACGAGGATTCTGAGCCGCTCGTCTGGATTTGTAAAGGCCCGAGACAGCGCCGCTGGTGGCGCTGAACGCTCGACGCCTGGGAGGTTGCGCTCAAAGCGTTCCCGTATTGGTTCACAGTCGACTATTTCGGTGCCGATCCATTGACGGTTGGCCTTCTGCGCTGCCTCGAAGCTGGAGCCTCCACCCGCAAAAGGATCAAGGATGATTTCGCCAGGATTTGTGGAAATGTCAATGCAGCGACCAGAAATAATTGGCTTCAGCTCGTTTATATGCCATCGGGATTTGAATTTCTGGTGGCGCGCTGGCGCTGTGTCATCCCAAAAGTCAGTTAAGCTCAAGCCTAAAGGGTTCAGGTATTTGCGATGGCCCCCGTAATCCTTAATATCCTTTCGGCAGTGACGGCATTGAGGAATCGGAAGGCGTACCCGATTAAAGGTCTTAGGTATGCTTTTGGTAAAATACAGCAAAGCGTAGTGAGCTGGATAAAGCTTCCTTCCCCTAGGAAACGTGCCCTTCATCGACACTGCGATCCAGTGCCGAAATAGCATTCCATGAGTTTCAAGGTTGGCAGCTAGGTGGTATGCCCACTGGGGCAAACTATAGATGAAGACAGCTCCGCCTGGTTTTACGACTCTGACGCATTCTGCGATCCAGCGTGAACACCACTGCAAGTATTTCTCGGACGCTAGGTCGTCTCTGTCAGGTCCATTGCCGTAATCTTTTCCCAAATTGAAGGGGGGATCGGCGAAGACAGTGTCTATCGATCCCTCTCTCAGCGCGCTAAATAGATTGAAACAGTCTGTTTTGTACGCCGCACCGAGATCGGTGCTGAACGAGGGCTCAAGCTTTTTCCATGATCTTCCGTGGAGTATAGCATTCCTGAGGCCACTTTTCGGGCGCAGCCTGTTCGTGGCACGGGCGTTGCGTACGAAACGTGGCGGCAATCAGGCGGGTGCGCCGTCGCTGGTGAGGATGGTGCCGGAGGTGTAGGCGGAGCGCGGCGAAGCAAGGAAGGCTACGGCGCTGGCAATTTCCTCCGGACTGGCGGCGCGGCCGAAGGACATGGTACTTAGGAATTCTTGCCAGCGCGATTCATCGCCGAATTGGGCTTTGGCGCGGCCTCGCATCATCGTTTGCAGACGATCAGTCGCTACCGGGCCGGGATTGATGCCGACGACGCGCATGCCGTCCGTTACAGCTCCTTTGGCAAGAGATTTCGTGAACGCCATGAGCGCTGCATTTCCGGTGCTACCAGCAATATAGCTGGGATCGAGACGTTCGCCGGCGGCACCGATGATGTTGATGATGACGCCCTTCCGTTTTTTCAAACTCGGATACATCGCGCGACACATACTGATATATCCGAAAACTTTCAGATCCCATGCTGCGCGCCAATTGGCATTGTCGACGGCGAGGAGATTACCCGGCGGAATGGCGCCGGCGTTGTTGACGAGGACATCCAAGTCGGAAAATTCCGCAGCTACGCGCTCGATTTGGTCCTGCTTTGAGAGATCGGCGGGGAGGACACGCATCGAGACGGGGAATCGGAGACGAATCGCTTCCGCCGCTTTGTTCAGGGACGCCAGATCGCGAGAGATCAGAGCGAGATTGCAGCCTTCTTCGGCCAAAGCGAAGGCTATGGCGCGGCCAATGCCTTTGGAAGCGCCGGTGACGAGCGCGAGCTTGCCTGACAGTTGCAGATCCATGTGCGATCTCCCCCCGAGGAGGCTTGTTGCTAATTGGCCTAGTGATCCGGCTAGCCGAGAATCGAAAAGGTTATACCTCGGGCGGCATCATTTCAATTTTCGCGCACTGCAAGAACCAGGGGCCGGCGCTACAGGTTACGGCTGAGGAGGCGGGTGGCGTCGTCCGAGAGCGCTGAGAGGAGGAGACCCAGCGTTGCAACGTTAGGTGAAGGATTTCTTCGCTCTGCATGAGATACTTCCGCTGAGGGTGAAGGGAGAAAACGAAAAATGGCTAAAACCAATAGGCTCACCAAGGCGGCAGTGAAAATTGGAGCAGCGATGGGCAAGGCGGATCGCACGGCGCACAAGGTGGCGAAGGCCGGAGTTCTGGCCAAGAGCGAACTCGAGGATATTTCGAAGCAGATCGACGCTCTAAAGAAGCAGTTATTGAAGACCACGAGGCGGCTGAAGCGCGCACTGAGCTAATTCACTTCACACTTTCGCGTTTATGGCCGTCGGGCCTGCTCACGGGATGATGACAGATGGGAGGCCGCGGAACCTGGTGTTGGCGGTGACGAGCTGGGCCTGACAGACGCGAGCGGTGGCATAGACGGTCGCGTCGGCGCCAGAGAGCCGATGCTCGATGCTGAGGTTGGCGGCCGCGAGCGCGATGGTTTCATCCAGCGGAACTACCTTGCGCACTAGCGCCTGCGATGCGAAGCGGTCAGCGATGGACTTACCGCGATGCTTGGCGAGGTGTTTGTACACCTCGAAGATGACGACTGTAGGGATGAGGACAGCGGCATCGCCCTCTAAGTAGTTTCCGAAGAAGGCCGCCTTTGAATCTTCGGTGAGATATTCCAGCCACCCCGAGGAATCCACGACGTAAACTTCAGAACCGCTCCGAGTGGTCACGATAGTCTTCTTTCCAGCGCATGCCCCTGGCGATGCCTTTGAGTTCCCTGACGGAGCGATGAGGCACCAATCGCAACGAGCCATCCAGCGCGTACATCATGAGCTCCTGTCCCGGCTCGATCTTGAGCTCTTCGCGAATCAGCTTGGGGATGACGACCTGGAATTTAGGCGAGACCTTGACTGTGGCTTTTTCCATTTTTGGGAAATCTCTCCCGGGAATCCTATCGATCGGCGTTCCGTATGTCAACAGGGCTATCGATCTGGTACACGTAATACGCCTTTCATTTCTTGGGACGATTCGGATTGAATTCAGGAGTGTTAGCAGAGAGAAATTTTTTGAAAATCGAATTGGAGAATTTTTTAGCGGTCAGCGGTTCGCAGAATTTTTGCAACAGCGCAACCCGAAATTCTGTTTCAGTCGGCGCGTCGACATCAAAATGAAACAGCACGCGAGGAAAATTTTCGATGAGAAAATTGCTTTGCCGGAGCGCATGAAGCGGACGTTTTATCGTGAAACGGATCGGCACGCATAGTGCCTCGTCTTGCGCCACGGATTCATCAAAGAATCGAGAAGGGCGTAGACTTCGTGGTAGGTCTCCTGCGGAACGGCCGTAGGCGAAGCACAAACTTGAAAGGAGGTAGGTGCAATGGGAAGGTTTTGGGGAGGAGTCATAATTGGACTGCTTATCATTCCAGTGGTCGGCGCCCTGTACCTTTTCTCCGGATTCGCGCCAGCGGCCGTTTCGGATCAGCCGTTTCCCTTCGAGCGCTTGATTGCGGGCGCGGCGCTTGCGGCGCGAATTCACCGCGAGGCACCCAAACGGGACTTGGCGACTTTCACGACTGCCGATTTGATGGCTGGCGCGCAAACGTACAGAACGGGTTGTGGCTGCCACGGCTTGCTCGAGAAGGATACGCACCCCGAGCCGGAAATGTACCCTTCGCCACCGCACCTTTTATCGCCAGACGGATATGTGACGGACGATCCAGTGGGCGAGACGTACTGGAAGATCAAGAACGGCATTCGAATGACTGCAATGCCGAGCTTCAAGAACGTACTGAGCGATGATCAAATGTGGCAAACAGCGGCGCTCGTGGCGCGGGCGGACAAACTTCCTCCGGAAGTGGTCGATATTCTGAAGCAGCCGCTTTTCCCGCCTGCGGCTCCGCCGTCCGCAAACCAAGGCGAGTCGAATTCCAATCCGAACCCGGTGCCGCCGGGCGCTACTCATGGTGTTGCTCCGGGATCAGGGATCACGCCGAAAAACGTGCGGCCGATGACCGGAGTCCACACGCCGAAGACGCCCCAATAGACGCTCGAACAAATGGGAATTGGCGTTTGAATCAGAAATCGACATGGAAACGAAGGCCCGGAACGGTGACCGGGCCGCGATCCTGGTTGTAGCCGGGATTATTGATGTGCTGAAGGTCGAAGGACGCGAAAAAGCCGCGCCAAAGATGCGCGGTGTAGAATCCCTCCACGATTTTCTCGGGACCATAAGTTAGGCCGCCGTCTCCTAGCAGGAAGCCGAGCCCGCCGAGCGCCAGATATTGCTGATGATCCTTCACGATGCCGTTGGCGACGAAAACTGCGCCGGCGCGGTCATTGTGACGATGCCAGAGGTCGCCGCTGGTGAACGTGCCAAGCTGAAGGGTGCGATCGTCTTCAGTGTAAGCGAAGGACTCGTTGTGACCGTCGGTCCAACCGACGCGGCCGAAAATTCCTATTTGCGAAGTGATTTCCTGCTCGAAATTCAAGCCGAATCCATATTTATGGCGTCCCTGGAGGCGCGTTGAAATGATGTTGGGCGGAGAGGTTCGTGGGCCAGCAAGGTAGTCGTCAATTGCTTCGCGATAATTGCCCATGTTGGCGTGATTGAGATAACTGAGCAACCGCACGGTGCCAGCGCGATGCGCAATCAACTTTCCCCGAGCCTCGAACTCGAGATTTTCCGACCGCGCGCGGGCGATATCCGCATCGAGATGGATGCCGTTGGCCACTTTCGGCATAAGGGCTTCGGCAAAGCGAACAGACCACCAGTGATCGTCGTATTCCACGAGGACTCCATCCGTATAACCGCGAGTATTGGCGGCGTAATCGTAGGCGCCATTGTTATCGACGGTCCAATTGAGGAACTGCAGGTGGCTGTCGGAGCCCCAGGTATTCACGTCGAAGAAATCGGCCATGCCGAACTTTCCGACGCGGAATTCGATTCGCCGCGCTGGTAGCGACGTGCCGAGGTGCAGCTCATCGCGATCGGATTCGATGCGCTCGTCGGTGAGCGGAATGATTTGGCGCAGCATCATCCGCGCGACGTAGGGATCCTGGCTGAGGGTCGTGTTGCGCACTACGTCGAGATTCGTAATGCCAGCCAAGCCGAGCGAGTTGCTAAGGCCGTGGCCACCGGCGCTTTCAATATCGAGGAACACTTCGGTAGTGGGGGTAAGTTCGTACCCTAAATACAATGTGTAGACCTTCGAAGTAGCGTTTTCAGGCTGTGAACGCAGGCTGTTTGGGCCGCTGTATTTCGCCGGAAACGACCCGTGCCATTGAAGAATGATGTTGGCCTGTCCGGAAATCCAGTAACGCGATGTGTTTGAGTGCGGGAAGAGCGTCACCGGGTCAGGCGCTAGCTCCTGAGAGGACGAGGCATCAGGAGCGGAACTCGGCGTTTGTTGGGCCTGCGATTCCGCGTCCGCTTGTTCGATTTGAGTATTCTGCGGGGGCCCCTGAGCAGACGCCACACGAGCTGCGGCCAGGCACAAAATGAGCAAGAAGAAAGACTGCGATACGAACTGGAGAAAAGAGCGCATGTCTCATGTCGTTAATAGGAACTATGAGCGATCGCCGTTGGCGAAGGCAGTAGACCACGGTTGCGGGTGCGCTGCGTTAAGACTGGGTTACAGGCGTTGCCGCCGTGGATTTTAGTTTCAATGTTTGATACCATACCCCCCTAGGGTAGTCAAGAAAAGTGTCCCACTTATCGCGCGAAAAATTGGATTTGGTGACCCGGACGAAAAAGGTTATCGGGCAACTGGAAAGCGTGTTGCGGGCGTTGAATGATGACGAACAGTGCGCCGACGTCCTCCAACGCCTTGCCGCGGCGCGCGGGGCGATCAACAGCCTGATGGGCGAACTGCTCGAAGATCACATCCGGAACCACATGCCGCAAAATTCGAAATCTTCAGCAGAAGCGGCAAATGATGTAATCGAAATCGTACGCACATATCTGAAATAGACAACCGAGGCCGGGTGCGAATCTTAATCCGCCGTCGCCTGGCTGGAGGCCCAGCGACTTCGCGCGGCGTTTGATGCCAGAGAGGATCGCGAGATCGTAAAAGCCTGCGCGGCGATGGCCAAAAATGCGGGGAAACAAACGATCACATAGCGCGGTTCGATGGATACTTGCTGGGTCAAAAACGCGCTACGAATCAATACAAACGCGATCAACATGGCCATCGCGGAGCGCGCCCGGCAATGCCATGCGCCAGCTATTGCACAGCCGAAATACCCCAGGTTCAGGAGTGCAAACGCGGCGGTGACACCGAAATCCCACGGATTTTCGCGCCATTTCTCCGTAGGCGGCCACAGCGCGCCTGAATAGCGGAGGGTAGCCACACGCGGTGCGAACCACATGGCCCCGACGCGTTCGAAGGGGACGACGACATAAGTGCGGAGAGGGTGGCGCGCGGTTCTTTCACGAGCGAGTAGCTCGAATTCGCGATCGAGCACGGGGGACATTTTCAAGTCGGAGTTGTAGGCGGTCAGCAACCGGGCCACGCGATTGCGTTCGGCCACGGAATCGAAGGCCGAAGCGGGCAGGCTCTCGAACGGAATGGCACCCTTGCCTAGCTTCCAAGGCGCGAGGTAGTTCTCTTCAGGCCGCACCATCCACGTTCGCGTCCAGTTGAAGAAACCGTAGGGAATGAAGTCACCCTGCGTCTCGGCGTCGCGGGGGGCGAGAAACTGGATGCGTCCCAATACGTGGGCGTTTCGGGCCGCCCAAGGCAGCAAAGGCAGCAGCAGACCGGCGGCCATCCAGGAAATTGTGAGAATCAGCTTTGGCCAGTCTGCGCGGCGGCGCAGGCGAATCGCAAATATGGCTCCGGCGGCGGCCAGCACAAGTGGTGTCTCAGGGCGAACGAGAGTACCGACGCCGACCAAGACGCCCCCGCATACGACCCATCCTGCGAACGAGAGAATGCTTCGCGTCGATCCCAAGTTGGAGCGCGCAATGAAAGGATGGTCGAGGAGCGAAATGAAAATCAGCAAAGCGAAGGTGGTTAAAAAAATGGCGAGCGACTCAGTGAGCAAAATCGAGTCGTAATTTGCGGTGAATGGACACAGCGCCGCAATCCAGATCGCTGCCGTTGAGGCTTTTGTTCGCAGGGCCGCGGGCGCGAGACGGGCGGCGATTGCTGCAATGCCGAAACAAGTGGCCAAACCGATGATTGCCTGAGCGATCAGAACCGCTCGGTGGCTAGGTCCGAAGAGAAAGTACACGGCGGCCAGAAATGCCGGGTATCCGGGGACGCGCATATCGGTGGGTGTCAATTGGCCGCCGACGAACAGGCCGTAAACACCGTGGTAGAGCCAGTTGCGGGCGAGCTCTTCGTAGAATTTGGTATCACCCGTCGAGAACGGAAAGCGGATCACAAAAAAAAGACGCAGCACGAGCCCGGCGAATAGAGCAGCGGCGAGGTTGGTCCAAGTAACCGGGAGGCGAAATACACGCGGGGCGAAAGTTTCCGGAATTATGCGACCTTCGTCTCCATCGGTGGAGACGGCCAGCGCGGGATCCGCGTTCGTTACCAAGTCAGACACATCAGAGCTCCAAGTTTAGGCTGGCATGCGCCGGGGGCGATTGCAAATGGTTGTTGGTGTGGACTGAGGCGCAAAATGCAGCAACTTCACTGCGAAAATGTAAAAACGGGCTTCACGACTTTGCCGCCGGCCTGGTCTGCGATCGCTTGATTGATTTGATCGAAGGGATATTTGGCAACCAGCTTGTCAAAAGGGAAGCGGCCGCTCATGTGCAAGTCGATCAGGTAGGGGATGAAAGTGTCCGGGACGCTATCGCCTTGGACGATTCCCCGAACGCTGTGGCCGCCAATCATCACTGCGGATAGATTCAGGCCTGGACTTCCTGCCGGCGCAGTCACGAAGCCGAAGGAGCCCTTTGTGGCGAGCGATGCGATGGCTTGCTCGAAGCTAGCGGCGCGCCCTGTGGTGTCGACGGCATAGTTCACGCCGCCGGGAACGGCGCGCCAAATTTCCTCGGCGACCTTCACTTTTCCAGTTGCCTGCACGACGCGGGTGGCGCCGAGCTGCTCGGCCATTTCGAGGCGTTGCGCGAGAACGTCGATGGCGATGATTTCCGCGCAGCCGCGTATGACGGCGCCCATCACGGCGCTGAGTCCCACAGGACCTACCCCGAAGATAGCGATGGAGCTGCCGGGCGAAGGTTGAAGAGAATTCATCACCGCTCCGGCGCCGGTCTGAACACCGCACCCGAGCACTCCTAGAATTTCTAGCGGAGCATCTTTTCGTACGGGAATCGTGTTACGCGAGGTTGTCACAGCATAATTGGCAAAGGACGACTGACCGAAGAAATGTCCGTGAATGGCTTCGCTTCCATCGTGGAAAGAGCCGGGCGCGCCGTCTCGCGCGTCCCGAAAATTTAGGGCCATATTCTGCGCGCAGTATGCCGGATGCCCGGTGCTGCACGGGCGGCAAATACCGCAGGAATCGAAAGTGAGCACAACGTGATCCCCAGGTTTGACCTTGGTGACGCGTTCGCCGGCGCGTTCCACAACGCCGGCGCCTTCGTGGCCGAGCACGACCGGCTTCGGCACAGCCATTTCTCCCTGCAGGGCTTTCACGTCAGTGTGGCACAGCCCCACGCCAACGATGCGGACGAGAATATCTTCGGGGCCGGGATCGCTGAG
>Ga0070731_10004869_pt1 | contig 11295 bp, 9 predicted proteins | sample Coa_R1_2_FD_66448 | JGI IMG/M metagenome (GOLD analysis project Ga0070731, IMG submission 66448) | Surface soil microbial communities from Centralia Pennsylvania, which are recovering from an underground coalmine fire - Coalmine... | ecosystem: Environmental > Terrestrial > Soil > Unclassified ... | reverse complement strand
ACTGTGTCCGCGAACGACGCCCGCTTGCCAAGCTTGTCGGATAGACGCGCGAGATTCGAATACAAGTCGCGCCAGTCGAAATCGGTGGCGCGCAAGTCGAGATAGCCCAACGCACAACCGGTTGCGATGTCGGCGAGGGAGCACGCTTCGCCGTAACACCAGGCGCGCTCGCCCAACTCGCGTGAAAGCTCGGCGACGCCTTCCTCGATCTTGCGCCGCTGCCGCGCGATCCAGTCGTCGCTTTGCAAATTCGCGGGCCGGCGTCGCTCGACGACGATCGCCGACGCGGCATCGCAGGCGCCGTCGGCCAGCGCCTCCCATTTCTTGACTGCTATGCGCTGCCGTGCAGGCTCGGGAATCAACCGCGACACCGGGCTCACGAGATCGATGTATTCGACGATCACGCGCGAATCGTAGAGATGCGTGCCGTCGTCGAGGACGAGCACCGGCAGCTTGCCGAGCGGATTCCAGGCATGGACCGGATTGCCGGCATCCCACGCGGACGACTCGATCATCTGGTAGTCGATCTTCTTCTCCGCGAGCGCGATGCGCACCTTGCGCGCATAGGGACTGGTCTTCGATGCGATGAGCTTCAGCACGCGGGAAAGGTCGGACGCTTCGGTGAAAATGGGCGCGCAATTATACCGCGCGAGCAATCGGAAAAAACGGTCGCGCCAGTGCATGCAAGCACGCACTTATCCGGCGTCCGTGCGAAGCACCGCGTGCTACACTCGATCGCGTTCCATCATGGACGCCGCCGAAAAAGCCCGCCTCGTTGCGCTGTCGCCGCTCGATGGCCGGTACGCCGCGAAGGTCGACGCGCTTCGCGGCTGCTTCAGCGAATTCGCGCTGATTCGCGATCGTGTACGCGTCGAGATCGAATGGCTTCTGGCGCTGGCCGACGAACCGGCGGTCGCCGAGATTCCACCGTTTTCCGAAGCCGCCAAAGCTTCGCTTCACGAAATCGGGGCCGCCTTCTCCGAGGCCGACGCGGCACGCGTGAAGGCGATCGAGGGGCGCACCAACCACGATGTCAAAGCCGTCGAGTATTGGCTCAAGGAACGCGCGGCGGCGATGCCGGAAATCGCGCGCGTTTCCGAATTCATCCATTTCGCCTGCACGTCGGAGGACATCAACAACCTCGCGTACGGCATCGCGCTCGCGCGTGCGCGAAGCGACGCTCTGATGCCGTCGCTGTCGTCGATCGCCGCCGATCTTCGGCGAATGGCGCACGCGTACGCAGCGGTGCCGATGCTTTCGCGTACGCACGGCCAGCCGGCGACGCCCACGACGCTCGGCAAGGAACTGGCGAACGTTTACGCGCGCCTCGAACGGCAGATCGCTACGTTCGCGAAGCTGCCGATCAAGGGCAAGATGAACGGCGCGGTGGGCAATTACAACGCGCATGTCATCGCGTATCCGGACGTCGAATGGGAGAAGATCGCCGCGAAGACGGTCGCGAGTCTCGGTCTTGAATTGAGTCCGTACACGACGCAGATCGAGCCGCACGACGGCATTGCCGAGTACTGCGACGCGCTCGCGCGCACCAACGCGATCCTGATCGACCTCGATCGCGATCTATGGGGCTACATATCGCTCGGCTATTTCCGCCAGCGCGTGCGCGAGGGCGAGGTCGGCTCGTCGACGATGCCGCACAAGGTGAATCCTATCGATTTCGAGAATTCGGAAGGCAATCTCGGGCTTGCCAATGCGCTGCTCCGCCATCTTGCCGAGAAGCTTCCGGTTTCGCGGTGGCAGCGCGATCTGACCGATTCGACGGTGCTTCGCAATCTCGGCGTTGCGTTCGGCCACGCGCAGCTCGGTTATGTTTCGCTGCGCCAGGGACTCGCGAAGCTGGACGCCGATCCGAAGCGGATGGCCGACGATCTTGCCGCAAACGTCGAGGTGCTCGCCGAGGCGATCCAGACGGTGATGCGTCGCTACGGACTGCCCGAACCGTACGAGCAATTGAAGGCGCTCACGCGTGGCAGGAGCGGCATGACGCTGGAAGCGTTGCGCGGTTTCATCGCAACGCTCGCGCTGCCCGAGGACGTGAAGGCGCGACTACTCGCGCTGACGCCGGCAACGTACGTCGGGATGGCGGAGGCGCTGGCGCGGAGAGTCTGAGAGGATCCGAAAGGCGGGGGAGGGAGGATGAGATTGTCCCTTCTAGCGTCCGTGCAGTAGATGGAACGCTCGCTTTGCACGCCTCGGCACGCTCATCCCTCGTCCCTCGCCCCTCGTCCCGCTTTTTTCGATTCCGAAGCCGCGCGACGCTCCTTCACGAACGTCGTGACTGCCGGAATCAGCGACACGACAACGATCGCAAGCACGATCGTCGACAGGTTGTCCTTGACCCACGGAATGTTGCCGAACAGATATCCCGCGTAGGTCAGCAGCCCGATCCAGAGGCAGCCGCCGACGATGTTGTAGCAGAGAAAGCGGCGATACGACATGCCGGCGACGCCCGCGAGGAACGGCGCGAACGTGCGGATGATCGGCACGAAGCGGCCGATGATGATCGTGACGCCGCCGTACTTGTCGTAGAACGCTTGCGTCCGATACAGATATTCGCGCCGGAACCAGCGCGAGTCGGGCTCGTGGAACGCTTTCGGGCCGATGTAATGGCCGACGCCGTAGTTGACCGAATCGCCGAGCACAGCGGCGACGATGAGCACGACGACGAGCACGTGCACGTCGAGGTTCGCGGCGGCGACGACGGTGCCGGCGATGAACAGGATCGAATCGCCGGGCAGAAACGGGCACACGACGAGGCCGGTCTCGGCGAAGATGACGACGAACAGGATCGCGTAAAGCCACGGCCCGTATTGCGTCGCGAGCGACGCGACCGTCTGGTCGAGCGCGAGCAGCGAATAGAGCAACGTCGTAATCATCGACCTGTATCGCTCACTGATCGCTCGACCACAACTGCGATTGCCGACGAACGACGTCGGGCAGCGTGCCGGTCTCCTCGAAAGCACGACGAAGCCATGCGGCATCGTTGCCGGCATCGAGCAGTTGCGAAAGCGCCGTCAGCGCGTCGTCCGCGTCGAGCATTCGCGCATGCGGCGCGAGTGTCGCGAGCGTCTCACGCAGGTCGTCGGCGAGCACCGACGTTCGTCCGCTCGCGGCGTCGACGATCGTTGCGTTGACGCCATAGCGGCACGCCTGGAAGCGGTTGTAGTTGTGCACGAGGTAGAGATCGCCGCCGATTTCGAACGGTCGCTCGGCCCATAGCCAGCGCGCGAGCGCCTGCGCGAACGCCGCGATCTGCGCCGCGCGCTCGACGGTGAGCGGCGTGTCGCAGACCCGGATCTCGACGGTGCCGTATTCGGGCTTGGGCCGGATGTCCCAGTAGTAGTCCTTCATGCTCTTGACAATGCCGAGGCCGACCATCCGATCGTAATAGCGGTTGAACTCGGCCCACGAACGAACGAGCGGCATCGTGCCTGACAGCGGGAATGCATTGACGATCGAAAGCCGGGACGAGTCGAATGCCGTGTCGACGCCCTGATAGAACGGACTCGACGCGGCGAGTGCGATGAGATGCGGCACGTAGCGGATCAGCGCGTGCGTCAGGTAGATCGCGTCGTCCGCGCTCGCGCAGCCGACATGCACGTGCTGGCCGAACACGGTGAACTGCTTCGCGAGGAAGCCGTATTTTTCCGAGACCGAGAGGAAGCGCTCGTTTGGATAGATCTTGCGGTCGCTCCACTTCTGGAACGGATGCGTACCGCCGCCGGCGAGCGCGACGTTCATTTTTCGCGCATGGCCTGCGAGCACGTCGCGCGTTCGGCGCAACTCGGCGAGAAGGTCGGGATACCACTCGTGCACGGACGTGTTGATCTCGACCATGCTCTGCGTGAGCTCCGGCTTGAGCTCGCCTTGCGGCGCGTCGCGCGAGATGCGCCGCAGCAGATCGTCGGCGTCCGGCGCGAGATTGAAGTCGTGCGTGTTGACGAGCATCAGCTCGAGCTCGACGCCGATCGAGAGCGCCGACGACGACTTGAATGCGAGGTCGGTCATGTTCAGGGCAACTCAGCCCCGCGCGCCGGGCTCGCCTTCGCCGGCGCGAATCAGCGCGAAGCGCGTCGCGATCGGCCCGACGAAGTGCAGGATCGCGATGCCCGACACGACGATCGCGGCGAGCTCGGCGCCGAATTTCGGCGCGACGTCGTAGATGGGCGCCGTCATGCCGATGGCGAGGCCCGCCATCGGCGCCAGCGCCAGCGCAAGCGTTCCCGTTTGCCGCATGGACAGATGCGCGGGCCACGCGAGCGCGAACAGCGCGAGCGCCTTGCCGGCTTGGCGCACAACGACGAACGCAAGACCGATCCACGCGACCTCGCCGAACTGATCCGGGCGAAGCGTCGCACCGGTGAGCACGAAAAGCGCGACGAAGAAGAGTTGCGCGGCGCGGCCGAACTCGACGTCGACGAGCCAATGCCGGCGATCGAGGTTGCGCGTGCACGCGCCCAGCACGAGCAGCGCCAGCAGAACGGAAAGACGTGCGAGCTGCGCGGTGCCGACCGTGGCGACGATGACGCCCACTGCGAGCAGGAATTGCGGCACGGCCGACTTGCCGAGCCAGCGCGCGAAAAGCGCCATCACCACGAACGCGACGTACCCGAGCATGAACGAGCCCGCGATGAGCCACGCGGCGCGCGCGACAGGATTCCACGTCGCGCCCGATGCACGCGCTTCCACGAACGGCAGCAGCAGCGTGATCCCGATCGTCGCGATGATGTTGTTGAGCGCAACGTGCCACAGCATCCGCCGCGTCACCGGTCCTTCGGCCTTGAGCTCGTTGGCCACGAGAAGGACCACGGCAGGCGCAGTTGCCGTGCCGATCATGGCGGTCACCGCCGCTTCGAGTATCGCAATGCCGCCAACGACATGCAGCAGCCCGAACATCGCGACGAACGACAGCGCGCTTTCCGCGATGCCCATCGGCAAGAGCCACCGATCGTGCCGCGCCCATGAAAGATCCAACCGGCGCCCCAAGTCGAAGACGATCAGCCCGAGCGAGAATTCCGCGAGCACGCGCGATTGTCCCAGGGCGGAATCGGAAAGCAGGCCGAGTACGCCCGGGCCGAGCAGGAAGCCGATCGCGATGTAGCCGGTGATCGCCGGCACGACGCGTGTCATTGCCGCGACGCGTCCACCGGCGAGGCCGGCAAGCAGCAGCAGTCCGAAGATCAGGAATGCGTTGGCTGAAAGCGGCCAGGCGGGGAGGAAGTCAGCCATGCATGACCCTCACCCGCCGTCGCTTCGCTCGTGCACCCTCTCCGGCTTGCGGGAGAGGGCTGGGGTGAGGGCGCATCCGCTCGCTACGGCAGGACCTTGTCGCCGGTTATCGCGCGCTTGCGGTCGCTGCGGACGAGGTCTTCGCGCGATACGCCGAGCCACATCACGAGCGAGGCCATCACGAGCGCCGACGAATAGATGCCGAAGCAGATGCCGATCGCGAGCGCGAGCGAGAAGTGATGCAGCGTCTCGCCGCCGAAGAAGAAGATGGACAGCACCATCAGGAGCGTGCACCCGTGCGTAATGATCGTGCGCGACAGCGTTCGCGTGATCGCGCTGTCGATCACGTGCGTGACGCTCGCCTTGCGCATCTTGCGGAAATTCTCGCGGATCCGATCGGCGATGACGACCGACTCGTTGACCGAGTAGCCGAGCACCGCGAGCACGGCCGCCAGCACGGGCAGCGAGAACTCCCACTGGAACAGCGCGAAGAAGCCAAGGATGATCACGACGTCGTGCAGGTTCGCAACGATCGCGGCGACCGCGAAGCGCCACTCGAAGCGCAGCGCGAGATAGATGACGATGCCGATCGACACGAGCAGGAGCGCGAGCGCGCCGTTGTCGTACAGCTCCTTGCCGACCTGCGGCCCGACGAACTCGACGCGCCGCTGCGACGCCGACGGATCGTCCGCCTTGAGCGCGCCCATCACCTTCTCGGAAAGCTGCGCGCTCGAAAGGCCTTCCTTGAGCGGCAGGCGGATCAGCACCGTCTCGGAGCTGCCGAAGCTTTGCACCGAGAATTCGCCGAGGCCGAGCTTGTCGATCGCGCTTCGCACGCGCCCGTAGTCGACCGGATGCCCGTAGTTCACCTCGATCACCGTGCCGCCACGGAAGTCGACGCCGAGATTGAGCCCGTAGATCGCGAGGAACACGGCGGCGGCGACGAACGTGATGATCGAGATCACGTTGAACACCAGCGCGTGGCGCATGAACGGGATGTCGCGCGAGATGCGGAAGAATTCCATGGTGCCTGCCCTTTACGACTTCGCCGCCGCCATCACATCCGGCGACGGATGCCACGCCTGGCCCACCGAGATGTGGTCGAGCTTCTTGCGGCTGCCGTAGATCAGGGCGACGATGCCTCGCGAGACGAACACCGCGGAGAACATCGACGTCAGTATGCCGAGCACATGCACGACGGCGAATCCGCGCACCGGCCCGGAGCCGAACGCGAGCAGCGCGAGGCCGGCGATCATCGTCGTCACGTTCGAGTCGAGAATCGTTCCCCATGCGCGCTCGTAGCCCGCCTGGATCGCCGCGTGTGGCGTGGCGCCCCAGCGCAGCTCCTCGCGTATTCGCTCGTTGATCAGCACGTTCGCGTCGATCGCCATGCCAAGCGTGAGTGCGATCGCCGCCATGCCGGGCAGGGTGAGCGTCGCCTGCAGGAGCGACAACACCGCCACCAGCAGCATCAGGTTGATCGCGAGCGCGGTCGCCGAGATCGCGCCCATCAGCATGTAATAGACGCAGATGAACGCGACCAGCACGAGGAAGCCGTACTTGACCGAGTCGAAGCCTTTCGCGATGTTTTCCTTCCCGAGCGACGGGCCTACGGTGCGCTCCTCGACGATCTCCATCGGAGCCGCGAGCGCGCCCGCGCGCATCAGAAGCGCGATGTCGTTGGCCTCGCGCGTATTCATTCTGCCGCTGATCTGCACACGCCCGCCGCCGATTTCCTCGCGGATCACCGGCGCCGTGATGACCTCGGCCTTGCCCTTCTCGACGAGCAGGATCGCCATCCGCTTGCCGACGTTCTCTCGCGTGACATCCTTGAATATCCGTGCGCCCTGGCCGTCGAGGGTCACGTGCACGGCGGGCTCGTTGGTGCGCGAGTCGAATCCCGATTGCGCGTCGCTGATTCGATCGCCGGTCAGGACGACCTGGCGCTTGACGAGGAGCGGCTGGCCGTTTCGGTCGTAATAGAGGTCGTTGCCAAACGGTATCTGCCCATGAAGCGCCTGCTCGAGCGCGCCGGGATCGTCGTTGACCATGCGAATCTCGAGCGTGGCGGTGCGCCCGAGAATGTCCTTGGCGCGCGCGGTGTCCTGCACGCCGGGGAGCTGGACGACGACGCGGTCGCTGCCCTGCTGCTGGATGATCGGTTCGGCGACACCGAGCTCGTTCACGCGATTGCGCAGGATCGTCATGTTCTGCTGGACCGCGCCTTCGCTGATCCGCGTCTGCGCCTGGGGCTTCATGCTCACGACCAGCCGAAGCTCGCCGCCCGCGGCTTCCTGTTCCCTGGCGTCGAGCGTCGGATACTGGTTCAGAATTTCGTTTCGCGCGCGCGTGCGCTCGGCGTCGTCCTTGAAGCGCAGCGCGATGTTCGAGCCTTCGCGCGCGATGCCCGAATAGAGCACCTTCTTTTCGCGCATCAGCGACCGGATGTCGGTCACGTCGCGATCGGCGGCCTTGTCGAGCGCGGCCTTCATGTCGACTTGCAGCAGGAAGTAGACGCCGCCGCGCAGGTCGAGGCCGAGATACATCGGCAACGCGCCGATCGAGGCAAGCCACTTCGGTGACGACGACAGCAGGTTCAGCGCAACGATGTAGTTGTCGCCGAGCTTTTTCGCGATGGCATCCTTGGCGCGCACCTGCGTGTCGAGGTCGGGGAGCCTGACCTTGATGCCGACCGGGTCGAGCTCGGCGCCCCGGTACGGAATGTTGTCGGCCTTGAGCGTGTCCTCGACGCTCCCGAGCAACGCGGTGTCGATCTTGACGCCGGTCTTCGACGACGAGACCTGAACGGCCGGCACATCCGGGAAGAAGTTCGGCACCATGTACAGGACGCCGAACAGCAGTGCCAGCCCGATGACGATGTATTTCCAGAGGGGGTAGCGGTTCATTGCCTCAAAGACCCTTGATCGTCCCCTTCGGCAGCAATTGCGATATCGCACCCCGCTGCACGATCATCTGCACGTTCGGTGCGACCTCGACCGTCACGTACTGTTCGTCCAGCTTGACGATTTTGCCGAGGATCCCACCGGACGTGACGACCTCGTTGCCTTTTTCGAGCGCTTCCAGCATCGCGCGCGCTTCCTTCTGCTTGCGCTGTTGCGGGCGGATCAGGAGGAAATAGAACACGACGAAAATCGCGACCATCGGCAGGAAGGTCAGCAGCGTGTTTTCTTGCGAGGCGCCCGAGGCCGCCTGCGCGAAGGCCGGGGAAATCAGCACGAAGGAGTCTCCGGTTGTGGCGCGGCGCTCGATGCGCCGTCGCCGGTCCCGTACGTACACGGGCGCCGAAGGCCCGGGACCATCTTGATACAACCGGCTATTCTAGCAGCGCGTCGCCGCGCCGCTGCGACTCGAATCGGGGCACGTATTCGGCAAGCCGGTCGCTCTCGATCGCGTCACGAAGCTCGGCCATCAGCGTCAGGTAGTAGTGCAGGTTGTGGATCGTAGCGAGGCGCGCGCCGAGGATCTCGTTCACACGTTGCAGATGATGCAGGTAAGCGCGCGAAAAATGCCGGCACGTGTAGCAGTCGCAGGAGGGATCGATCGGCGTCGTGTCGCTGCGATGACGTGCATTGCGGATGCGTATATTGCCGTGGCGCGTGAAAAGCCAGCCGTTTCTGGCGTTCCGCGTCGGCAGCACGCAGTCGAACATGTCGATGCCGGTCAGGACGCCCGCGACGATGTCCTCCGGGGTGCCGACGCCCATCAGGTAACGCGGCTTGTCGTCCGAAAGACGCGGCGCCGTATGGTGGAGCACGCGCATCATCTCGTGCTTGGGCTCGCCAACGGACAGACCGCCGATCGCGTAGCCGTCGAAGCCGATGCCGGCGAGGCCCTCGCGTGAGCGATCGCGCAAATCCTCGTACATGCCGCCTTGCACGATGCCGAAGAGCGCGTTGCGATTGCCGGCGTGCGCGGCTTTCGAGCGCGCGGCCCAGCGAAGCGAAAGCTCCATCGACCGTGCCGCCTCCTCGCGCGTCGCCGGAAATGGCGTGCACTCGTCGAACACCATCGCGATGTCCGAATCGAGCGCGTGCTGGATCGACATCGACTGTTCCGGCGAAAGGAACAGCCGATCGCCGTTCACGGGTGATGCGAACTCGACGCCGTCTTCGAGCACCTTGCGAAGCGCACCGAGGCTGAAGACCTGAAAGCCGCCGGAATCGGTGAGGATCGGGCCTTCCCAGCCGATGAACCGGTGCAATCCTTCGTGGGCCGCGATCACCTCGCTCCCCGGACGAAGCCATAGGTGGAACGCGTTGCCGAGAATGATTTGCGCGCCGAGCTCGACGAGTTCGGCCGGCGACATCGCCTTGACGCTGCCGTAAGTGCCGACCGGCATGAACACCGGCGTCTCGACGCTGCCGTGGGCGAGCGTGAGCCGGCCCCGCCGCGCGAGACCCGCGCGCGCCAGAATCGCGAAGTCCATCGGGGAATTCAGCCGCCGGCTGCGATGCTGCCGTCGGGTTGGGTGACGAGCGTCAGCGGAGGACCGAAGCCGGATTGCAAATGCGCGCCGTCCAGGATGATCGCGAAGTCGAAGCCGGTGCGCCAGTAGTCGAGTTGCGCGCGATCGGTGAAGCCTTCGTCGATCTGTGCAGGATCGCCCGGCACGACACCCGACATGGCACAGCCCGTCGCGGCGAAATCGAAGGCGTTCTTCCACGCGGTATAGAAGTCGCCCGAAAAATCGGTCCCGTACGTCCCGAACGTCGGCAGCACGCCATATTGCGGCGCGATGCCGATGTGGATGACGCAGGCGACGCCGGTTTGTCGATACGCGATGGCGGGATCGGGTGCGCCGCGGGCGTTCGGTTGCGCCCACGTCGCCACGACGATCGTGCCCTGTTTCGCCTGGTTCCCCCCCGCGTACGGGCCGGGATTGCCGCGCAGCGCGGCCAGGCTCGCCACGCCGATGGTGAGCGGGTGCACGACGATGCTCGAAGGATCCAGCGTGCGAATCGCGTAGGGGGTGCCGACGCCGTCGGTCGTGTTCGGGTCGATGGTTTCGAGCGCGCCCCAGCCGTGCGGAGTCGTCGAGCCGCCGGTTGCGTCGCTGCGATCCTGGTCGTAAAACGTCCCAAGCACGACGGCGTGGCCCGCGTCGGCGAATTCAGCCACGCGATTGCCGACGGCGGTCGCATTGGCGAACGTCCGATCCTCGAAGAGGAGGATGACGTCGAAATTGGCAATGAGCGTATCGAGCGACGGCACGCTCGAGCTCACGTCGATGCCCGTGAAGACGTGCCCCGGGATCTTCGCGTTGTAGTCGGCCGCGACTTCCGCGGACCAGGCGTTCGACATGACCGCGACGCGCGCCGCCTGCGCCGTCGCCGAGAACAAGAGCGCGACGGCGACGGCCGCGACGGCCCGCAACCTCGATGTCATGAAAGAAGCGCTTCGGCCTGGAGATTCACATACCGAGCCGGAATTGGAATGTGCGAAGCGTAGCGGAGATGCGGGATTTTGCCAATCGAAGTTCGGCGGTCCATGGGGTGCGGCTATCGGGATTGTTGCGTGTCGGGGCCGTCAATAGCCGCAATGTCGTCAAAAGGCGACATTTCCGACGATTCCATCAACACTTTCCCGAGACGCGTTCCCGTCGACGTTCGCTCACTTTTAATCAGCCGTTCAATCGCTCGATCAGCATCGCGTCGCCATAACTCATGAATCGATAACGATTGGCAATGGCGTGCGCATAGGCGCGGCGAATCGCGTCATAGCCGCCGAACGCGCAGACGAGCATCAAAAGTGTCGACTTCGGCAGATGGAAGTTCGTCACCAGCCGGTCGACGACGCGAAAGCGATAGCCGGGCGTGATGAAAAGCGAGGTTTCCGATTGGCCCGCCTGGATCGCGCCTTGCTCGTCGGCGGCCGCCTCGAGCGCGCGAAGGCTGGTCGTTCCCGCGGCGACGACGTGACCGCCGCGCGCTCTGGCCGCTGCAATCGCTCGCACCGTTTGGTCAGGGATCGCGAAGCGTTCGGAGTGCATCCGATGCGCGGCGATGTCGCGGCTTCGCACCGGCTCGA
>Ga0070731_10004866_pt1 | contig 11298 bp, 10 predicted proteins | sample Coa_R1_2_FD_66448 | JGI IMG/M metagenome (GOLD analysis project Ga0070731, IMG submission 66448) | Surface soil microbial communities from Centralia Pennsylvania, which are recovering from an underground coalmine fire - Coalmine... | ecosystem: Environmental > Terrestrial > Soil > Unclassified ... | reverse complement strand
TGCTCAAGGAAAACATCGACGGCGAGGCGCTCGATTGGGCGCACAAGCGCCTGCTTGGCCGGCCGGAGACACGGAAGATCCTGATGATGATCTCCGACGGCGCGCCGGTCGACGATTCAACGCTGTCGGTCAATCCCGGCAATTATCTCGAGCGCCATTTGCGCTGGGTGATCGAGGACATCGAGACCCGCTCGCCGGTCGAATTGATCGCTATCGGCATCGGCCACGACGTGACGCGCTACTATCGGCGCGCGGTGACCATCGTCGATGCCGAGGAGCTTGGCGGCGTCATGACCGAGAAACTCGCCGAACTGTTCGAGGAAAAACCGGTCGAGCAGCCGGTGCGGCCGGCCCGGCCGCAGCGCCGTCTGAACGCGTAAGTCTTACGGGCGCGTGCCGCCCAGGATCGACGCCGCCATCGCGCGCGGATCGCGCGGCCGCCAGGCGCCGGTATCGACGCTCTTGAGGAAGTCGCCGACGTGGCGGTTGAACAGCTCCGGCTCCTCCAGATTGATGGCGTGACCGGAATTCGGCAGCACCACCAGCGCCGATGTCATGATCGTTCGCTTCAGCAGCAATGCCGGCTCAAGGCACGGAAAATCCTCGTCGCCGGTCATGATCAGAGTCGGCGCCGTGACCGTCTTGATCTTGTCGGTGAGATCGAACAGCGATGGCCGCCGCTTTTGCACGCCGCGCATGGTCAGCGCCGATCCCTTGCCGGAATGCTGTGCCAACTGGTCGACGAATTCCTTAAAGCCGCGCGGGTCCTTGTTCTGCAGCTGGACTCGCGACGGCGCCTGCGCATAGCTCGCGGCCGCTTCCGCCATGCTCACGCTGTCAAATCGCGCGGCTGCGGCCTCGGTTTCGGCGGCAAATTGCGCCCGCTTGTCGGGTGACGCCCCATAACCGCAGCCGGCGATGGTGAGCGAACGGGCGCGTTGCGGATAGGTGAAACCGAAATGCAGCGTGGCAAAGCCGCCCATTGACAGGCCGACGATGTGCGCCTTGTCGATCGCCAAGGCATCGAGGACGGCCTTGATGTCGTCGCGCGCGCGATCCTGCGAGTAGCGCTCGACATCGTCGGGAACGTCGGAGGGCGGATAGCCGCGCGCATTATAGGCAACGCACCGGTAACAGCGGCTGAAGTGACGGATCTGGGTCTCGTAGGAGCGGCAGTCTCCGGCAAATTCGTGCACGAACACGATTGGCAGGCCGGACCCGGTTTCCTCGTAGTACAGTTTGATGCCGTCGTCGGCGGTCAGGTGAGGCATGGTCACACCATGATCTTTGCGCGGAGTGTTTGTACTGGGATGCGAATGTCAGAATCGGACCACTGAGCGAGGACATAACAGAGTGCCCGACACGCTGGGATTCCGCAAACGCATCGGCATCGTGGTGCCGTCGACCAACACGACGGTGCAGCCCGAATGCGAGAGCTTGCGGCCGCGCGGCGTCACCAATCATACCGGGCGATCGACCATCAAGGAACGGCCGCTCAACACCGAACAGGCGTTCTTCGAGCACATGGCGGATATGCGCCAGGGCATCGCAACAGCGATCGATCAGATCATGACCGCGGGTGTCGATCATCTCATCATCGGCATTGCGCTGGAGACGTTCTGGGGCGGCGTTGCCGCGGCGGAGAAGCTCCAGGATGAACTCACGCAGCGCGCCGGCGTCGGAATATCCATGGGCTCGACCGCCGCCGTTGCCGCTTTGCGCGCGTTCGGCACCAGGCGGATTGCGGTACTGACGCCGCATCAGCCGCGCGGCGACGACATGGTGCGGCTCTATCTTACCGAGGCCGGCTTCGACGTCGTGCGGCTTGAAGGACTGAAATGCGCTTCGCCGCGCGCGATTGCCCAGGTGCCTGCGGCCGATATCCGAGCCGCGCTGCAAAGACTCGACGGGCCGGACGTCGACGCGCTGTTGCAGGTCGGCACCGCGCTGCCGACGGTCGCTATCGCTGCGGAAGCAGAGCGGTGGTTCGACAAGCCGGTGCTGGCGATCAATGCGGTGACGTATTGGGATGCGCTACGCCGCTGCGGCATCGACGACCGCGTTGTTGGCTGCGGTCGCATTCTCGAGGAGTTCTAGCGCATGATCCGGAAAATGCCTGCCCTCGGACTTGATCCGAGGGTGGAAACCGGTCTTCCGAAAAAATCATGCTCAAACAGAATGCGCCCGGCGCTCATTCAACCAGAATGGATAGGGCTCCAGCGAACGAATCGCGCTAGGCTGCCGCGGCGGCGCGCTTCTTGACGACCTGACGCTTGAGCTCGAGCACGCGCGGCGACAGTTCGGCATCCTTGGCCTTGAGCAGGAAGGCGTCGAGCCCGCCGCGATGATCGACGGTTTTGAGCGCATTGGCCGACACCCGCAACCGGATCGAACGGCGGAGCGCATCCGACATCAAAGTGACATTGAGCAGATTGGGCAAAAACCGCCGCTTGGTCTTGCGGTTCGAATGGCTCACCCGGTGCCCGATCTGGCGCGTCTTGCCGGTGAGTTCGCAACGCCATGCCATGATGCAGTATCCTTAAACCCGAAATACCTCGTGATCCCGCGGCCGCCGAAGACGATTTTGGGAGATGGCGCGGACCTATAGGCGGGGCTTCTTGGACCGTCAAGCGCGAGCGAAGCGCGCGGCTTGCCTGCGGAAAGTCCGATCCGCCAAGCGGCGGCACGAAACCACAGAAACGACGCATTCTCCGCCAAAACAGGCGGTTCCACGCTGGGAATTCGAGGGAATGCCATTGCCCGTCTTCGCCTTGGCGCAGCCGATTGCCCGTTGTACCGGACACGCCGCATCCGCGGCGTTTTTCATGCTGGCCGCGCTTACTGCCGTTGCCGCCGATGCCGGCCATCGCGCCGCGGCGCAAGGCCGCCTTGAGGCCCAATACACCGCCAGTATCGCCGGGATTCCGATGGGCCGCGGCAACTGGATCATCGATATTTCCGACGACCAATACACCGCGGCGGCGAGCGGCACGACGACGGGGCTGATCAAGTTCTTTACCGGCGCGCACGGCACCGGCGCTGCGCACGGTACGGTCGCAGGTGGACAGATGGTGCCGACGAGCTACGGCGAGACCATCACCTATGACAGCAAAGTGGACGACGTCCGCATGGCGCTCGCCGGCGGCAATGTAACGGACTATGCGGTCGAACCGCCGCTGCCGCCGGCGCCGGATCGCATCCCGGTGACCGACGCCGATCGCCGGGGCGTGTTCGATCCGATGACCTCGATGCTCAACCGCGTTGCCGGCACCGGCGAACCCGTGTCGCCGGAGGCCTGCATTCGCAAGGTCCCGGTCTTCGATGGCCGCGTGCGTTACGATCTGCGCAGCGAATATAAGCGGATGGATATGGTCAAGGCGGATCGCGGCTATGCCGGGCCGGCCGCTGTCTGCGCCGTCTATTTCACTCCGATAGCCGGATATGTGCCGAGCCGCCCGGCGATCAAATATCTCGTCACGCTTCGCGACGCCGAAGTGTGGCTGGCGCCGATCGCCGGTACCCGCGTGCTGGCGCCGTTCCGCTTCTCGATGCCGACGCCGCTGGGGACGGGGTTATTGCAAGCCACGGAATTCGTTTCGGTCGCCCAGCCGTCGCACACCGCCGCGAAGATGCGCTGAAGCCACCGCCTGCTCTCACCGCCCGGCAGCACGAGCTTCCCCGTTATCCACAGGACGACAGCCCTTGACTCAGCGTAGAATCGTGATTGCGCCGCCGATTAATCCTTTTGGCATCGGATCGAACGGGCGAAAGTGCGGATTCCACCCGATCTGGTATTCAAGGCCGGCCACTGCGCCATATATCGCGGTGAACGAATTCGAACAGGCTCAGAGTCGCCGATTCGGCCGTGATTCGTTCCAGACTCGTTCCACACCTTAAGCACAGGGCTTTCCAGCGTCACATTGTGATACAGAAGAGCGCGCTTGCCGCGTCAATGCCGGGCTTTTGATGCCGATTTCGTTCTCCCCTCCAGCCGACCGTGATTTGCGTGCCCGTGGTGCCGGCGTTACCGCTGTGCTGGGCCCGACCAATACCGGGAAAACGCATCTCGCGATCGAGCGGATGCTGGCGCATTCGTCCGGCCTGATCGGTCTGCCGCTGCGGCTGCTGGCGCGTGAAGTCTACAATCGGGCCGTAGAGCGGGTCGGCGCCGAAGCGGTGGCGCTCATCACCGGCGAAGAGAAGATCAAGCCGCCCAATCCGCGCTTCTGGGTGGCAACCGTCGAGGCGATGCCGCGCGATCTCGACGTTGCTTTCCTTGCCGTCGACGAGATTCAGCTCGCCGCCGACTTCGAGCGCGGTCATGTCTTCACCGATCGCATGCTGCATCGGCGCGGCCGTGAGGAAACGCTGGTGCTCGGCGCAGCGACCATGAAGCCGATCGTCGAGCGGCTGTTGCCGGGAGCCAGCATCGTCAGCCGCCCGCGACTGTCGCAGCTCACTTTCTCCGGCGAAAAAAAGCTGACGCGGTTGCCGCGCCGGTCAGCCGTCGTCGCGTTTTCGGCCGAAGAAGTTTACGCCATCGCCGAATTGATCCGTCGTCAGCGCGGTGGCGCCGCGGTCGTGCTCGGCGCCTTGTCGCCGCGCACGCGCAACGCGCAGGTCGAGCTCTATCAGTCGGGCCAGGTCGATTACCTGGTGGCGACCGATGCCATCGGCATGGGGCTCAATCTCGATGTCGATCACATCGCCTTTGCTTCCGACCGCAAATTCGACGGCTATCAATTTCGCAAGTTGAGCCCCTCCGAACTTGCCCAGATCGCCGGCCGCGCCGGCCGCGCCACGCGCGACGGCACCTTCGGCACCAGCGGCCGCTGTCCGCCATTCGAGACCGAGCTCGTCCAGGCGCTCGAAGCGCACAGTTTCGAGCCGGTGAAATTGGTGCAATGGCGCAACACCGATCTCGACTTCTCCTCGGTCGGCGCCTTGCAGGCGACGCTTGCCGCGGCGCCGACCGAAAGCGCGCTCGCGCGCGCGCCGGTCGCCGAAGACATTCTGGTGCTCGATCATGCCGCCCGCGACGACGATGTGCGCGCCATGACGCGGACGTCCGCCGACGTCGAACGGCTGTGGGACGTCTGCCAGCTGCCCGACTACCGCAAGATCGCGCCGGCCAATCATGCCGAGCTGGCGGTCACGCTGTACGGATTCCTGCAACGCGACGGCGCGATCAAGACCGACTGGTTCGCTCATCAGATTGCGCTGGCGGATCGCACCGACGGCGATATCGACACGTTGTCCACCCGCATCGCCCACATCCGCACCTGGACCTTTGCTGCTAACCGACCGGATTGGCTGGCCGATCCCGAGCACTGGCAAGGCGTCGCGCGCGCGGTCGAGGACCGGCTCTCCGACGCCCTGCACGAGCGGCTGACCGAACGTTTCGTCGATCGCCGCACCAGCACCTTGGTGCGGCGGCTGCGCGAGAACGCGACCTTCGAACCCGAGTTCAACAAGATCGGCGAGGTCGCGGTCGAGGGTCACGTCATCGGCCGGCTCGACGGGTTCGTCTTCGTGCCGGATGCATCCTCGGGAGGATCAGAGGCAAAAGCCCTGCAGAACGCCGCTCAGAAGGCGCTGGCCGGCGAGATCGCCGCGCGGGCGGCGCGGCTTGCCGAGGCGCCGGACGCGCAATTCGTGCTCGCGGCCGATGGTACCCTGCGCTGGACCGGCGCCGCGGTCGGCAAGCTCCAGGCCGGCGAGGAGATTTTGCATCCTCGGGTGCGCATCATTGCCGACGAGCACCTGACCGGCGCGCCGCGCGACGCCGTCGAGACGCGGCTCAACGCCTGGCTTAAATCCCATATCGAAAAGCTGCTCGGGCCGTTGTCGCAACTGGCGGCGGCCGAGGACGTGACCGGCATAGCCCGCGGTGTCGCGTTTCAACTGGTCGAGGCGCTGGGCGTGCTCGATCGGCAGCGCGTCGCCGAGGAGGTGAAGGGACTGGACCAGCCGGCGCGCGCCACGATGCGCAAATACGGCGTGCGGTTCGGCGCCTACCACATCTATCTGACGGCGCTCCTAAAGCCCGCGCCGCGGGCGCTCGCCGCGCAATTGTGGGCGCTCCGTCACGAGGGACCGCAAAGCAAGGGCCTCGACGATATCTTGCATCTGGCGGGCAGCGGCCGCACCTCGATCCGGGTCCAGCCCGGAATCGATGCGGCGCTCTATCGTACCGCCGGCTATCGCCTGTGCGGCGAACGCGCCGTGCGCGTCGATATTCTGGAACGGCTTGCGGACCTGATCCGCCCCGCGCTGGCCTGGCGAGAAGGTGCCGGTGCGAAGCCGCCAGGTGCGGTCGCCGGCGGCGGATTTACCGTCGTCAACGGCATGACCTCGCTGACCGGCGCATCCGGCGAGGACTTTGCATCGATCCTGCGCTCACTCGGCTATCGCATGGAGCGGCAGCCGAAGCCGCGGGAGCAGCAAGAGGTGCCCGCCGCGGCGCTTACCTCTCCCCGCGAGCAGGGAGAGGCCGGCGAACATAGTCAGCCGGGCGAGGGGGGCATGACACAGCCTGAGTCTGCGGAAATGCCTCCTCATCCCGATCCTCTCCCCGATGGCGGTGAGAGGCAGAATGAACTCGCCTTTCCTGACGCGGTCGGCGTCGAACCTGCCGTGCCGCCGGCGCCGGAGCCTGCAATCGCGAGTCCGCAATCCGCTGCGGCGGCTGAGCCGGCGGAATCCGCATCATCGCCCGATGTACCTTCCGCGAGCGAGGAGAGGGAGATGATCGAGGTCTGGCGGCCCGGCCGCCCTGAAGGCCGGCATCGGCCGAACCGCAGACGCGAGGCGCGCAGACCGAGACGTACGGATACCGCAGCAGCGCAGGCTCCGCACGCGGCCGCGGCGGCCGCCGCCCCCGCCGCCGACGTTGCCGCCTCACCGCCGGCCGAACCAGCCGAGATGGCGCGGATCAGCGCGCCGAATCAAGGACGCCATCCGCGCCACCGCCGCAAGCACGCCGGCGAGCATCGCCCGGATCGGCCGCAGCGGGAACGCGATCGGTCGCCGGTGAAACGGTTCGAGCGGCGCGAGAAGGCACCCGATCCGAATTCGCCATTTGCCAAGCTGGCGGCCTTGAAGGCGCAGCTCGAGGCCGACGCCAAGGAGCGCCGCTAACGTATGAGTCGGAGAAACCAGCTTTCCGAACAGACTATGCTCAGCCAAGATCGTCGCGCACCAACCGAATTCAGTCCCAATTGGCGTGCCCGGAAAAAAAATGAACTTCCGGCCGAGCTGCAGCGTCAGCGCATCGATCGCTGGCTGTGGCATGCCCGCCTGGTGCGCACGCGCGCGCCGCGGCGGCGCTTGCCGGAGCGGGTTATATCCGCATCAATGGGGCGCGCATCGAGGCGCCCGGCCGCATGGTGCGGGCCGGCGATGTGATTACGGTGGCGCTCGATCGCAGCGTGCGCGTGCTGAAGGTGAAAGGTTTTGCCGAGCGTCGGGGTCCCGCCGCGACTGCCACGACCCTATATGAAGATCTCGGATGACATAGGCGATCAGTGCGTGGAGTCTCGTGTGGGTAATCCTAGTGCGCCCAAGCCTTGGTTGCCATGCCTTGTGTGCGCGGTGACCTTGCGATAGGAGCAAAGTTCCAAAAAAGCCCGTTCAGAGTGTGCAAATGACCTATATCGTCAACGACAATTGCATCAAATGTAAATACATGGACTGCGTCGAAGTTTGTCCCGTGGATTGCTTCTACGAGGGCGAAAATATGCTGGTTATCCACCCGGATGAATGCATCGATTGCGGTGTTTGCGAACCGGAATGCCCGGTTGATGCGATCAAGCCCGATACCGAACCTGGTGTCGAAAAATGGCTTGGTATCAATGCGGAATACGCAAAAGCGTGGCCCAATATCACGGCCAAGAAGACCCCGCCGGCCGACGCCAAGGAGTGGGAGGGCGTGGCCAACAAATTCGAAGAGTACTTTTCTGCCAATCCTGGTACTGGCGATTAGTAACACCTTAAGGTTGTGTGAGTTAACCGCTATTAACGATTTTGCCCATGCGATGGGCGGATGCGACGCTTTCGCAATGCCATAACACTTTGATTTTAGCTGGAAATGTGATATAGACTTACTACATAAAGAAAAGGACCCCGAGACGCTGCTCCCCACCCGGGAGCATATTTTTTCGGGCCGTTTTCGAGGAACCGTCAGAAGAGGCGTGAGATTCCACGCGAGAGCAGTGGCAGAGAAAACTCGTCGTTCGAAGAAGAGTGCGGCCGGCATGAGCCGGAAGGCAACGAAAACCTCCTCCCGCGCGAGCCGGAGGCCCTCACAGTCCACGCGAACTGCGGCGCAGAGCCGGGTCAGCGTGGCAAAGCCCGCGCCTCGGCGTAAGCCGGAGCCGGAAGGAGCAGCTTTGGGAATGAACGCGAAGAAGACTACTCAACGACAAGGCTTCAAAACTCACGAGTTCATCGTTTATCCGGCCCACGGTGTAGGCCAGATCGTTGCGATCGAAGAGCAGGAGGTCGCCGGCGCGCGGCTTGAACTGTTTGTCATCAATTTCGTCACGGACAAGATGACGCTGCGGGTGCCCACCTCGAAGGTCGCCTCGGTCGGCATGCGCAAGCTTGCCGAGACCCCGATGGTCAAGCGGGCGCTGGACACGCTCAAGGGCCGGGCCCGGATCAAGCGCACCATGTGGTCGCGACGCGCCCAGGAATACGAGGCCAAGATCACTTCCGGTGACATCATCGCCATCGCCGAGGTGGTGCGCGACCTCTACCGGTCGGAGACCCAGCCGGAACAGTCCTATTCCGAGCGTCAGCTTTACGAGCGCGCGCTCGACCGGCTGTCGCGCGAAGTGTCCGCGGTACAGCGGATCACCGAGACCGAGGCGATCAAGGAGATCGAGGCAGCTTTGGCCAAGGGGCCGCGCCGCGGGCCGAAGCCCGAGGCGGACGAGGAGTCCGTAGTCGAGGAAGAGGCCGCGTAGACCGAAGCGGAGCGCAATCGGCACAGATGCGGGCCCGGCAGAAATGCCGGGCCTTTTTTGTATGGCCGCAAAGCATTGACGCCACAGTGAATGTTCCCGGCGATGCCGACAAAACACCTATGGTTAGTCATAAATTAAGCTTCATTTGAAAGGAGATAATAGGCATAGCGCAAGGGACGGGGGCGTCGGGGTGCGGCGGAACAAAACGTTGACAGGCGGTCGAGCATTGCCGGTTCTTGCCATCGGCGTGGTCGGATATCTGATCGGCGGCTGGCATCCGGCCGTGCTCGGCGCAAAGACCAATTTGTCCGCGGCCGACGTGGTCGCTCTGCGGTTCCCACAGCAATGGGATGCGGCATCGCCCGCAACCGCCGACGTGGCCGGCGCCCCAGCCGCTGTGGGCGTTGTCAATGCATCACCGGCGAGGCGGACAGACAATGTCGAGCTTGCCTTGCTCGATCCCGAGCCGATGGCTCCGCAGGCCAGTCCGCAAGCCGTTGCGCGAGGGACGGATAATTCTATTGGTGTCACGAAGCCGCAATTGGCTACGGGTGAAGCCACCGGCTCCCCACCTGCGCTCGTCCCGAGTGAAACGCCCCGGACGCCGCAGCCGCGGCCAGCCGCGGTACATCCCGCGGGCTTGAGCAAGGCTTCCCCGCCCGCGGTGCAACGCCGGCCGCTCAACCGGCCGGACTACATGCTTAACGACGCGCAGATCGCGAGCATCAAGGAACGTCTGCATCTGACGCCGGATCAGGAGCGCATGTGGCCGGCGGTCGAAGCTGCGCTCCGCAACATCGCCTATAAGCGGGTGCAAGAGGCGCGTCGCCGGGATGGCCGAACTGACGGCTCACAGGTGGCCTTCGATTCCGAGGCTGTCGAAGGCCTCAAATCCGCGGCCGTTCCGTTGATCATGAGCTTCAATGACGAGCAAAAACAAGAAGTGCGCGATGTCGCCCACGTGATGGGGCTCGATCAGCTCGCGGCGCAGTTCTGATAGCTGCTCTTTGTGGAATGACAAAGAAATTGCCTTAAAAATTGCCGTGATGGGACCTTGGCGCCGGCATTTTTGCAGAGCGCCAAAATAATTCGCTGGCGCATTTAACTCCCATCAGGGCCAAGAATGCAAAACAAGCGAGGTCGCCGAATTCCACTCTACTGTCGATATTGAACGAATAGATCGGGTCATAAAGGAAATAATCGGCGCATGCGGTTGCGGTGAATACGCACAGTAACGCGGGAAAGCTTCCGTAAAAGATCGTCACCAAAGCTATGGGCAACAGATAGAAAAAGACCGGATGATCCGGTCCCACCGTCGCCAGCTTGAAATACAATAAGATCGCGGTGACCGCGGATACGGTCGCTAACGCAACGGCGACGGGCACCGCCGCCTTGATGAGCCGCATAAATTCCCCCCAACAAATCGCAAGGCCTTTTCGGCGCTTTTTCCAATAATAGCTGAGGTAAACCGCGGCGTGAATAGCTGGAAGGGGATGCGGTAAATGGGTCAGTCGACCACGATCTTGACCTCGCTGCCCGGCTTTAACCGGTCGCCCGGTTCAAGCCCGTTAAGCACGCGGAAGCGCTCGGCTGCATGTTCGGCGACGGCCATTCGGCTCGCCAGCTTCTCCACCGTATCGTCCGGCCCGACCTTAACGATTTTCACCCGAAGCGGCTTGGCGTGCTCGATCTCGGCGAGGCTCATGCGGCGAAACGTGCCGAGTGTTTCGCGGAAGGCGCGGTCGGTTTCCGGCGTGCGATGCTTGGCGGCAAAAATGAAGCGGTAAACGTCGCTGCCGAAGCGGATAGCGTAGATGCGAAAATCCCATTGATCGCCCTTGGCGACCGCGGTGGCGCCGGGAAAACCGTTAATTGTGACATCTTCGATAGTCGCGGGATCGATGCCTTCGATCCAGCCCGAAGTGAGATATTGGGCGAGCGTCTGCTCGGCCGGCACACGGACCACGTCGAGGCGGAGCGCCTCGCCGCCGCCGCGCTTAACCCCGAGCACGGCCTGCGCCGTGTTGCTGAGGGTAAATCCCTCGGGCGCCGTGAAGGTGAAGCCCAGCTTCGGATGCAGAAAGCGCCGGCCGCGAACAAAGCCTTCGCTCGGATCCTCGCCGAACACCATGCCGTCGATATCGCCGAAATAGGCGTCTCGGGCTTGCTCGCGCTCCTGCGGACTGACGCTGGCGGGGGGCTTGTATTGCCGCGCATTGGCAATGGCTTGGGTCACGCGCTCCGGCGTCGAGGGATGCGAGGAGAGAAAATCGGGCGCTGCCGGATTGATGCTGCCGGGAGTTTCTTCCGGCTTGAGCGCGGCATTGCG
>Ga0070731_10004865_pt1 | contig 11299 bp, 12 predicted proteins | sample Coa_R1_2_FD_66448 | JGI IMG/M metagenome (GOLD analysis project Ga0070731, IMG submission 66448) | Surface soil microbial communities from Centralia Pennsylvania, which are recovering from an underground coalmine fire - Coalmine... | ecosystem: Environmental > Terrestrial > Soil > Unclassified ... | reverse complement strand
CGGAATGATCGTGGCCGGCAGATTGCGCAGGAACAAAAAGATGGCCAGCACGACCAGCCCAATTGTCAGGATGAGAGAAAATTCCACGTCGCGCACGGAAGCACGGATAGTGGTGGTTCGGTCGGTGAGGACAGCGACGTCGACGGCGGCGGGCAGACTGGACTTGAGCGTTGGGAGCAGATTTTTGATGCGGTCAACCACCTGAATAATATTCGCGCCCGGCTGGCGTTGAATATTCAAGATCACTGCCGGGGTGTCGTTCATCCACGCCGCCAGTCGCGTGTCCTCAACACCATCAATAATGTGCGCGACGGCTGAGAGCATCACCGGCGCGCCATTGCGATAGGCGATGACAAGATTCTGGTAATCCTTGCTGGTGAGGAGTTGGTCGTTGGCGTTGATCTCATAGGATTGCCTGGAGCCGTCAAAATTTCCCTTCGCCTGATTGACGGTGGCTTGCATCAGCGCAGTGCGGACGTCATCGAGGTTGATGTTGTAGGATGACAGAGCCGTGGGATTGACCTGAATGCGGACGGCGGGCTTTTGACCGCCGCTGATGGTGACGAGGCCGACACCGGGTAATTGGGAAATTTTCTGGGCGAGCCGCGTGTCTGTGTAGTCCTCAACCTGTGAAAGCGGCAGAGTTTTCGAGCTGATGGCCAGCGTCAGAATGGGGGCGTCCGCGGGATTCGATTTGCTGTAGATGGGCGGCGAGGGCAAGCCGGTGGGAAGATAGGTTTGCGCGGCGTTGATGGCGGCCTGCACTTCCTGCTCAGCGACATCGATGTTCAGGTTCAAATCGAATTGCAGAATGATGATCGAGCTGCCGCCGGAACTGATGGAGGTCATCTGATTGAGGCCGGGCAGTTCTCCGAATTGGCGCTCGAGCGGCGCAGTGATGGCCGAAGCCGAAACGTCCGCGCTGGCACCGGGATAAAAAGTCACCACCTGAATGGTGGGATAATCCACTTCCGGGAGCGCCGAAACCGGCAATTGGAGGTATGCCACTATTCCCGCCAGCAGGATGGCGATCATCAACAAGGACGTCGCTACCGGACGAAGAATAAATTGACGTGAAGGGCTCACTGCTGCTGCTGCCGATGTCTATGCTGCCCGTTGGTGCTGGTGCCCGAGGTATCGGCATTGTTGGTTTCTCCGCCGCCTTGTTCGCCGCCACCGTGGTGTCCACCTCCCGGCTTGCGGATTTGTACTTTCATGCCGTCGGTGAGCTTGTTGAAATTGTCTCCAACCAGGAGCGTGTCCGGCTCCAGGCCTTCGACGGCGGAAGTGTCCCCATCAGTTACTTTTACAGTGACCGGGTTTGTCGAGATGGTGTTGCTGTCCTGATTGAGTAGGTAAACGAACGCCCCTTGCGAATCACGTTGAATGACGGGATTGGGCACCAGAGTGGCGTCATGCAAAGTATCCACCAGCAATCGAGCATTGACGAACTGGTTCGGAAACAGGGCGTTGTCTTCATTGGTAAAAATGGCCCTGAGCTTGACGGTGCCGGTGGTGGGATCGATTTGGTTATCAAGAGTTTCGAGCGTGCCGCTGGCCAGTTTCTTTTCCTGTGTGCGGTCGAAGGCGTCCACTTCCAACGTTTTGCCCTGGCGCACCTGTTGCAACACCTGCTCGAGGTTGTCTTCGGGAATGGTGAAAATAACCGTGATGGGCTGCATCTCGGTGATGACCAGCAAGGCATTGGAATTGGCGGCGTGGACGATATTGCCCGGGTCAACAAGGCGGAGTCCGACGCGTCCGGAAATCGGGGCGGTGATATGGGTATAGTCGAGCTGCACCTGGGCGTTTTTCAACATACCTTCGTCGAGCTTAACCGTTCCTTCGTCCTGATGAACGGTGGCGACCTGGGTATCCAGTTGTTGTTTGGGAATGGCATTTTTGGCGTAGGCTTCCGTGTAACGTTCCAAATCAATGTGCGCGTTTTCCAGCAGCGCCTTGTCGCGCTCCAATTGTCCTTCCTCCTGCGTCTCAGCCGCCTGGAACGGACCAGGATCGATGTCGAGCAAAGGATCCCCTTCCTTAACCATTTGGCCCTCTTCATAGTGCACTTTCATGATCTGGCCATCGACGCGGCTGTTGACTGCCACGGTATAGAGTGGAGTCACAGTTCCGAGAGCGGTCACGTAAATGCCGATATCGCCCTTGCGGCTGGTAACGGTGCTGACCATGGGAGACTGGCCGCCGCCTCCTCTTCCACCCTGGGCAGTGGATTGTTGCTGCTGTTGTTGCGGTTGACGATGACGAAAGTAAATCAAGGCCGCCAGACCTGCGACCACGAGGACAACGATCCAAATCCAGACTCGCGGGCCACTTTTGGGGGCAACCGGCTCTGGTGCTGGTTTGGGAGAATCCGGGCGCGGTGCGTTCGGTATAGTTTCAGGCATTTCAGTTCCCCAATGATTCGCTGTCATGATGCAGGGGAGTCGCTGTCAAGTTCCCCTGCAAAGCGGGACCGAATATGAACTTCGCGAACGGGGGCGTCAACTGGGGTGTATCTCGCGGTGGCACGCCGATGTCGGATGGGGACGGGAAAACTGTGGATCTTAAATATGCTGATGGGGACGACCAATGGTCGTGGATGTCCAAAAGAGCGTGAGCGAGCGGGGTTTATTATATTGCGAGACCTATACATAACGACTTTTCAATACGCGACCTGCGCACCGCTTCTGCCGCTGGAGGTCAATTGAACGGTATGGAAATCCGGGCGGGTGAGCCGGCGTACCCGTTCGTCTTCGGATTCCTCGAGAAATTTGGCCATGGTTTGCAGCAGACACGGCAGGTCCAGAGGTTTCTCCATGATCGCATCGACTCCGAGGTCGGCGGCGCGGTCGTATTGATGCGGTCTGGCGGTGATAACGATGACCGGCACAAGGGGATGCGTGCTGTTGATAAGTTCAAAGACTTCCCAGCCGTTTCGGTCCGGCATCGTAACATCCAGCAAGACGAGGTCGGGGAGTTCTTCAATGAATTTGGCGCCGGCTTCGCGTCCTGTGCCGGCGGTCACAACGGCATAATTCTCCGATTCCAAAACTCGGCGCAGAGTATTGCGCACGCCGGCGTCATCATCGGCGAGCAGGATTTTCTTTTTCATAACCAGGCTTTCATACAAATGGTTTCAAGTCCTTTAGCGGAACGTGTGCCAAGGCGGAATTTTCGCGGGGAAGGCCGGTTTTAGAGGGTTTTCTGCGAGTCCGTGGAATTGCGGAGGGAGATTCCTGCAAACCGGGTTTGCTGCGCTGCAAAGAATCTTAGCCGAAATAAAAAGTGGGTGCGGACCCCGTTTACGGGAAGATGGGCCGTGTGGAGATTTAGCCCTCATATGAAAATAGGGAACGGGATGACTGCGGGGCCGGCGGGTAGAAGGACGTGGGTTTGTTCCTGGCTGGCGATAGTGTGGGTACTGTTGGGTGGGGCCTGGAATGGTTTCGCTCAGCGATCGCTGTCCGCTTCAGATGCCGGCAGCGAAAGCATTTGGGAACATGGAGTCGGTGAAGGTTTTCGATGCGGAGCGCAGTCGCTCACGCTGAGTGCGGGCGCGAGTTATGGCGTTCAGGCGATTGGCAGTGTGGATTCGCACGATCTGGCTCTCGGGAGTTTGAGATACGGGCTGATGCTCGACAACACCAGGGGCTCGGGGCATTGGTACGCGGGGAATTTTGAGCTGCAGGTGCAGTTGTTCGGCGGGGAGCAATTCTCGCCGAGCAGGGAATGGGTGGTGGGTTTGACTCCGCATTTGGTTTACAATTTTGCGACGGGCACGCGGTGGGTGCCGTTTATTGACGGCGGTGCGGGAGTTTCAGGCACCAGCATCCGCGCGCCGGACCTGGGCGGGCCGTTCCAATTCAATTTGCAGGCGGGCGTGGGAGTGCAGCGGTTTTTGACCGACCGGATGGCTGTGACGGTGGAAGCGAGTTATCTTCATCTGTCATCCGCTGGCTTTTACGAACCGAACAACGGGGTGAATACCATCCTCGGGATGGTGGGGGTCAGATTCTTTTTTTGAACACGAAAACGTCATTCATTTAGGAGCGTCAGCGTTGTTGATCGGCGCGCCGGTCACGCGGGAGAGTTCCCTGAACGAGCCGGTTGTGACGTGAATGACGCCGGTTTCATCCACTAAAAATGCGAACTGTAATATAGGAATATTATTGTCGGTGTATTGATTCGCATCCTTCCCGGCGCCGGAAGGATCGTAGCCGGCGGGGGATCCTCCAATGGGCGTCATGATGTTGCGAATTGGACTGCCCGAATCCATTGAGGGAGGAGTATTCTGTTCGAAGGTATGGTACAAGACTGCGGCCCCCTTGATTTTCAGCGCTTCTTCAAGCAGCGGAGTGGCCAGCTTTTCCGTGTCTTGCATGGCTTTTGTGTACGCGGGAAGATTCTCCTTCGTGATTGTACCAAACCAGTCACCCCCGAGTGCTTTCCCTTGAAGCTTCTCCGATTTGGATTCGAAATCTGATCTCTTGCTAATAAGACCCTTGGCCTTCTCATCCTTCGGAACCACGAAATGCCCGTGGTAAAAGTCCTTGATATTAACGCCTTCAGTCCGGGCGGGTTTTGTCGACGTCAAGGCGAACTTCAGAGTTGTGAGCAGGTTGTCCCGAAGGGCGCTGGGGAACCAGGCGCTGTCCGAATCGAACCTGAGGTCGGACTTTTTTTTCAACAGAGCTTTATATTTATCGGGGGTGAAGTTCCAGTCTTCCTTCTGAATCGTGCCCTGGGCCACGCTTCCGGAGTTTTGCTGGTTCACGTGAGCCAGTTCATGGCCGAGCAGGTGGATTCCGGCTGGCGTGTGCGGTTGAAAAGTTCCGGGGCTGAAGAAGATGTCGTTTCCTTTCGTGAAAGCCCGGGCACCGAGCGCCTGGGCTTCTTTGCCCGCCGCATTGTCGGTGTGAATACGAACGGAGCTGAGATTCCAGCCAAGGGTGTCCTCCAGTTTCGTGCGCAGCGAGGGGGCGAGTTGGTTGTTGGAATCGGCAGTGCTGCGATGGGAATTGGATGGCGTGACCTGGGCGGCGACTGAGTCGGCAACCCGATTCGCTTCCTGTTCGTGGCCGTTAACCTTCTGGCTCGGCAACGTGGAAGGTCGAGCGGGGTTCGGTCTTTTTTCAAAGGTGCGCATGATGATGCCCCTTGAGCCTTATCTGGCTACGACTAGAGCGCAGTCACGCGGGAAGTGCAATATAAAATAGGTTAAATAAGTTAAAGCGTTGAAAGGCGGATGACATGGCGCGATCAAATTACCGGAGCTCAGGCACCGTGGACTTACCGTTACATTTTGCGCGTCTGCCAAAGCACGATAGCGCCATAGATTAGAAAGCAGGCTCCCATAACGGCGATGATGACAAGTTTCTGCAGGTTTGAAACTCCCCAAACTGTAAAAATAAGACCCAGGACAAGCAGGAAGATACCTGAAGCAAACCTGGCCTTGCGGGCGGACGCCATAATCTTTTCCGGCGACTGTGCCGAAAACTGGTTGCTGCGGTGAACGAAGGCGAGGAAAGCGCGAACATCCTCCTCGCAATGCCCGCGACAGGCCAGAGCTTTGCCGACATCGATGGCACAGTCCGGACACAAACCTTTGCTGCACGATCGGCAAGTGCCGATCGCTTCTTTGTCATGGTGATAATAGCAACGCATCAATTCAGAATGTGTTCGTGCCGCGTACCGGGCAATTATAATTACCGGGTATTCTTATAATCCGATTCGCAAACAGCAGCGAAACAACCGCGGCGTAAACCAAGAGCGCCGCCGTGCCTGCAGCGCACGGGTTCAGGCTGCCAGGCTCTTAAGTTTCGAAAGAAGTTCCTCGACGCATTCATTTTCCGTTTGGCGAGCTGTATCAATCACTATCCGCTCTCTCGTCCAGGGATGATACTCGCGGCGCGTCACGGCTTCCCACGTTGGAAGGGTGAGGCCGGTTACAGTGGATTTTCTCGTTTCCACGCGGCGTCGATGCTCGGCGGCATCGGAACAAATCACCTCAATATTGACGCACCGCGTTTGTGAGTCGCGGGCTACGGTCTCCCACGCGCTTCTCGTTAACTCAATCGGATTGCACGAATCCGCAACCACACTCACGCCGAGGGAAAGATTATCCGCGGCGATGCGATACGCGAGGCGATAGCCCTCAGCTTCTACGTCAATTCCACAGAGGTCTCGAAGAGCCTGTTCCACTGTATCGATTCGCAAATGGAACGCCTGGATCCGGCTCGCAAGCCGCTGGGAGAGGGCGGTCTTGCCTGTTCCCGGCAGGCCGGAGAACACATAGAGTGAAGCCTTCATGGTCATGATATTTGGCCTACAGCCGAATTGTCAGGACGCGCCCGGTTATATCTGGATAAATCCTTCTCCGCAGTGGCAGGCAAATAAAAATCAATTTTCTCAAAATTATCCTCGATTCGCAGTTTGTAGCCGCCGCCAACAAACCCCGACTTCTTTTCAATTGTGCTAACTCGATCCCATGGAATCAGAAATGGCGGGCGGAGGAAGCGAAAGAGGCTGCCATGAAAATATAGGCCGGCATCAGACAGGGTTATTTTTAAGTTTCGAAACATCGCATTGTAAAACCAGGCGTTGGACGAAACATAGACGTTGCCGGCGGGGCGCGTTGCGGCGGCAAAACGGGCTGCAAAGGAGCGCCATGATTTCCCGATGAGGTAATTTATGCCAAACCATAAAATCAACCACATCACTATGAAGCCACAGAATAGCGGGATGAATAGCGGGTCAAGGCGTTGGGTTGCGAGCAGCATCTTTCTTCCTCTTGAGCCAGTTTCTCCAGTTTACAACTGCTATCAAGGCCCATGTGGCGAAGACTACGCCGACTGTCCAGAACGCAGCCCGGCCTTTGATGATAAATGGAAAATCAAGTTCGGCCTTGTCTCCTTCTGTGAGCAAATAAATGAACAGCCCTGCACTTATCACACCAAAAACTGTGGCGAACCACCGCAGTCGGCCGCCGGTAAGCTGCAGGTGAAAATCGGCGGCACTGAAAGTCGGGTCAGAAATGTCTTTGTGCTCGGGATCTTTCATGGGCGGCACGGTCATATCTCATCACCAATATGCCTCCAGCCAATGACCTTTCGCAGCCCAAAAGCGGCACCAACGTCCGGCAGTGAAGACGACGTCCAGCCGAAACTCGATAGACTCGGGATCTTCGTTGAGGTGAATCTTGCTGCAATCGATGTCTCGAGCTGAAGCAAATGCTGAAGCGGCCTCAAGCAAACTCTCTCCGTAGGTCGCAGTATCTTCCGGCAACTTCGAGTTCCACGCGCTCTCCAATAAATCGTCGCCGATAATCTCTGTGCAATCTTTGAGGAACTGGCCTCGAAACGCGTAGCCCTCGACATAACCGCCAGCCTGGCCGTTGCTATAACGAGGCAAACCGTCGCACGGCGGTACGAGATCCAGCACGCGGAACCCTTGCATTTGTCGGAGAAAAACATCCTCGGTGAGCGACTTGTCTTTGCGCTTCGGAAACGCAGTCGTTCGTGCCCAATCAGTAGCCGCGGCATCGAAGCCGACGCGAGGCACAGCAAGGGTGTCGAATGCCGTGGTAGTGATCTCCTTAAAGCGCCGAACCTTCCGCTCGCGAAAAAAACATGACCTGGCGTGCAGCTTCGCCCAAAGCTCACGAAACTCCTGCTCGTGAGAAGGCTTTGCTTTCGGTCCTGGATTCCAATCGAGACCCATACGTGCAGTTGTTTAACAACCAGGCGTCATTGCGGTTCCTCCTGATCTCGTTTCACATCATAGCAGAGTGCGATCGTACCACTTTTATAGGCTTTGACCTCGGTTAAGTGGAGGGCAACGTCTTTTTCGAGATTCTCAAAAAATGGGATGCCGTCGCCAATCAGGATCGGCAGGATGGAATAGCGCACCTGGTCGGCGAGTCCGAGACGAAGACATTCGCCAGAAACTGCACCGCCTCCGACAAACCAGATGGACCGATACCTCGGACGCAACAACTCATTCACAAGGTGTGCAAGGTCACCGGAGTAGAACTCGACGTTGGCGCGGTTGCGCAGGAGATCGCGACTGGTGAGGACAAAGGTTGGCTTATCGCCATACGCCCAGCCGAGGCCTTTGGCTTCGAAATGCAAAGCGGTTTCGTAAGTTCGCGAGCCCATGACGTAGCAGTCAATTGTCTTCAGGAAGGACTCGATGGAGTCCGGGCTCATGGTTTCTCCGTCTGCAAATTCGTCCGAAATCTCCATCCAATCGACCTGGCCGTCCGTGCGGGCGATGAAACCGTCGAGGCTTGCGGCCATGTGGATGGTGACGCGGGATTCGGGGTTTGGTGTCATAGTGGCTGTGGCGATTTGGCAGGGTTATTTTCCAGCGCCCGGCTTTAGGTTCATGCCACAAGCACCGTTACAGACCGCGCACTGGTGGACATTCTTGAATGCGGAGATCTGGAATTGCGACGGATCATTTTTTTCCCAAGTCTTCAAGTAACCCATTCCCTTTTTGCGCATTTCTTCCAGCGTCTTCTGAAGTTCGGCCCGTTCCTGATCCGTCAGCCTGAGCATCGACATTCTTTTGGAAATCCAACGCTGCATCAGGGTATTGATTGCCGCGAGCTGGTCTTCCGGATTCTTGCTGTAAAGTTGTTTCTTGAGTTCAGGTGCAAGACCGGGGCCGAAAGTCGGAGCCGTGTGGTTCTCGCCCCGGGTGGCCTTGAGTGAGTAAAAATACAACGGCCGCGATTGATAAGCTTCGAGGGCGTGAATAGTGGGAGTGCAAACCGGGCACGCGTAAATGAAGTGGGAATAGAGAGTCGAGTATGTCGGTTTCTCGCTCTTCAAAAGAATCTGCGAAACGTCGTTGCTTGAAAGGCCATCTTCATAACATCCCTCCATGACGGCGTAAAAAATGAAACGATATCCCTGGTCGAAACCCTCGGCCCGCAACAACGCCGCACTCGGGAAGAAAGCGACCAGGCTTAAGAACAAAACGAAATGTTGTTTCCAGTAGCGTTTCATATGGGTTGTGGATTGTAAGTTTAACGACTAAAGCTCAGTGGCGCGGGGACTGCAACATGAAACCGGGTTCTTAATCGAGTCCGTTGTAAAGGTACTTCTGGCCTTTGTCCGTGACAGGGGTGTCGTCAAAAGCGGTGTCGGCGCGGGATTCCACTTCGAACAGCTTTGCGCGGGCGGCGGCGTCTTTGGGAAGGACGACGAGCAAGCCTTCGCCGTAGAAGTTGCCTTGTTCTTCCTCGATGTCCGCGATGTAGACCTTTTCGGCTCCGGCCTGGTAGAAGTCCTCCACAAACTGCGCAACCTGCTTGGGATCGGCTTTGAAGAAGACGTGATGGGGGTGGGTCATCCATGCGCGCGCTTCGGCTTTGGTGTTGGAAGCCAGGATTTCATCGCCGTGCTTGTCAATTTTGGCGATGAGCGGGTCTGAGTCTGATTTACTGCAAGCGCCGGCCAGGGCGAGTGCAATGAGGAGTGATGCGGTGAGTGGGTTTTTCATCTGTCGGTTTCCTTGTGCATGAGGAAATTAAGGTGCGATTTTGGCTGGAGGCAAGATTGAAATGAAAGGCTGAAGGCACAATTTGAGTGTTGCGGTTTGCGTGGAGATGCCGCTCCTGACGGAGCTTGAGAATTCTTTTTTAGCGGGAGCTGCTACAAATATTTCGCCCCTACGGGGCTTCGCGGTGTGAAGAGCGAGCGACGGTTGCAGACCGCCGCTAAATGGTTGGCGCACACAACGAAAAGGCAGAGGGACGGGCCGCCTTCATTGGATGACGGAGTGTGCTCTACTGGCTTAGCCGGAAAAACAATGAGCCTTTGGTTATCGGGACGGTTGCGGTGTTTGTGCCGCTGTTCGCTGTTATGGGTCCGCTGTAGTTGCCCCAGTTCGTGGTGGCAAGATCGGAGTTGGTCTGCAGGTTAAACCCGCCCGCCAACCCGGGCCACGCAACTGAGAGGGTGCCTGGAGCGGGCACGGTGATTGTCAGGGGCGGCGGCACCACCGACGTGAGCGGATCGGGATTCATTATTAGAGAGGCGGTTCCCGTCACCCCGGCAAGGGAGTAGGTGCCGCTAAAGGAGAATGGTTGCGTGCCGATCTGCGAGACGTTGTAGACGATGTTGCTTTGTTCGCTGGCGATGTCGCCGGACGTGTCATAGACGGCCCAGGCATTGCCGGAGCCACGTCCCACAATTTCGTTGACCAGTTGAGTGGGATCACCATTGGTGATGTAAGTGTTGGTTCCGTTATCGCCGTAGATGATTCCAATATACGATGGGCTGTAACTGTAGGAACCTTCCGGGAAGGTAAAGCCAAGGGAGTTGCTGGGGTCACTGGATTCCGCGGTGAACGAGAGTTGCGAAATCGAAATCAGATTGGTGCCGCCTTTGATGTCGATACCGAATTGGAGACGATTCCCCAACTCTTGCGAGTAGGCAGCTCCGAAGATGGTGCCAGGGTCGGCGAGTCCGTCCCAGGACGGGAAGCCGGTGACGATATCGTTCGTGACGGAGATGACGGCTGGCGCTTGTTGATAGAAACTCGGTGAAGTGGGGTCGCCGTAGGAAGTATATCCGTTTTGGATGGCGGTCGTGGCGTTTGAGACCCAGGCGTTCCAGTTGGGAGAACCGAATGCGTTCGGCGCCAAAGCCGGGATTACGGTAATAGTGGTCGCGCCCTGGCCTTGCACGAACGAACCGGGATTCATCATCACAGAGGCAGTCCCTGTCGCTCCGGCAATAGAGTAGGTGCCGGAAAAGGTGAATGGCTGTGTGCTGATCTGCGAGGCGGTGTAGACGATGTTGCTTTGTTCGCTGGCGATGTCGCCGGACGTGTCATAGACGGCCCAGGCATTGCCGGAACCGCGTCCAACAATCTCGTTGACCAGTTGAGTGGGATCACCATTGGTGATGTAAGTGTTGGTTCCGTTATCGCCGTAGATGATTCCAATATACGATGGGCTGTAACTGTAGGAACCTTCCGAGAAGGTAAAGCCAAGCGAGTTGCTGGGGTCGCTGGATTCCGCGGTGAAGGAGAGTTGCGAAATCGAAATCAGATTGGTGCCGCCTTTGATGTCGATACCGAACTGGAGGCGATTGCCCAGCTCCTGCGAGTAGGCAGCTCCGAAGACGTCGCCGGGGTCGGCGAGTCCATCCCACGACGGGAAGCCAGTCACGATGTCGTTCGTAATCGGGATGACGGCTGGCGCCTGTTGGTAGTAGCTCGGTGAAGCGGGGTCGCCGTAGGAAGCATACCCGTTTTGGATGGCGGTCGTGGCGTTTGAGACCCA
>Ga0070731_10004864_pt1 | contig 11300 bp, 11 predicted proteins | sample Coa_R1_2_FD_66448 | JGI IMG/M metagenome (GOLD analysis project Ga0070731, IMG submission 66448) | Surface soil microbial communities from Centralia Pennsylvania, which are recovering from an underground coalmine fire - Coalmine... | ecosystem: Environmental > Terrestrial > Soil > Unclassified ... | reverse complement strand
GTCGCAAGCGACGCCTCGGCGACCCGAACGGAGCGCGCTACCAGGCTGCGCCACACCCCGATGTGTGCGACGACCTAACTCAGCGGGAACGCGGCAAAGCCGCGTTCCCTCAAGGCCGGCCATCGCAAGCAAGGCCGGCGTCACGAGCGACGCCTCGCCGACCCGAACGGAGCGCGCTACCAGGCTGCGCGACACCCCGAGAGTGCCACAGGCTAGCCGAAGCCATAGAGGCCGGGGAACCGCTCCGCGAGCACGGAGACGAGTGCCGCCGCCGGCAAGCCGACGACGTTGAGGTAGTCGCCCTCGATCCGCTCGACGAGCGCAGCTCCACAACCCTGGATCGCGTACGAGCCCGCGCGTCCCTCCCACTCGCCGGCTGCGAGGTACCACGCGAGATCGCGCGGAGTCAGCGCGCGGAAAATGACGCGCGTCGTCTCGGTCCGCGTCTCCTCCCACGCCGGCGAGCGCAGGCAGAGCCCGGAGACGACCTCGTGCTCGCGCCCGGAGAGAACTTCGAGCATCTGCTCCGCCTCGCCCTCGTGCGCGGGCTTTCCGAGCACGCGCCCGTCGCAGCGAACGATCGTGTCCACGCCGAGGACAGGCCGATCGCCGCCGTCGACCGAGCGGGCCTTGCCGATCGCGTGCTCGAGCGGGTCGTCGCCGAGCTCCTCGTAGGCGGGAGCGACGACCTCGAACGGGAGGCCCAGCTGCTCGAGGATCGCGCGGCGCTGCGGTGAGGTGGATGCGAGGAGGAGCGGCGGGGCAGGAGGAGCGCTCACCGCTTGCCGGCTACCCAGATCTCCTCGCACGGCCACTTCCGCGCCCAGTCGACCTCGACGTAGTCGTAGTAGACCGGTCTGTTCGCGTCTTCAGGTGCTTGTAGCTCGTGCAGCGCCTCGATCTCGAAGCCGGTCTGGCGAAGCAGACGGATCAACTCGCCGTGCGGGAGATGAAACTCCGTACCGAGCTCGCCCGGCCAGCGCGTCCGGGACATCCCGAAGAGAGGACGCTGCAGCTGCTCGGTGAGCACCCCCACCGAAGGAAAGCAGAGCATCGAGAGATTCGAGTTCGTGAGGAAGATCAACCGCCCTCGCGGACGAAGCAGCCGCGCCGCCTCGGGGATCCACCGGTATGGATCGGCCCAGAGCGCCGCGCCGTACTCGCTGATCGCGAGGTCGAAAGACGCGTCCGGTAGCGGGACGCATTCACCGGGAGCTTCGACGAGCGGGAACTCGATGCCGGTCTGTCGCATCATCCGGCGCGCGGTTTCGAGCTGAGCCGGCGTCGGGTCGACGCCCACCGGCCGCGCGCCGCGCTTCGCAAGCCACGCCGAGATGTACGCCGTGCCGCAGCCGAGCTCGACGACGTCGAGGCCGCCGACGTCGCCGATGCAGTCGATGCCCGACTCGGGGATGCCGAAGACGCCCCAGCTGATGTCGTCGCGCGCCCACTGCCTCGCCGCTGCGGCATCGGTGTACTCGGCGTTCGCCTTCGTCCAGGAGGCGATGTTGCCCGCGAGCGTCTCAGGCGGAGCGCTGTTCACCGTCTCTAGTGGAACGTATCGCCCGGGAACCAGAGCGCCACCTCGCGCTCGGCCGACTCCCGTGAGTCGGAGCCGTGCACGAGGTTGTCCGGCATCGACATTGCCAAGTCTCCGCGGATCGTGCCCGGCTCGGCGTTCGCGGGATCGGTCGCTCCGATCGTCTTGCGCATCGTCGCGATCGCGCCCTCGCCCTCGACCACGAGCGCCCAAGTCGGCCCGGAAGTGATGAACTCGACGAGCTCGCCGAAGAACGGCTTCTCCTTGTGCTCCGCGTAGTGCTCTTCGCCGAGCGCGCGGCTCACGGTCAGAAGCTTCCCTGCGCGAACCGTGAACCCCCGCGCCTCGATCCGGCCGAGGATCTCCCCGGAAAGCCGGCGCCGGACCGCATCCGGCTTGATGAGGATCAGCGTCCGCTCGAGTGCCACGGCGGCGGACTATAAACGGAGACGGAGGCGCTTCCTCTCAACCGATGTCCCAGGAGGATGTCCGTGCAGATGGGCCCGCCGACTCGATCGGAGTCTCGCAGTACGGGCACACCTGCCAGAGCGCCTCGAGCGGCGCACGGCAGTTGACGCACGCCTGCCGGAGCTTCGTCGTGCAGATCGGGCAGACGAGGAAGCTCAGGTCGACCTCCGAGCGGCAGACGGGGCAGACGAGACCCCGGCGCGAGAGCCTGTCCTCCATCGCCTTGATCTCGAGCTCCCGCTCGCGCACATCCTCGAGGTACTCGGGCGGACGGAAGAGCATGTAGACGAGCGGACCGAGGTACGGAACGAGGCCGACGAGCGCCGCGATGACGAGCAGCCAGGAGTCGTCGATCCGCCGGCGTGCATCCTTCACCGTCCAGTACGCGGACGCGAGCCAGAACACCGCCGCGATCCCGACGACGGTGACGAGGATCGCGGTCGTGTTCACAGGAAGGTCCTGCCGATGAGATAGCCGACGGCGAACGCGCCGCCGACGATGACGACGAGGAGCGCGATCGCGAAGGCGAAGATGCCGGCCTTCTCGCGCGGGGTGTGTGCCCTAACGGTCGCCATGGAGATCGCTCAGAAGATAGAGGGACCCGGTGACGAGAACGGCTCCGCCGGCCGCCAGTGCCCGCGTGCGGGCGGCCCTGGGGTCGGGCTCGACCTCGACCCGCTCGAAGAACCGGCGAGCGAGCTCGGCCAGCTCCGGGGCGGGAACCGCGCGTGGATTCGAGGACTCCGTCGCCACGAGGGTCCTGCCGACGACCGAGAGGGCCTCGAGCATGAGCTCGGGGCGCTTGTCCCGCAGGATGGATGCGACGACGACGAACTCGTGGTCCGGGAGCCGCGGCAGGAGGTAGCCGACGCCGGCGAGATTGTGCGCCCCGTCCCATATCTCGAGCGGCCGCTCGCTCCGGCGCTCGAGGCGGCCGGGCAGCCCGATCCCTTCGGCCGCGGATGCGTCGACGGGGGCGCCGAGGAACGCCTCGGCGGCGGCCACGGCGAGCGCGAGGTTGCTTCGTGCGGTCACGTCGACGCGGGCGGCGCCGTTCGCGAGTGCGAGCGCCTCCCACTCCGGCTCGCCCAGAACGACGACAGAGCGGGGACTGACGACGGCGAGCTTCTCGGCCGCGATCGCCTCGCGCGTGTCACCGAGCACGTCGGTGTGCTCGAGTGCGACGTTCGTGAGCACGACGACGCGCGTCTCCAGGACGTTCGTCGCGTCATGTCGGCCGCCGAGCCCGGCCTCGACGACGGCGACGTCCACCTGCGCGTCGGCGAACGCGTTCAGCGCTGCGGCGGTGAGGACCTCGAATTGCGTGGCGCCCAACCGTTCGGCCGCCGGGCGGACGGCGGCGACTGCGTGCTCGAAGTCGGCCTCCCTCCCACCCACGCGGATGCGCTCGCTCCAGCTGACGACGTGCGGCGAGTAGTAGGCGCCGACCGCGAGCCCGGCGTCGGCGAGCAACGCCTCCGTCAGCCGCGTGGTCGTCGACTTGCCGTTCGTGCCGACGACATGGACCGCGGGATACCGGCGCTGTGGGTCGCCGAGCTCACCGAGCAGCGCACGGATGCGGTCGAGCCCGAAGCCGCCCGGCGGCCACGGGCTGAGGGACTCAACCCAGTGCGTCGAGCTCGGCACGGTACTGCTCGAGCTTCTCGCGTTCCGAGTCGACGACAGTACGAGCTGCGTTCGCGACGAACTTCTCGTTCGCGAGCATCCGCTCCGAGCGTTCGATCTCCTTGCGAACACGCGCCCGCTCCGCCTCGACATCGCCCTGTCCGTCGGCGGCCGGGCGGACGACTGCCTCGAAGATCCGCACGGAATCACCCATCAGCTTGATTCGGACGCCGCTCCGTCGATAGATGCGCGCAGCCGTCTGCGCACTCTCGATCGGCGCGAAGTCGCCCTCGGCGGACAGCGGCTCGGGCCACGGCGCGACGATCAGCCGGGAATCGTGGAATTGCGACCAGATCTCCTCGGTCACGTGCGGCATGACCGGATGCAGGAGCTTCAGCAGTCGCTCGAGGGCGGCGAACGCCGTCGCCCGCACGTCCCCCTCCGCCAGCCGGGGCTTGACTGCCTCGAGGTACCAGTCGCAGAAGTCGTCGAACGTGAGGTGGTACAGCCTGTCGACCGCGTGCGCGAAGTCGAAGTCGTGGAGGTCCGTCTCCATCTCCGCCCGGGTCGAGTCGATGCGCGCGAGGATCCAGCGCTCCTCCACCGACGACGGCCGCGCTTCGACCGCACCGGCCCCGCCCATGAGCAGGAGGCGGCTCGCGTTCCAGAGCTTGTTCGCGAGCTTCCGCCCCTCCTCGATCGGCTGCGGCGAGAACCGCACGTCCTGCGTCGACGACATCTTCAGCAGCCCGTAGCGCGTCGCGTCGGCGCCGTGCTCGGCGATGAGGTCGAGCGGGTCGATTCCGGTGCCGAGCGACTTCGACATGCGCCTGCCGTCGGGCGCGAGGATCGTCGAGTGGATGATCACGTCCTCGAACGGGATGTCGCCCATCAGCTCGAGGCCGGCCATCACCATGCGCGCCTCCCAGAGGAAGATGATCTCGCGTGCGGTCGAGTTGACGTCGCCCGGGTAGTAGCGCCGAAGCTCAGGCGAGGCGTCGGGCCAGCCGAGGGTCGCGAACGGCCACAGGGCGGACGAGAACCACGTGTCGAGCACGTCCGGGTCGCGCACGAGGTCGGTCGACCCGCACTCCGAGCAGGCGTCCGGCTCCACCTCGGAGCAGATCACGTGCCCGTCCGGGCAGTACCAGATCGGGAGCTGGTGCCCCCACCACAGCTGCCGCGACACGTTCCACGGACGGATCGCCCTCAACCAGTCGAGCGCGACGCGGTTCTGCACCGGTGGGTGGAACGTGACGCGGCCGGACTCGATCGCATCGACCGCGGCACCGGCCATCGGATTCATGTCCACCCACCACTGCAGCGAGACGAGCGGCTGGATTCGGGTCCCCGAGCGCTCGCAGTGGCCGACGGAGTGGCGGTAGCTCTCGCGCTTCTCGAGCAGGCCTTCCTGTCGCAGCCAGTCGACTACGTATTCCGCCGCCTCGTCCTCGGTGAGGCCGATGAGCTTCTCCGGGATGTCACCCGTCATCAGGCCGTCGAGACCGATGACCGACGGCTCGGAGAGGCCGTGGTCGCGGCCGATCTCGAAGTCGACGGGATCGTGCCCCGGCGTGATCTTCAGCGCGCCGGTGCCGAACTCGCGCTCGACGCGCTCGTCCGCGATCACGGGCACGTACCGCCCCACCACCGGCACGATGACGTCCTTGCCGACGAGGTCGCGATAGCGCTCGTCTTCCGGGTGCACTGCGACGGCGACGTCGGCGAGGATCGTCGCCGGCCGGACGGTGGCGACCGTGATGTGGCCGCTGCCGTCGGCGAGCGGGTAGCGCGCATACGTGAGCGCATCGTCGACGTCGATGTGCTCCACCTCGAGGTCGGAGATCGACGTGCGGCAGTCGTGGCACCAGTTGACGATGCGGTTGTCGCGGTACAGCCACCCACGCTCGTAGAGGTGGACGAAGAAGCGCATGACCGCGCGGACGTAGGCGTCGTCCATCGTGAACCGCTCGCGGTCGTAGTCGAGCGAGCAGCCGAGCCGGCGGAACTGGCCCATGATCACGCCGCCGTACTCGTGCAGCCACTCCCACACGCGCTCGACGAACGCGTCGCGCCCGAGATCGAGCCGGGACGTCCCTTGCTTGCGCAGCTCCTTCTCGACCACGGCCTGCGTCGCGATGCCGGCGTGGTCGAAGCCGGGCTGCCACAGCGTGTTGAATCCGCGCATGCGGTGCCAGCGGATGAGCGCGTCCTGGATGGCGCCGTTGAGGGCGTGGCCCATGTGCAGCGCGCCCGTCACGTTCGGGGGCGGCACGGCGATGACGTAGGTCTCACCGGGCGCGTCCACGTCGGCGCGGTACAGCCCCTCCGACTCCCAGGTCTGCTGCCAGCGCTCTTCGACGCTCTGCGGTCTGTAGAGCGTGTCCAAGGAACGGATGTCGTCAGGCAGCGACTATGACCTGAGCTTAGCCGAGGAGCGACGATTCTGCGGCCACTGGCCGCCCACCTGGTCGAGGATCGTCTCCAGGAGCTTGAAGGACGAGAGGACGTGCTCGCGCGCGAGCTCGCGTGCTCCGGTCGAGCTTCCGGCCGCGATCGCCTGCTTGATCGCGCGGTGCTGCTCTGCGTTCCTTGCGTAGAGCCCGTCGATCGAGTGGTCTCCCGGCGCCCACACTGCCGGGCCGGAGAACGTGCGCCGCGCGCTCTTGGCCAGCTGCTCGACGAGCGGCAGGCCGGCGACGCGATAGATGACGTCGTGAAACGCATGGTTCGCACGCACCCAGTCGCCCATGATCGAGCGCCGCTCGTCGCCCGGCTCGAGCGAGCGCAGCTGCTGGGAGATGCCGGCGAACCGCTTCTCGGCGGCCTCGAGCTCGGCGAGGTCCTCCGGCGTGAACTTCGGGGTCGCGACCTGGGTCGCGAGCCCCTCGAGCTCGGCTCGCACCAAGAACGCCTCGTGCAGCTCGTCGTGCGAGATCGTGCGGACGCGCACACCGCGGTTCGGGACGAAGGAGACGAGGCCGAGCGCAGCAAGCCGGCGGAGCGCCTCCCGGACGGGTGTGCGCGACACGTTGAACTGCTCGGAGAGCTGCTCCTGCCGGAGGACGGTCCCGGGCTCGAGCTCACCCGAGACGATCGCCTCCTCGATCACGAGCGCGATGTCGTCTGCCTTGGTGCTGTCGAGGCTCACTCCAGCCGAGTGTACGCCGGGACCGTCAGGAATTCGACGAGCTCCCGCCCCAGCGCCACCTCCAGGAAGAGCTCCTTCGCCTCCTCCCCGGCCTCGACTTCCTCGGACTCGCGACGCACCCGCGCCTCGTCGAAGCGACCTGCACGCACCCACTGCCACACCTGTGAGCGGGAGATCTCCGCCGTCGCGGCGTCCTCCATGAGATTGTCGATCGCCGCAGCGCCGACGCCGTGGAGCCAGGCATCGAGATAGCGAACGCCGACCGAGACGTTCGTCCGGAGGCCGGCGTCGGTGACGTCGCCGGGAGTCTCCGGGATCGAGAGCAGCGCGGGGGCGTCGGCAACGACGTCTTTGCGGAGGACGCCGAGCTGGTTCGGCTCGGGGAAGCACGGCATCGCCACCGGGACGAGGTCGGGGTGCGCGACCCACGTGCCGTCGAAGCCCTGACCGGCTTCCCGTTGCTTGTCTTCGTGGACCTTCGCGAGCGCGATGCGGTTCACCTCGGGATCCTTGCGGGAGGGAATGAAGGCGGCCATGCCGCCGATCGCGTGTGCGCCGCGTCGGTGGCTCGTCGCCACGAGCAGGTCCGTGTAGGCGCGCATGAACGGAACCGTCATCGTCACCTGTGCGCGGTCGGGCAGCACCCAGTCGCGCGTGCGGAACTTCTTGATGACGCTGAAGATGTAGTCCCAACGCCCGGCGTTGAGCGAGCAGCCGTAGTCCCGCAGCGCGTGCAGGATCTCCTCCATCTCGAATGCCGCGAGGATCGTCTCGACGAGAACGGTGCAGCGAATCGACCCTTGCTGCAGGTCGAGCTCCTCCTCCGCGAGCGAGAAGGCCCACGACCACAGCTGCGCCTCCTCCATCGACTCGAGCTTCGGCAGGTAGAAGTAACGTGCGCCTCCGAGGAAGGCGAGGCCGAAGTCGAACAGGCTTCCCGAGATCGGCTCGCCGTCGACACGGAAGTGACGCTCGACGAGGTGCCAGCCGCGCGGCCGGACCATGAGCGTCGCGATCTCGTCGTTCAGCCGGTAGCTCTTCTCGTCCGTCTCCAGCGCGATCTCGCGCCGGATCGCGTCGCGGACGTTCACCTGCCCCTGGACGACGTTCTCCCATGTCGGAGAGTTCGCGTCCTCGAAATCCGCCATGAAGACGCGCGCACCGGAGTTGAGCGCGTTGATCATCATCTTGCGCTCGACGGGCCCGGTGATCTCGCAGCGGCGATCGACGAGGTCGGGAGGCGCCGAGGCCACGCGCCACTCGCCCTCCCGAATGGCGCGCGTGTCCTCGCGGAAACCGGGCAGCGCGCCCGCGTCGAGCTCGTGCTGCCGCCTCCGCCTTCGCTCGAGCAGCTCCAGCCGCCGCGGGTTCAGCTCCCGGTGAAGCCGCTCGACGAAGGAGACCGCCTCGGCGGAGAGGACATCCTCCTCAGCGGAGACGACGCTCACGCGGCGGCCTCCCGCTCGAACTGCGCTTCTTCGGTCGAGCCCTTGAGCGCGAGCGTCGAGCTCTCCGGCGAGACCGCCTGTGCGACCAGGTCGAAGTAGCCGGCGCCGACCTCGCGCTGGTGGCGCGTTGCCGTGTAGCCGAACTCCTCCAGCTCGAACTCTCGGTTCTGCAGCTGCACGTAGGCGCTCATCTGGTCGGATGCATATCCGCGCGCGAGCTCGAACATGCCTGCGTTCAGCGAGTGGAAGCCGGCGAGGGTGATGAACTGGAAGCGGTAGCCCATGTCCGCGAGCTCGTGCTGGAAGCTCGCGATCCGCGCTTCGTCCAGATGCTTGCTCCAATTGAACGAGGGCGAGCAGTTGTACGCGAGCAGCTTCCGCGGGAACTTCTCGTGTACGGCGTCTGCGAACGCCCGCGCTTCGCCGATGTCGGGCGTCGACGTCTCGCACCAGAGGACATCGGCATACGGCGCGTAGGCGAGCGCGCGGGAGACGGCCTGGTCGATACCGTCGCGAACGCGGTAGAAGCCCTCTGCCGTCCGCTCGCCGGTGACGAACTCGCGGTCGTACTCGTCGACGTCGCTCGTCAGCAATGCCGCGGCAAGTGCGTCGGTGCGCGCGAAGAGCACCGTCGGCACGTCGAGCACGTCGGTGGCGAGCCTGGCGGCGTTCAGCGTGCGGACGAACTGCGAGGTCGGGACGAGAACCTTTCCGCCCAGGTGGCCGCACTTCTTCTCCGACGCGAGCTGGTCCTCGTAGTGCACGCCCGCCGCACCCGCCTCGATCATCCCGCGCATGAGCTCGTACGCGTTCAGCGGACCGCCGAAGCCGGCCTCGGCGTCGGCGAGGATCGGCGCGAGCCAGTGCGTCCCGTTTCGGCCCTCCGCCCAGTCGATCTGGTCGGCTCGGAGGAGCGCGCCGTTCAGCCGCTTGACGAGCGCAGGCGCACTGTTCGCCGGATAGAGGCTCTGGTCGGGGTACGTGTGGCCGGCCAGGTTCGCATCCGCCGCGACCTGCCAGCCCGACAGGTAGATCGCCTGCAGCCCGGCCTTGACCATCTGGACCGCCTGGCCGCCGGTCATGGCGCCGAGAGCCCGCACGGGCTCGTCCGCGTGCAAGAGCTGCCAGAGGCGCACCGCGCCGAGACGCGCAAGCGTCTGCTCGGGGACGACCGAGCCGCGCAGACGGACGACCTCCGCCGGGGCGTACGTGCGCTCGATGCCGGCCCAGCGGGCGTCCTCGCGCCACTGTGCCTCGAGCGTCTGTGCGGCACTCTGGATCCGAGCTTCGGGGTTCATGGCGACTCCTTCACGGCCGAGGGTGTTTCTCGGATCCTAAATGTCCCACCGTATGGCGCGCAAACCGGCTTTTCCGGTTTCTTGGATCCAGGAGGCCGCCCTGACGGCCGGACTACGCGTAGTAGCGAAAGACGAGCTCGGCGACGCAGACGGGCTTGTCGCCCCCTTCGCGCTCGATCGTCGCCGTCATCGTCGCCTGGTAGCCCCAGTCCGCCTCCTCGACGGCGTCGACGCGAAACCTCCCACGGACGCGCGAGCCGGACGGCACCGGGGCCGGGAACCGGACACGGTTGAGGCCGTAGTTCACGGCCATGCCGCCGCCTTCGCGCGGGACGACCTCGGACGACATCAGGGGCAGGAGCGACAGCGTGAGGTAGCCGTGCCCGATCGTCGTGCCGAAGGGGCCGGCGGCGGCGCGGTCCGGATCGACGTGGATCCACTGGTGGTCGCCCGTCGCATCCGCGAACGCGTCGATTCGGTCCTGGCCGACCTCGATCCAGGACGAGGGCCCGAACTCGCTACCCGGCTGCAGCACCACCCAACCGTACGACATCCGGCCGGGCCGCGATGCCCCTCTCGGCTAGGCCGACTTCTCGACGGGCTCGTCGAGGTCCGAGTCCGCACCCGCGCTCGTGACGAGCGTCGGCCGGATGCCCTGCGCGATCGTCTCCTTCGTGATCACGCACTTGGTCACGTCGCGCCGCGAGGGCAGCTCGAACATGACGTCGAGGAGCGCGCTCTCGATGATCGAGCGGAGGCCGCGGGCGCCGGTCTCGCGCTCGAGCGCCTTGTCCGATATCTCCCACAGCGCGTCGTCGGTGAAGACGAGCTCGATGTTGTCGTAGCCGAAGAACCGCTGGTACTGCTTGACGAGCGCGTTCTTCGGCTCGGTGAGGATCTGGACGAGGTCCTCGCGCCGCAGCTGGTGCACGGCGGAGACGACCGGCAGGCGTCCGATGAACTCGGGTATGAGGCCGAAGTTGAGGAGATCCTCCGGCATCACCTGCGTGAGGAGCTCCGACGACTCGACCGAGTGCTTCGAGCGCACCTCGGCGCCGAAGCCGACGGCGTTCTTGCCGATTCGCCGCGCGATGATCTTGTCGAGGCCGGCGAACGCGCCGCCACAGATGAACAGGATGTTCGTCGTGTCGATCGACAGGAACTCCTGGTGCGGGTGCTTCCGGCCGCCTTGCGGCGGCACCGAGGCGACCGTGCCCTCGAGGATCTTCAGCAGTGCCTGCTGGACGCCCTCACCCGACACGTCGCGCGTGATCGACGGGTTGTCCGCCTTCCGCGCGATCTTGTCGACCTCGTCGATGTAGATGATCCCGGTCTCGGCCTTCTTGATGTCGAAGTCGGCCGCCTGGATCAGCTTCAGGAGGATGTTTTCGACGTCCTCGCCGACGTAGCCCGCCTCGGTGAGCGCCGTCGCGTCGGCGATGGCGAACGGGACGTTGAGGATGCGCGCCAGCGTCTGCGCCAGCAACGTCTTGCCGCAGCCGGTCGGGCCGAGCAGGAGGATGTTCGACTTCTGGAGCTCGACGTCGTCCTCCTCCGTCCCCATCTGGACGCGCTTGTAGTGGTTGTAGACCGCCACCGAGAGCGTCCGCTTCGCTTCTTCCTGCGAGACGACGTAGTCGTTGAGGACGGTGTAGATGTCCCTCGGGCGAGGGAGGTTGTCGAGGTCGAGCTGGGCCGGGGAGGTGAGCTCCTCGTCGATGATCTCGTTGCAGAGATCGATGCACTCGTCGCAGATGTAGACGCCGGGG
>Ga0070731_10004863_pt1 | contig 11306 bp, 7 predicted proteins | sample Coa_R1_2_FD_66448 | JGI IMG/M metagenome (GOLD analysis project Ga0070731, IMG submission 66448) | Surface soil microbial communities from Centralia Pennsylvania, which are recovering from an underground coalmine fire - Coalmine... | ecosystem: Environmental > Terrestrial > Soil > Unclassified ... | reverse complement strand
CTCGCTACAGTCCACGCAGCGGCCGTACTCGCCGTCCGCCATGCGGGTGAGCGCCGCGTCGATCGCATCGATCTCGGCCTGGGAACGGTCGTCGAGTCCACTGAGGACGCGGCTCAGGTTCTCCTCCTGGGCCCCCTCCTCGAGCTCGGACTCGGTGTTCTCGTCGAGCGCACGCAGATCGTTCTCGACCCGGTCGACCTGGTGCAGCAGCGTCCTCCGGCGGGCGAGGAGCATCTCGCGAAGGTGTTCGATCGGTTGCATCGGCGGAGTAGAGCGGCGGCCGTCGGGGAAGGAAATCGCCTGTGCGCGACCATCCGCCTCCCGTCCCGGGGGTCGACTAGGACCGGAACCCGAGTCCGACCCACGCGGTCCACGCCGCGAGCGCGACCCCGAGCCACGCGGCCGTCCGCATGCGGTTGATCATGCCGGCCTGCTGCGTGGGATCGATCGGCAGCTGCCCGAGCTCGGCGCGCACGAGCCGGTGCGCGAGCCCGAACGAGACGTACGTCGACACGAGGATGAGCACGAAGGTGAGCGTCAGCTTGCCGACGAGGTGCCAGAGGAGACGCCCGAACTGCGGCCCGAGCGCGGCCTTCCAGTCCGTCAGCGCGGAGGCACCCGAGACGACGAGCACGCCGAGCGCTCCGACGGAGAGCACGTTGTAGATACGCAGCCCGCGCGCGAGCATGCGCCGCTGCGTTCGCGGATCGTCCACCGCCTCGGCCGCGGGCAGGAAAACGCACGCGAGGTCGAGCGTCCCGCCGAGGTAGACGGCGAGCGCCAGGACGTGGACCCAGCGGGTGACCATCGCCGGCGCCGGTAGCCCGCGCCCGGGGCGATTGCAAATGGAGGTACTTTGACAGGGCGGAACCGCCCGGCTACCACCATGGCGTGGCCAGGCCCCTGCCGCCGCCCTCGCCGCCGCGGCCGCGCGTCTCGTCGGGCGAGGAAGCGCTCCTCGGCGACGCGGTCGTCCTGACCCGGCTCGACCGCGCCATCGGCTGGGCGCGCAAGTACTCGATCTTCCCGTACCCGTTCGCGACCGCGTGCTGCGCGATGGAGTACATGTCGCTCTCGATGTCGCCGTACGACATCGATCGCTTCGGCGCGCTGCTGCCGCGCTTCACGCCGCGCCAGGCGGATCTCATCATGGTGATCGGCACCGTCACGATGCGGCAGGCGCCGATCCTGAAGCGTGTCTACGAGCAGATGGCCGAGCCGAAGTGGGTGATGGCGTTCGGCGCCTGCGCCTCCTCCGGTGGCTTCTACGACAACTACACGACGCTCCCGGGCATCGACCTCGTGATCCCGGTCGACGTGTACGTCCCCGGCTGCCCGCCCCGTCCCGAGGGCGTCCTCGACGGCCTCATGGCGCTGCAGCGGAAGATCCAGGAACAGAAGCAGGTCCCCGTCGCGGCGGGGACGCCGGGCTAGCGCCGCAATGGACCCGACCGACTTCTGCGCGTTGCCGGTCGGTGATCACGAGGGGGTGCGGATCGCGTGCTGTCCGAAGTGCGGGCGGCACGGCCGCGTCCAGCTGCGTGCGGGCGGTGGCCTGATCTACGACCACGTCCTTCGTCCGCTCGAGCCGCCGGTCGCCGGCCTGCACGTCGAGATCGTCGAATGGTGCGACGTGCCGGAGCCCGCCGGCTGGTAGCGGCCGCGGACCTTCTCGCCCCCGCGCCCGTTTGGTATAGCGCCGTCCCGCATGAGTGATCCCGCATGAAGATCGGTGTCCCGAGGGAAACCGCGCCCGGCGAGCGCCGCGTGGCGCTGACGCCGGAGGCGGCGGCCGGTCTCGTCAAATCGGGCCTCGAGATCCTGGTGGAGCGCGGGGCGGGCGAGGGCGCCTTCCACGCCGACGCGGCGTTCGAGGCGGCCGGCGCCCGCATCGTCCCGGACGCGACGACGCTCTTCGCGCAGGCGGACGTCGTCGTCAAGGTCCAGAAGCCGACGCCCGACGAGGCCGAGCGCCTGCGCGAGGGGACGGTCCTCGTCGCGCTCCTGCAGGCGCTCACCAGCCCCGAGCTCGTCCAGCGGCTCGCCACGCGCCGGATCACGAGCTTCGGCATGGAGGGCATCCCGCGCATCAGTCGCGCCCAGAAGATGGACGCACTCTCGTCGCAGGCGAACATCGCCGGCTACAAGGCGGTCCTCATCGCGGCCGAGTCGCTCGCGAAGTTCTTCCCCATGTTGATGACCGCCGCGGGGACGGTCTTCGCCGCGCGCGTGCTCGTCATCGGTGCCGGCGTCGCCGGCCTGCAGGCGATCGCGACCGCGCGCCGCCTGGGCGCGCAGGTGTGGGGCTACGACGTCCGCCCGGTGGTGAAGGAGCAGGTCGAGAGCCTGGGCGCGAGGTTTCTCGCGTTCGACCTCGGTGTCGCCGAGGCCGAGGACAAGGGCGGCTACGCGAAGGCCCTCTCGGCGGAGCAGAGCCGCCGCCAGCAGGAGATGCTGGCGGAGAAGACGAAGGAGTTCGACGTCGTCGTCACGACGGCGCTCGTCCCGGGCCGGCCCGCGCCGCGGCTCGTCACGAAGGAGACGGTCGCGGGAATGCGGCCCGGGTCGGTCATCGTCGACCTGGCGGCCGAGGCGGGGGGCAACTGTGAGCTCACCGAGCCCGATCGCATCGTCGTGCGTCACGACGTCACGATCCACGGTCCGACGAACCTGCCGGCGACGATGCCGGTGCACGCGAGCCAGCTTTACGCGCGCAACGTGAGCGAGCTCCTGCGCGAGCTGGTGAAGGACGCCGCGCTGAAGCTCGACTTCGAGGACGAGATCGTGAAGGGCGCCTGCGTCACGCACGCGGGCGAGATCGTGAGCGACGCGGTCAAGGCCGCGTTCGCGGCGAAGAAGTCGGCATGACCACCGAGCTCGAAGTCGGCCTCTACATCTTCATGCTGGCCGGGTTCCTCGGCTACCACATCATCACCCGCGTCCCGCCGCTGCTCCACACGCCGCTCATGTCGGCGACCAACGCGATCGCGGCGATCTCGCTCGTCGGCTCGCTCGTCGTGGCGGGCAGCGACTACAGCAACGTGCAAAACGGCTGGGTCTGCACGCTGCTCGGCCTCGCCGCGGTCACGTGCTCGTCGACGAACGCCGTCGGCGGCTTCCTGATCACGGACCGCATGCTGCGCATGTTCCGTACGGCCGACGAGCGGCAGGGCGGCAAGCGGCGCCCGGTCGAGCTGCAGGCGTTCGCGTTCGTGGCCGCCCTCGTCGCGATCGTCGCGGCCATCCTTTGGGCGACGAAGCCGGACGGCATGCCGATGGGGGAGTACCTCCACGAGCACGTCGCCGCCTCCGCGCTCCGCTACTGCTACATCGTCTCGGCCGCGATGTTCGTGCTCGGCCTGAAGGGCCTGAGCTCGCCCAAGTGGGCGCGGAGCGGCATGGCGCTGGCCGCGCTGGGCATGTTCATCGCGGTCGTGGGGACCCTGTTCCACCCGCACATCGTGACCTACCGCTGGATCGGGCTCGGCTTCGCGGCCGGCGCCGTCATCGGCGGGACGATGGGGCTCAGCATCCCGATGACCGCCGTGCCGCAGCGGACGGCGCTCTCGCACTCGCTCGGCGCGCTCGCCGCCTGTCTGGTCGGCGTGTCGGAGTACTTCCGCTACCAGGGGACGCTCCCGCGCGTGACGCTCACGGCGCTCGACTTCGAGGTCGTGGTCGGCGCGCTCACGTTCACGGGGAGCCTGGTCGCCGCCGCGAAGCTCCAGGAGCTGCTCCGCGGGCGGCCGATCACGTACCGCGGGCAGAACGTCATCAGCCTGACGATGCTCGCGATCATCGTCGCGTCGGGCGTGTATCTGGTCGTCACGGCGGCGGCCACCGCGTTCTTCTACGTGATGGTCGTGATGTCGTTCGTCTTCGGGCTCCTGCTCGTCATCCCGATCGGCGCCGCCGACATGCCGGTCGTCATCGCGCTCCTCAACTCGTACGGCGGGCTCGCCGACGCCGCGATGGGCTTCGTGCTGATGAACAAGATCCAGATCATCACGGGCTCGCTCGACGGGACGTCCGGGTTCCTGCTGGCGCTCCTCATGTGCCGTGCGATGAACCGCTCCGCCATGAACGTCCTCTTCGGTGCGTTCGGCACCGTGTCCGAGGACGAGGCCGCGGCGGCGGCGGAGGCGAAGGGGACCGTGCGCAGCATCGCCGCCGAGGAGACCGCGGTGCTCTTCGAGACCGCGGCCAACGTCGTCGTGGTGCCCGGCTACGGGATGGCCGTCGCGCAGGCGCAGCACGCGGTCGCCGAGCTCGGGAACATCCTGAAGGAGCGCGGCGTCGACGTGAAGTACGCGATCCATCCGGTCGCGGGCCGGATGCCGGGCCACATGAACGTGCTCCTCGCCGAGGCGAACGTCCCCTACGAGCAGCTGCACGAGATGGAGGCGATCAACCCGTCGTTCCCGGAGGCCGACATCGTGCTCGTGGTCGGCGCGAACGACGTGACCAACCCGGCCGCGAAGAACAACAAGTCGAGCCCGCTCTTCGGGATGCCGATCCTCGAGGTCGACCGTGCGAAGTCGATCATCGTCCTCAAGCGCAGCATGCGGCCGGGCTTCGCCGGCGTCGACAACGACCTCTATTACAACGAGAAGTGCATGATGCTCTTCGGCGACGCGAAGGCGAGCATCACGAAGTTGATCAGCGAGATGAAGTCCCTGCTCTGAATCAGGGGCAGGGGTCGCAGCACTTCCCGGACACGTTGTTCGACGGCCCGACGCAGAACTGACCCTGGGCACACTCCGCCGTCGACTGGCACGTGCCGCCGCAGTGGGTCTGATTCTGGAAGGCACACACCAGCTCGGTGGTCGGGAAGACGTACTGGCACGCGCCGTTCCCGCACGTCGCGTAGTCGCCGCACGCCGTGTTCACGGTGCTGCACCCGCCCGGCCCGAGGGTGGTCGTCGTGGTAGCGCCGTGGCCGGTGGTGGTGGTCGTCGCGCCGTGGCCGGTGGTGGTGGTCGTCGCGCCGCCGCCGCTGGTCGTCGTCGTCGCGCCGCCGTGGGTCGTGGTCGTGTGATGCGTCGTCGTGCTCGTGGTCTGCGGGCACGTGCACGTGGGGACCGTCGTCGTGGTCGTCGTCGACGATCCGATGTCCGCGCCGGTGCCGGCCAGCGGCGTGCAGAGCATCCGCGATCGTTTCGGTTTCACGAGCCGGCGCCCGAACTCGTCCGCGACCGTCACCTGCGGAAGCGTGTTCTGCTTGCAGCGCATCTTGTAGCAGAGGAACGCGCTGGAATTACCGCCCGACGTCTTGCCGCCCGGCGGGGCGGGGGCGACCTGGGGCTCGGTCGTCGCCACGCACAGGAGCTTCGCGGGAACCTTGATGACGCATCCCTGTCCGGGGGCGACGCCGTTGATTCCCGTCGTGTACCGGGTCTTCCGGTTCGAGTCCTTCACCTTGAAGCACTGCAGGTGATCCGTCTGAGCGAAGGACGGCGTCGCGAGCGCGACGCCGACGACGATGGCTAGCAAGGTCCGAATCATGATCCGCCCCGTCCCGAGAGCAAGATCGATGCCCCATCGGGGCGTCTCGACCCGCAGCCATAGTATCGCACGGATGCGTGCTGGCGTGGCAATCCGGCACGATCGCGCACGGTCGTGAGATTGTGCATATCCGGCGGCTCGCCGTCGATCGGGAGCAGGGCGCCCGCGATCAGAGGCAGACCCCGTTCTGGCACGTCATGGCCACTCCGCACGAGGTCCCGTCCGGCACCGCGGCGTGCTGGCAGCCGAGCGTCGGATCGCAGGTGTCGTTCGTGCACGGATTGAGGTCGTCGCAGTTCAATGGGACACCCGCCGTACACACGCCGGCGAGGCACGTCTCGTTGCCGTTACAGACGGTGGCGTCGGCACACGAGCTTCCGTCGGGCGCGGGGGTGTTCTGGCACCCGAGCACGGCATCGCAGGTGTCGATCGTGCACGGGTTGCCGTCGTCGCAGTTGAGCGGTGTCCCGGCGGTGCAGACGCCGCTCACGCACGTTTCGGCACCGTTGCAGACGGTCGCATCGGGGCAGGGTGTGCCATCGACTGCGGCCACGTTCTGGCACCCGAGGACCGGATCGCAGGAGTCGACGGTACATGGGTTCCCGTCGTTGCAGTTGAGCGGGACGCCCGCCGTGCAGTTCCCCGCCTGACAGGTCTCCGCCCCGTTGCAGACCGTCCCATCCGGGCACGGGGTGTTGTTCGGTACCGCGGTGTGCTCGCATCCGAGCACCGGGTCGCAGACGTCGTTCGTGCACGGGTTGGCGTCGTCGCAGTTGAGCGGCGTGCCCGCGGTGCAGACGCCGGCCTGACACGTCTCAGCGCCGTTGCAGACCGTGCCGTCCGGGCACGGGGTGCCGTTCGCGACGGGGGCATGCTGGCAGCCCAGGGTCGGATCGCACGTATCCGTCGTGCACGGGTTGCCGTCGTCGCAGTTGAGCGGCGTCCCGGCCGTGCAGGCGCCGTTCGAGCAGGTCTCTAGTCCGTTGCAGGCGTTGCCGTCCGAGCAGGACGCGCCGTTCGGGACGGCCGTATTCTGGCACGCGCCGGCGACGCACGCGTCGGCGGTGCAGGGGTTCCCGTCGTTGCAGTCGGTCGCGACTGTGCACGACTTGCACCCGGCGATCGGGGTGTGGATGCAGCCGCTCACCGGATCACACGTGTCCGTGGTGCAGGCGTTGCTGTCGTTGCAGTTGAGCGGGGTGCCGGCGGCGCAGACGCCCGCCTGGCAGGTCTCGGCGCCGTTGCAGACGTTCGCGTCGGCGCACGAGGTGCCATCCACCACCGGCGTGTGCTGGCAGCCGAACGTGGCGCTGCAGGTGTCTGTGGTGCACGGATTCAGGTCGTCGCAGTTGAGCGGCGTGCCGGCGGTGCAGACGCCGCCCTGGCACGTCTCGCTGCCGTTGCACGCGTTGCCGTCCGAGCACGAGGTCCCGTTCACGACCGGGACGTTCTGGCAGCCGGTCACCGGATCGCAGGAATCGGCGGTGCAGGGGTTGCTGTCGTCGCAGTTGAGCGGCGTCCCGGCGACGCAGACACCGGCCTGGCACGTCTCGTTTCCGTTGCAGACGGTGCCGTCTGCGCACGAGGTCCCGTCGGTGACGGCCACGTGCTGGCAGCCGTTCACGGGGTCGCACGAGTCGAGGGTGCACGGGTTCAGGTCATCGCAGTTGAGCGGTGTCCCGGCGGTGCAGATGCCGGCCTGGCACGTCTCGTTGCCGTTGCACACCGTGGCGTCGGCACAAGACGTCCCGTTCGCGACCGGAGTGTTCTGGCAGCCCGCGACCGGATCGCACGTGTCGGTCGTGCACGGGTTGGCGTCGTTGCAGTTGAGCGCGGTGCCCGCTGTGCACACGCCGCTCTGGCACGACTCCGCGCCGTTGCAGACCGTGCCGTCCGGACACGGCGTCCCGTTCCCCACCGCGACGTGGAGACAGCCGGAGACGGCGTTGCAGCTGTCGGCCGTGCAGGGGTTCCCGTCGTCGCAGTTGAGCGGCGTACCCGCGGAGCAGACCCCTCCCTGACATGTCTCGGTGCCGTTGCAGACCGTGCCGTCCGGGCACGGGGTGCCGTTCGTGACGGGGGTATGCTGGCAGCCAAGCGTCGGGTCGCACGTGTCGGTCGTGCACTGGTTGCCGTCGTCGCAGTTGAGCGGCGTCCCGGCCGTGCAGGCGCCGTTCGTGCAGGTCTCGAGTCCGTTGCAGACGTTGCCGTCCGAGCACGACGTCCCGTTCGCCGCGATCGTGTTCTGGCAGACGCCGCCCACGCAGGAGTCGACGGTGCATGGGTTTCCGTCGTTGCAGTCCGTCGCCACCGCGCACGACTTGCACCCGGCGATCGGCGTGTGGATGCAGCCGCTCACCGGATCACAGGTGTCCGTGGTGCAGGCGTTGCTGTCGTTGCAGTTGAGCGGGATGCCTGCGGCGCAGACCCCGGCCTGGCAGGTCTCGTTGCCGTTGCACACCGTGTTGTCGGCGCACGACGTTCCATTCACGACCGGCGTGTGCTGGCAGCCGAAGGTCGCGCTGCAGGTGTCGGTCGTGCACGGGTTCAGGTCGTCGCAGTTGAGCGGCGTCCCGGCGGTGCAGATACCGCTCTGGCAGATCTCGTTGCCGTTGCAGAGGTTTCCGTCGGGGCAGGGCGTGTTGTTCGCGAGGGCCGTGTGCGCGCATCCGGAGATCGGATCGCAGGTGTCGGCCGTGCACGGGTTTCCGTCGTCGCAACTGAGGGCCGTGCCGGGCGTACAGATCCCGTTCTGACACGTCTCGGCGCCGTTGCAGACGTTGTTGTCGGCGCACGACGCGCCGTTGAAGACGTTCACGTGCTGGCAGCCGGCCAGCGGGTCGCAGGTGTCGGTGGTGCACGGATTGCCGTCATCACAGTTGAGCGGGGTCCCCGCCGTGCACACGCCGCCCTGGCAGGTCTCGTCGCCGTTGCACACGGTGGCGTCGGCGCAGGACGTGCCATTCGCGAGCGGGGTGTGCTGGCAGCCGCTCACTGGATCGCAGGTGTCGGCCGTGCACGCGTTTCCGTCGACGCAGTTGAGCGGCGCGCCGGCGGTGCACGCACCGTTCTGACAGGTCTCGGCGCCGTTGCAGACGTTCGCATCTGGACACGGCGTGCCGTTGGTGACGTTCGTGTGCTGGCAGCCGTTCACCGCGTCGCACGTGTCGGTCGTGCATGGATTGGCGTCGTCGCAGTTCAGCGCAGTGCCGGCGGTGCACACGCCGCCCTGGCAGGTCTCCGCGCCGTTGCACGCGTTGCCATCCGAGCACGACGTGCCGTTCGCGACGTTCGTGTTCTGGCACACGCCCGCGTTGCACACGTCGTTGGTGCACGCGTTCGAGTCGTTGCAGTCGGCGCTCGTCGTGCACGGCTTGCAGCCGGCGATCGGGGTGTGCTGGCAGCCGCTCACCGCGTTGCAGGAGTCGATGGTGCAGGCGTTGTTGTCGTTGCAGTTGAGGGTCGTCCCCGGCGTGCACGTACCGGCCTGACAGAGTTCGAGGCCGTTGCAGACGTTCCCGTCCGAGCACGAGGTGCCGTTCACGACGCTCACGTTGTGGCAGCCCGACACGGGGTCGCAGCTGTCCGTGGTGCACGGGTTGTTGTCGTTGCAGTTGAGCGGGGTGCCCGCCACGCAGGAGCCCGCCTGGCACACCTCCAGGCCGTTGCACACGTTGTTGTCCGAACAGGACGTGCCGTTGGCGACCGGGTTGTGGTAGCAGCCGGTCGTCGCGTTGCAGCCGTCGGTCGTGCACGGATTGCCGTCGCTGCAGTTGGGCGGCAGCCCGGCCCGGCACACGCCCGCCTGGCACGTCTCGAGACCGTTGCAGACGCTGCCGTCGGAGCAGGTCGTGTTGTCGGTGACCGGGATGTGCTTGCAGCCGGTCTTCAGATCGCACGTGTCCACGGTGCAGGGGTTGCCGTCGTCGCAGTTCGGCGGCACGCCCGCCGCGCAGAGGCCGCCCTGACACGTCTCCAGCCCGTTGCAGGGATTGCCGTCGGAGCACGACGTCCCGTTCGGGGCGGTCGTGTTGCTGCAGCCGGTGGTCGCGCTGCACGAGTCGATCGTGCACGGGTTGCCGTCGTTGCAAGCCGACAGGTGGACACACCCGATCGTCGTGCCGCACGCGTCGATCGTGCAGGCGTCGCCGTCATTGCAGTTGATCGGCGTGCCGGGAGTGCAGACCCCCCCGGAGCAGACGTCGTTCACGGTGCACATGTTGTGATCGTCACACGGGGCGGTCGTGGGCGTGTGGACGCAGGCCCCGGCGACGCAGCCGTCGCTCGTGCAGCTGTTCCCGTCGCCGCACGACATGGGGAGATGCGTGCAAGCGCCGGTCGTCACGTCGCAGGCGTCGGTCGTGCACGCGTCACCGTCGTCGCAGTCGCTGTCGCCGCGGCACGCGGCCAGGAACGGCTCCACCGAGTTCTCGGTCAGGTTGCGAGTGCCGCCGAAGACGCCCTGGCCATGGAGCGGGATCGAGGGGTCGAACTGGATGTTGGCGTAGGTGTTGTGGGTCCCGGCGTGGAACCAGAGGGCGATCGGCATGTTCGCAAGGGAGCCGAAGCGGATGCGGTTGTTGTTGCCGTCGACGAAGATGCCGGACACCCCCGCGCCGTTCACCGTGTCGGTGAGGGCGGTGTTGCCGTCGCCGAGGAAGACGATGCCGTCGGAGGAGACGTTCTGGATATTGTTGCCTTGCAGCACGCCGGCGCCGACCACGAAGATGCCGGTCTGCGAGTCGGAGATCGAGCTGCCGCGGAGGAGCACGTGCGCCGGCTTCCAGAGGAGGACCCCGGTCGCGGTCTGCGTGCTGACCGTCGACGCGTAGTTCGATACCTTGATGCGCGTGATTGTCGCCCGGGCGCCGAGGCCGATCTGGAGGCCATTCTGGATGGCGGACGCGGCGCTGCCGTCGCCGACGAGCTTGCTGCCGGCAATCCGAACGTTGGTATTCGGCCCGTTCGCGACGATGCCGCCCTTCTGGCACGCCTCGAAGAGTCCGTCCTTGATCTTGATCCTGGCCTTGCCGAGCGACGGCACGGTCGAGGAAACCCCCGTCACCGCGCTCTCGACGAAGAGGCCGACACCACTATCGCAGGTGGGCGCGTCGGGAACGTTGACGCCCGTCACGTGCAGGCTGTCCACGAGGCCGCTCGCGTTGCGGAGGTAGACGCCCGCGAGCAGCACCATGCAGCCGCTGATGTCCGCGTTGCTGAGATCGACGGTGAGGTTCGAGAGGAGGATGTGGGGCGCGTCGACGATGATTCCGCCGGTCACGGGACGGTCGCTCGAGAAGCTCGACACGGACGTCGGGAGGGCGCTCGGGCGGATCACCGCGCCGGCGTCGCCGACGACGCGCAGTGACTTCGTGATCACGACCTGCTCGGTGTAGGTTCCCGAGCAGACGTGGATGGTGTCGTTGTCGCTTGCGGCGTCGACCGCGGCGCTGATCGTCTGGTAGAAGGCGCCCGGGCACTGCCTACGGTCGTCGTCCACGATCAGGGTCGTCGCGGATGCCACGCGGGCAGCGAGCAACGTCCCCACGATCGCCAGCGCGGCGACGTTCCGCTGTCTGATCATCGGACTCCTCCCTGAGTCATCCCCATCACGGCGATGGCGTCAGCTGGGCTCGGATCTGGTCCATGAGCTCATTGCTGCTCACCACGAGCTGGTGCGCGAGCTCGGGATCGATGTGGGAACGCTGGATCGCCTTGTGCAGACTGCGCTGGAACCTGAGCAGCAGTTGATATGCGCGCCGGTAGTTCAGCCGTGCGCGGCGCGGATTGCGGACGGCGTT
>Ga0070731_10004861_pt1 | contig 11310 bp, 11 predicted proteins | sample Coa_R1_2_FD_66448 | JGI IMG/M metagenome (GOLD analysis project Ga0070731, IMG submission 66448) | Surface soil microbial communities from Centralia Pennsylvania, which are recovering from an underground coalmine fire - Coalmine... | ecosystem: Environmental > Terrestrial > Soil > Unclassified ... | reverse complement strand
CGCAGCTGCAGCCAGATTAGCCGTGACTTGCCACTACGGCTCCGCTTGGACGAACGCGGCAGGGAAATGGCGCAGGCGCGCCATCCCCACCTCCGTTGCAGACGGACCCCTCCGGCCTCGGTCACACATTTGACCGATTTAACCATTTAACCCTTTTCTCCCATGTCAAAGAACGCCGATGCCACACCCATGGCATCGCACCCGCCATCGGCCCAACTGGCCTCAGGCTTCTGCCTTACACGCGATCGACTATCCATCATGCGCTGATTTCTATAAAGCGTTGTTGGCGTTGTGTGCGTTGATGGCGTTGTGTGCGTTGATGGCGTTGATGGCGTTGATGGCGTTGATGGCGTTGATGGCGTTGATGGCGTTGAGTGCGCTCCCGCGAACTTGCGATGCGGACGAGAATTTCCGCCAGGTTTTGGACTGCGGCAGCCCTCTGCCGCTTTGGGATTGCGCGGAGCGCAGGGCAATTGGCTTGTTTGAAAACGGCGCCCATTGGGTTGCGCCCCGGACTCTTGCTCCACTATAATCCCGCCTCTCGCAAAACCAAACCGCCACATGAGCTACATTATCGTCGATGTCGAATCCGATGGCCCCATCCCCGCCGAATTCTCGATGGTCTGTTTCGGTGCCGTGATCTTCCGCGACTCGCTCGACCAGACATTTTACGGCAAAACGCGTCCTGTCTCGGATCATTTTGTTCCGGAAGCACTGGCCATCAGCGGTTTTACCCGGGAACAACACCTCGCCTTCGATGATCCTAAAACTGTCATGGAGAGCTTTGCTGCCTGGCTTGATAAAAACTGCGGCGGCCGCCCGGTCTTTGTCTCGGACAACGTCGCGTTCGACTGGCAGTTCATCAATTACTACTTCCACCGTTTCACCGGCCGCAATCCCTTCGGCTTTTCCGGACGCCGCATAGGCGACCTCTATGCTGGCCTCATGAAAGACGCCTCGAAAGCCACTGAATGGAAAAAATATCGAGTCACAGCCCACACGCACAATCCCGTGGACGACGCCCGCGGCAACGCCGAGGCTCTGCGAAAATTCCGGGAACTCGGCCTGAAGATTTGATGGATCATGGACCAAATCACAGATGAAATCTGGATCGGCTCGTTTAATGACGCTCAGGACTGCAAAGCGCTCGCCGACTCCGACATACAATCCATTTTATGCCTGGATGGTTGTTTGCGTGGACGTGAAGCCCGTGAACTTGGCGTAGAACGTATTGAAGTGGTTGAGCTGATTGACGGGCGCGGCAATCGCCCGGAGGTTTTCCTGCGAGCCGTTGCATTGCTGGCAGAATTGAAGAAACGACATGCGCCGGTTTTGGTCCATTGCCACGCGGGCCAAAGCCGTTCCGCAGCCGTCGTCTGCAAATTTTTCATGAAGCACGAAGCCAACAGCCTTTCCGAAGCCATGAAGAAAATCACGTCACGGCGAAAAGTTGCCATTCAATCCGGACTTCAGGAAGCACTGGATTTCTGATTTAACCCCGCCCAATTTTCAATTTGCCCGCCTTTCGCGATAGCGAACATGGTCACATTGGGAGACCATTTGCGGCAGGTTTGGGAAATCCATGTTAAATGAGCAATTTGCAATGAGCCTTATTTGAATAGGAAATCCTTCCCGCGCGAGTTGCACCCGAAACCACCTCCGTTTAAAATCCTTGGTAGACAAAGTGCCGCGCGACCACATGCCCGACTCCGCATCCAATTTAAAAACCATCTGGTTCGAAGGCGAAATGCTGCCGGATTGGGCGCAACTGCTCGACCTCGCCGCCCGCCTCTGTCCGGTCCCCGATCATATTCAGGCCTGGTTCGCCCGCTTCTCCAATTCCTCCGGCACCGCTGACACCCGCAGCGTCGCCATCAATGCCGGCATCCTCCGGCGCTCCCTCCAGGAAAACAAGGACGCAATCCTCAGCGAACTCCAGCGCACCCGCGGCGACGCCCAACCCGCGCAAATCTTCGCCGCCTGGCTCTACGCGCTGGACACCATGCTCCAGGAAGCCGCCACCAAAAAAACCTGCTCCTGGAAAGTCGAAGGCGCCGCCGACCCCGGCGACAGCGATTCCGGCAACGGCGACATCACCCTCCGCCGCGTTTAGAAAGCGCCTTGGCCGTAGTGCAGATTTGCAATCCGCAAATGCGCGAAATGGATCATTGAGGTCAGACTCGCATACACACAAAAGAATTTGTTTGTCAGATTTTTCCAGTTGGATAAAGTCCCATCGCGTTGCTCCGAAGCATGAAAAAAGTCAGGTTATATTTCTGACCCACTCCAAGGCGGGCGCCTTTGCATTCAGAGCGCACCAACCCACCACCTCAAGATGAATCCCAAAATAATCACCATCGCCGTCGCCGCCATAGTCGCGGGCGGGCCGGCTCTTATCAGAGCCGAGGATAATTCCGATCGTTTCTATGTACACGCCGACTCCGGCGCTGTGTTTGTGCAGGACTTGACGTTGCGGGCTTCTGTTCCAGGATCACCGAGCACCTCGGCCTCGTTTGCCATGCATTTTCAACCCGGCGCCCGCGGCGATATCGCCATAGGTTACAACCTGACGGATTCATTGGCGGTAGAGATCGAAACAGGTGCTCTGTGGAACCGGATCGACACGGTAAATTCCATCGATCTCTTTCAAGTACCTCTGCTCGAAAACCTGGTTTACCGGGTGCACCTGAAAAACGGGTGGACACCTTATTTCGGGGCCGGCGCGGGCGCAGACTTTGGTATTTTATCGGGTATAGAGTCAATCAGTCACGGTGATGTGATACAGACTTCTTCAAGCGACGACGTCACGTTTGGATATCAGGCACAGGCCGGCATTGCCTATGCCATATCACCGAATGCCGATGTGGATTTTAGCTACAAATTCTTTGGATCGTTCGAGCACAATTGGGACTTTCCGGGAGTAAAATTCGATTCCGACAAGATCTATACCCACGCATTGCTCCTCTCCTTCCGCTGGAAGTTTTGACGGAACTAATGGTAATGGCGTGAAATATCGAACTGGAGCACGACTCCATTCGTGTTGATTCGTATCCACTTGTCGCGCCGTAACTCGTGAAGGCGGATTCGTGGTTCACTCATCTTCGGATTTCGGGCCGCCGCAATTCTCGTTGCCAGCCTCCGAATCCGTGCGAGATTCGACCGTTGCAACCATGGAAGGATTCACAACCATCGAAAGTCATGCGGGCCCGATTGAAACGATGGATCGCTTGGAAGCGGCGATCAAATCGCGCGGGATGACCGTCTTCGCGCGAATCAATCACGCCTCTCTCGCGACCCGCGCGGGGATGAACCTCCGGCCAACAGAAGTCATCATCTTCGGCAACCCCCGCGGCGGCACTCCCCTGATGCAAGCGAAGCAAACCATCGGCATCGATTTGCCATTGAAAGCGCTTGTCTGGCAGGACGAATCCGGAAAAACCCTGCTGTCATATCACGAACCGCGATGGCTTGCGCAGCGGCACAGCGTTGAAGGCCTGGACGAAACTATCGAAGCGTTGAGTAAGGCTCTCGCTGCAATTGCGACCGAGGCGGCTGGCGGCTCGACTGGCGAAGGAACCGGATCCGCTCAAGGCACGTCTGCCTCACAGCGCGCCGGTTCCGTTACTCCACCGGCACGCCTTTCCCTGATAAGCCTGCTCGCCCGACTTGTCGCCATCGCCGCAATCATCGCTGCGATCGCTGCTTTGTTCCTTTACGCTGGCGGTTGGCTCACTCCACGCGCGCTCACACCAGCGCGGTTCACCGACCGCTTCGAAGAATTGAGCGGACGCCATCCCGGCTTTCGCCGCAATCATGCCAAAGGAGTCTGCGTGAGCGGCTACTTCGAAAGCAACGGTCAGGGCGCCACGCTCTCCAAGGCATCCATCTTCCAACCCGGTCGCTGGCCGGTTATTGGACGGTTCTCTTTGTCCGGAGGGAATCCCTACCAGGCCGACGCGGCTCCCACTGTGCGCGGCTTCGGAATTCGCTTCTCGCCTCCGGACGGAGAAGAATGGCGCACCGCCATGGTCAACCTCCCGGTCTTCCCTGCAAGAACCCCGCAGGCATTTTACGAGCAATTGCTCGCCTCGGCTCCCGATCCCGCCACGAAAAAGCCCGACCCCGCCAAAATGCAGGCCTTTCTCGCCAAGTATCCTGAATCCGCCGCGGCCATACACGTGATTCAAAGCCAGCCAAAGTCTTCCGGTTTTGAAAACAGCACCTTCAACAGTCTGAACGCATTCCGTTTCATAAACGCCGCCGGAACGAAGGTCGCCGTTCGCTGGTCGTTAACACCATTCGAACCGTTCACACCTGCGAGCGCTTCGGACCCCGCGAGCACCGACAAGAACCAATTGTTTGACGCGCTCATCGCGAGCGTTCATCACCATCCGCTCCAGTGGCATTTGATCATCACCGTTGCCGCGCCGGAAGATCCCACGGATAACGCCACGATTCCGTGGCCACCGGATCGCCAGCAAATCGACGTGGGCACACTGACCATCGAACGCGTCGAGAGCGACGACACGAGCCCCGCGCGCGATATCAATTTCGATCCACTGATTCTTCCGAACGGAATGGCCGCTTCGGACGACCCGATCCTGAGTGCCCGTTCCGCCGTCTATTCGCAATCGTTCACGCGCCGCGAAGGGGAGCATAAAAATCCGAGCGCCGTTTCGCCCGCTGAAATTGCCAGTCATGAGTGAAGGTTCGTCACAATTCGCTTACCTGTCCCGCATCCTCCATTGGTTGATGGCCGCAATGCTGCTTGCGATGTTATTCATCGGCGTGACGATGGTCGCCTCGCTCGGCGATTACCACAAACTCGTCGCCATCCACCGCCCGCTGGGGATCATGATTCTGATTCTGGCAATCATCCGGCTGATCAACCGCATGTTTACCACTCTGCCGCCGTTTCCACCGACCATGTCGCAACGCGAACGGCGCATTGCCTCAGCCTCCGAGCGATTGCTCTATACCTTGATGCTCGCGCTCCCGCTGGTGGGTTGGGGCATGTTATCAGCCGGCCATTATCCGATTGTCATGTTCGGCCCGGTGCATTTGCCGCCGATTCTGCCCGCCAATCCGCTTCTTTACGCCATCCTTCGCAGGACACACACAATCCTCGCCTATCTTTTGTTCGTAACCTTTCTCGCGCACCTCAGCGCCATCCTGTTCCACACTCTGATCATTCGCGACCGTATCCTGCATCGTATGGCCTTATGGTCTTTTCGCACCCGCAGCCCAAACGAGTAAGTTTCGTCCACGACTTGCCGTAAATCACCCCATATCGTAATATCTGGGCATGAGCACGCTGGCTGAAATTCAGGACGCGGTCGCCAAACTGCCCGCCGATGAAAAGAAGGCATTGTTGACCTGGCTCGAATCCGAAAACGAACCGGAAATCAACGGCGACGATGAACAACGGCTCCTTCGTTCATTGGACGAAGCCATCCGCGATGTTGATGCCGGCAAGGGCGTTCCGATTGAGGACGTGCGCAAACGCGTCGGCTCATGGGCTGCAAAATAATCTTTTCGCCGCAAGCCATCGCGGATTTGGAAGCCGCCGTTCGATTCATTGCTCGGGAAAATCCCGATGCGGCTAAACGGGTTGGTGACTCGTTGATCGACCGTGTCGCTATTTTGGAAAACTTTCCGCTGATCGGACCTCGCTATCAGAAGCGGCGGGGAGTGCGCTTCCTCGTTTCCCGTCCTTACATTATCTTTTACCGCCCGGACGAGAAAGAAAACTGCATCGAGATACTGCGCTACTGGCACGTCGCTCGTAGCAAACCTGAATTATAATGCCTGTCCAAACAAATCAGGCTCGTAGGGAAATCCGCCAGGTTTCGGACTGCGCCGGCCCTCTGGCGCTTTAACCCCATGCGCACACTCGCCATCGGAGACATTCACGGCTGCCACGGTGCGCTGGCCACTTTATTAAAACGCCTCGAATTGCGCCCCGATGATAAACTGATCTTCCTCGGCGACTACATCGACCGCGGCGTTGCTTCCAGGCAGGTGATCGAAACGCTGCTCGAACTGAAGAAATCGTTTTCCCCCGTGTTTCTCCGCGGCAACCACGAAGTGATGATGCTCGAATCGCGCAACGACTCACTGAAAGGCAATCTTTGGCGGAGCTATGGAGGATTGGAAACTCTCGAATCTTATGGTGCGGGCTTTAGCAGACGCTGGGTCTCGGCCATCCCGGAGGAACATTGGAAGTTTGTTGAGAGCACCGAAAAGTTCTTTGAAACGGATACACACATTCTCGTCCATGCCTGCCTCGACCCCGATCTCGACATGGATGACCAGCCCGGGCGGCTCTTATACTGGGAATTCTTAGACCAGTTGAAACCGCACAAATCCGGCAAGCAAATCATCTGCGGGCACAATCCGCAACGCTCGGGCAAAATCAAAAATCTGGGTTTCGCACTGTGTATTGATACCGCCCCGGCCACAGGCGGTTGGCTCACGGCGCTTGACATAAACGCCGGGAATTATTGGCAGGCCAATGAAAGAGGCCAGGCTCGCCGTGGAGCGTTGGAAACTGATTAACTTGTTTCATGGAGATCAAGAGTTCTCCTTCGAGTGAATACCGTACGATTAAGTTCGTGCGCTCATATTCATCTTGATTCGCGACAATTCGCTAGCCTTCGGATTTCGCCCTTCGGATTTTACCTGCCCCATTACAAAATCCGCTCCCGATTATCAAAGCCAGCGGCCCCACACGCCGTATAATGTCCTGAAAATAAGGCATTCGCACCGGCACAGCAGGTGCTGATTTGAAAAGCTCTAATTGCGGCTCAACGACCTGGCCGCTCAAGCGAAAATCGAGACTATGGAAACTCAGACTGAAACGCAGAATCAGAGTGAACCTCAGAAGAAGTTCGTCGGCGCCGGCGGCACGCCCGGCGGTGTCGGAACCTTCATCATCGGCGTCCTCATTGCCTGCGTTGGCGGATGGCTCCTCACCAATCAGGTCACCGTCTCCAGCCAATACTTTGCTTCCGGCTTCATGATTCCCGTCGTCAACTATCGGATGAATGAATTCGGCCTGTCGTTGATCCCATTCATCGTTGGCATAAGCTTTCTTTTCTTTAACGGCAAATCGATCTGGGGCTGGCTGCTGACCATCGTTGGTTTGGGAATCATCCTCGTCGGCATCCTCATGAGCCTGCACATCTATTTCCGGCCCACTTCGCTTTTCAATACTCTGATGATGCTGGTGCTCTTATTCGGCGGCGTAGGCCTGATCGCTCGTTCTCTCAAAGCCATGCCTCCCACTCCAAAACAAGAGCAGAAGCCTTGATAAGCGAGCCGCCTGATCTCGCGCCTGTATTTCCCCAACCCCGCCGCCTTTTCTTCCGTCCGAAAATGCGCGTGCAAAAATCGTGATTTTGAGGGTCATGGACCGCACTCACGCCGGCATTTCCCGGCACATAACCTGCTCGTTTGCTGCATCCTGAACCGCAGCCCGTTTGCCGGGCTGCCAAAGGTTGAAATCGCTCGAAATTATGAAAACTCAGTTTGAAATGCCATCCACTGGCGTGTCATCGGTGCCTCATTTTAAGTCTCTTGCGTCCCCGGGAATTCTGACCCCCAAACGCCATGTTCTGATCGCCTTTGCATGTGTGTCCCTCCTTTGGCTCGCCTTTTCAACTTCGGCACAAAGCATTTCGCCCATTTACTCATTTACAAACGGGCCGGTTCAACCCTACGGCGACCTCGTGCAAGGGCCGGATGGCAGTTTCTATGGCACCACCTTTTTGAGCGGCAGCGGTCAAGCGAGCTTTGATAAGGGCATAGCTTTTCGCGTAACCACCAACGGCGTCGTGACGACTCTGGTCAATTTCACCGGCGCGAACGGCTCCTCTCCGTTTGGAGGCTTGGTGTTAGGTGGCGACGGCAACCTCTACGGCACAACCTCCGGAGGCGGCACCAGCGGCCTCGGCACAGTTTTCCGGCTGAGGACCAACGGCACCTTAATCATGCTTGCCAGCTTTAACGGCACCAACGGGGCCAATCCTGATACCAGCCTGGTTTTGGGTGGCGACGGCAAACTCTACGGGACAACTCCAGGCGATGGCACCGATAATCAGGGCACAGTCTTTCGTATTTCGACCAACGGAACTCTGGAGGTTCTGGCCACTTTCAACGGAACCAACGGAGCAAATCCTCAGGCGCCTGTCACACCGGGCAATGACCACAATTTCTATGGCACCACCTATCAAGGCGGTACGGTTGGCGGCGGAGTCGCCTTCCGGGTGACCACCAATGGCACTTTCACTGTCCTTGCCAACTTCAGCGACGGCAACACTTCGGTCAATCCTGACGCGGGTCTCGCGCTGGGCAAAGATGGCAAGTTCTATGGTACTTCTTTCGCCGGCGGCGACAATGGTATAGGTACAATTTTCCAGCTGACGACCAACGGCGCGTTAACGACGCTGGCGAGTTTTGACGGCACCAACGGCGCAAATTCAGATTCACGCCTCGTGCTGCTTAATGACGGCAGCTTCTACGGCACTGCGATTTCCGGCGGCGACTTCAGCGACGGCACAATCTTTCGTGCGACAACCAACGGCGCTCTCACGGCGGTGTTCAGCTTCGCCGGCACCAATGGCCAGAGCCCGAATACCGCCCTGACGCCCGGTACTGACGGCAATTTCTATGGCACAACGACCCTTGGCGGCAACGGCACGGCCAATGGCACCGTGTTTCGTTTCACCACTAACGGCGTGTTCACGTCCCTCGCCAGCTTCACCAGTTCCAAGGGCGTCGATGTTTTTGGAGGCCTGGCGCTCGGCAAAGACGGAAATTTGTATGGGACGACTGCCGATGGCGGCAGCTCTGATTCCGGTACGGCGTTCAAGGTGACGACGGGAGGAACGCTGACCACATTGGTCAATTTCTCCTCCGCCATCAATGGCGTAAATCCTCAATCCGGTCTTACACTCGGCAATGACGGTGCTTTCTATGGCACGACCCTTGGAGGCGGTGCGGGCGGCGCAGACGGCACAGTGTTTCGGATGACCACCAGTGGCGCGCTGACGACGCTCGTCAGTTTCGACGGCGTAACAGCCGGAGCTCCTGCCGCGACTCTCTCGCAGGGTATTGACGGCAATTTCTACGGCACGACTACGTCTCCCGGCACAATATTTCAAATGGCGCCCAATGGCGTATTGAACATATTGACCAACCTTGCCTCCGGCAGTTTGGCGGCGGCTCCGATACTCTATAGCGATGGCAATCTGTATGGCACAACCTACGGTGGCGGCGGTATGGTCTATCAATTAACCACCAACGGAGCATTGACCACACTCACCAATTTCACGGGCGTCGATGGATTTGACCCCGTCGCCGGCTTGACTGTTGGTCCGGATGGCAACTTCTACGGCACTACTTCCATTGGCGGCGATAATGGTTTCGGCATTGTGTTTCAGATCACCTCCGACGGCATCTTAACCAATCTGGTCGATTTTGAGTCGACTAACGGTGCGAACCCTTATGCCGCAATGACGCTTGGTGCCGACGGTAATTTCTACGGCACAACCTATGCCGGCGGCAGTAATGGCCTGGGAACCGTGTTCCAGGTGACCACCAACGGCACATTGACCACTCTGGCCAGCTTTGCTGGCGCAAACGGCGCCAATCCTTATTCGGGCCTGACGTTCGCCGCCGACGGCAACTTCTATGGCACGACCTATCAGGGTGGCAGCGGCGGCGGTGGCATTGTTTACCGGTTGAATCTTCCACCTTCGATTACTGTTCAACCCTCGGACACGGTCGCGATTTTCGAAAATCGCGCCACTTTCACCGTTGGACCATTTGGCACTGGACCCTTTTTCTACCAGTGGCTGTCCAACGGCACGCCCATTGTTAACGCCACCAATAGCGCGTTTACGATCCTTCGTGTTACGTCAACAAACTCGCCCGACTTTGAAGTGATCATCACGAACGCTTTCGGAAGTGTCACCAGCAGCGTCGCGTCCCTGACAGTGCAGTTTGGACCCACTGTCTATGGCATTTCCAACAACTTCGATAGCAGCAAGACCATCCTGCTTGCAAGCGTTCCAAACAGCACAAACCGGATTTGGGCGGCCACCAATTTAAGCACGCCCCTCTCACAGTGGCAGGTCATTGGCACAAATGTCGCCGGTCCGGATGGCCTCTTCCAGTTCATCGATACCAATACGGCGGGAATCCACATGAAATTCTACCAGGTCTCCATGCCGTAGCAGGCACGTGCATTTTCATGTTGGTTCGTCAGGCGTTTTTCAGCCTGGCGGCGATCAATTCATTTTTGGAAAACAGATTCGGAACCTTTTGAGGATCGCTTGTAACCACAGGCCGGCCCATCGCCTCCGCATGTGCCTACTGGGATTCCGTTTGTGCCGATAGCCCTATAAGCCTCAGGGCTTTACGCAAAGGAACTTTTTTTGTAACCACGCGCCTCCGGTCCCCGTAACTCCCTATAGAGCGGTGCAACAACGTTGGCCGCTGGTAAATGCGAAAATAACGAAATTATGAAAAACCGTTGCTTTGAAATGACAAGTTGCCTGCTGGCTGCCTTTTCTTTCGGTGCCACCGCCTTCGCTGCTCCCTTGCAGCGAGCCGATGTCCCCGCCAATCCCGCCTGGGTTGTCCACGTCGATGTTGACGCCATCCGGCCCACAGCTGTCGGCCAGTTTCTTCTCGGTGAAATGGCCAAGCCGGAGAGCAAAGCCAAAATCTCTGTGCTGCAATCGTTGATCGGCGTGGACCTGACCACACAATTGCATGGCCTCACGCTCTACAACACCGGCACCGACACCAAGGACGGCGTTCTCATCGTTTACGCCGATTTTGATCCCGAGAAGTTGAGCAATCTTGCTCAGGTGGCCAAGGATCCGCGAAGCGCGAAGCATCACGGCATCACTATCCGCAGTTGGGTCGATGAAAAGAAATCTGAAGAAGGCAAAGAGAAACGCACCTACGGCGCAATCAAAGGCAACCGCGTCGTCCTCGGCCAGCAGGAATCCACTGTGGCAGCCGCGCTCGACGTCCTCGATGGCGGCTCAAGCCTCGCCGGCAGCAAGAACTTCCCGCAATTGGGCGCCGCCGACAGCCCGAAGTGTATCCAGGCCGCCGCGCACCACCTCGATTTGCCCGGCAACGATCCCCATGCCGCCATGTTGAAACTCGCCCAGGGCATGCGCCTGGACATCGGCGAAGCGGATGGAAAAGTGAAAGCTACTCTCGCGCTTGAAGCCAAAGACGGCGACGTCGCCCAACAAATGTATTCCGTCGCCCAAGGCCTCCTGGCGTTGG
>Ga0070731_10004860_pt1 | contig 11310 bp, 5 predicted proteins | sample Coa_R1_2_FD_66448 | JGI IMG/M metagenome (GOLD analysis project Ga0070731, IMG submission 66448) | Surface soil microbial communities from Centralia Pennsylvania, which are recovering from an underground coalmine fire - Coalmine... | ecosystem: Environmental > Terrestrial > Soil > Unclassified ... | reverse complement strand
GTCGTCGTGGTGCGTGCGGACGGTCCTCAATTATTCGTGAACGAAGGCGGAGGAAAATTCCGGTCGAGGCCGGACGCGTTTAAATTCGCAAATTCTCCGCAGGGAACTTTCACTGGCGCGGCCATCGCCGACTACGATCGTGATGGGTGGCTCGACATTTACTTTTGTCTTTACACCTACTACCAGGGAAGCGACCAGTACAAGTATCCGTCCCCGTATCACGATGCCGAGAATGGACCTCCGAATTTCATGATGCGCAACAATCGGGATGGCACATTCCGCGACGTAACAGCGGAGAGTGGACTGAATGTCAACAACACCCGCTACAGTTTTTGTTGTGCCTGGAGTGACTTCAACTGCGATGGCTGGCCCGATCTCTATGTGGTAAATGATTTCGGGCGCAAGAATCTCTACCGTAACAATGGCAACGGCACTTTTACCGACATCGCTGCTGAGGCAGGCGCTGAAGATGTCGGCGCCGGAATGGGCGTCTGCTGGTTTGACTACGACAATGATGGCGCGGAAGACCTCTACGTAGCGAACATGTGGACCGCTGCGGGTGAACGCATCACGACGCAAGATGCGTTCAAGAACAATTCGACACCTGAGGTCCGCGCCCTGTACCACCAGCATGCCATGGGCAATTCCTTGTTCCACAACGAAAGCCAAATAAAGCGAACTGAAAGCTCGGGCGCGGTTGAGTACAAGGGCAGCTTCGCGGACCGCACGATTCCCGCTGGTGTCGGAGTTGGCCGTTGGGCATGGTCGAGCGACAGCTGGGACTTCGATCACGATGGCTTCTCGGATCTCTACATCGCCAATGGCATGGTCAGCGGTCCCTTGCGAGAAGATCTCAACAGTTTTTTCTGGCGCCAGACAGTCGCCGCTTCCCCGGATCAAGCAAGGCCATCGCACGATTATGAACAAGGGTGGAGCGCCATCAACCAGCTAATCCGCTCCGACCACACCTGGAGCGGCTACGAGCGCAACGTTTTTTACGCCAACAACCACGATGGCACGTTTTCCGATGTCTCCGGCGCGATTGGACTCGACTTTACGGAGGACGGACGCTCCTTCGCTCTTGCTGATTTCGATCTCGACGGCCGTCAGGAAGTATTTTTGAAGAATCGCAATGCTCCCCAACTGCGCATGCTGAAAAATGTCATGGCGAATCTGCCTCCATCCATCTCTTTTCGCCTGCGAGGCAAAAAAAGTAATCGGGACGCCATCGGAGCCGTGATCACCATCGAGACCAAACAAGGTCTTCAGACTCGCTCGCTGCAAGCTGGGTCAGGCTTCCTGTCCCAGCACAGCAAGGAACTGTTCTTTGGTCTCGGCTCCTCTAAGGATCCGCTTACCGCTTCCATTCGCTGGCCGAGCGGCCTGGTTCAGAAATTGGACGATCTTCCTATCAACCACCGCATCTGGGTAGAAGAAGGATTCACTCCGTCTCGCATCGAAAGTTTTCGGGCTCCAGACCTCGACAAGTTCGGCCACATCGAGGAACAGCCCGGGGAAACGCTTCCATCAATCGCGGAAACTTGGCTCTTGCCGCCCATGGCCGCGCCCGATTTTTCCTTGCCCGATTACCGCACCGGAAAATCGCACTCCCTTTCAGAGTTCAGAGGCAAAACCGTTCTACTTCATTTCTGCACGAGCGGTGACGAGCGCACACCAAAAGATTGGGCTGCATTCAATCAGCACTATGCGAGTTGGAACTCGAAAGGGCTCCAGGCGATTTCGGTCCTGTTCGATGATCCGGCCACCCAAAACCGAATTATCTTAGCCGGGGCGCGACTTTTTCCTTTCCCAATTTTGACCGGCTCGGATGACACCGCGGGCATCTATAACATTCTTTTTCAGTATATGTTTGAGCGCCGCCGTGACATCGGTCTTCCGACTTCGTTCCTCATCGATGACAAGGGTGAAATCGTCAAGGTTTATCAGGGGCCCGTCGAAGCCGCGCACGTGGAGCATGAGTTCCGCAATATTCCTCAAAACGATGTAGACCGCCTCGCTAAGGCTCTTCCATTTCCAGGCGTCATAGAAGCCACAGATTTCAAGCGCAACTATCTCTCCTACGGCTCGGTGTTTTTCCAGCGCGGTTATCTCGAGCAGGCGGAAGCATCGTTTCAGATTGCGTTTCGCGACGATCCCGAAAGTGCCGAGGCTCTTTACGGCATCGGTAGCGTTTATCTCAACCAGCAGAAGCTTCGCGACGCGCGCCAATGCTTTGAGCACGTGCTTAAGCTTCGGGCATCGTATCCAGATACTCTGGCGAATGCCTGGAACAATCTGGGATTGCTGGCAGGTCGCGAAGGCAACACAAACGAAGCAATCGGCGATTTCCAGGAGGCACTTCGCTTGAGCCCCGATCATCGCGCGGCGATCGACAACCTCGCTGCGGCGTATCGTGTTCAGAAGCGGTGGGATGATGCGCGTCAAACCTATGAACGCGCTCTCCAACTGAGTCCAGACGATCCCGAAGCCAACTACGGTCTCGGTATGGTATTTGCGCTGACAGACGACACTGACCGTGCGTTCACCTTTCTCCAATTAGCCTTGAAGGCACGCCCGATCTATCCCGAAGCCATGAATAACCTCGGGATCCTCTATCTCCGCACTGAGAGGATGAATGAAGCTGTCGCCATTTTTCAGGACTCAATCCGGCTGGCACCGGAGTTTGATCAGGCGTACCTGAACCTGGCCCGTGTTTATGCCGATGAGGACGCGCCTGACAAGGCGCGGGCCGTACTGAAAGATTTGCTCAAGCGGCATCCCGATAATCAAGTTGCGCTCGGGATGATGGGGCAACTAAACAAATGATTCCGCGAGGTAATTCTTCCCGCACTACGCCGACATAATCGTGGAATCGTTCGACTCATTACTCGCTGAAAGGAAACTCAGCCAAGGCAAAGGCCGAGTATCAGGACTTCCTCAATCTCTGGAAAGACGCCGACCCCGACATCCCCATCCTGAAGGAAGCCCAAGCGGAATACGCGAAGCTACAGTGAGCCAATCAAGCTACCGTCGTGGCGTGGACTTGGGAGCAGCGGCAACCATTACTAGCTGCTGTCGCTCGGCAACAGCTTGTTTCGCCTCGTTGCTCGCTTCTAGGGTGACGTCGCGAGATCCGAGGCCAACACCGATCTTCCTGAGAAAATCGTTCGGCGGAGTCCCCCCGGCAAAGATCCAGACATAATCGTTAGAGATTTCCTGCACGCTGCCTTTTACATCAATAACAATGGACTCCGGCTTGAATTCAACCGGATTCGAACCGAATAGCACTTTCAGCTTTCCCTTCCGAATATACTCATCGACGCGCTTCGCGTTTCTATCCTTGATGCGGCCAAACATTTCGCCGCGATAAGAAAGCGTTACCTGGTTGCCAGACTGATTGGCCAAGCCCATGGCGGCCTCGACCGCACTATCGCCGCCTCCAATCACCAGGATCTTCTTGTTGATGTAATGATCCGCTTCGATCAAGCGGTACATCACTTTGGGAAGTTCTTCGCCCTTTACCTCGAGTTTGCGCGGTTCACCCGCCTTTCCCAAAGCGAGAATCACGTTCCGGGTGCGATATTGATTCGTAGCGGTCGTCACCGTGAAGATACCTGCTTCTTCTTTCTTGATGTCCTCCACTTTCTCGCCAGTGGAGACGTTGAAATCGGAGCGGTTCAAAACCATGTCCCAAAACGCCAGCAGGTTCTCTTTTGAAAGCTGCAGCTTTTTGAACTTGCCGTACATGGGAAATTCGACAGGACTTGTCATTACGAGTTTCTGCCGCGGATATTTCGCAACGGTTCCCCCCACCTCGTCGCGCTCGAGTGTGATGTAGTTCAGTTTGTGCTCGATGGCGCGAAGCGAAGCGCTGATTCCCGCCGGTCCTGCCCCGACGACAAGTACGTCATACACACCAGGAATCGGCTGGATGGTTCTGTCCGCACGAAGTCGAGCCGCGATCGTATCTACGCAATCCCGGCCTTGATTGACGGCGTTCTTGATCAGAGCAAGGCCGCCCAGTTCGCCGGCGATGAAGATGCCCGGAACGCTGGTTTCGAATTCCGGAGAAAGCCGAGGCATATCGGCGGCCATGCTGGGACTTGCCATCACCATCGTGATCGCGCCGACGGGACACGCATCGGCACACAAGCCGTGTCCGATGCACTTGTGCCCGTTGACGATCACGGCTTTTCCGCCGATCATCGCCAGAACATCACCCTCAGGGCACACACTGGTGCAGGTCGCACAGCCAATGCAATAGTTCGCGTCGATATGAGGATGCTGTGCCTTCGGGCCCTCGGAGAACAATTTGCCTTTGTCGGCGGCTTCGCGCGCCCTGGCCTCCCGCTTCTTGAGGCTACGTAAATAGCCGACGAGGAAGAACAGGCAAATCAGTCCGCCAAGTCCGTACGTGATGATCGTGTCCATAGCTCAGAATCGGAAATATCCCATTACAAACTGCAGCCCGATATGTAGAAGCGCCAATACAGCGAATGCGTAACTGAAGGGCTTGTGCACAACGTGCCATAAGTGAAAAACGTTCTGCGATCGCGAGAGAAAAAGAATCCGTTTGGAAAGCGCCGCCTCTTCGGCAGCGGCGTGGATGACTTTTTCCAACTCGCGATGCTGAGTCGGTAGAAATCCGGCCAGGGTGCGGATTGAATCTCCGAAGGTCAGTGCGTGGCGGCGCAACCGGGCTACACGGAAGAAGCGAACCACGTCGAGAATCATCATGTAGACGATCGCAATGACAATGGGAAGGCGAGCCACTCTCTTCTCATCGGGGAGGCGCAACAACGACCGCAGATCCGCAGCCGGCAACAGATGCTGTGCCGCCAACTGCCCGGCCAGCGTTTCCTGCAATTCCTGCAATTCTTTCATCGATAACTCTGCTGTGGTCACCTTCCGCGGAATCTGTGCGTAGAGATAACGCCCGACGACACCACTCGCTGACACTGCAAACATAATCCAGAACGCCATGCCTGCAATGCCTCTGAACTTCAAGGTTGAGTGAAAGGCAATGATGAACGGAGCCGTCAGCCCCATCAGCACGTGAATATCGAGCCAGTGACGTGTGCTGCCCTTCGTGCCAAGCCATTGCCAGTGCTTGCGCAGGGGATAGAGAAAGATCCCAACGAACAACGCGACTCCCAGGAATCCCAGGTACAAGCCCACCGGTCCGCTGGGACGCAGCAGATGGTGCTTTGGCGAGAATGGACGATCGACCGCTGCCAGTTTGTAATAGTCGAATCCATAAAAGAAGATAGCCAGGTTCGTTGCAATGGCGAGAAGGTACAACGCGTAGAGACGCACGCGATGGCGCTTCTCAAGATCCCGACTAGCTTTCAGCTCCGTGATCCGGGCCGTGGCTGTGGCGTTTGCACTCATCTCTTGATGACCTGTTCCTCTGTGCTCACTGAAAATTTCTTGTATGCCGTGAATTGGTGCAAGTTACGCCAGTGCTGGCGCGGGGTTTCGACTTCCACGCGTGCCTGGGTCGGGAACCAGAATGTATCCGCGGAATCGGCGAACTTCACTGGAGCGAAGTCAATTTCAGTGCTGAGGGCCTTGAGCCCGACATCCTGGAGCGTGTCGGCAATCCCCGCTTCAATTCTGGCAATGGATCCGGTCTGCGGCTCGATCCACGCTGTTCCTGACAACTCCAGCGGATATTCCCTTCCGCGCAAAGCCAAAGCTGCCGGAGACTTCATTCCGGCGATGTGCTCAAAGTGAACCTTTTCCAGAGTTTGTCCGGCGAATTTCTCCTGACCCAATAGAGCGAAACGAAACGCTGCGGAATAATAAGGATGGAAGACCAAGAACAACGTTGCGAAACCGTTGCTCAATAGCATGGAAGTATTTCTGCGATCGCGCTTGGCTTCATGCAGCGGGATGCGAGACTCCGATAAGTTAAGTTCCCCTCCGGCATCGGTCAGGATAACCAGGTAGTCATAGGTCGAATCTTCCTTTAATTCCACCTTGTCGTCTTTTCCCAACTTCTCCTGGCGAACCTGCTCGGTGCACTTTGCATCGGAGAATTGGTCGAGAAATGCAGAGGTCTGTCTCGAGGTGCGGGCCAGGAGGTTCATCAACCTGTCGTTCTGGACTGCATCTCCTGTGGCGTCTGCCACGCAGAGTGAGGCCAACAGAGCTACCATCGCGGTGCAATAGAGGCATGCCGTTCCCAACTGTGTTCGCCGTGTCATTCGCCCTTCCTCCGCGTATCGAAACGGTAGCCGATGGAGAACATAACCTGGTCGTAGCTCATCGCTCCGCGGTTGGTGGTGAAGTTTCCCTGGAGGTAGTAATGTGGGCCGAGCGTAGTCTCAACCGTCCCCGTGAGGAAACGGCCACGAGTGTTAGTCGTGATCATCGAAGCAAAGTTCTGTTGCCCAATCAGTGCTTCCAGGCGCAGACGATCGCTCATTCGCCGGGAGAGAGAAATGGACTCGTAGGAGCCGGTTCCAAACGAACTATTGAACCGTGCGTAATGCGCGTCAGCGCGTAAGTTTAGCCGTGGCACGCGGCCGAAAGTGATGCCGTACATTTCATTGAGCGAGCTCTTGGCGTCGCCCGTTCCGCTGCTGCGACCAAGATTCGTCGACAGCCAAACTTGGTTCGACACCTCCACACGGCCTCCTGCGCTGAATCCCTGGAAAAGATATTTATCGAGAAGCCCTGTGCCCACGAGCGTCGGATCAAAGGTAGGGACTTGGCGAAAATAGTTGTAGTTGAAGTCCAGTTCCACTCGTTGGTGCGGGTTCACGCGTAATGTGAAGAAGTTACGCCCCAAGCCGGACCCGGGAGCGGGAGTTGCCGAATTTCCTTTGGGGTTATCAAACTGCGCCGATTCATAGACGGCGATGTCACGCCTATAGGACACTGAGTCTTCGAGAAAGACAAACGGGGTGTCCATCGCCCACTTCACCATGCTGATACCGGCTCCAGTCGTGCTGCTGAAGTGGAGGCCGTTGTATTCTCCCCCTTCAAAATTCACAAACGATCCGCCAATCACGCGGTCCGGACTGTAATCCCATGACGAAGGGTCTGGCGTGGACCCGCCAAAGATTCCGAGCGTAGTCTTACCAATCCGCCTTCCGAAATATCCACCGTCAATGGTGTCGAGGCTTGGTGCCCACGGCAAAAACAGGCGGCCAAATCCCGCGACCAGCAGCGAGTTGGGATTGTCGTAGGTCATGTTGAGGTGGTAGGTGCGGTTCAGCAGATTCTGCAGTGTCTGCTGGCTGGCTGCCGACGATTTGGTCAGTTCCCCGCGCCAATATCCACTGAGGTTCCAATAGGTCCCGCCAATGCGCGTGATATCTCCGCGGAAGACCATGCCGAGGTCTGAACTCGTGATGTTGCTGGTGCCATGGCTGATGGTCTCGATGTCATCAAAACCGATGCGGCCCCGCGCCCGGTTGACCGACGGCAGGGGAGGACGCGGCACTTCCTGGCGCGCCTCTTCATCTAGCGTGTCACCTTCAGTAAACGAGATCACCGCCGGGTATTGGCGGGTCGCGCTCAACGTGCGTTGCTGTACCAGAGCCGCGGCATCACCGCTTGAGAGATATGCTAAGTCCCCAACTTTCACAGGGCGCATCGGAGAGTGAATGTCGGTGACAGCAGAAGTTTCTGCGACTCCGCTGACCACGAGTTCGGCCACAATTCGAGGATCTCCGGTAGTCGCACTTTCGCCCTGAGTCGCGGGCAGATTCGTGTTCTCGATCTCAAGCTTCATGCCTTCGCTCAGACCCTGCGCACGTCCGCCCTCGAGATACGCGACGCCGTCGGCTACATACTTCACCTTGAAAACCGTACGTAGACTTGGGTCGTCCGAGCGAGCGATCAACGCGGTTTCGGCCTTTACGGGGCTCTCGGCCGCACCTGCTGGAGAAGGCGCGGCGGGCGCTTGAGAGATAGCGGGAACTTCCGCAGTTGAAGATGGATTTGCGGGCTGGGTCTCTGCCGGAGAGTTCGGGATTGCGGATCCTGAAGTCTTCGGAGTCACCCCCGCGGAATTGACCACGATTTGGCGCTGATCGAAAGATGGGCTCACCTGCGGATTTGCAGGGGCGACTACAGGCTGATTCGGCGCGGCAACGGATGACGTCGCAGAAGTGCCACCTGCTGAAGAATTCTCCTTGGGAGGCTCGAATGCCGGGCCTGTCAAACCCGGCGGAGGCGCTGCCAAGGACGCATCCTCGGTGTTTTCCTCTTGCGTGGAAGACGGCGTCTTTCCCCGCCGCTTGAACAGGGTCCCCAGCACCGATCCTGCCGCCGCTGGCGCCGGACCCTCGCGCTGGGTTTTGCTGGAATTCTCAGCCGGGCCTATGGCGACGACAATGCGATTTCCGCTCGTCTCCAAAGAGTACTGTCGCGACTGATCCAGATCGACAACCACGCGAGTCACCAGCGGAGTCGTACTATGCTGGCCAGTGCGTATGCGCCGCACTCCACCATCGTTAACCAGAACGGTTTTATAGCTGTCGTTGCTGGTGGTATTCGGTAAGTCGATCAGGATCCGGCTGGGATTGTTAGCGGTCTCAATCGCAGGCTGAACGATGGAACTGAGAGTGATCTCGATCCGGACGCGGTCCCCGTGTCGATCGGCCGTGACGTTTTTCAGCGAGGCGGGTCCGCTCGTCGTCTGCGCCGAAGCGCAGGATAGCAACAGCATCCAAATCCCGACTTGTTGCCGCCAAGCTATCATCTCTGCTTCTCACCTGCCAGCGGAGTCGCCGCTTCACAATTCTGATTCCTGCTGCGTTCGCTTCTGACTTCGCCGCCCTTTATCCGCCGCCCTGTCCATTCTGGTGACACTGGTAGCAATTAATGCTGTTGTAGACATAGCCCGGCACCTGATCGTGCTGGAAATTGTTCGCATTGTTTCCGCCATGGCATCCCGTGCATTGGAACACGGAGTAGTTATTGGAGTTCGTGTGGCACGTCGAGCACACTCCGCCCGCATTGCCATGACTGGTTGGGAAAGGCGTGTACTGCGAATGGTTGAATGTTGCTCCCGTCCACGCCGACGTGTTGTGGCATGTCTGGCAAGTTGTCGGGAAAAACTGCGGCTGCGCTGCGTGGCCGGGATTCGTCGTGTTGTTGTAGTCCGTCTGGTGACATCCGACGCACGTCGTCGGCAACGTCGTGAAGTTGTTGTTGACGTGGCAATCGGAACATTGCCGCGGCGGCACCGTGTGCGAGCCGGTCAGCGGGAATGCTGTGTTGTTGTGGTTAAACGTGGAATCGGTCCATACGGTCGTGTCGTGGCACAGTTCACATGTTGTCGGGAAACCAGCGGCCGCGTGAGCAGGATTGTTCGTAGCGGCATAATCCGCCTGGTGGCACGAGTAGCACAGGGTGCTATTGAGCGAATAGTTGTTGTTCTTGTGGCAATCGGTGCACAGACGAGGAGGAACCGTATGCGCACCGGTTAGCGGGAATCCGGTCGTGCTGTGGTTGAAAGTTCCGTCAGTCCAGGCGACGGTGTCGTGGCACGTTGCACACGTCGTTGGGAAACCACTGTGCGGCACAGGACTGGTCGCAGTCTGGTAGTCCGTTTGGTGGCAGCCATAGCAAGTGGTGGGCAGCGTGGTGAAATTGTTGTTGGTATGGCAGTCTCCGCAGGTTCGCGGAGGCACCATATGCGATCCAGTCAGTGGAAAGGGGGTGTTGTTGTGATTAAACGTTGCATCACTCCACTGCACGGTGTCGTGGCAGGTCTCGCACGTGGTTGGGAACCCGGCGTGCGGCACCGGACTGGTTGCGCCAGTGAAATCTTTTTGGTGGCACGTGATGCAGAGAGTGCTGTTCAGCGTGTAGTTGTTGTTGATGTGGCAATCGGTGCAGAGACGAGGCGGCACCATGTGCGAGCCGGTGAGAGGGAATCCGGTGCTCGAGTGATCAAACTTTCCGTCCGACCATTGGACGGTATCGTGGCATTGTTCGCAGCTCGTCGGGAATCCGCTGTGCGGAACCGGGCTCGTGGCACCGGCGTAGTCTTTCGAGTGACACGAAATGCATGTTGTCACCGTGATGTTGTAGTTGTTGGCGCCGTGGCAATCGGAACACTGCCGCGGAGGCACAGTATGAGATCCGGTTAACGGGAAGCCCGATTTCGAGTGATCAAACGTAGCGGGCTGCCATGCCGAGGTGTTGTGACAAGTTTGGCACGTCTGGGCAAATCCGCCCGCCACGTGGTTGGGATTCGTAGCGCCCTGGAAGTCTGACAGATGACAAGTCACGCATGCCGTACTCGTGAGGTTGTAACCGCCGTTCTTCGTGTTGTGACAGTCCGTGCACTGGCGTGGAGGAACGGTGTGCGCGCCCGTCAGCGCGAAATTCACCATCGAGTGATCAAATGTGGCGGGAGACCACGCTGCGGTTGTATGGCACTGGGCACAGTTGGAGGGGAAGTTAGCCGCCACATGGTTGGGGTTCGTCGTACCCTGGAAGTCTTTCAGGTGGCAACTAATGCAAGCTGTCGTGGTCAGGTTGTAGTTGTTATTGGCGTGACAGTCGGTGCACAGGCGAGGAGGAACGGCATGCCCTCCGCTAAGAGGAAATCCGACTGAGTTGTGATCGAAGGCCGCACTTAACCAGGTATCAGCGCCGTGGCAGTTATTGCAGGTCGTGGAAAACATCGCCGTGACGTGGTTCGGATTGCTCGTAGTCTGGAAATCCTTGGAGTGGCAGGAATAGCACTGCGTCGACATCGTTTGAAACTTGCTCGTGGCCGCGCCCTTATGGCATGAATCGCAATCTACGGCCGCATGCGCGCCAGTCAGGGGAAAGCGGTTATTGTGCTGCTGGATCTGCGTCACCGACACCTGCCAGCCAAGTACCGTATGACACTGCTCGCAGTTCGCTCCCAGTTGCCTGCGGTGAATGTCAGCGTGGCAATCCTGGCAACGCTGCCCCACGTTAGTGAACACCGGTTTGACGTGGCATTGCGCGCAGGTCACCGCCTGGTGCATGCCGCGTAGGGGATACTTCGTCTGGTTGTGGTCGAATTCAGGAACGGCGCGGATTGGACGCCACGCTGTCGATGTGTGACAGTTCTGGCATGGCGCGTTCAGGGTCCCATGAGGACTGTGCGTTCCTTCTGCAGTTTGTGCGCGCGCACCCGCAGCAATCCCAACCAGCACCACGAACAGCCAGATCCGATTGTGCACGCCCCGTGCGCCTAACATGGCCCGTTCCTTGCTTTCGCCCCGCACAACGTTAGGAAGAAAGATTGTTTAGTGAAGATTTGACGAGGGGCGCAGCAATTGTCAGTCCACTCAGGCTACCCGGCGAAGT
>Ga0070731_10004859_pt1 | contig 11310 bp, 7 predicted proteins | sample Coa_R1_2_FD_66448 | JGI IMG/M metagenome (GOLD analysis project Ga0070731, IMG submission 66448) | Surface soil microbial communities from Centralia Pennsylvania, which are recovering from an underground coalmine fire - Coalmine... | ecosystem: Environmental > Terrestrial > Soil > Unclassified ... | reverse complement strand
CCGAATTATCGCCAGGTGATACCGAATGAAGTCAAAGAGCGGGTAAGCCTGGTGCGGGAGGAATTTCTGCACGCTTTGAAGCGCGCCGAGATTATGACGAGCGAGAAGTCGAATTCAGTAAAACTGACATTCGGCAAAAATAACCTCGCGATTACGGCCAATTCACCGGAAGTCGGCGAAGCGCGCGAAAGCATCGCGATCAATTACAAGGGCAAGGAAATGGCAATCGCGTTCAATCCGAAATACATGATTGATCCGTTGAATGCGCTGGCGAACGACGAGGTTTTTATTGAATTGATTGATGAATTGAGCCCGGGCGTGCTAAAAATCAATGGGCCGTTCCTTTACGTGGTGATGCCGATGAGGTTGAGTTGAACGTAGGACAGGCGTCTCGCCTGTCTCTGACTTGGAGTAACCGTCGAATCAATATGGAGACAGGCAAGATGCCTGTCCTACATCTGCTCGAGCGTCTCGATGCCGAGCGTATTCAGGCCTTGCTTCAAAACTTTCGCGGTCAAATCACAGAGGAGAAGACGGCTTTCGCGAGTCACACCTTCGCTTTTAAGGACAGGGCATTTCTCGTAAAAGGACGTAAACTTGCCGGCGAGTTCGTAGAGATAATTGCAGAGGAAATTGGGGCGAAATTCGTCGGCGACCGCTTCCAATGTCTGGCCGAAGTTCAAGAGATGCTTGGCAAGGCTGATTTCCTCGGAGGCGGATAGTAGGACAGGCGTCTCGCCTGTCTCTGATTGTTTTGTTCCCAGGGCTGAAGAGGAAGATCCCGACGCGTCGGGAGAAGCCTGTCCTACGTTTTTACGAAAGATGCTCCGAATCCTCGAATAGGCATACAGAAGATATGGAGCGGTGTTGCCATTCAAAGCGAGCATCTTGTCCCAGCTGAAGACGTAGTCGCTCTGGCGGTTCGGCAGCAGATCGGCGTATTTGACGGCGCCGATTCCCACCACGCGGCCGATTTCCTTCTTCTGCTCCTCCGACAAGTCGGGATTCTTCTCCGATGCGATCTTTAAAGCTCGTTCCTGTGCCTCATCGAGCAATTCATCGAGTTTGACGGTGTCGCCGGAACGCGTTTTGAAAGGTTTACCGTCCTCACCCATGATTTTGCCGAAGCCGACATGGACAAACCTGGTGCGTTTGGCGGGTTCGGGCTGCCAGCGGGCGAAGGTGAGGAACAGCTTTTTGAAGTGCATCGACTGGCGGTCGTCGACCACGTAGACAATTTCCTGCGCTGACCAGGTTTTGATGCGGTAATCAATGGTCGCGAGGTCTGTGGTCATGTAATTGAAGCCGCCGTCGCGCTTGCGGATCAGTGCCGGTTCAGCAACCCATTCACCTTCACGGTGGACGAGGAAAGGGTCTTCTTTTTGCGGCAACGAACCATCGCTGAAAACAGCCACAGCGCCTAGGCTTTCGCGCGCAATGCCGCGCGCCAGAAGTTCATTTACGATGGTGCCGAGTTGCGGATTGTAGAAACTCTCACCGAGCGTGTGATCGAATTTCACGTCGAGCCGGCCATAAATCTCGTCGAATTGCTTTTCTGAAAGGCGAATCATTTCCTTCCAGATCGCGAGGTTCTCCGCGTCACCTTGTTGAAGTTTGACCAGTTCGAGCTGGGCGGCCTGATGAGTAGCCTCGACGTAAGTGGACTTTTCGTTGTCGCATTGGGGGCTGATGATCTTGTAAATGCGGTCCATCTCGGCAATGGGATCGCGTTCCAACGCGCTACGATCGAGCATGGTCTTCCAACCGAGCAACAGCATGCCGAATTGGGTGCCCCAGTCGCCGATGTGGTTGTCGCTGATGACGCGATGCCCAAGCAGGCGGAAAACGCGCTGTACGGCGTCTCCGATGCCCGTAGAGCGAATATGGCCCACGTGCATGGGTTTGGCCACGTTCGGAGAGCTGAAGTCGATGACGACGGTTTTGGGCTGCGCGGCCTTGTCGAAGAACAAATGCTCGCCTCGAGCCGCTGACAGAAGCGTTTGCGCCAGTGCTGAGGATCTTAGGCGGAAATTCAGAAAGCCTGCTCCGGCAATTTCCACATTCTCACACCATTCGAAGACATCCAGCTTAGCAACGACATCGGTCGCAAGCTGACGAGGATTCATCTTCCGGGTTTTTGCCAGAGACATCAACGCGTTGCTTTGGTAATCGCCGAATTTAGGGTCAGATGAAGGGCGCACCAGCACAGTCGACACGTCCGCATCGGGTAAAATGGCGCGGACCGCCTGCTGCAAACGACGTTCGATTTGTTTGAGCGGGAGCACGGCGGAAGTTAACCGGGAACCGCGGGAAAATCCATACTGCCTGAGTACCTCGAGAGCTGCTGGAGTGTCCGGTGCTTTAAAGAGGGCATCGCGAAGGTCAGCGTGGTGCAGAACCTTGGCAATATTGGCCAAGGTATTGATCTGCTTTTGGAACTCGCCCTTTGGGACAAGGAAGAGCATTACCAGGTGCACTGGTTTGCTATCTAAAGAATCGAAGTCGAGACCTTTTTTTGAACGGCCAAGGACGCCGATCACGTCTTTCACCAAATCGGTGCTGGCATGAGGAATCCCTACCCCGAAACCGATGCCGGTGCTCATGGAGGATTCCCGCTTTTTAATGGCGGCGGAAATTGGTTCCTTGTGTTCCGGCTTGATCGCGCCTGTGGTGACGAGATGGTTTATTAACTCGTCAATGGCTTCCCAGCGATCGCTCGCCTTTAAATCAACGATCACTTCTTCCCATGCTCCCGAATGATTTTGAGCATGGTGTCGGCGTCGGGGGCTTGTTCGAGGGCTTGGCGGAAATCGGCTTTGTGCAGGAGCTTGGCGATGTTTGCGAGAGTATGGAGATGCTTTTGGAACTGGCCCTGCGGGACCAGAAACAGCATGACGAGATTAACGGGCTGATTGTCGAGAGCGTCGAAATTGACGCCCTTGCGCGAGCGGCCGAGTGCGCCGACGACTTCCTGGATCAAATCCGTGCTGGCGTGCGGGATGCCGATGCCGAAGCCGATGCCCGTGCTCATGGACGATTCGCGCTTCTTGACCACCGCGGCGATGGCGTCGTGGTGCTCGGGTTTGATTTTGCCGGTGGTGACGAGGTTGTTGATCAACTCATCAATCGCCTGCCAGCGGTCGGTCGCCTGCAAATCAGTGATGATTTGCGCGTTAGAAAGAATGTCGCCTAAATCCATAGCGTCAAAGTCAATTCGCCGCATTTCGCCTGAAGCGGGCGGCTATATCAAGCCAGAATTACTAACATTCCCGGCGTGGAGCCCGATTGCAAATTAAAAGGAGGCCTGTTTTCGCGCAAGAGGCTGAATGGCGAGGCGCGACGAGGCCCTCAAATCAATAGCCCAATGCGATGAAAAACTTCTCCCGTGCACTCCAGCCACCACCCCATAGCTGTCCAGACCCCTACCTTAGAGGCCAGCAACGGGATGCCGAGCAGGAGCACGCTGATGTTCCCAAGATAAATCACGACCGTCGAAAAGAAATAACCCTGTTGTGTAATATCCGATTGCCGGGTCTTCAAAATGTGCGCGGTGAGCGTGACGTGAAAAGCATATGCGGCGCCGAGCAGCAAATGGAACAACGCCAAAAAATGCCGCCAATCCCAAATCAAGTGGCCGATGGAAAAAACAGCGACGACCAGCACGGCGTAGAGCGGGAAGAAGTAGGGTGCGAGGGCGATGAGAAAATTCGTTTTGGTGATGACCACGTGGCCGCCATTGGAAGTGACCTTGAGCCGGCGCACCTCGGCGCCGAACAGCCATGCCCAGACAGCATGGGTGAGTTCATGGCCGAGTACGTAAATCCACATCGGTTTGGGCAGCAAGAGGAAGATCACAACCCAGCACGCCGCGCCGGCGAGCAGGGGAATCCAGGTCGTGTCCGCCGAGCCGCTGCTGCGGAGGACCATCCACAACGCGCGCGCGGCACCGATGCACAGCGGCAACAGCGCGATGGCGACCAACAATTTCACCCATTTGGGCACGGGACCAGAATTCAGAAAGCGGGGAGGAATTCAAGCATTTGCGCGGTGGAGCGGCTTTGCGCTATCTGTTTTTAAAATGCATCCCATCAGAAACTATCATTATTCAAGGCGGCGATCCTGACCTAGAGTGCGCGAAACAATGACCGGTCACGAACCAAAGCCGAAGGACCATGTCGACGCGACGTCGCAGCGATTGTTTTCGGACGCCGCGGCGCGCGCGGGGTTTTATGCGATCGCGTTTGGCTTCTTCCTGGTAGTGCTGGACACGACCGCGTTGAACGTGGCCATTGGAGCGATGCAGCGGGAATTCGGCAGCTCGGTCACCCGGTTGCAGTGGGTGGTGAACAGTTACACGATGGTTTTTGCCAGCCTCTTGTTGACGTGCGGCGCGATCGGGGACCGATTCGGGCCGAGGCGTTTCTATCAGCTCGGCCTGATGCTTTTTACGGGGATGTCGCTGATGTGCGCATTGTCGCCCGGCGTGAATTTTCTCATTGGCATGCGGGTGTTGCAGGGATTGGGCGCGGCCATCATGCTGCCGGCCTCGCTGGCGCTGCTCAGTCATGCGTTTCCGCACCCCGAGGAGCGGGCGAAGGCTGTGTCAAATTGGGCGGCAATCGTGAGCCTGGGCTTCGCGGCGGGACCGGTGCTGGGCGGCGTCTTAACCAATTTTTTCGGCTGGCGAAGCATTTTCTGGATGAACGTGCCGATCGGCATCGCGGCGCTGGTGTTGGTGAAGTTGTTTGTAACGGAGGCCACCGAAAGGAACCGGCACCATATCGATTGGCTGGGACAGGCGTTGATCTGTACCGCGTTATTTTGCATCACCTACGCGCTCATCGAGGCTGGCGGCGAGGGGTGGACCGCGCCCAAGGTATTGATAGCGGAAGGCGCTGCGATCCTGCTGGCCATAGGCTTTCTGCTGGTGGAAAAACGGAGTGAAGCGCCGGTGCTGCCGGGGTTCCTGTTCGCGAATGCGACATTTTCGGTCTGCATCGCCATAGGCGTCATTTTGAACTTCGGGACTTACGGTGTGTTGTTTGTTGAATCCATTTATTTGCAAAGCGCGCGGCACCTGAACCCTTTCCATGCCGGCATGGTCATTCTTCCGCTCACATTGCTGCCTACGATCACGACGCGATTGGCGGTGAAGTATGCCGGGCGAAAGCATCTGAAAGCCCGGTTGGTCATGGGCCAACTGATTGCGGCGGCAGGAGCGGTGGTGCTTTTCTTTACGCTGCGGGACTCTGGGTTTTGGACGATAGTGGCGGGATTGGCGTTGATGGGGGTAAGCATGGGCTGCGTGATGCCGGCGATTACGGCTGGAGTGCTCGCGTCATCGCCCAAGGAGAATTCTGGCGTGGCGTCGGGCATTCTGAACTCTGCGCGGCAGGTCGGCGGTACGCTGGGCGTGGCGGTAATGGGGTCGCTTTACCAGCGGTCGGAGAGGCAAGGCTTGCTGACATCGTTCGGGCTCGTGCTGATTACCTTCGTACTGATGGCGGCGATTACGTGGTATGCGATGGCACAGCGGACAAGTGAAAACGCAGGGCCGATAGTGGAAACCGGTAAGCGTAAGCCCGCGTAAGGGGCGAGGCATGGGACCGATGTAGTTTTCTTGGAAACGAGGGCTGATTATGTCAACCTGCTCGGCACTTCGATGAAAAAATGTGCTGCGTTGGTTCTTACGTCATTGGTCTTCGCCGGCTGGATGCGGGCTGCTAGCCCGGCAATGCCGACGATTCCTGCAACGGTTTTTAACATTACCAATTACGGAGCGATGGGCGATGGGGTGCAGGATAACACGACGAATATTCAAAACGCCATCGAAGCTGCGAGTGCGGCGGGCGGTGGAGTGGTGGAGGTTCCCGAAGGAAGATTTTTAAGCGGGCCGATTACGTTGCGCAGCAGCATTCATTTGCAGGTGGATGCGGGAGGGACGTTGCAAATGTTGCCTTTCGGGAAATATCCGGGAGGCACCACGGGCGCACAGACGTTTATCGGGTGTGATGACATTCATGATCTGGAAATCAGCGGGCCGGGGACGATTGATGGCCAGGGAGCAGAGTGGTGGGCGGCGTTTCTGAGCAGGACCAATTCGCGGCTGGTGCGGCCCATGATGCTGAATCTCTTTTCGGTTAACCGTCTGTTCATTCATGACATCACGTTTCAAAATCCGCCGTATCATCACTGTGGATTAAGGGGCCATGGCGGGAATATCACGATCAGCAACCTTACGGTGGAGACGCGATCGCCTTCGCCCAATACGGATGGGCTCAATTTTGTGGGTACCAACAGCATCATCGAGAACTGCCACATCAGCGTGGGCGATGATAACATCGCGATGGGTTCCACCGGGCCGATCTACGATTTGCTGGTCACGAATTGTGTTTTTGGAAAGGGCCATGGTGTGTCGATCGGCAGTGGCATTGTGGGCATAACGAATCTCACGGTGGCGAATTGTTCGTTCACGGGGACGCAGAGCGGGATCCGGATTAAATGCCCGATGGGCCGGGGCGGGCCGGTGAAGGATTTGAATTACGTCGATCTGAGGATGACGAATGTGAACCTGCCGATTGTGATTTATAGTTATTACAATCGCGTCGGCACGCCGCGTCGGGTCACGCCGGAGGATGTGCTGGCGACGAATAATATTCTGGCGGTGAGCGCAGGTACGCCGGTGTGGAGGGATATCACGTTTAGCAATGTCACAGCCGTTGATGGCCACGACATCGAAGGAATTATCTGGGGACCGACGGAGATGCCAGTTTCCAACGTAACATTCGTATGTGTTACGAACTCAGCGCCCGGCGGGTTTGATTTTTATAATGTGCGCGGGGTAAAAATCGTGGATTCGCAGTTTAATCTCACTCCCAACGACACCTTCACACTGTGCAACGCGGATGTGAGCATCAGCAACTCGATGGCTCCGAATGGTCCGGTGTATATCAGCGCCGCGCGCGGTTCGAATGCGTTGGCACTGAGCTCTGTGACGGCTTTCATGCGGGGGAATTTGTCCACCATCAATCCGCTGACATTATATGGAGGAGTGCTATCAACAGAGGGAGATCAAGTTCTGTCAGGTTCCTCCGTGGAGAACTTCGTTCTGGGCAGAGCCGAGAGCAAGGTGCTGGTTGGTGGCAATCTGACGCTGAACGGCAGAATCAACCTCAGCGCTGGCAGTGATTTCGGGCCGGGGACATACGACTTATTCCAGTATCGTGGCACTTTGAGCGGCCAGCCTACAGTCAACGCCATGCTGTTTGCTTTTCTCGACGGATGGGCGGCCTGTCAGTGCAGTTTGGATACGAATACAGTGGGGAAGGTGAAATCGGTTATTAAGTGCGTAACTGTGAATTAACGACATACGGTATGCGTTTTACACGCGTCGGGGGCAGTTTGAGGGTCGATGTCCGTCGAACACTTTGAAGTCATAAAAATGAGACTAAAAAACATCCAATTGAAGGCGGTGCTGTTAAGCATCTCTTTAGTCACGGTAGTGCAAGGCCAACCCCTGAACCTTTCTCCGATCGCGAAAGGGCCGTTCCAGGCGGACTGGAATTCGCTGACGAATTACCAGACGCCGGAATGGTTTCGCGATGCGAAGTTTGGCATCTGGGCGCATTGGGGGCCGCAATGCGAACCGGAGCACGGCGATTGGTATGGGCGCTTCATGTATATGCAGGGCCAGGCCGATTATAAGTCGCACCTCGTGGAATACGGGTATCCAGCGACGAACGGTTTCAAGGAGGTTATCCACGAATGGAAGGCGGCGGATTTCGATCCCAACAAGTTGCTGAAATTTTACAAGGAGAACGGCGCGAAATATTTTATGGCGCTCGCGGTGCATCACGACAATTTCGACAATTGGAATTCGAAGTTTCAGCCGTGGAACGCGGTCAATGTGGGGCCGCACAAGGATTTGATTGGTGGCTGGGCGGCAGCGGCGCGCAAGAATGGTTTGCGATTCGCGGTGAGCGTTCATGCTTCGCACGCGTGGTCGTGGTATGAAGTGGCGCAGGGAGCGGACACAAACGGTCCGTTTGCCGGCGAGCCCTATGACGGGAAGCTGACCAAGGCTGACGGCAAAGGGCTTTGGTGGGAGGGTTTGGATCCGCAGGACCTTTACGCTCAAAATCACGCGCCCGGCAAGGGACTGGTTTGGGAATGGAACGCTGCGAAGGGCAGCAGCGTGCCGGATGCGGCTTACATGGAGAAATTCTACAACCGCACGAAGCAGCTCTGGGATGATTACAAGCCAGACATGGTTTATTTCGATGACGACGTGTTGCCGCTGCACGGCGTGACGGACGAGGTGGGGCTGAATCTGCTGGCGCATTTTTATAATACGAGCATGGATTGGCATCATGGCCAAAACGAGGCGGTGATCACCGACAAGCATTTGAACGCAATGGAGCAATCCGCGCAGGTGTATGACATCGAACGCGGGCGGGCGGCGGGTATTTTGCCGTTGCCGTGGCAGACGGACACGTGCATCGGGTCGTGGCATTATGACCAGGATATTTTTCAAAAACATCGCTACAAGACTGCGGCGGTGGTGATACCGTTGCTGGCGGATGTGGTCAGCAAAAACGGCAACCTGATGTTGAGTGTGCCGCTCCAACGCGGCGGACAGCCTGACGCAGATGAGATCAAAATCGTCAAAGACATCGGCGCGTGGCTGAAGGTGAACGGCGAGGCGATTTACGCGACAAGGCCATGGAAGGTTTACGGCGAAGGGCCATCGACGCAGGTAAAGGAAAGCGGGCGATTCGGCGGGCAGAGTGATTTTCAGAAGCAGCCGTATACGGCGGAGGACATTCGTTTCACGCAATCGAAGGATGGGAAGACGTTATATGCCATTGTGCTGGCGTACCCGACGAATGGGGTGGTCACGATTAAATCGTTGGCGGAGAAAGCGGATTTGTGGTCGGGGAAGGTTCGGAGTGTGAAGATGTTGGGGGTTTCGGGTGGATTGAAGTTCTCGCGGGATGCGGAGGGGTTGCAAATTACGTTGCCTAAAAAGCAACCGAGTCAGATAGCGTTTGCGCTAAGAGTAAGAGGGTGAGAGCGGGGAAAGGAGGCAGGGCAATAGGCATCCTGCCTGTCTCTGATTTTTTGGCGAAAGAAGATGGAGACAGGCGGGACGCCTGTCCTACGTTGAGAGGTGCCTTAATTTGTCGCTTTGACGGTGACGCTGGTTGGTGGCTGGCGGGGTGCTTTGACGTATCCTTTGACCCACTCGAAGAAGGAGGGCCAGTTGGGGGTGACGTCGTGACCACCTTCGTGTTGACGCCAGGCGAGGTCGCCGCCGATGAGTGTCAGAGTCGGTGGCATGGGATCGGTCAGGTAGTTGCCAGGTGTGCCAAGGTCTTTCTTGCCGAGGAGACGGTAGACTGGACCGGCCAGGACGGCGGCCATGAAACTGCCGTGGGCGTCCACCCATTTGGCGTCGCCTTTTTCGGGAATACCATAGCTGATGAAGCACGGGCGCGGGGCGCACATAGCGATGAGTTCATGGGAATCGACGGGCAAATCGGCGGCGGTTTTCTTGGGATCGGACGCGCCGTATTTCAAGAAATTGCCGGCCATCCAGTGATATTCGCCGCTGCCGGTGAGGTTCTCAACGGACTCGCCAAAATCGTGCCGGCTCAGTTTGGCTCCGCCCTCGCCGGATGAACCGATCAGGCCCACAGCGACGCGCGTATCAAACGCTTCGGTCACCAGCGCCGCTTTGCCGTAGCGCGACAAACCTTCGATGCCTACTTTTTTGGCATCAACCATGTACTCGGGATGCGCTTCGAAATAATCGATCATGCGACTGACGCCCCATTGCCAGGCGCGCAGAGCGCCCCAATCGTCCGGCTTGCGCGGCTGGCCTTTGTTGCAGAGGCCGATGATGCCGGAGCGCAGGTGATTGTTATCCTCCTGAATGCTGGTGGGAACAATGGTGCCGTAGGCCCAGCCGTTGGAGAGCGCTTGCGAATGCCAGCCGGGCTCGCCGCGTCCGCCAAAGCCGCCGCGAGCGAGGGCATTCGTGCCGGAGCCGTTTGTGCCGCCGGGTCCGCGAGCGAAGGCGTTCGTACCCGGACCATTGGTGCCTCCGGGGCGACGTCCGCCGAAATTAAAGCTACCGAAGCCGAACTCGATCATGATCGGGACAGGCTGGGTGACATTGGCAGCTACGGTGAAGTTCGCCTGGATGTTGACGGTGATGTCGGGGTCGGCGCTGTTGTCCACGTGGCCGAGGAGGTTGCGGGTGATGGTGCGAACGCCGGCGTTGGTGCCGTAGACTGTATTGGTCACCTCCCAGGTGACTTTGGGCGTGTTCGCGGGAATGCGCCCATAAACTTCGCGCTCGAAATCCTCCTGAATCTCGGCGCGGCGAGCGGGCCATTGGTCGGGTCGGGTGACTTTGGTGCCGTCTTTCATCGTAAGCACCTCGGGCATGGAGCTCGCGTAAGGATTGGCGGTGGCTTCATCGAAACCGGGGCCGGTCTGGTTCTGGCCGTTTTTGCCGGGGCGCAGCGCTTTGATGCCGAGCTGGTCCATCATGTTTTGATGGTCGTTATAGGGAGCGTCGGATGGTTGGGCCGGCGAGGTTTGGGCAAAAAGCGAAAGAACGAGCGCCGAGGCGGTGATGGCAGTTTGCAGGCTTAACCTCATAGATAGCGGAGCGCGGAGAAGGGTCGTTTGCATAGCACGTTTGGTGGTTAGACAACGATGTGGCTGTAGAATACGAAAATCGTGTTTGAAAGCGAATGGATACGAGTCTGAATCGAATTCAGCGCTTAGAACGACAGGGACGCGGGTAAGCCGTGGAAACGCCGGGCTATTATCAGAGGTTCCTTCGGAACCGATTTCCCTCGGCAGTTTTCAAAATCTGACATGTGTCCGGTGGGAGGAATCCACCGCATCTTTGTTTGCCGGAATCTTGGGTAAGGATATAGAATCGCGGTGTGAAAACGAAGAAGCGGTTGGCGGTTTATGCCGGCAGTTTTGATCCGCTCACGGTGGGGCATCTTTGGATGATTGAGCAGGGCGTGGCGTTGTTTGATGAACTCGTCGTGGCCATCGGCATCAATCCGGAGAAGCGATATACTTTTACGCTGGAGGACCGGCTGGTGATGTTGCGCGAGGCGTCGCGGCGGTTTCGGAATCTGACGGTGACGTCTTTTTCCAATTCGTATCTGATCGATTACGCGCGGGAGATTGGCGCGACACACATTCTGCGCGGCATCCGGTCCGGGGGCGATTACGAATACGAGCGGACGATGCGCAACATCAATGGCGACCTGGACCCGGCCA
>Ga0070731_10004858_pt1 | contig 11310 bp, 9 predicted proteins | sample Coa_R1_2_FD_66448 | JGI IMG/M metagenome (GOLD analysis project Ga0070731, IMG submission 66448) | Surface soil microbial communities from Centralia Pennsylvania, which are recovering from an underground coalmine fire - Coalmine... | ecosystem: Environmental > Terrestrial > Soil > Unclassified ... | reverse complement strand
ATGTCGGCGGTCAGATGGGTCTGCATCTCTTCCAGGCTTTCGCGGATGATGGCCTCAGCCGGCGTGTCGGCTTCTCTTTGGAATGAATCAGGATATAAAAAGCCTTCCAGCGACGCGCCGGCCGGTAAAACCGACAGCACGCTCTCGTCTGGGTAAGTCGCGGCGCTGAAAGCCACATCCAGCTCGTCGGCGCCATAGCCGGACTTTGCGAAAGCCTGGCGGATATCACTGACCGTCTTGCCGGGCAGGATGGTCAGGTAGCTTGTGGAGACCTGGCCGTTGACGATTTCGTCGACTATTTGGGGCGTGCTCATCGACGGGCTGAGCTCGTAAGTGCCGGCCTGCATTTTGGAATATAACTGCCGCCCGCGGACATATGTCTCAAAAGCCGTGGCGTTGCGGATTAAACCGGCCTGCTTGAGGCCGTCGGCGATGTCCTGCAGACTGCTGCCCGACGCCACCGTAAAATTGACGGTTTTCTGTGAGCTGGAAACGGCCGCCAGGTTGCGGTTATACCAGGCGTGGGCGGTAAAGCCGGCGCCGATCACTAAGACTACGATTGCCGCGATAATCACCCAGGAGCGGCGCCAGCGCGGCAATTTAACGACCTGCCTCATGAGTTAGCACCTTACCCTTTGTTCGGGCCGGCTGTCAAGGAAGTCCTGCAGGATTATGGCCGCGGCCGCGGCGTCAGAGCCGGCCGAAGAATCCATGTCCGCCGCCGCCAGTGACGTCAAAGCTTCATCCTGCCAATAAAACGGCAGCTTTACGGCGGTCTGGGCGGTTTTCACCCAGCGTCTGACTTTTTGGGTTTGAACAGTCTCGCTGCCGTTCAAGCCGCGCGGCAGGCCGACCACGACGCCGCTGGAGCCATGCAGGCTCGCCAAAGCCGCTATTTCCTCGACCGCGCCTTCCGCCGGCACGGTTTTAAGCGGCTCGGCTAAACGCGCCAAGCTGGAGCCGCGGGCCAACCCGACCCGCCGCTCACCCACATCTACGCCTAAGAACTCCTCGGTCTGATTATGGTGCACTGCTGGTCGCTGAGCCGGATTTATCTTCTTTCAGAACCACGGTCACTTTGCTGTCTTTGGTCGGCACTTTACTGACCCAAAACGGGCTCAGACTGACATCCACGCTTTTGACGCCCGGCCAGGCGTTTATCGCCGTTTGGATATCACCGGTTTTTTTGCCTTCGGCGGTTTTTTTGACTGTCGCGATGTTTATAATCGGCACCGCCGCGGTGTTCTCGTCAACGGCTAAAACAGCTGAATTGGGCGACGGCTGGCTTTGCACCGTCACGCTGGCGTCATTCAGAAAATTGCCGGTTAGTTTCTGTTTGGTCGGATCAACTTGGCTGGCGGTCTTGGCCTGGATAATCTGGCTGAGATCGCTGGTCTGAACTGTCAGCACCGTGTAGGTGATCTTGATGGTGACGTTGGCGGTGCTGGCCGGCTGGCCCACCGACGGGCTGGCCGTGATGACCGGATCCCCGGCTTTCATAGTCGAGGTCAGAACGTATTCGCCCTGCCCTGACAATTTGCTTTCGAAAGCTTGGGTGAATTGATTCGTATTGGTGCTAGTAGTCAGCTTTTGCTGGGCACCCTCTACGTCGCTTTGGCTTAAAACAGTGACGATATTATCCGTACCGCCAGAGGCCGAACCGTTTGCCGTAACGTTGGGGAAACCGGACACACTACCACTGCTGATGCTGCCGTTATATTTTGATCCTGCACTTTGGGCTGTAATATCGACAGTCGCAGAGGTGTTGGGAATTCCACTTTTACACGAGCCAAAGTAAGCACTATTAGGCATGTTGGCGGATTCTTGAGTAATATAAGTTACACCGTTGGCTGATATACCAGTCCCAGCCGGTACATCTGCAGCTGATCCGTCTTGCGAACAATTTACCAATTTGATTGAACCAGTGGCTTTTTGGCCGTTGTTCTGTTGGCCAGTGGCCGTGACCTGCTGGGAGCCCGTCTGATCCATGCTTTCCAGCTTGGCCGGAATTGTGCCGGCCGCCGGGTCGACAGCCGCACCGCTGGAAGCGTTGAGGTTAAAACTGGCCGACACCGGCTCGCTGGTGGTCGTGATGGTGATTTTGGCCTTGGGCAGTACGAACAGCGCCAGGATTATAAAGACAATCAGAGCAATCAGTGCTAGGCCACCTAGGCCCAGCAGTAATCGGAAACGGTCAAAATCGGGCACTCTGATCTTATTTTTGGGCGTTTTGGAGGCGGCGCCGGCCGCGGCGGCTTTGGCCGGGCCCGGTTCATCATCGTCGTCCAGATCTATGGTTTCGGGATTCTCGGCCTCGTGCCTGGCGGCCAGCGCCCCGACCGGCCGGTTGTAATCAAACTTCTGGGGCATGTCTTCTTCGTCCCCGTCGGGCACTTCCGTGGCGGGCAGCTCATCGGCCGCCACCAACGGCGCGGCGCTAGAGGGCGCCGCCGGGACTTCCGGCGCACTTTGCAGGTTTTTGGCCACATGCAGCCCAGCGGCGCCGGCCAGCGGCATTAGCGCCTGTTCACTGGTTATCAGTACGACGCTTTTCTCAGCCGTATCGGCGCTGCGCTTGAGCAGTTTCATGTTAACCGTGCTCTGTAGGCTGGCCGCCCGTTTGGGCAGCACCAGCGCCACGACTTTGTGCTTGGAATTCTCAACTTTGTCGATAATAGAAGTTATCTCGTCATCGACATCCACATAAATCACATCTTTGGATGGTGCGGAGGGGGTTTTCTGGCTCATATCCTCAGCATCCTGTTAAGCCGTCCGCGCAGCGACGATTCCGTGCCTTCGGCGACCGCCGAGCTGAGCGTGTCCAGACCGACCCGCAGCAGTCCCATGGCCGTTATGTAAGTGTGATCTGTGATGCTGCCGGTTGAATCGGTAATGCCCACGACTTCATCGGGTTTGATGTATTGGACCAGAGGCTTGCGGGTGAACGGCAGATTTTTGTGCCATTCGGTCTGCTCCAGCCTGTCTATTACCATTTGCAGTGACGAGCCGCCGCCGCACAGGAGTATTCGGTGCGGCAAGTGATCCATCTTAGTAAACTCGCTGAGCGCCAGCTCGACGCCGTTAGTCCAAACGTTGAGGGTTTTGGTCAGGGCTTTTTCGATCTCGGCTTTATTTTTGCTGGATTCGCTGGCGGTCGACAGCCCCAGCTTGAGAGCTTCAGCTTTGACGAAATCGACGTCCAGGTCGCGTTCGATGGCGTGGGTGAACGCCCGGCCGCCGATGCCGAACATTTTGGTACCTTCGACGCCGCCTTCGTTGACCACGGCGATGTCAGTCGTGCCGCCGCCGACGTCCATCAAAATGGCGCTGACCGAGGCATTGGGATCATCGCCGACCACCGATCTGGCCACGGCGAACGGTTCGGCGGCGACCGCCAGTAGCTCCAGATCGAGCTCGGCGGCGGTGCGCTCCAGCGCTCCGATGTGAATCATTGGCGCGAAAGCGGTGTACATCTCCACCAAAACGTCGCGGCCCTGAAAGCCGACCGGGTTTGTCACCTTATAGCCGTCGATGTCAATCCGCACCAGGGCGCTGTTGACCAGCCGGACTTCGACGTCTTTGCCGCCCAGTTCCCAGGCCAGTTCCTGGCGGGCTTTGGCTTCGGCGCGTTCCTGCACCAGTTCGATAATCCGGGCCATTTCGTCGATGCTGAGTTCTTTGGAGGGCGATTTACGGGTGAAGCGGACTGTGCTGGTGGTGCCTTTGACCAGTTCGCCGGCGATGCCGACCATGGCCGTGCGGGCGCTGACGCCGGCCTGCTGTTCGGCGGCGGCCAGGGCTTTGTCGCAGTTGGCGACCACCGCGGCAATGTCCGCGATAGCGCCGGCCTGCATGTCGGCCAGCTCCTGGTGAGCGCGCCCAACACCTATAATCTTGACCTCGTCACCGGTGACCCGGCCGATCAAAGCCTTAACGAATTCCGTGCCGACATCCAGCGCCACCAGATACTCGCCGCCCGGCTGGGCGCGCCGGGGCGCGCCATCGCCCTTGGGAATCTTATTCTTCAGAGAAGCGCTTAGATTTTTGGCTTTGTTTAGCATAGCCATATTCAGATTGATTATAGCATCTAGCCCCTGCGCCGGAGGCCGGGACTAACGCCGCATTACTCCTCTTTTCCTTAAGATGATCAGCTCCTCGCGTTCGCCGAGAAGATAACTGAACGCCATCATGACGATCAGCACATAGACCGGCCATGCCACCCACAGCCACTTAAGGTCGTTTTTTATCGAGGGCGGCGGCTTGGAGAAGATATTGTTGCTCAAACTGGTGTCTTTAATGTCGTTGACGATCAGGAAAAATTGGATGAAAGCGTTTTGGCCATCGGTATCCGTAGCTTTGACTTTGATGGTGTAGCTGCCGTTTGGGCTATTGGGCTGGCCGTAGGTATGGTCGACCTGGAACTGGCCGGCCGTAGACCGGCTCATCAAGTCACTGGTGCCGTCGCCCCAGTCAACGCTGATGGCGTATGGCGGCGTGCCGCCGCTGATCTGGAGCGGCCACGACACTTGCTGACCGACATAATAACCCTTGTAAACGAAGGCGGTGTTAAGCGTCAGGGGGTTCGCGGACGGGACGGCTGAAGAGCTAGCTGGACTCGAGCTGGCGGCCGGCTGAGGTAGGTTGTAAGTCACAGTCGTGACCGCCGAAACCGGTCCTTCGTCGTCGGTCAGATTAAAAGCGTGGGCGGTCAAGTCATTGAGACCCGGGAATAAATCAATCATCAGGCTGTAGCTGCCGCTGGAACAGATCGCCGTGCCGCGCATAACGTTGTTATCAAAAATTTCGATGTAGGCGGCGTTTGCCGGACAGCTACCGCTGACGGCTATTGGGATCGAGCTGAAGTGCGAGCCGGAGGCCGGTGTGGTTATGGTCGCGGGGTGGGTGACATGCGGTCCCGATACTTTGGCCGTCACAAAGATGTTATCGGCGCCGGCTTTGAATGTCCAGGCCGCTAAAAAAGCACCGGCGCACAGCAGTAGGAATATAACCAGTGGATATGCCAAAACAGGCCGCCGGCGGCGGCTTGGACCAGATTTAGACGCCCGTTTTTTAGTTTTTGAGCGGAACATTTTTTATTTTTATACGGACACCTAAACACTACCGCTTTTAAAGGTGTTTGTAAAGGCTCTTAGTCCTGGCTAGTGGCCAAAGGCAACGGTTTTTAATTGACAAGTTACCCTTTACCTTATTAAATAGGCATGTTCACAAACTATGCAGTTTGGTTGCACTTTCAGGCCTTAACTCGACGCCCTTCAACGATAAGGAGCGCTGTCATGAAGAGTCGATTGAGTACTGCCCTGCAGGTATTGCTTTGGCTGCCGCGTTACGTCAACTACCTGCCACACAGGAAGTTCGGGGTGACAGTCCTGGTACTAGGAGTGATATGCATCACCGGAGCGGCAGTCACCGCTTCAAGCGCTCCTGACACCCCCAGACGCGGTGCCTTCGCGGGTTTCTTCGTGTTTCTGTTCATTGGCGTATTCCCTTTGTTCCTCGGGAACGTTTGGGATATCGGCAAGCACCTTGACGAGAGGTTGCTTCCGTCCGATCGCAAGAACCCCTTCCGGGAAAACATCATCGAGCTGGTTCGCCTAAACCGACAGTTACATGGTATAGGCGGTAAGGAGGCAAACGCGCAACGGGCAGTGCTCGAGTCCGAGATCGGGCGGCTGCGCGAATGGCCGTACCAACAAAGCTACGAGACCAATAAAGCCCTGGCAGAAGGTTTCGTCGCCGAAACCCAGTTCGACCGTGATCTGACGCAGCTCACTGCCAGCGAAAAACGCGAGGAGTACGACGCAATAGCCAGGGAAGTTCAGCGGATGCTGTCCGGCCGAATGAAAAGGCGTCGTTTGTGAGCCAGGGGTCGAGCCACTCCAACAACGTGAGAGAGGTGTTGTTTTCAACGCCTCTCTCCCCAACCCAACTTGTCCGAATCTTTTAAATTATTGCAGGACGGCTTTGATGCGGCGGACGCCGGCGGAGTTGGCTTCCTCTTTGACGATTTTGAACTTCTTGCCGCCTTCGCCGATTGCGCCGGTGTGCTCAACGTGCGGGCCACCGCAGATTTCGCGGCTGAATGGCTTGGCCGGGTCACCAATCATATAAACTTTGACGAGCTCACCGTATTTGTCGCCAAAGGCGCCGGATGCGCCTTTTTTAAAGGCTTCGGCGGTTTTTTCTTCTTTCCAAGTGACCGGTAAATCCTCGGCGATTTTTTCGTTAACGATTTTTTCAACTTCATCAAGCTGTTCACGGGTCACCTTTTCGGGGTGGGAAAAATCAAAGCGGGTGCGCTCGGCCGTGATGTTACTGCCGCGCTGGACTACGCCGTCACCCAAAACATTCTTTAAGGCCTGGTACATCAGATGGGTCACGGTGTGCAGTTTAATGACTTCCGGCGAATGGTCGGCCAAACCACCCTTGAACATGCCGGCGCTGGCCGTCTGACTGCGCTGCCGCTGCTCGGCCATCAATTTATCAAAGCCCTTCTGCCAAACGTCTTCGACTTTAACGCTTTGGCGGAAAGCTTCTTCTAAACTCAGTTCCACCGGAAAACCGTAAGTGTCATAAAGCTGGAAAATTACTTGACTTGTTAAGTATTTTTGGTCTTTGGCTAATTTTTGAAACTCGCGGACTCCGGCCCTGAGGGTCTGCCGGAAGATTTTTTCTTCTCTGGCAAAGGCTTCGATTACACTCTTTTCGCGTTCGCCGACCTCTGGATAATCAGTCTTGTACATATTAATGACCGTCGGCGCGATTTTTTCACACAGGTCCTGTTCGATGCCAAGTTCAAAAGCGTAGCGGATGGCCCGGCGCAGCAGCCGGCGCAAAACGTAACCCTGCTGTTTATTGCTCGGGGTCACGCCGTCGACCGCCAGCCAGACGGCCGCCCGCATGTGGTCGGCAATCACGCGCATGGTGTTTTCGTACTTTTCATAAGATTTGCCGGACAGCTGCTCCAATCCCCCAATGACTGGCTTAATCAGGCTGATTTGGAAAACGTCCGGATCATTGTTGACAGCCGCCGCGATCCGCTCCAGGCCGCCGCCAAAGTCGACGTTCGGTTTAGGCAGCTGTTCGAACTTATCACCGACTTTGCGGTAAGTCATAAACACGCTGTTGCCGATCTCTAAAAATCGTCCGCAATCACAGTTGGGATGGCAATGTTTGCCGAATTTTTCGTCGTGCGGCGTGCCGAAATCGTAAAAGACCTCACTGTCCGGGCCGCCAGGCTCACCGTCGCGCATCTTGGCCGGTTCGCCTTCGCGGCTCCACCAGTTGTAACGAGCGTCGTAATAAAATATCCGGCCGCCGCCCATGCCTTTTTGGGCGCCGCTGTCACCCGGCAGATCGATTTCAACCGGATCTATGCCCTCTTGTTCAAAAATGTCATGCCAGATCTGGGCGCTTTGGGTGTCTTTAGGGACGCCGGTCTTTGAGTCACCGATAAAACAGGTTACGTAAAGTTTCTGAGGATCCAAGCCGACAATTTGGGTCAGGAAGTCCCAAAACCAGGGCAGCTGTTCCTCTTTGAAATAGTCGCCCAGGCTCCAGTTGCCGAGCATTTCAAAAAAAGTGGTGTGGCGGTTGTCGCCGACTTCGTCCATGTCCTCCGCCCTAAAGCAGGTCTGACTGTCCGCCAGCCGTTTGCCCTGGGGATGCGGCTGGCCTAGCAAATACGGCACAAGCGGCTGCATGCCGCTGCCGGTAAACAAAGTCGTCGGGTCGTCCTGCGGCACTAAAAGCGCCCGCGGAATGATTTTGTGTCCCTTCTCTTTGAAATACCCGAGGTATTGCCTACGTATTTCCTCCGCCGTCATTATCCCATTCTAACAGAGGCAAACGATTACGCCGCAAGTTCGACAGCGAGCTTTAAAGACTTTCTGTATTGAAGCTCACTTTGACTATGGGAGCGAGCTAGATCTTTATTGTCACCTTTAGGTTCAGCTCTTTCAATCAGAGACTCAGCGGTATCGCCGGGTCGATAAAACGCATGATGCCATTTTAGTGAAGGCAATTCCTTAAATTTGCTGGGCGCAAAGTTCATCAGTCGATCTTCTAGACTATAAAGTATCTGTTTTTCACTCGCTTGCGCTGCATTGAATGGGGTGATCAATATAAATTCATCCCCGCCGATGCGTCCCGGTATGTCACCTAGCCCAGACCGCGTCATGACGGTAAGACAGGTGCCTACAGTCTTTAGGGCCTTATTGCCTTGCGCCCAGCTTTCATCGTTGATTTTCTTAAATTCATCAACATCCATAAACAAAACCGCTAAGCTGTCGTAACTGTCAGAGCTTCGTCTCCCCATTTCGAGACCGCATATCATGTTTTGAAGCTGCATATAAACTGCGTCGCGCCGGTATAGTCCGGTCAATTCATCAAGTTCATTGTCCGCGAGGCGGCCTTCAAGTACGATCCCGTAGTCTTTTTGTTTTTTATAACTATATAAGGCGCGTGCAGCTAATTCGGTCAGTCTATCCTGACGAAAAAGATTAAATTCGTCAGTAACCCGTCGGTATGCCTCTTCGGGCAACGGGCCTATAAAAAGTTCACTTTCTTCGAACAGGTTCATGGAATATATTATACTATAAATAATAGATTAAAGCAATGGCTTAAACGGTGATTATGGCGCTTCCAAGGCACTCTTGGCCGGAGTAAAACACGGCGGATTGGCCGGGCGTCAAAGCTCTGACCTCTTCGTCCAGTTCGGCTACGAGATTTGAATTATTTAACATGTTAAATATTTTTACCGGGATGAGTTTGGCGCGGTGGCGGGTTCGGACCATCAGTTTTTGACTTGGCTTCGGTTCATCATTGATCCAATGGACCGACGTCAGCTTGATTTGGTCGGCCCACAGCTTTTCATCCTGCAAGTCTGTCGTCACATATACCTCGTTTTTCTTCATATCCTTGCCGGTGACGTAATATGGCAGGCCGCCGCCCTCATGCAGGCCGCGGCGCTGGCCGATGGTATAGAAAATCGCGCCGTCGTGCCGGCCGATTGTCTTACCGTGCTGGTCGATAATCTTACCGGGCTTTTCGGCGACGTATTGTTTCAGAAACTCTTTGATGCCGACTTTGCCGACAAAACAGATGCCCATGCTGTCTTTTTTGTCGGCGGTGACCAGACCGAAGCGCTTAGCCAGTTCACGGACCTGGGGCTTGGTGTAGCCGGCCAGGGGGAAGATCGTCTTTTGCAGGGCGTCTTGGCTGACTCGGCCCAAAAAATAAGTCTGGTCTTTGTCGGCGTCTTTGGCCATCAGCAGCCGGCCGCTTTTGGCCTCGGCGTAGTGGCCGGTGGCGATCAGGTCCGCCCCATCCGCCAGCGCGGTATTTAAAAACAGTTTGAATTTAACTTCTTGGTTGCACATGATGTCCGGGTTGGGCGTCCGGCCAGCCTTGAATTCATCGAGCATATAGTCGACGACTTTGCGGCGGTAGTCTTTTTCGAAATCGTACATTTTAAAATCGATGCCAAGCTGGACGGCCACCCGCTTGGCGTCGGCGAAATCGTCTTTCCAGGGGCACGGCATCCCCGGCAGGTCCTGGCTCCAGTTTTTCATATAAACGCCCACGACCTTGTAGCCCTGCTTGGAGAGCAAGGCGGCGCTGACGGAGCTGTCTACCCCGCCGGATAAACCGACGTATACCGTTTTCATCGGCTAACAGTATATCAGGTCAGAAGGGCGGTTCGCCCTTTTTCAATCTGTTGCGGATGGCTTCCAGCTGATGACGGCGGCCGACCCAGAAAGTCACTATCATCAGCACGAACAGCACGATCAGCGGCCAGAACAGGATTTTGGTCTGCTGGGTGAGCGTCGATGCGGCGCCGCCGCTGGTACCGCCGGATTGTTTGATCGGGCCGTTGGCGATCGCTACTAACTGCAAAAAGGCGGCGTTGCCGTTGACGTCGGTGGCTGTGACCGTGACCTTATAGACTCCCGACTCGGTGTAGGTGTGCTGAAGGTTGAGGTCGCCGGCCGCCGGCTGGCTGAGTAAGTCAGGGTTGGTCTTGTCGCCCCAATCGACGCTGATGGCGTAGGGACCGCTGCCGCCGCTTAGAGTTACCGGCCAGCTTAAGATGCTGCCCGGGTCGGCGCCGAGTTTGGCGAATTGGGTGGTCAGGCTGATGCGCGGGCCGGGCACCGGGACCGCCGAGCTGTAGTTGACCGTAATGGTAGCCGAATCCGGACCGGCCTGGTTTAGATTGTCGTAAACCCGGGCGATCAAGTCGTTGCGGCCGTCAAATAAATCTATTTGCAGGCTGAAACTGCCGCCGGTGCAGTTGGTCGAGCCGGCGAAGACGTCGTTCTTATAAATCTCTACCAGGGTGTTGGCCGGGCACAGGCCCGAAACCGTGATGGGAAGGCTGCTGAAGCTCTGTCCGGCCCGCGGGACGTCGATCGAGGCCGCCTGGCTGGGCGGCGGCGAGGGCACCGTACCCGAAAGGCCGGTGGCGCCCGATTGCGAAGTAACGGCCAGGGTTCGGGCCGGCCATATCAGACAGCTGGCCACGGCCAAGGCCAGCGCCAGCTTGTTCAGGCTTTTTGGAATTGTCCCGATATTTGTCACTTTGGCCACCCGCGAGCGGTTATTTAACGCTTGGCAGAGTGTTTAGATTCTCTTTTGTATCGGCGGTAGGCTCGCACGGCCAGGAAGACTAGGGCGGCCAGGATCAGTACCAGCAGTACGATCAGCCACAGCGGTACGTACCAGAAATCTTTTTTGATGGTCAGTACCTGGGAACCGTTGCCGTAGCTGACACTCGCCAGGACGGTATAGCGGCCGATCTTATTGAGGCCTTTGATGTTGTTGGTAAACGTCCGGCTGCTGTTGGGCAGGATATTGCCCAGTTGTTTGGGGTTATTAAACTGGAAAGTGGTGATGGTTTTGTTAAAGACGTCGTGGATCTCGACCGTGCCGAACGGCTGGACAAAGCCGTTGCCGTAATTAGTTATGGCGATGCCGACGCTGGTCGGCGGTTTGACGAAGAATGAGCTCTCGCGGCTGCCGCGGTAAACGTGGATGCCGTTGACCTGGACCTGTTCCCTGATCTGACCCGGCACTGTCACCAGCACGATCGTGCCGACACTGGCCGTCAAAGCCACTTGGCCCGGGCCGGGAGTGCTCAGGGATTGAGGCACGGCCCGATAGCGGATAATGCCGTAGTAAGCGCCCGGCGTGGCGTTCTGCGGCACGTCGATGCCGATGACGACGTTTTTCTGCTGGCCCTTGGCCAAAGGCACGTCGTCGATGTTAGCCACGAATTTTTTGATGCTGTTG
>Ga0070731_10004857_pt1 | contig 11311 bp, 12 predicted proteins | sample Coa_R1_2_FD_66448 | JGI IMG/M metagenome (GOLD analysis project Ga0070731, IMG submission 66448) | Surface soil microbial communities from Centralia Pennsylvania, which are recovering from an underground coalmine fire - Coalmine... | ecosystem: Environmental > Terrestrial > Soil > Unclassified ... | reverse complement strand
TTGTTGCCAGAACGCCGGTGCTGCGTTGTAAGCTGTTGCACCTAATGCGGTTACACCCAAGCCTGCCGCGCTCAAGACGGTTCGACGTTGCACAATTGATGAGATGCGGCGCGCGGGAACGCGGTTGCAGACCTAACGGGAAACGGGGACAGACGATATTATCCTCGCCTTGGCGGCAAGTCGTCGTCTCGCGTGTTGACGGACCTTTGAGGCACCGAGAAATATCGTCTGTCCCCGTTTCTGGGAGGCCCCTGTGTTATGTTCGAGTGTTCCGCATGAGAATACGCGCCCAAGCGCCTTGCCGTGTCGATATGGCCGGCGGCACTATCGATATCTGGCCGCTGTACCTGTATCATCCCGGCGCGGTCACGGTGAATTTCGCCGTGGATCGCTGCGCCAGTTGCGTGCTCGAAACGCGATCGGACCGGCGCATTGTGCTGCGCTCGCGCGATCTTGGCGGCGAAGAGAGCTTTGCGTCGCTAAAAGAGCTGAGCGATGCGCGCCGCTACAAGCTGCCGCTGCTGGCTTACCTGATAAAATTTTTCGCCCCGGAAATTGGCATCGAGCTGGCGACCGATTCTGAAGCGCCCGCCGGCGCGGGGATTGCGGGATCGTCCACGCTGATTATTGCCGTCTCATCGGCGCTGAACCGGCTGACTGGCGCGGGCTACAAAATCGAAAAACTGCGCGAAATCTCGCAGAATATTGAAGCGCAGATTATCCGCGTGCCCACCGGCGCGCAGGATTATTATCCCGCTATGTACGGCGGCATGAGCGCGATCGAACTCGGCGAGGCTGGGATTGCCCGCAAGCCGGTGGCGGTCGATCTGGACGATTTGAACCAGCGCATTGTGCTGGCGTATACAGGCGTGCCGCGCAATTCCGGCATCAACAACTGGGAAGTCATGAAAGCTCACATCGATGGCGATCGCGCGGTCTTTCGCAATTTCGATCGCATCGCGGCCATCGCGATGGCTATGCGCGCGGCGCTCGAGAAAGCCGACTGGCCGGAAGTCGCCCGCCTGCTGCGCGAAGAGTGGCGCAACCGCCGCACCAACGCTCCGGGAATTACGACGCCACTCATCGACCGGCTGATTGCCGTTACGCGCCGCGCCGGAGCCGTGGGCGCCAAAGTGTGCGGCGCGGGCGGCGGAGGCTGCGTATTTTTCCTGGTGGAGCGCGGCGCCAAGGAACGCGTTTCGCAGGCCATCGCCGCGGAAGGCGGAACCGTGCTGCCGGTTTCGGTCGCTCCGCGCGGAGTTTCGGTGAAGGTCAGCGCCGGATAGGCCTTACTATGCCGGCAGGCCGCGACCCGTTACGCATTTTCCTGCAGGTCGGGCTGTTCGTTTTTTTCTATCTGCTATTTCTCCTTGCCACCGGTTTTCTGGTTTGGGGCTTCGGCTATCTGGCCGGGGTCACGCTGAGCGGTTTCCTCTCCGCGTTCGGCGCCAACTTTGTCGCCATGCGCATTTACGAGGGCGGGCAGATGTGGCACATCGGGTTCCCCTGGAACCGCGCGGCGGCGCGCAACCTGGGGCTGGGCCTGGCGGGAGGGGCGGGTTCGGCGATCCTGGTGATGGCGCTGCCGCTCGCCAGCCGGGCTGCTGCGATCGTGCCCGTGGCCAGCAGCGAAGCCAACCTGCGCACGCTGCTCTACGTCGCGGTGATGCTGTTGTTTGGCGCGGCGGGAGAAGAAATGCTGTTTCGCGGCTACGGATTTCAAATCCTGCTGCGAAACTTCGGGCCCTACGCGACGATTTTGCCTGTCGGCGTGCTCTTCGCCGCGCTGCATTCGACCAATCCCCACGCCTCGGCGCTGGGCCTGGTGAACACGGCCGGCTTCGGCATGATCTTTGGCTATGCGTTTCTACGCAGCCGCGATCTGTGGCTGCCGATCGGCCTGCACTTCGCCTGGAATGTAACACTTCCACTTTTCGGCGCCGACGTCAGCGGGATTACAATAAGGGTGACGGGTTACGTTCTTCAGTGGAGCGCCGGACCGTTGTGGAGTGGCGGTGAATATGGGCCGGAAGCCAGTTTGCTGACTTCGGCAGTGCTGTTCGCATTGTTCGCTTTCGTGCGCATGGCCCCGGTACGGCGTCAGGAGAATCCACTGATCGACAGGCTCGTGGAGCCATGAAATGCGCGCCATCGCGGCCGCGGTAGCCATTCTCGCCCTCACGGTTCCCCTGCGGAGCACCGATAAACTCACCTTCGACGAGCGCGTGGAGCTCATGCGCGGGCTGATGGCCGAGTACGTTACGGTGAAGCAACCACTTCCCCGCTCCAAGAAACCCCTACCCTTTGCCGCCGACGGCACTTTCGACAAGAGCAAATGGGAAGCGGCCACCGCTGAGTTTGGTCCGGCAGCGCGGCTGGGCGATCTGGTGCAATTCACCAAGATCACAATCGAGGAACAGAAGATCGTGCTCGAGATCAATGGCGGCCTGAAGAGCGGGCGCAAGTGGTACGACGGCGTGGAAGTGGGCATGGGACGGAGCAACAACCCGGTTTCCCAGCGCGAGATCACAGCCAAGACCGGCACCACTATCGAAGTAAATTTTGGCAAGTCGATTTCCGGAATCAAGTCGAACGATGTCAAGAAAATACTGTCGCCGCTTTTCGAATTCGAGCGTAGAACCGCGACCGAGTTGTACGCGCAGTCGCTGCCGCCCGAAGTGCAAAAGGCCATCGCGGAGAAACGCGCGATGGAGGGCATGGACCGGGACCAGGTAGTGCTCGCGTTGGGTGTGGCGCGCTACAAGCAACGGGAAACCAAAGAAGGCGTGGAGCTCGAAGACTGGATTTACGGCACGCCGCCCGGACGCATCACCTTCGTTACCTTCGCCGGGAGCAAGGTAGTCAAAGTGAAAGAAGCCTACGCCGGCCTAGGCGCCGCCGCTGCTGAGCCGTCGGAAACGCCGCGCTAGATCCCGCTCTGTTATCCTGTTAGTTCAACCCCATTTTTCTTCGAGGAGATCATCCAGACATGGCAGTGAAAGTAGGCATTAACGGCTTCGGCCGCATCGGGCGGAACGTTGTTCGCGCGGGCATTGGCAACCCGAACGTTGAGTTCGTCGCGGTCAATGATTTGACCGATACCAAAACTTTGGCGCATCTGGTGAAGTACGATTCCGTGCTGGGACCGATCCACCAGACCGTGACCTGCGACGCGGATTCGATCACGATCGGCGGCAAGCGCATCAAAGTTTTCGCGGTGAAAGACCCGGCGGAGTTAGATTGGACTTCTGTAGGCGCGCAAATCGTTGTGGAATCCACGGGCAGATTTACCGACGCCAAAGATGCCTCCAAGCACATGCGCGGCTCGGTCAAGAAGGTGATTATTTCCGCGCCGGCTAAGAACGAGGACGTCACGCTGGTGCTGGGCGTCAACAACGGGATGTACGATCCCCAAAAGCACAACGTGATTTCCAACGCCTCCTGCACCACCAACTGCCTGGCGCCGCTGGTGAAAGTGCTGCAGGACAAGTACGGCATCGAAAAGGGCTCGATGACGACCATTCACAGCTACACCAACGATCAGCCGGTTCTGGATTTTGCGCACAAGGATCTGCGCCGCGCCCGCGCCGCTGCCATCAATATGATTCCGACTTCCACCGGTGCAGCCAAGGCCATCGGCCTGGTGGTCCCGGAAGTGGCCGGCAAACTGGACGGCTACGCCATGCGCGTGCCGACGCCGGATGTTTCGGTGGTGGATTTAGTAGTGGTGACCGGAAAGCCGACGACGGCAGCCGAAGTCAACGCAGCGTTGAAAGGCGCGGCAGAGGGCGAGCTAAAGGGCATTCTGGCGTACACCGAAGATCCGGTGGTGTCGTCGGACATGCTGCACAATCCCAACAGCTCGATCGTAGACGCCGATCTGACCAAAGTCATGGGCGGCAATCTGGTGAAGGTCGTTTCCTGGTACGACAACGAGTGGGGATACTCGTGCAGGGTTGTGGACTTGATTGAATTTCTGGTTAAGAAGGGGCTGTAGGGGACACGGTACAACCGCTCCCTTTGGTCACGGCTCTTTAAGGCGGATCGTTAACGCAAGTTTCGTCAAGGCGCGTTAACGGCGCGCATGCGACGTGCGTTTCGGTGGCGAGCCGTGACCAGAGGGAGCGGTTTTTGTTTAGTGGCCGTCTTCTGCCAGTTCGACCACGTCGAAATGGAAGCGGTCGGGAGGCAGCAGCGCTGGGGGCGCCGCCACCATGTGGGACCAGGCCTGATAAGCACTGTCCGCCACTGGCGAATTCAAGTAAAACAGAAACTGATTCGAGAAGCAGTCGATAGGCGGCGGCTGGCGAAACGTCAGGCGCAGTCCAACGGCTTTCTCCAGACCCATGCCGTGCGCGGGAACGTGTTTGTCGACCAGCAGGCTGACAAAACTCGCGCGGCCCGCGTGCGGCCACACATCGGGATGCAAAAGATCGCGCAATGACGCGACGGAGTCGAAGGTGATTTCGCACTGGCGGATCCATTCCAGAATCGAATCCCCCATGCTCCAATGCGTGACCAGGCCGCGATACTGCTCTGCCAGGTGAATGGCCAGATCGAACTTGCGCTGCTCGAAAGTGGACGGTCCGGCGGAGGGATCGTCGCTGAGCATGTCTTCGGCTTCCACAATGCCGGCGGCCATGCCGACGACTTCGCTGAGCGGAGTGGCTTCGGGCGCGCTATGCACCAGCAGCGGCGGCAACTCGTGCGTGCCGTTACCCGGAATGTCGATGTACCTGCGAACTTCCATACAGGTCCCTCTATTCTTATCGACGCTAACAGGGCGTTCCTGTTTCATATGTAACATGAAAACGTGTAAATGTATTGAGGGAATTTCCGGACTAACCTTTGATATCATCTCCCCTTCATGGCTGAGTACTCCATCGGTTTGGACTTAGGTGGCACCAACTTGCGCGCCGGCGCCATCGACAAATCCGGCAAATTGCTGGAAAAAGTTTCTGGAGCTACACCGCTCGCGGCGGGTCGCGAACCCGTGCTGGCCGACATGGTAGCGGTTATCAGCCAGGTGCGGTCGCGCTGCGGCACGGACGGTTTGGCGGGGATCGGCGTAGTGGTTCCGGGCTTCATCCGGCTCAAAGAGGGCGTGATTGGCAATTCCAACAATCTGGCATTTTTAGAAAATTTTCCCATTCGCGACGAGTTGGAACGCAGGCTGGGTGCAACGGTAATTCTGGAGAACGACGCCAACGCGGCCGCGCTGGGCGAGAAATGGATGGGCGCCGGACGCGAAGTGGATGATCTGGTGCTACTCACGCTCGGCACCGGCATTGGCGGCGGAATTATTTCCGGCGGCAAAGTGCTGCATGGATATTTGGGAATGGCGGCGGAACTGGGGCATCTGACTGTTGTGCCGAACGGCAATCCATGCGGCTGCGGGAATCAGGGCTGCATGGAGAAGCATGCGTCGGCGTTGGCGATTGTCGGCATGGCGCGGCTGTTGGGACTGGGCGAAAATCTCACCGCGGCCGACGTGTACGATCTCGCCAAGCAAGGCAACGAAAAGGCGCACACGGTTTTCGTGACCATGGGGCAGGCGCTCGGCATCGGCCTCGCCATGCTGGTGAACACGTTTAATTTTCCGCTCTACCTTCTGAGCGGCGGCGTGCTGGCGGCCTGGGATTTATTTGCGCCGCCGATGATCGAAGAAATGCGCCGGCGTTCGTACACCTTTCGCACCACCGATACGCGCGTGGAAAAAGCTACGCTGGGCAACGAAGCAGGACTGTACGGCGCGGCGTACCTGCCGTGGGTGGGACGCTGATGGCGATGTGGCTGGGAATCGACATCGGCACAGGCGGAACGCGGGCGCTTCTGGCGGACGCGCAGGGACGCATTCGCGCCAGCTTTACCGCGCCGCATGAAGACATGCGCATGGAGCGTCCGCTTTGGGCTGAGCAGCGTCCGGAGAATTGGTGGGACGCAACGGTCCTGGCGATTCGCGGCGTGCTGCAGGAAAGCGGCGTGGCGGCGAGCGAGATTCGCGGCATCGGACTCTCGGGCCAGATGCATGGGCTGGTGATTCTGGATCACGCGCACCAGGTGATTCGTCCGTCGTTGATATGGTGCGACCAGCGCAGCCAGGAGCAGGTCGATTTCATAAATCGAACGGCGGGCGTTGAAAATGTTCTGGCGTGGACGGCGAATCCGGTGCTGACCGGCTTCACGCTGCCGAAACTGCTCTGGGTACGGGATCATGAGCCGAAAAATTTCGAGCGCGTGCGCCATGTGCTGCTGCCCAAGGACTATATCCGCTTTCGCCTGACCGGCGAACTGGCGAGCGATGTTTCGGATGCGTCCGGCATGGCCATGTTCGACGTCGTGCGGCGCGAATGGGCGATGAGTTTGATGGACGAGCTGGGTCTTGACCGCGAGATTTTGCCGAAATGCTACGAGTCGAGCGACGTGAGCGGTGCGGTGACGCCTCCCGTCGCTGAGCAGACTGGCCTCGCCGCAGGCACGCCGGTGATGGGCGGCGCAGGCGATCAAGCGGCGAGCGCCGTGGGCAACGGCATCGTCGAACCTGGCGTAGTTTCGTGCACCATTGGAACTTCGGGCGTGGTGTTCGCGCACATGGAACGCGTGGCTTACGATCCGGCTGGGCGCGTGCACACGTTCTGTCACGCGGCGCGCGGCAAGTGGCATGTTATGGGCGTCACGCAGGAGGCGGGATTGAGTCTGCAATGGTTCCGCAATCAACTAGCGCCGGGCTTATCGTACGACGCGCTCACCGCCGAGGCGGCCACTGCGACCGCGGGATCGCAGGGCCTCTTCTGGCTGCCATACCTGATGGGCGAACGAACGCCGCATCTGGATGCGGCCGCGCGCGGTGGATGGATTGGGCTCACCGCCAGCCACACGCGAGCCGACCTGATTCGCGCGCTGATCGAAGGCGTCTCCTATAGCCAGAAAGACTGCCTGGATATTATCGAGCAGCTTGGTATTCAAGTGCGCTCGGTGCGTGTTTCCGGCGGCGGCGCGCGCAGTCCGTTCTGGCGGCAATTGCTCGCGGATATTCTGGCGAAGCCGGTGGTTACGCTCGAGACGCAGGAAGGCTCGGCGTATGGCGCGGCGCTGCTGGCGATGGTCGGAACGGGCGAGTATGCGTCGGCTGCCGAAGTCTGCCGCGCAGTAATTCGCGAAACGGCGGCGGTTGAGCCGCGCCCGAAGGAAGCGGACTTGTACCGCGAAGCTCACGCCGTTTATCGCGATTTGTATCCCGCACTGAAACCCACATTTCCGAGGATGTGAATATGCATCGTTTGTTGGCATTGATCCTGATCGCTTTGGGCGTCCAGGCTGAGACGCCCAAGCCGTTACCGCCTCTGCGCGAACAAGCGGAATTGCAGCAGCAATGGCTGCGATTGAGGCTGGAACGCCATCTGCCTGTGTTGATGCGCAAGCACGGCGTAGCCATGTGGCTGGTGATTTGCCGCGAATACGCCGAGGACCCGGCGTTCTTTTCGCTGGTTTCGCCGACGGTGTTTGCTGCGCGGCGCCGTACGATTTATATTTTCCACGATCGCGGCGAGGGACAGGGCGTCGAGCGTCTCGCCTTGGGCGGCGGCTCAAACGGAGGGCTGTACACGGTCTATCGCGATCCCGACGCCGGGGGGCGCGAGATCTACGGCGAGGGCCAGTGGACGCTGCTGAAGAAGCTGATTACGGAGCGCAATCCCGCCACCATCGCCATCGATATTTCGCAGACGCATGCTTTTTCGGACGGCCTTTCGTCGGGCGAGCGCGAGAAGCTGGAGGCTACGCTCGGCCCGGATTTGCTGCGCCGCGTGGTGCGCGCCGAGAATCTGGCGCTGGAATATCAGGAACTGCGCATTCCTGAAATGCTGCCCACTTACCGGCAAATGATGGAGACCGTGCACTGGCTGATTGGGCGCGCATTTTCCAAAGAAGTGATCACGCCGGGCAAGACTACCAATCAGGACGTGGTGTGGTGGCTGCGCCAACGTGTGAACGATGCGGGGCTGGGCACATGGTTCCAGCCGTCGGTGCGCGTGCAGAAGCCGGGCAAGGCCGCCGGCGTGAGCATGTTGAGCGAGGACGATCCGGTGGTGATCGAGCGTGGCGATGTGCTGCACGTGGATTTCGGTATCACTGCGCTGCGCCTGAACACCGACACGCAGCACATGGGCTACGTTCTGCGCGAGGGTGAGCGCGAGCCGCCCGCTGGAATCCAACAGGCCCTGAAGAACGGCAACCGGCTACAGGATTTGCTGCTGGAACGCATGCGGCCCGGGAAAACCGGCAATCAGGTGCTGGCGGATACGCTGGAGGCGATGCAGTCGGCGGGAATCAAAGGATCCATCTATACGCATCCGATTGGCGATCACGGCCACGCTGCCGGTCCGCTGATTGGGTTATGGGATCGCCAGCAAGGCGTGCCCGGGCGCGGCGATGTAACGCTGCTGCCGGGGACGTGGTTCTCGATCGAGCTGGCCGCCAATACGCCGGTGCCGGAGTGGGGCGGCAAGGAACTATTTGTGGGCCAGGAAGAGGATGCGCAGTTGGATGAATCCGGAAAGATGTCGTGGATTTTGAAACGGCAGACGGAATATCATTTGGTTCATTGACGTCCGAGCACCATGCCGTGCTTGCGCGCGATGTCCTGCATTTCGGCGGGCGTGAATTGCTTCCCGCTGATCTCGCGGAAAAATCCTTCCAGGCCCGGCGGTGTGACGACCCACAAAACCTGGCTATCCTGTTTTACCGGTTCGACGCCGTGCCATACGCCGCGTGGAATGAAAACTGTGGAGCCGGAGCCGGCCAGCTTGTGGGCCTCGCCAAGGATGGCCACCGCCGCGCCTTTTTGCACCACCAGCATTTCGTCAGCGTTATCGTGTTTGTGGAGTGGGATGCCGGCGCCAACGCCCAAGTCCTGCGTGCCGGCTGCCATGCTGCGCGATCCAGTCCTGGGATCCACTTTCACAATCACCTTGGTGTTGCGGACTTGCAGAACTTCGCCTTCGTCCGGGCCGAGAATGTAGCCGTTGGATGCAGGTTGCGGCGCGCCATCGAGCACGCTCCATAGCAGCAGACTTGCACAGGCGAAACCCATTCTGAGAACCAGCGCCGTTCTCATTTGTTCAGCCGCGCGACCACGATGCCCTTCAGCACATCACCCAGCACGTCGAACGCAATTTGCTTGGCTACCGTGATACCGGGCATCGGCTGCACGGCGTAGTAGATCAGAAATTTGGGGACGGTCATCAGCGCGGCGATGGCGAGGCCGTAGCAAATTCCTTGGGTCAGAAACGGTTTGTCGTCCTTGATGCGGACATAAATCCAGACGAACGCGAACGCCGCGAATAGATGGGCCGGCAACATGAACGCGAAGTAATTCATCTGATCCTGTTCCGTGCGGAAGAGATTCGGGAGTTGGATGTAGTCGGCCTGTAGCAGGAAGCCATGCACTAAAAAACCCAGGGCCATGAACATCACGAACATGACGGCAACCGAGATCCAGAACCGTTTATTCATAGACTCACTCCTATCGAGTGCCTGACATTCTAGTACCGCCACACCCGTGCGCGCCAGTCACGGCGCGGCGCGCTGATCGTCAACAAAACAATCATCACCACTGATGGAATGGCGCGTGCTGTGCACTCCCACTATGAGACAACGCATTTTATTTTTCGGATTATTGATCATGATGAGCGGCCGCTACGCGTCGGCGCAAGAGGTTTCGATTGGCGTGAAGGGCGGCGTCCGCTTTACTGATGCGAGCAGCGGGCAGGATGAATCGCGGCCGTATGTGGTGGGCCCGTCCATCGAATTCCGTTTGCCGGCGCATTTCGCGATTGAGGTGGACGCACTCTACCAGCGCCTGGGAAATACTTCGCAATTTAATTTTTTTGGAAATGTCATCGGCCCCGGAGTCAACGGTCCGCTCCCTGTTACCGCCATCAACCGTACGCGTGCGAATTCGTGGGAGTTCCCGGTGATTGGCAAATATTATTTGCGCCCGCGCACGGCGGCGTGGCAGCCATTCATCGGGACCGGCTGGGCCTTGCGCACCAGTGGGCTGCACACCAACGGCAGCGTGACCAACACGGATTCTTCTGGTGTTACCAGCACGTCCACATTCCACGATCACTCCCAAAGCGGCGTGGACGTGGGCGCGGTCTTCGCGGCGGGCGTGAAATATCGCGTGGGGCGCCTGGTATTCGCGCCCGAAGCCCGGTATACGCGTTGGGGCGGCTCCGACGGCAGCTTCAATCGCAAGAACGAGGCCGGGGTGCTGCTGGGAATTACGTTCTAGAAACGGCGGGTATATACTCTCACATTATGAGATTCCGACCGCTCACGCGACGCGAGATTCTGGAGAACTGCATTGTACGCGGATTGCTGGTGGCGAGTATTCCGCTATCGCAGGCGAAGCTTCTTGCGTTTTGGCAGCAGGGGGAGGCCCACACTCCGAAGCTCACGCCGGAAAACGAGATGGGGCCTTTCTTCAAGAAAGGCGCGCCGGAAGCGGCGATGCTGAGAGTGCCGGGCGACGCCGGCTTTCCCCTGCGCGTGTCGGGGAAAATTATCAACACTCGTGGAGAGCCCATCGAAGGCGCGCACGCCGAGGTCTGGCAGGCCGACCATCACGGGCTCTACGATCTGAAGGGATACCGCTACCGCGCCAAGCTGACGCCTTCCGCCGCAGGCGCGTATGCCTTCGAGACCGTGATGCCGGGGCATTATCCGGATCGCGTCTGCCAGCACATTCACTACATGGTGACGGCGCCCGGGCACAAGACGCTGGTGACGCAGCTCTACTTCGCCACCGACTCAGTCTTCGCGGGCGATCCCGACAGGAACTACACCAGAGATCCGTTGATCGACAACCGCGAACTGGTGCGGCCGGTGACGCTGGTCGAGCAGGCGGAGTCCGCCCACGCCGAAGTAATGTTCGAGCTGTGTTTGCAAAAGGCGTGACATGCGAACCTTTCTGTTAGTGCTGCTGGCGGCGTCGGCCGGCGCGCAAACTCTGCCCGGCGATCATGTGATTCGCCTGGACGCTAAAGTTTCGATTCTGGCTTTTTCGTCGGATGGAAAATTGCTGACGGGCGCTTGCGACGATGGCACGGTCAAGTTTTGGGATGCGCAATCCGGGGCGCTTAGCCGGACGGTCACGTGGAGCAAGGACCAGCGTCCCGTTGCTTTTTCACCGGGCGCCCGCATGCTCGCTTCCGCCGGCCGGGAAAAGGTGATCCATATTTGGGATCTACAATCCGGTGAGATGATCCGGCAAATGCCCGGTCACGAGAAGAAGCTGGGTTCGCTCTGC
>Ga0070731_10004856_pt1 | contig 11313 bp, 5 predicted proteins | sample Coa_R1_2_FD_66448 | JGI IMG/M metagenome (GOLD analysis project Ga0070731, IMG submission 66448) | Surface soil microbial communities from Centralia Pennsylvania, which are recovering from an underground coalmine fire - Coalmine... | ecosystem: Environmental > Terrestrial > Soil > Unclassified ... | reverse complement strand
CTCGCCCCTTCTCGCGTGAGTGTAAACGAGTGGAATTATCGTAAATTATCGTAACTTTTGTACCACCTTTCGCTTCGAGGCAGATCGCGCCGCTCCTTTCGGACTTCTTGTCGCGCCAAAGCGCCGCGACGGCGGATGGACTGCGCGGGCACCACTGCGCTTCGGCCCCGGGACACATGTCCCCGGCCCCGCTCCCAGCTCCCAACTTCGAGCTTCTAGCTCCTGCTTCCTGTACGTTCTTCACGTTCATCGCCCAACTACTACCACGACAGCACGCGATTGTAATGCGTTGTTGGCGTTGTTGGCGTTGTGTGCGTTGATGGCGTTGATGGCGTTGTGTGCGCTCCCGCTGTAGCGGCGGTCTATGACCGTCGCTGACTTCGGCCTTCGATTTTCCGCTTCAACTCTTAAACGATTCAACCCCTCAAGCCGGCCCCGCCCGCGCTGTTGGCGTTGAATGCGCTGTGTGTGTTGATCTCCTTAATGGCGTTGTGCGCAGTGCGCTACGCCAAAGGCGTTGAGTCAGTCTTGCACCGCAGCAGGTTTGGAAAACCCATCCGCATCCCGCCCGCTTTGCGCGCCAGCGCATTTCTCCACAATGGGAAACTATATGCGGCAGGTTTGGGAAACCCATCCGAATTCCGAATTCCGCACTCAAGCCGGCTGTTTCTCTCTCCGAGGACTTTTCGCATCAGCCCGCCACTCCGCCTTGCGCTCCGGAGACGCTTGCGCCAGCGCTCGTCGGACACCCGCAGCATCCAGGTCCGTCGGATAAACCGGTGTGCCCGGCTGTTGACGCCAGGACTCGTCGAGCCCGCCCGCATCCACCGCATCAAACCCGATGTCATTCACCAACTCCATCACCACAGCTTTGGCTTCGGCCTCATCCCCGGAGACCGGGAGAGCAATGCGCCCCGGACTGCCGGGAGGTTTCCCGTATTTCGCCAGGTGCTCCGCGTAGATGTTGTTAAACACCTTGATGACCGGATGACCGAGTCGCTTTTCCACCCAACGGCTCTCGGCCAGGCCGTTTTCAATCTCCTCAATTTTTCCGTCCCGTTGGCGCGGATAATAGTTGCCCGTATCAATCACAATAACATTCGGCTGAGCCTCTTTGAACAGCCCATCCGGCAACTCCGGAATTTTACATTCCGGAATCGTGACTACCACCAAATCGCGTCCCCGCGCCGCCTCGTTGACGGGTACCGGCTTCGCGCCGGTTTCCTTCGCAAGCTCCGCCAACGTCTGCGGCCCACGCGAATTCGCCACCACGACCTCGTGTCCCAAACGAGTAAAATGCCGCACCAAAGCCGAGCCAATATTGCCCGCGCCGATAATTCCAATCTTCAATTTCCTTTTCATAATGATTTCGCAAAAATTGCCGAGAACGGGATGTGATAGAAATGTCAGAAGACATCGTGACCCCGTTCTACTCAATCAGCCTACCACAAGCCGCAGTGATCGTCCGGTAGGTATTGGCCCGGTATCAATTTTTGAGCCATTGCAGTTTTGAGCTGGAGCGCGGCTGTGTGGGACAGCAGGGACCAGCCGCAGCGAGGTGACCCGCCAAGCAGCTCAGGATTACTTTCAATGCCTCCTCACGCCGACGGCCGAGGTAGGGCGCGTCACTCCGCTGCGCGCCGTCGTGGCAAATCAGAATGGAGAAAGAAATTCAGGAGCGTGATAATACCGCAGAGGATTTGGCGGCGCGCCCTACCAACGCGGGCTGGTCGGGCTTTGGACCTTTCGTTCACCGCGCCTTTAACCGAATTTGAATCAACAAATCCTCTAACCCAGCCGCTTGCCTTATTCGGCGATTCCGGTAACTGATTGGCGTCGGCGGCGGATTAAAGAACGGCGCGCGACTGCGTATGATCAAGTATGCTGGCGGAATGTGGGTAACTTCCAATTGTATCTAAGAAATAACCAGCTATAACGGGCTCGATGCGTTGCTATTTATGCGGAACGCCCGAAAATCTGACGAGGGACCATATTCCTCCTAAAGGGTTTTTCCCTCCGCCACGCCCATCAAATCTGATCACCGTCCCGTGCTGCCAATCATGCAACCACGAATATTCACTCGACGACGAGGCAATGCGATTGTGGTTCAGCGCTTCTCTAGGGGCATCGAAAGCTGGCGAGTGGATTGTGGAAAACAAAGCCCTCAAGCGAAGTTCGGCACTTCTCGAATCTTTGCGCAAGACGATGGAATCGACCAGGCTTCTAACAGTCGAAGAGGGGGAAATCGATGCCACTGCCTACCACATCCCATTCGAGCGTGCAGAGAGATTTCTGATCCGCGTAACGAAAGGACTGTTGACGCACTATTTTCCCGTTTACGATTACTCGCAAGCCATTTTCGACGTGAGGCACATCCCGCAAACGATTGACAATTTGGCAAAGCTGGAACCTCTGAAGAATCGGTTGCAATACGACTCGCGAGGTGACGAGGTCTTTCAATATCGAGGAGGACTGACGGAGTCTCAACAATCCGGCGTATGGATTTTCCTATTTTATGGCGCTCTGCTTTTCGCGATTTCTCACACGAAGAACAATTGGGGAGCAGAACCAAGTCACTAATGAGCAGTGAATACTGCCTCATTCAAAGGCAGTTTGCGCGAAGAACTTTTTATGTTCGGGATGCAGCAAGGACGACACATCTACATGCTCCAGCAGCCCAAATTCCTCGACCAACGGCTTGAAGTTCTTACCTCGCGCGCTCAGACAGTTGTAAAAGAGAAATACGAGCTCGTAATTCGACAACTGCGCCCGCGCCAAGCTAGTGTACTGCCTCTTAGGCTCAATTGAGCTCAATTTCACGAGCTTAAACACGTGATAAAGGTTTCTGAAATAATGGGCAAACACACTTTGACGCGCGTTAAAGAACCAATCGCAGAATTGACGAGTAAGAACCTCGTCGGACATGTGTTGCTGGGGATTCTGTATTCCCTGGCGCCGCAGCCATTGATCGAATTCCCCACCGAAGCCACTATAGATATAATCGAAACAATCTCGACCTTTGTGGTCACCATACTTAATTGTTGTCAGCAGTTGATTTTGTAGGTTGAGCATTTGAAAAAGCGTGCTTTCGAAGCTCTGCCTTTTGATGCTCTCCTGCTGCAACCGGAATTGCTCTTGTTGTTCTTCCAGCTCCTGATCTTGCTTTATGAGTTGTTCCCTCTGACTCAAAAACGCCACATAAATCAGACAAAATCCTGCGAGGGACCAAAGAGCCGCAGTGGACCCTTGCAAATAGCTTCCATACAGGGCGAGGTTATCGAGAGAAAACCCTCCATTCTTCATCATAACAGCCCTGAATCCGAAATACGCTGCAATCAATCCGAGCGCGACTAATACCCACGCCGCCGCGACAATGTTGACGGTATGGCTCCGAATAGTTTTGAGCCTTTTGTCTTCGTTGTTCATGGTGCCGAAACTCTGCCAAAACACCACGGGTGACAATTACAAATTGCTAGGCTGTTTCTCTCGGCCGCGTCGCAAAGACGTGCGCCATCACCGCCGACGATCCGTCACGATGCTCCTCGGTCTTCGTTATCTCCGTTTCCTTCTGTTGAAACGTTTAGGATTTCTGTAACCTCGCCTCCATGAACACCCCCATGTCTCGACGTTCCTCCATCCGCACCATCGCCGGCAGCGCCGTCGCATTGGCCGCTGGTTCGTATTTGCGCGGTAGCATCGCCGCGGAATCTGCCACGCAACTCAAGGGCACGATTCATCAATCCGTTTGCCGCTGGTGTTACAAACAAATTCCGCTGGACGATTTATGCCGGGCGGGAAAGGAAATGGGGCTGCAAGCCATCGATCTGCTGGAGGTGAACGACTTTCGGACGATCGAAAAGCACGGCCTGGTTTGCGCCATGATTTCCGGCGTGCCCGGCGGCATTCCCGATGGCCTGAACCGGTTGGAGAATCACGACAAGATCGTCGAATTTTTTGAGCGCACCATTCCCATCGCGGCAGAGCGGAAGTATCCCAACATCATTTGCTTTTCTGGCAACCGGCGCGGGATGAGCGATGAACAAGGGCTGGAGAATTGCGCCGCGGGCGTGAAGCGCATCGTGCCGCTGGCGGAAAAACACGGCGTGAACGTCTGCATGGAATTGCTCAACAGCAAACGCACTCACAAGGATTACATGTGCGATCATTCGGCGTGGGGCGTGGAACTCTGCAAACGCGTGGGCTCGGAACGCTTCAAACTGCTGTACGACATTTACCACATGCAGATCATGGAAGGCGATGTCATCGCGACCATTCAGGAGAATCACCCATACATCGCGCACTATCACACCGGCGGAATTCCGGGCCGTGGTGAAATCGATGACACGCAGGAGCTTTATTATCCGGCAGTGATGAGGGCCATTCTGGCGACCGGCTTCAAAGGTTTCGTAGCGCAGGAATTTGTCCCTAAACGGCCGGACGCGCTGGGCTCGTTAAAACAGGGTGTTCAAATCTGCGACGTGTGAATTGAGACAGGATTAACAGGATGGACAGGATGCGGAAGCGGAATTCCACCGGTTTTTATCCTGTAAATCCTGTTCATCCTGTCTTAAAAAAACGCGTTCATCCCAAAAGGCCGGACGCTCTGGGCTCGTTAAGGCAGGGACGTGCAGATTTGCGACGTGTAAGAATTGAGACAGGATTAACAGGATGGACAGATACGGAAGCGGAATTCCACCGGTTTTTATCCTGTAAATCCTGTTCATCCTGTCTTAAAAAAAGTCCCGTTCATAATGGAAGACCAGGAACTGACAGAAAAAATCATCGGCTGCGCAATGAAAGTCCACTCCACGCTTGGGCCGGGCTTTCTGGAATTGGTTTATCAAATGGCGCTGACGCATGAATTGACTAAAGCCGGACTAAAGGTCGAGTCTCAAAAGCCCATCACGGTTCGCTATGACGGCATTGCGGTGGGCGATTTCTCGGCAGACATGCTCGTGGAAGACCGCGTGATGCTGGAATTAAAAGCCAGCCAGGCGCTCGTGCCCGCAAACGAAGTGCAGTTGGTTAATTATCTAACCGCTACTGAAATCGAGATTGGTCTGCTGCTGAATTTTGGCGCGGAGCGGCTTGAGTTCAAACGCAAGACACGGACGTATCGGCCAAAGCCTTTGCCTCAAGATTTCACGCTGTGAAGACTGCGACAGGATGGACAGACGCCGAAATCCGTTCGGCATTCATCCTGTAAATCCTGTTCATCCTGTCTTATTCCCAGTTCCTCGCGTTTTAAATATCTCACCCACGCCTCTTTACGTTAACTCCGCCCAACCCCATGTCCTCCTCGGAAAACCCCAACCTTGTCAGCCAGACACCTACAACCCGACGTCGCCGTATTCCGACACAATAATGGGCCGCACTCCGATTTTTTGATTTTCCGCCACGCGCCAGAGTAGGCGCACTATGCGGAAAACATTTTACGCAATTATAGGTATGGCCGCGTCTTTGGCGACTACCCTCATGGGTCGCGCCGAATGCACGGCTGAATACTCAGTCCAGGTCAGCGCGGAAGTGAAGCCTTCTCCGGCCGAAATCACGCTCTCCTGGCCGCAAGACTCGGTCTCAACCCCGAAGAACTATGCCGTTTATCGGCGCGCTCCCGGCGCATCTTCTTGGGGCAAAGCAACCATTTTACCGGGATCAATCACCTCCTATACGGATACCCACGTGGCCGTGGGCACTCCTTACGAATATCAAATCGTCAAACAAACCACGGGCTACACCGGCTACGGCTATATCTATTCCGGCATCGACGTGCCGCTGACTGAAAGCCGCGGCAAGCTCCTGTTGGTCGTTGATAAGACCTACGCCCGCCAGCTCGATACCGAATTGGCGCGCCTGCAGCAGGACCTCGTCGGTGACGGTTGGGCCGTGACGCGGCTCGATGTGAACCGCAAGGACTCGCCTGTCCACGTGAAGGACCTGATCAAGGCCCAATACAATCGCGACCAGGCGAACACCAAAGCGGTGTTCCTCTTTGGCCACGTGCCCGTGCCCTACTCCGGTGACATCGTCCCGGACGGTCACTACGCCAATCACCAGGGCGCCTGGCCATGTGACGGCTACTACGCCGACATGGACGGAACCTGGACGGACAACAGCGTCAATGACTCGACCGCCGAAGATCCGCGGAACCACAACGTTCCTGGCGACGGCAAGTTCGATCAATCGAAGTTTCCGGCTCCATTGAAGTTGATGGTCGGCCGCGTGGACCTGGCAAACATGCCCGGCCGCATGAGCGCCAATGGTCCCGCCACGTTCCCGAGCGAACTCGAGTTGTTGCGCAATTACCTGAACAAGGACCATAACTTCCGCAACAAGCTCACTTCCGCGCCCGAGCGCGCCATTGTGGGCGATTACTTCGGTGTGCGTGACGGCGAAGCCTTCGCCGCCAGCGGCTGGAGAAATTTCGCGCCATTCGTTGGCGCGGCGAAAATCACCACTGTCTCGCAGGAAGGCGCCTGGCTTCCGACACTTCGGACCAACGCTTACCTGTTCGCGTACGGTTGCGGCTCCGGCAGCTACACCAGCATCGGCGGCATCGGCAATGTTGGTCAGTATCGCGACGGCGTGACGACTGAACTCGTTCAGGATGATCTCAAGGCCGTCTTCACGCTGCTTTACGGCAGCTGGTTGGGCGATTGGGATTCCGAAGACAATATTCAGCGCGCAGTCCTCGCGACCAAAGACCTCGGCCTCACGTGCTCCTGGTCCGGCCGGCCGCACTGGTTCATGCAACACATGGCCCTCGGAATGCCGATCGGTTACAGCACTCGTTTGACTCAGAACAACGGCCTCAGCGGTCTGTACAAGAATGAGGAAAACAATTGCGCTGGCTGGACGCATATCGCTCTCATGGGCGACCCGACCTTGCGCATGCAAATCGTCGCGCCCGCTTCGGACGTGACTGTCACCCCGAACAGCCAGGATGCAGTCCTCTCCTGGACGCCCTCGGCTGATTCCGTCGAAGGTTACAACATCTATCGCGCGACGAATCCAAACGGACCGTTCACGCGCATCAACACTTCGTTGGTGACTAAGACCGCCTTCGCCGACGCGAATGCGGCCTCGGACAATTACACCTACATGGTTCGCGCGGTCACTCTGGAGAAATCCGCCAGTGGCACGTATTACAACGCGAGCGAAGGTGCGTTTGCGTCACGCGGCACTCTCGCAATGAAGGTCGCCAAGGCGCCCGCCACTGTAAAACCAGTTGTGGCCGTCAAGCCTCAGGCTAAAGCCGATCTTCCGAGCGCTTTGGGCCGCAACCTGTCTCCGACCGGTGCCACCAATGGCGTCGACACTATTTGGTTTGATGACGCGCTTCCGCTGGGAGCGGTGAAGGACCAGGACAATGATGCCTGGACCTGGATCAACAAGAACCCGTTCCCGGAATCCGGCACGCTCGCCCATCAGTCAACAATCCACACGGGCATGCACCAGCATATGTTTACCAAAGCGGTGCAGACTCTCACGGCGACCAACGGGCAAACGCTCTACACTTATGTTTATATTGACCCGGCGAACGTTCCATCCGAAGTCATGCTTCAATGGTATGATGGATCGACGTGGCTGCATCGTGCCTATTGGGGCGCGAATAAGATCAGCCTTACCGGCAAAACTGCTGCGAGCCTCGTGTACATGGGGCAGTTGCCAACACCCGGACAGTGGGTGCGTCTGGAAGTGCCCGCGAGCCAGTTAGGTCTCGTCGGCGTTCCGGTCAGCGGCATGGCCTTTACACTCTACGGCGGCCGCGCCACCTGGGACAACTCAGGCAAATCAACTCCGGGAGCTGCAACCACCACTCCCCCGCCGACCAACTCGGTGCCCACTAATTCGGTTCCACCGAGCACCAATACCATCTCCGGTGACGTCACGTGGGTGGACGACGCCGTGCCGGCTGGCGCAATTCAGGATTACGCCGGTGGTGACGCGTGGAATTGGGTTTCCTCGAATCCCACTCCGCAACTCGGCTCACTCTCGCATCAATCCTCTATCAATCTGGGATTGCATCAGCAGTTCTTTTACGGTGCAACGACTCCGTTGACCATCAATACGAACGATGCCCTCTACCAGTATGTTTACATTGACCCGAACAATGTTCCGACCGAACTGATGCTGCAATGGTATGACGGAACGGGATGGGAACATCGCGCTTACTGGGGCAATAACTTGATTCCATGGGGCAACGTGTCAACTCCGGCTCTGGTTTACATGGGCGCAATGCCCCCGGCCGGACAGTGGTACCGCCTGCAAGTCAACGCCAGCACGGTCGGCCTCGCCGGCGCTTCGGTCAGCGGCATGGCCTATACTCTGTATGGCGGCCGCGCTACCTGGGACAACTCAGGCAAAACGGTTCCGGATTCGTCCGGAACGAGCACCAATGGCTCAGGCACCGGAACGAACACCAACGGAACAGGTGGCGGAACGGTTACCAATAATCCGACCGGCGGATCAACCAATTCGGTCGGCACGAACGCGTTGAGCAATCTGTCACCGTGGTTCGATGACGCGTTGCCGGCGGGCGCAGTTCCCGACGCGAACGTGGACACCTGGAATTGGGTCAGCGGCAATCCAACTCCGTTCTCCGGCACACTCGCGCATCAGAGCGCCGTAGCCTCCGGAATGCACCAGCACATGTTCACGGGTGCAACTCAAACGATGTCCGTGAACACCGGAGACGTGCTCTATTGCTACGTTTATCTGGATCCGAACAACACTCCCAGCGAGATCATGCTCCAGTGGAATGATGGTTCATCATATGACCACCGCGCCTTTTGGGGTTCTGATAATATCAACTTCGGAACCACCGGCACGCCTGGCCACGTGAATATGGGTCCCCTGCCCGCTGCCGGCCAATGGGTGCAATTGCAAATCCCCGCCAGCGCGGTCGGACTTGAAGGTGCCACGGTCAGCGGCATGGCCTTTACTCTGTATAATGGCCGCGCCACCTGGGACGTGACCGGCAAAGGCTCCTCGACGCCTTCCGCGGGAGGAGGAGGCGGCAGTGGCGGTTCCACCAGCACAAATAATCCGCCACCAAACACTGGAACGAACAATCCGCCCAGCACAACCAATAATCCGACCGGCTCGGACACGAATACGCTGGGCACCCTCACGCCGTGGTTCGATGATGCGTTGCCGACGGGTGCGAAACCCGACTGGAACGTGGACACCTGGGATTGGGTTACGGGCAATCCCACTGCGTTCTCCGGCTTGTTCTCGCATCAAAGCGCTATCGCCACCGGAATGCACCAGCACATGTTTACCGGTGCGACTCAAACCATGTCGGTCAACACGGGCGATGTGCTCTATTGTTACATCTACCTGGATCCGAACAACCTTCCCAGCGAAGCGATGCTTCAATGGAACGACGGCACATCCTATGAGCACCGCGCTTATTGGGGTACCGACAATATCAACATGGGCACGGATGGCACTCCCAGCCGTGCGTATATGGGTCCGCTGCCGACAGCCGGCCAGTGGGTGCAATTGCAAATCCCCGCCAGCTCGGTGGGCCTCGAAGGCGCCACCGTCAACGGTATGGCCTTTACTCTGTATAATGGCCGCGCCACGTGGGACGTGACGGGCAAGGCTTCGTCGTCCTCGGGCTTGGGCACAGGCGGCGGCGTCAACACCAATCCGCCTTCTGGTGGTTCGTCCAGCACGAACCCGCCGCCGGTGATCAGCACCAACTCATCGCTCTCGGTCACCCTGGGCAACCCGGCTAACAACGCCGTATACACCGCCCCGGCAAATATTCCGATGAGCGCATCGGTCAGCGGAGGCAGCACTAACGTCGAATTCTTCGCGGGTTCGACTCAAATCGGCCAGGCTTCTTCCTGGATCGCGAATAATGTGCTCACCACTAATTCAATCAACTACAACCTCACTGGAGGTTTGACGTGGAGTAACGTGCCTGCCGGCACCTATTCACTCACGGCCCAGGTAACCGACACCGGCGGCAACACGGCGGTCTCAACGCCGGTGACTGTCACTGTCACCAACGCATTATCGACGTCGCCAACCAACGACCCGGGCACGAACAATCTCACCGGTACCAATAACCTCACCGGCACGAACAACTGGCTGCACGCCGCCACGGCGGACGATGTGGCGGGTGTCATCCCGCAGCCGGGCACTTACGCGCTGCACGTGCTGACACCGACGTTGCTCGAGTTGAAACTCATCGACACCGCTCCGTCCGGTTCGACGACTCCAAATAACTGGAATCTGGTGAGCGGCGGCGTCACATTCAGTGCTCCGCCCACGGGTGCATTTGCGGTAACGGACAACGGACAGCCATTGACCATCCAGGCCGTTGGCTTTAAGCGCCGCCCGCTCTTCGCGCCGTTGATCAGCTACGACCTGCGTATTGACGAGAATCTGTATCTGCAATTGGCGCCGGGCCAGACGATTTCAGACAACGACGTCATTCAGGTCACCAACCCGAACGGCACCTTGTGGGCCACGGGCACAGGCTACAGCACCACGGTCGATCCGCTCCGGTTCTGTCCCGCTATCCATGTGAACCAGGAAGGCTATATGCCGACCTATTCCAAGATCGCGATGATCGGTTACTGGGCCGGCACCATGGGTGAAGTCAACCTTTCGTCCCTTGCCTCCTCGGGCTTCAAGCTCGTGGACGCGAACTCGGGCGCAACCGTCTTCACCGGGTCGCTCACGCAGCGAACGGATACAGGCTGGCAATATAGTCCAACACCTTACGCACAGGTGTACCAGGCTGACTTCTCCAGCTTCACGACGCCTGGTCAATATCGGCTCGTCGTGCCCGGCATGGGCGCGTCCCTGCCGTTCAATATCACCGACGGCATCGCCATGGCCTTCGCGCGCACTTACGCGCTGGGTCTTTACAACCAACGCTGCGGCACCAACATCTCCCTGCCGTGGTCGCGGTACACACACGGTGGCTGTCATACCAATGCAGCGACCATTCCGTGGCCGCCATCAAATCCGGCGTTCAACTTCACCTGGACCACCATCTCCAACTATGGCCTGGTCGTGAATCCGGATAATCCGGTGCAGCAGGCGCCGAAGATCAACGCGAACACGCTGTTGTTCCCTTACGTCAATCAGGGCACCGTGAACGTCTCCGGCGGCCATCATGATGCCGGCGACTATAGCAAATACATGACCGACAGCGCCTCCACGATGCACGCGCTCATGTTCGCTGTGGATTCGCTCCCGGGCGTCGCGCAACTCGACAATCTCGGCATCCCTGAGAGTGGCGACGGCATCAGCGACGTCATGCAGGAAGCCAAGTGGGAAGCGGATTAC
>Ga0070731_10004855_pt1 | contig 11313 bp, 7 predicted proteins | sample Coa_R1_2_FD_66448 | JGI IMG/M metagenome (GOLD analysis project Ga0070731, IMG submission 66448) | Surface soil microbial communities from Centralia Pennsylvania, which are recovering from an underground coalmine fire - Coalmine... | ecosystem: Environmental > Terrestrial > Soil > Unclassified ... | reverse complement strand
GAGCGCTACCTCAACCGGCTGGTCACGCGCGACATCCGCAAGCTCAAGGTCAACCGCGTCGCGTACTCGGTCTGGTGCAACGATTCCGGCCACCTGGTCGGCGACGGCACGATCTTCCGCCTCGGCGCGGATGAGTTCCGGCTCTGCATCGGCGAGCGGCATCTCGACTGGCTGATGGATTCCGCGATCAGCTTTAATGTCGAGATCGCCGAGATCACCGAGGAGATCGCGGCCCTTTCGCTGCAGGGCCCGACCTCCTACTCGGTGCTGCGCAATTTCGGCGTGGTCGGGATCGAGAAGCTCAAGGTCTTCGAGATCGGCCGTTACACCGTGGACGGGCTCGATCTGACGATCTCGCGCACCGGTTTCACCGGCGATCTCGGCTACGAGCTGTGGATGAGGCCGGAGCAGGCGGTCGCGATCTGGGACCGGCTGATGGCGGCGGGGAAGACCCGCGGCATAAGGCCGATCGGCTCGCAGGCGCTCGACATGGCGCGGATCGAGGCCGGGTTCATCATGCCGCACATCGACTTCATCTCGGCCGAACACACGATCCGGGTGGGGCGGGATCGTTCGCCCTTGGAGATGGGGCTCGACTGGCTGGTCGATTTCGACTGCGGCCATTTCACGGGCCGCCGGGCCCTGCTCGCCGAGAAGAAGCGCGGCCCGGCACGGCGCTTGGTCGGGCTCGATGTCGACGGCAACAAGCCAGCGCACCACGCGCTGATCTACGCCGACCGCGCCGGGAACCGGGAGGTCGGCTCCGTCACCTCCGCCATGTGGTCGCCGACTTGCAAACGCAACATCGCGCTGGCGATGATCGAGGCGCCGTTCTTCACGATGGGAAACGAGCTCTACGCCGATATCTATCTGAACCGCGAACTGGTCTGGGAGCGCCGCATGTGCGCCGCCACGGTGGTCGAGAAGCCCTTCTTCGTCCATGAGCGGCGACGCCTGACGCCGCCGGCGGAGAAGTAGCCGGATGATGGCGCGGAACGAGGCTCCTCCGTCACCATCCCCTTGGATGGGACAGGGCCGCGATGAGATAGAGCGACGACGGTCCGGCACCATGACCCTCTCCGCCTCAGGCGGAGAGGGATTTTTGCTGTGTGCGCCATGGCTCTGATCAGCCCGCAGCAGCAGAGTTCGTCCGACCGGCCGTGGCTCGATCCGGCGGCCAAACCGCAGATCGTCATCGAGAACGTCTCGAAGCTGTTCGGCAATTTCACCGCGGTCGATGCGGTGAGCCTCAAGATTTACAAGGGCGAGATCTTCGCGCTGCTCGGCGGATCGGGCTGCGGCAAGACCACGCTGCTGCGCATGCTGGCCGGGTTCGCGGCCCCGAGCGCGGGCAGGATCACCATCGACGATGCCGACATGACCGACGTGCCGTCCTACGAGCGGCCGGTCAACATGATGTTCCAGTCCTACGCGCTGTTCCCGCACATGACGGTCGAGCGCAATGTCGGCTACGGCTTGCGCAGTCTCAAGCTCGACAAGGCGGCGGCGCAGCAGCGCATCCGCGAAGCGCTGGACATGGTACAGCTCGGCCATCTCGGCAAGCGCAAGCCCCACCAGCTTTCGGGCGGCCAGAAGCAGCGCGTGGCGCTCGCCCGCGCGCTCATCCGCCGGCCCAAGGTGCTGCTGCTCGACGAGCCGCTGAGCGCGCTCGACAAGAAGCTCCGCGAGCAGACCCAGTTCGAGCTGATGAACATCCAGTACAAGATCGGTACGACCTTCGTCTTCGTGACGCACGACCAGGAAGAGGCGATGGCGCTCTCCAGCCGCCTTGCCGTCATGGACAAGGGCAAGATCGTCCAGGTCGGCACGCCCGCCGAGATTTACGAGTTCCCGCAGAACCGCTTCGTCGCCGACTTCATCGGCACGACCAATCTCTTCCCGGGTACGGTCGTTGCCAACGAGCCGACCACCGTCACCGTGCATAGTGACGAGATCGGCTGCGACCTCGTGGTCGACGACCCGCAACGCTACACCCAGGGCCAGCACGTGTGGGTCGCCATCCGGCCGGAGAAAATTCATCTTTCCAAGCAGCCGGTCCGCGAGGCGCGTACCAATCAACTCAAAGGCACGGTGTGGGAGCTCGGCTATCTCGGCAACCACTCGACCTACCGCATCAAATCCGAGAGCGGAAAGATCATCACCGCCTTCGCCCAGAACGCGCGGCGCAGCTCCGAGCTGTCGATCGACTGGAGCGAGGAAGTCTATCTGAGCTGGAGTGCCGACGCGGCCATCGTACTGCAGTCGTAGGCGGCCGGAACAACTGACGGGGGTTCTTGTGACGAAGGTCGAGCGATTCCGGTCGCTATCCCGGTTGCTTTTGCCGGGCTCGCTATTGCTTCTGCCGTTGGCGGCGCTTGGCCAGACCGCGCCGGCTCCGCCGCCGGCCGAGGCTGCCGCACCGGCCCGGGGCCAGCTCGAGGAGGTGGTGGTCACCGCCGAGCACCGCCGCGAGGACATCAACAAGGTTCCGATGAGCATCACCGCGCTGAGCGGCGACCAGCTGGAGCAGCAGGGCCTCAAGAACATCTCCGACATCGCCCGCACCGTGCCGGGCCTCAACTTCCAGAGCTCCGGGGATGCCTTCGGCACGACCGAGATCTCGATCCGCGGCATCAACTCGCAGGCGGGCGCCGCTCCGACCGGCATCTATATCAACGACACGCCGATCCAGGTGTATCTGGCGGGTTTCGTCGGCACCAACACGCCCTATCCCAAGCTCTTCGACCTGGAGCGGGTCGAGGTGCTGGAGGGACCGCAGGGCACGCTCTTCGGCGCCGGCTCGGAAGGCGGCACGGTGCGCTTCATCACGCCCCAGCCGAGCCTCGACACCTACACGGGCGTCCTTCATGGCGACGTCTCCTTCACCGACGACGGTGATCCGAGCTGGGAGGTGGGCGCCGCGGTCGGCGGGCCGATCGTCGAGGGCAAGCTCGGCTTCCGCGCGAGCGCCTGGTACCAGTCGACCGGCGGCTGGGTCGATCGTACCGACCCCAACACCAACACGGTCGTCGACCCGAACTCGAACTGGCAGGATTCCCGCTCGGCCCGCGTCGCGCTCAAGTTCCAGCCGACCGACGAGCTGACCATCACACCGTCGTGGTTCTACCAGAACACCTTTACCAACGACACGAGCCTGTGGTCGCTGGCCGAGCCCTGCATCAACGTCTCCGCGCATTGCCAGGTCGCCCAGACGGGCGGGCCGTTCAACAACCTGCAAGGCTTCGCACAGCCCGATTCCGACCATTTCGACCTGATGGGCCTCGACGCCGAATACCGGTTCGACGCGTTCAGCGTGAAGTCGATCACCTCCTGGCTGCACCGCAACGACAACCGCTACTCCGACGGCTCGGGCTACGATCTGACCAGCTTCGTCTCCTGGAACGGCTCGGGATTCGGCGGCGAGTACCTGCCGGACGGGCAGCCGTTCAAGTCGATCTACTTCCTGCAGAACAGCCAGGAGGATTTCGACGAGGAGATCCGCTTCTCGTCCAACAGCCAGCCTGGGGACAGGCTGACCTGGGAGGTCGGGCTGTTCTTCCAGCACAATCGCCAGGGCACGGTCGAGACGATCCAGGAGAACATGAAGACCGTCGCCAACGACCCGGCGGTCATCGCCAATAACGGCGAGACCTGCACTCCCGGCACCTGCACCGTCGCCGATCTGTTCGGCATCAACGATTACAAGCAGTACACATACACGTTCAACGAGATACTGCACGAGGCGCAGCAGGCGATCTACGCCAACATGGCGTACAACATCACCGACGAGATCAAGTTCGAGGCGGGGATCCGTGCGGCGCGGACGACCTTCGATTTCTACGAGGTGCAGAACGGGCCTTGGAACGCGCACGCCTTGCCCGACGGCACGGTGACGGGCTACGCGGTCGACTTCGCCACCAAGCGCGAGTACCCGGTGACGCCGCGCTTCAGCCTCTCGTACCAGATGACGCCCGACCAGATGGTCTACGGCACCATCTCGGAGGGCTACCGCATCGGCGGCGGCAACCCCGACCTGTCAACGCTCTCGGTCTGTGCCGTGGATTTCGCGACGCTCGGCATCACTGGAAATCCGCTGACCTTCAACTCCGATACGGTCTGGAACTACGAAGTCGGCACCAAGGGAAAATTCTTTGACAACGCACTCTCGGTGAAGGGCGACCTCTTCTACGAGAAGTGGAGCAACATTCAGACGCAGATCTACCTGCCCACCTGCGGCTATACCTTCCTCGAGAACACCGGCGACGCGGTGAGCAAAGGCGCTGAGCTGACCGCGGAATGGCGCGTCATGGACGGGCTGACCCTGTCCGGGAACATCTCCTATATCGACGCGCGCTACACCACGACCACCGAGGTGGGCGGCAACATCCTGGCGCTGAAGGGCGACAGCCTCGGGACGCCGCCCTTGACCTTCACCGTCTCGGCGGAACATGACCAGGACCTCGACGACGAGACCAACCTCTACATGCGCGCTGATTTCACCTACGCGAGTCACTACGTGCGCACGGGGAGCGATGTGGTCTACACCTTCGATCCCCAGATCCGGCCTGGCCTGTCGACGACGCAGCTGAACGCGCGCATCGGCGTGACACGCGGGGCTTGGGACGTCTCGCTCTACGGCAACAATCTGGCCAACACCCACACGCTGACCTATCTCTACCACGACAATTTCTATGCACCGGACATCAAGGCGGAGAGCCAACGGCCGCTGACCATCGGCCTGACCGCCGACTACCGGTTCTGAACAGAGAGACGGAGACCCCTCATGGGCGCTTTCACACGCGAGGAATGGCAGGCACACGCGGCGAAGCTGAGCTTCCGGCACCTCGCCTTCATCGACGGCAAGACGGTCGCCGCCGCATCCGGCGAGACCTTCGAGACCGTGAACCCGGCCACCGGCGCCGTGCTGGCGCGCGTCGCCGCCGGCAGCGCCGAGGACATCGATCGGGCCGTTGCCGCGGCGCGGCGTGCCTTTGAGGCAGGTTCGTGGTCGCGCGCCGAGCCGGGCGAGCGCAAGCGGGTGATGCTGCGGCTCGCTGAGCTCATTCGCGAGAACGCGGTCGAGCTGGCCCTCCTCGACAGCCTCGACATGGGCAAACTGGTGACCGACGCGGCTGCGGCCGACGTGCCGGATTCGGCGACGGTGATCCAGTGGTACGCCGAGGCGATCGACAAGATCTACGACGAGATCGCCCCCACGGGTGCCGGCAACCTCGCGATGATCCGGCGCGAGCCGCTGGGCATCGTCGGCGCCGTCGTGCCGTGGAATTTCCCGCTGCTGATGGCGGTGTGGAAATGCGCACCCGCGCTCGCCGCCGGCAATTCGATGGTCCTGAAGCCGGCCGAGCAGTCGCCGCTCTCCGCGTTGCGCTTCGCGGAGCTCGCCGCCGAGGCCGGCCTGCCCGACGGCGTGCTGAACGTCGTGCCGGGCTTCGGCGAAACCGCCGGCAAGGCGATCGGCATCCATCCCGACATCGACTGCGTCGCCTTCACCGGCTCGACCGAGGTGGGCAAGTACTTCCTCGCCTATTCCGCCCAGTCCAACATGAAGCAGGTCTGGCTGGAATGCGGCGGCAAGAGCCCGAACCTCGTCTTCGCCGACTGCGCCGATCTCGACGCCGCGGCGCAGAAGGCCGCCTTCGGCATCTTCTTCAACCAGGGCGAGGTCTGCTCGGCGAACTCGCGGTTGCTTGTCCAGCGCGGCATCAAGGACGAGCTGCTCGACCGCATCCTCAAGGCGTCCGCGGAGATCAAGCCGGGCGACCCGCTCGATCCCGCCTCGACCATGGGCGCCATGGTGGACGAGACCCAGACGCGCCGGGTCATGTCCTATATCGAAGAGGGCAAGCGCACGGCCCGTCTGGTGGCCGGCGGCGAGCGGATCACGATCGACGGCAAGGGCTGCTTCGTCGTGCCGACCGTCTTCGACGGCGTCACCAACCAGCACAAGATCGCCCGCGACGAGATCTTCGGGCCGGTTCTGTCGGTGATCGAGTTCGACGAGGAGGACGAGGCCGTCCACATCGCCAACGACACGATCTACGGCCTCGCCGCCAGCGTTTGGACCGACAGCCTGTCGCGCGCCCACCGCGTCGCCGAGCGGCTGCGGGCCGGGACAGTCTCGATCAACACCGTCGATGCCGGCGGCGCGATCGTGCCCTTCGGCGGCTTCAAGCAGTCCGGCATCGGCCGCGACCTGTCGCTGCATTCCTTCGACAAGTACACGGCGCTGAAGACGATCTGGGTGAAGTACTGAGACTGCAGTCCCCCTCACCCTCCCCTCTCCCCCAGCGGGGGAGAGGGATGACGAAGGCTTGGCGAGCCGCAGGCGAGCCTAGCCGGAGCTGGGTGAAGGGGAAGGTCGCTATAGCTTCTTGTCCTTGACCAGCTGGGCCAGCGCGGCGTTGGTCTTTGCGTCCTTGCTGATCGCCTCGGCGAGCTTGTCGCCGGCCTTGGCGAGGTCCTTGGGATCGTCGGCCGCGTCGATCAGCACGCCCTTCGCCAGGCGCTTCGTCGCCTCCTCGATGATCTTCTCGGCGCCCTTCGACCAGGCCTTGTCGAGGGCGACCTTGCCGAGGCCCTTGAAGGCGTAGTCGCCGAGATACTTGGCGGTGTTCTTGCCGAAATCCTCGAGCTGCTTGTCCATCGAGCCGAACATGGCGCCGGTCGTCCCGCCCTCGATCAGTGCGTCGGCGACATCCTCCGCGGCCTTCTTGAGCGTCATCTTCGAGCCTGGCTTGCAGGCCTCGACGACGTCCCGGATCGCCTTCTCGATCGCCTTGCTGAGACCTTCCTTGATCGCTTTTTCGGCGACCTTGGCGACGACTTCGCTGCCGAACTTCTTGAGCGCCGTCGCGCCGAGCTTCTTTGCCACGGACTCGGTCAGCTCGCCGCAGAAGCCCTGGTCGTGCATGAGCGCGCCGACCGTGGCGTCGAGCGCGCCGCTGACCAGCACGTTGCCGAACGCGTCGACGACATCGAAATTGGCGGTCTTGCTGGCCTTGTCGATCTGGTTCAGCACCTCCTTGTAGGCGCCGACGCTGCCCATCACCGCCGCCGTCACCTCGATCGAGGCGCCGCCGGTGGCCACAGCCGCCAGGATCTCCAGCGTGGTGACGGAGCCGTCGCGCACCATCTCCAGCTTCTTGATGAGGTCCTCGCCGCCGTCATAGAGCTTGTCGCGGTATTCCTTCATCGCCTCGGTGGCCTTCGCGATCGGGTCGTAGCCCTTGTCGAGCGCCTTGCGGAGCCCGTCGACGTCGCCGGATTTGATCGCGGTCTGCATCGCGCCCACCGCCGTCTCGGCCGACTTGATCACCGATTCCGACGGGAAGGTGTTGCCGCCCCAGGCATCGACGATCGCCGGGATCAGGAAGAACGTCTCCTTCCGGGCGTCGCGATGCGCGTCCCACAGGTTGCGGACCTCGTCGACCTTCTTCTGGTAGCCGTCGACGATCGGCTGCGAGGCTTGGCAGGCCTCCTTCTCGAACGCCTTCCACTCCGCCTCGTCGAGATAATAATCCTGGCCGTTGTACTGGATGTGGTGCGCCTTGATCTTCGGCGGGTTCTTCAGGAGCTTCAGCGTCGCGTCGTCAACAATGCCGGTCGGGCGCACCTTCACATCCTTCTGGAACCGCATGACGCCCTTGGTCGTCGCGTCGTCGAACTCGCCCGATTCCGGCACGACCGAGGCCTGGTAGTACTCGTTGATCTGCTGCTGCACCTTCTTGACGTCGGGACTCGAAACCCCTTCCTGCAAAGCAGCCATAGCCGCATCCTTTCGGTCTGTTAGATTATCGTCATCATTTCGTTTCGAACGGTTTCAATATCCACAAGTCCCGGCATAGGTAATCTGACCGCTTCGCTTTCTTGGCGCGTTGGGATTTCTGACGCTCATTATGCTGTGCGCATAGTAGAATCGGCAATCGAACGAGGTATGCTTGCGGCCCGAGAATGATCGCTTTCGCACGACAGGGGAAGCCCCATCCTGTGCACGCGCGCCTCAAGCGGACGATGCGGCGGATTCGGTTCCGTCAGGCTCGGGCTCGTCAACGGTGTGGACGAACTCCCGGCCGTGCAGCGTCAGGGTCAGCCGCGTGCCGGGAATCTCGGCAAACGCCCGGCGACGCCGCTCCAGCTCCCCGGATGAGACATCGGCCGGGACCTGACGCATCGCCAGCAGCTGCGCGTGCGTGGTCTTGCGGCCGCTCCATGCGTGCTCGCTGCGCGGCAGGGGGCCGTCATCGTCGAGCAATCGCGTGTACCACCGCGCCAGCAGCGCCACCGAGGCGCGCAGCGCCCGCCGGCCAAACTCGAGCTGACCCGCAGCCGGCGGGATGCCGGTCCATTCGACATCGACGATCGGACCCTCGTCGACCCGCGGCGCCATCTCGTGCAGCGTCGCGCCGAACCTGGCGCAGCCGTCATAGGCGCCCCAGCTCTCGGGGTGGCGGCCGGGATAGGAGGGTGGTCCGGGATGGATGTTGTAGGACGGCCCTGGCAGGCGCCGCAGCAAGGGTTCGGGCACGATGACGGCGGTGCAGAAGGCGAGAAGCCGCGCCGCTTCCTCCGACTCGTCGAGAGCCGCCTTCAGCTCGTCTAGCGACGCGACCGGGCGGATGACGTCACCCGGCCTGGCCAGCTGGGTGGTGACGAAGCGCGCCTCCAGCTGACCGGTCAGGAGCAACAGGCGTCGCGGCATCTTCCCTCCCTGGCCGGCCCCGAAAGGGACCACGCCGCTGCGGCGCGCGCAACGGTCGAGGTCATCCGCATCATCGGCTATATTATGAAGATCGTACGAGGGAGCGTACGATAGCGATGACCGGCGATGGATTCGACCTGATCGTCCTGGGCTGCGGTGCGGCGGGACTGTCCGCGGCGGTGAGCCATGCCGCCGAGGCTTGGGCGCAAGGCCGCACGGCGCAGATCGCCGTGCTCGAACGCGCGACCAGGGAGGGCCGCGGCGGCGCCACGCGCTGGACCAGCGCATGGTTCCGCATCACCGAGGATCGCCGGCTCGATCCGGCCTTCGTCGATCGGATGGCGCAGTTTTCCGGTGGCCTCGCCGATCTCGACTATTGCCGCACGCTTGCAAGCGAGGTCACGGCGACGCTGGCGTTCCTCGAAGCCAATGGCGTCGAGCTGATCTACTTCAAGCAGCCCTTCCCCAATCGCAACACCGGCGGCGGGCTCGGCATGCCGGTCCGCGGCGGCGTCGGCATCGTCGACGGGCTCGCCGAGGTGGTCGAACGCACGCCGGGGTCGACGATCCTCTACGACAGCGAAGCGGTTCGGCTCAGCGTGTCCGATGAAGGCCGCGTCGACGGCGTCGTCATGCGCGGGCGCGACGGGCTGTTGCGGACGCTCAAATCCACGGCGGTGGTGATCGCCTGCGGCGGCTTCGAAGGCAGCCGGGAGATGCTGACGCAATATGTCGGCGCACGCGCCTGCGACCTGACGCTGATCGCGCCGACGCTCAGGAACAACCGCGGCGACGGCATCCGCATGGCCATGGAGATCGGCGCCGACACCGCCGGTCAGTTCGACATGTTTCACGGCGAGCCGGTCGACCCGCGCTCGTCGAAGCCCGACGCCGTCGTCTACGCCTTCCCTTACGGCATCGTCGTCAACGGCGCGGCCAAGCGCTTCTTCGACGAAGGCCAGGACAGTTTCGATGCGACGTTCGAGGCGCTGGGCTACGAGATCTGGCGCCATCAGGACCAGATGGCCTTCTTCATCGGCGACCAGACCACGCTCGGTATCGAGCACGTCGACAAGATCATCCTGACCGACCAGCCGCCGGTCGAAGCCGCGACGCCGGGCGAGCTGGCCCAGGCGCTTGGCCTCGATCCCGTCGCGCTGGAACACACCATCCGCGAGTACAACGCGGCGATCGGCCCCGGCACGTTCGATCCCCATCGCCGCGACGGGCGTGCCGCAATCGGGCTGGCAGTGCCGAAATCGAACTGGGCGTTTCCGATCGAGCGGCCGCCCTATATCGCCTATCCGCTGGCCTGCGCCGTCACCTTCACCTTCGGCGGGGTGCGGACGGACTCTCTCGGCCGGGTGGTGACGCCAGCCGGCACGGCCATTCCCGGCCTCTACGCCGCCGGCGAGGTGACCGGCCTCTACTATCATTCCTACCCCGCCGGCACGTCGGTGCTGCGCGCGGCGACGTTCGGACGGATCGCCGGGGCTCATGCTGCTCGCCTTCTCGGGGACTCGTGACATGCAGATCGTCCACGCCGGCCGGATGGACTGGGGCGAGAACCTGGCTGCGCATCGCCACGGCGGCATGGCGCACAAGCTCCTCTTCGAAGGCGAAGAAGGCAGCCCGGACAACTTCCTCCTCGTGCTGGCGCGCGAAGGCGCGGACTACTACTCGCCGCGCCATCGCCACGCCTGGGACCAGGTGCGGCTCTGCCTCGAAGGCGCCATCCCGATCGGCAAGGATTGGTACGTCCGGGCCGGCGAGGTCGGCTACTTCCCCGAAGGCGTGCCCTACGGCCCGCAGGAGGGCGGACCGGACCGGCTCGTCCTGCTGCTGCAGTTCGGCGGCGCCAGCGGCCAGGGCTATCTCGGACCGGACCAGCTGCGGCGCGCCCGGACCGAGCTCGAGCGGGAAGGCACGTTCGAGCGCGGCGTCTTCCGCCGCACGCGCGGCGACGGCCGCAGGAACGAGGATGCCTACGAAGCCATCTGGCGGCATGTGACGGGCCGACCGATCGCGTATGCGACCTCGTCCTATGAGGCGCCGATCGTCATGCGGCCGGAGGAGCTTCCGTGGCGGAATGTAGGGCCGGATCTACGCGCCAAGGAGATCGGCCGGTTTGCCGAGCGCGGTCTATCGCTCCATGAGATCAGCCTTGCGCCTAACGCCCGATACGCCGTCGCAGCCGAGCCCGGCCGGTCCTTCATTTTCGTCCGCGCCGGCGAGGGCAGTTGCGACGACGAGGCCTACGCGCCTCACACCACGATCCGGCTCGAACCGGACGAGGCCGTGGCGCTCAGCGCCCGCACCCCGACTCGGCTTTTCGCGATCTCGGTCGAGCCGGCGGCCGTTGCCTGACCGGCCGCGGACGCGGCAGCGCCCCCTCCCTGTCCCTCCCCCGCCAAGCGGGAGAGGGTACGACGCGGCATTCGCCATGCCTCTCCCGGTTCCGGCGGAGGGCGCGGCATCGACGGAGCGTCCCCTCTCCCGCTTGCGGCACGGCTGTGCGGGGAAAGTATTGCCGCCACGAGAACGAGTCTCGGGCGAGGCTTGTGCGTCTTTTGATGTCGTCATGCGCGGGCTTG
>Ga0070731_10004854_pt1 | contig 11313 bp, 11 predicted proteins | sample Coa_R1_2_FD_66448 | JGI IMG/M metagenome (GOLD analysis project Ga0070731, IMG submission 66448) | Surface soil microbial communities from Centralia Pennsylvania, which are recovering from an underground coalmine fire - Coalmine... | ecosystem: Environmental > Terrestrial > Soil > Unclassified ... | reverse complement strand
GTTTGGTCCCGCTATCGACAGCATCGGCCCTGGTAGAGACGCTAGTCTCGTGGGGAATACTCTGATCTTGGTGCTGGTGGTCATCACCGCTCTCGGCTTTGACTTCACCAACGGCTTCCACGACACGGCCAACGCGATGGCGACGTCCATCGCGACCAAGGCGCTCGATCCGAGGGTCGCCGTCGCCCTGTCGGGCCTGCTGAACCTCATCGGCGCGTTCCTGTCCCTGGCCGTCGCGGCCACGATCGCCAGCGGCCTGGTGAATACCAAGCTGGTGACGCTGACCGTGGTCGCGGCCGGGCTGACCGGCGGGATCATCTGGAACCTGCTGACCTGGCTCCTGGGCATCCCGTCGAGTTCGTCGCACGCGCTGATCGGCGGGGTGATCGGCTCCATGCTCGCCGCCGCGGGGGGCCATGCGGTCAAGTGGCACGGCCTGATCTCTAAGGTCATCATCCCCGCGGGCCTGTCGCCGATCATCGCCGCCCTGGTGGCGGCGACCGGGACGTGGCTGCTTTACCGGATCAGTCGAAGTCTCACCCAGGGCGCGCGCAACCACGGCTTCCGGATCGGGCAGATCGGGTCGGCGTGCATGGTGTCGCTGGCCCACGGGACGAACGACGCGCAGAAGACCATGGGCGTCATCACGCTGGCCCTGATCGCGAACCATACGATCCCCGCCAAGTCGAACGCGCCGTTCTGGGTCATCCTGGCCTGCGCGCTGGCCATCAGCATCGGGACCTACTCGGGCGGCTGGCGGGTCATCCGCACCCTGGGCAAGGGGCTGGTCGAGATCGAGCCGCCGCAGGGCATGGCCGCCGAGTCCTCCTCGGCCGCGGTCATCCTGCTGTCGGCCAGCTTCGGCTACTCGCTGTCCACCACGCACGTCGCCACCGGGTCGATCATCGGCACCGGGCTCGGCAAACGGGGCGCCGAAGTCCGCTGGAGCGTGGCCGGGCGGATGGCCACCGCCTGGATCTTCACCCTCCCGATGGCCGGCCTGGTCGGGGCGGGAGCCTACGCGCTCGCCCACGCCATCGGCGGCAGCGGGGGCGTGATCGTCGACCTGATCATCCTGCTCGCGGTCGTGGGGCTGATCTACTGGAGGTCGCGCACCAGCAAGGTCGACCACGGGAACGTCAACGACGAATGGTCGGGGTCTGGCGCTGCGCCCCAACACCAGCCCGCAGCGGCCTGAGCGAGAGGGAAGCAGAGATGTCCTGGATCAACCTCTCCGCCATCTTGAAGATCGTGGTGTACGGCCTCATCGCAGGCGCGGGACTCCCGGCGCTGTTCGCGGTCGGGCTCTACTCCCTGTCCCGGGGGCCCAAGACCCAGACCGCGGGCGCGGACTCCGATGTCGTCGTCGGCGGTAACCCGCTGGGCCTGCTTGTCGCCGCGCTGTGCTTCCTGGTGATCCTGGCCGCCATCGGCTGGGGCATCTACGAGGTCTACAAGATCGGCCACCCCGCCCCCGCCAAGTAACCGCTCCCGCCGAGTAACCGAGAGGGTTGGAGAACATGCCGCTGCCGCCGTTGCTGAGCAAGATCGTCGGGTGGCTGCGCGCCGGTTACCCGGAGGGAGTCCCCGAGGTCGACTACATCCCGCTGTTCGCCCTGCTCGGCAGCCGGCTGACCAACGACGAGGTCACCGCCATCGTCGACGAACTGGTCACCGAGGCCAAGCCGGAGACGGCGGAGGCGATCAGGAAGGCCATCGGGGGCGTCACCCACCAGCAGCCGACCGACGCCGACATCAACCGCGTCAGGGCCCGGCTGGCAGGCGGCGGGTGGCCGCTGGAGAAGCCGAGCCTGGAGCACTGGCCTAACCCCTGACCCGGTCCCTTACAGCGGGCGGGACCAGTTCTGGCCGATGAGATCCTGGCCGAAACTGCGGTGCGGGGTCTCGTCGTCGAGCGTGAACCCGGCTCGCTCGTAGATCCGCCGCGCGTCGACCAGCACGTCGTTGGTCCACAACGTGATGTCGGAGTACCCCGCGCTGCGGGCGAACCTGAGCACCTCCTCGACTAGCCGCGAGCCGATCCCGAGGCCCCTGGCCCACGGCTCGGTGAGCAGCAGCCGCAGCCGCGCGGTGGTGGCGTCCTCCCGCACGCAGAACACGCACCCGGCCGGCGCGCCGTCGACCTCGGCGATCCAGGCCGCCTCGGCGGCCGGGTCCCGGTGCTCGGCGTAATCCGCGACGATCCTGGCCACGAGCGCCTCGTAGGAGGAGTCCCAGCCGAACTCCTCCGCGTACACCGCGCCGTTCCGCTGCACGACCCAGCCCAGGTCCCCGGGCCGCGGAGCCCGGAGCAGGTAGCCGCGCGGCCGAGGGGACGGCGAGAGGACGTCGGTGATGACGCGCATCCCCTCGAGGAGCCTGCGCTGGTCGTCCTCGCGGACGTGCGCCAGCATCTCCCTGGTCTGGCGGGCGGACCCGGCGTCCAGGTCCGCGATGGCGGCCCGGCCGGCGCCGGCCAGGGCGATGACCTGGCGGCGCCCGTCGGCAGGGGAGCGCTGCCGGGTGATGAGGGCGTCGTCTTCGAACCGCCCCAGGATGCGGCTGAGGTACCCGGCGTCGATGTCGACCACCCGCCGCAGGTCGGTGACCTCGCTGGCCTCGCGCTGGGCCAGCTCGAACAGCAGCCTGGCCTCGGTGAGCGAGTACGGGGTGTCGAGGTACTTGCCGCGCAGCAGCCCGATCACGTTCGTGTAGAACCGGTTGAAGGCGCGCACCGCCGCTACCGTGCCGTCGTCGGCGTCGTTTGCCTCCGCTTCGCCCATGTCACCACCCCGCGACCGATAATCCTTGCCTAAGTCAGATATATACATGCCTTCAGCAACGATTGCAAGGTTCTCTAGGATGGGAAGCGACTGATCAGCGCACGGGAAGGGCGGCACAGATGCGGATGCGGACGCTCGGCGGCACCGGGATCAAGGTGAGCCCCTACTGCCTCGGCGCGATGATGTTCGGCGCGTGGGGCAACACCGATCACGACGACAGCATCCGTATCATCCACGCCGCGCTCGCCGCCGGCATCAACTTCGTGGATACCGCGGACATGTACTCGGTGGGGGAGTCGGAGGAGATCGTCGGGAAGGCCCTGCTGGGCCGGCGCGACGACGTCGTGCTCGCCACCAAGGCGTACAGCCCGATGGGCCGGGACCCGAACATGCGCGGCAGCTCCCGCCGGTGGATCGTTCGGGAGGTGGAGAACAGCCTGCGCCGGCTCCAGACCGACTACATCGACCTGTACCAGGTGCACCGCCCGGACCCGGACACCGACATCGACGAGACCTTGTCCGCCCTCTCGGACCTGGTCCGCAGCGGCAAGGTCCGCGCGATCGGCTCGTCCACGTTCCCCGCCGAGCAGATCGTCGAGGCGCAGTGGGTCGCGCAGAGCCGCGGCCACCAGCGGTTCCGCTGCGAGCAGCCGCCCTACTCGATCCTGGTCCGCGGGATCGAGGGGCACGTGCTGCCTACCTGCCAGAAGTACGGCATGGGCGTCATCGTCTGGAGCCCGCTGGCCGGCGGCTGGCTGACCGGCCGCATCCGCCGGGAGGCCGACATCGACATGACCAAGGGGCGCGCGCAGCGGCTCCCGCTGCGCTTTGACCCGTCGCTGCCGGGCAACGTGGCCAAGCTGGCGGCCGTCGAGGAGCTCATCAAGATCGCCGCCGACGCGGGGTGCTCGCTGATCCACCTCGCGCTCGCGTTCGTGGTCGGGCACCCCGCGGTGACCTCGGCGATCATCGGGCCGCGGACCATGGACCAGCTCACCGACCTGCTGGCGGCGGCCAGCGTGACGCTGGACGATGAGGTGCTTGACCGGATCGACCAGGTCGTGCCGCCTGGCGTCACGCTCAACCTCGCGGACGACGGCTGGAGCCCGCCCGCCCTCGGCGACCCCGCTGCCCTGCGCCGCCCGCAGTCGGATCGTTCGGCGGGTTAGCCCGCGCCGCGAGCTAGCCGGTCCGGCGGCGCTTTTCCTCGGCCAGCCGCTGGAGTTCCGGGATCAGCCACTCCCGCGCGCGGTCCGTGGTGAGGCCGAGCCGGGTCAGCGCGCCGCCGCCCTGGTCTTCCTCCTCCTCGAGCACGCCCAGCAGGATGTGCTCGGTGCCGATGTAGTTGTGCCCGAGGCGCAGCGCCTCGCGTAGCGCGTATTCCAGCACCGTCTTGGACCGCGAGTCGAACGGGATATGCCCCTGGAGCAGCTCACCGGGGACCGCGGGCGGCAGGGCCGCGGCCATCGCCTCGCGGGCCGCCTCGGCGGACACCCCGAGCGCCACCATGGCCCGCGCCGCGAGGCCGTCCGGCTCGGTCAGCAGGCCGAGGACGACGTGCTCGGGGAGGACCTGCTCGTTCCGGTGCTTGATCGCCAGCTGGCGCGCCGCGATCTGCGCCCGCTTGACGCGGTCGGTGAGCCGGCCGGATTTCTTGTCACCCGACCCCCACAAGATGCGCGAGAACGCCTCGGTGAGGTCGGGCGCCTTGGGCACGAAGCGTTTCTGGGCGGCCTGCTTGGTCACCCCCATGGCCTGCCCGATCTCGGTCCATGAAGCGCCCGACCGGCGGGCCTGGTCGACGAAATGGCCGATGAGGTGGTCGGCGAGCTCACCGAGGTAGTCCGAAGCGTGCACGGCCGCCGACACGTGGTCGAGCGGAGTGCCGTCGCGGTTGGTGATGTAGCCGATGAGATCGTCGAGGCGTACTGGTGGTTGTTCCATGCGTCAACCATAGGTTGACGGTACTGATTCGTCAACCGCAGGTTGACGAATCAGCCGAAGTACTTGTAGAGCGACACCACCGTGCTGTTGGGGCCGGAGCTGATGCTCAGCTCGTCGGCCAGCTGGGCGGCGAGCCACAGGCCGCGGCCGGATTCGGCGCCGGCTGGCTCGCGCTCGCGCCGGTCGCGCGCGTCGGCCAGGCTGTCGGGAACGCCGAGGTGCCCGCCGGCCGGGCCGGCGCCGGGACTCCGGAACTCTCGCACGTTGTCGAGGGGAGGCGAGGCCATGGGGATGACCGGGGTCGCGTCGGTGATCAGGCAGCGCAGCCCGGCCCCGGTGCGGCGCAGGATGAGCCGGCCGCCCGTTCCGGCGTGCATGATGGCGTTGGCCGCGATCTCGTGGATGGCCAGGACGAAGTCGTCCACCTGGGGTCCCGAGAGGCCCGCCGCAGCGCAGCGCGTCGCCACGAGGCGGCGAAGCTGGCCGAGGTCGGACCAGCTGAAGATGGTGTCGAGCAGGTCGCCGCGGTAGCCGAGACCATCAACCGACCACAGCGTGTCTAGAGCGCTGACGCGGGACTGAGCGATTACTTCGGTCACGTCGGTTGCCCTTCGCTACTTCTCGTGATGGAGATGCTACAAGGAGTGGCGTTTCCTGTCCGGCTTTCCCGGCGTTCGGGGTCCCTCGGGCGTGTCGCGAGGCGGGAGCCCAGGCCAGACGACCAGGACGGGGCAGATCGCGTGGTCCACGATGAACCGGCCGGCCCGGCCCAGGCTGTGCGGGCCGGGGCGCGACTGATCGCCGTCCCGGGCCACGATGAGTAGGCCCGCGCTCGCCGATGCAGTCACCACCGCTCGTTCGGTATTACCGTGCATTGACACGCGGTCACAGGGGCGTCCCAGCCTGCGCGCGGCCGCCTCGAGGAGGTCGGCGGCCTGCAACGTAGCGAGGGCATCGAGCCTGGCGCCGGGGTCGTGCCCGACCCGGCCGAACATGCCCCGGTAGGCGCCGTGGGCCGCGTCCGGCCCCGCGTCGTCCGTCACGTGCAGCAGGGTGAACGACGCATCGCCGGGCGCGAGGCTCAGCGCCGCGTCGACCGCCGCGCGCCAGGTTCCCTCGCTCACCCAGATGAATACCGAACGGGTGGCGGTGTCACTGTCTGTCACCGGATCAGCCTCCGATACCGCGCAAGGCCAGCCACAGGGCCAGCACCGCGATGATGAGCCCGGCCGGGACCGTGAGCAACCCGAGCCTAGTGAATTCCCCGAGGTCCGGCGCCGATCCGTGACGGTGGAGCGTCCGACGCCAGAGCAACGTCGCGAGCGACCCGGTGTAGGTCAGGTTGGGGCCGATGTTCACGCCGAGCAGGACGGCCAGCACGGCGGCTGCCCCGGACGACGCGACCAGCGGCAGCAGCACCAGGACGGCCGGCAGGTTGTTGCAGACGTTCGCCAGGGCGGCGGACAGCGCCGCGATGGCGAGCAGCGCGGGCACCGACGTGCCGGCGGGCAGCAAGGGTGCGAGCGCCGAGCCGAGCCCGTTGCTCACGACCGCCTCGACGACGATGCCCAGGCCGAGCACGAACGCCAGGAACGGCACGTCGGCGGCGTCCAGCACGCCCAGCGGGGTGATGCGCCGCCCTTTTAGCGCCCGCGCGGCCAGCACGGCGGCGCCGGCGAAAGCCGCCCAGGCCGGGCTCACGCCCGCTGCGGACGCGACCACGAAGCCGGCCAGCGTCAGCGCGACGACGACCAGCGTGAACCGCGGCAGGCCGGTCCCGCCGACCGTATCCGGCACGACGCCCGCAGGCCTGGCGGACAGGTCGGAGGCGAAGAACCGGCTGAACACCGCGTACTCGACCCCGATCACGGCCAGCCAGGGCAGCGCCATCAGCGCGGCGAAATGGCCGAACGCGAGCCCGCTGGCGGCGAACGCGAGCAGGTTGGTCAGGTTGGACACGGGCAGCAGCAGCGACGCGGAGTTCGCCAGGTGCGTGCACGCGTACACGTCCGGCTTGGACCGCACGTCGAGCTTGGCGGCGGTGGCGAACACGACGGGCGTGAGCAGGACGACGGTGGCGTCCAGGCTGAGCACGGCCGTGGTCACCGCCGCGGTCACGAACACCTGCGCCAGCAGTCTGCGCGGGCGTCCCGCGCTGGTCCTGGCCATCCACCCGCCGCAGGCCCGGAACAGCCCGTCGTCGTCGCACAGGCGCGCGAGCACCAAGATCGCGGTCAGGAAGCCAATCACCGGCCCGAGCCGCCTGGCCTCCGCGACGGCCGCGCTGACCGGGATCGCCCGCGCGGCCACCAGGACCGCCGCGGCGGGCACCGCCGCGACCGCCTCCGGCCAGCCGCGGGGCCTGGTCACCGCCCACGCCAGCACGCCCAGCAGCGCGATCAGGGAAATCGTTTCGCCCGCGGCGGCGTTCAGCAGAGTCCTCCCAGTTCCTGGCCTGGATCGCCCGTTGCCTCTAGTACCCGCCCTAGCTTCCGGGATGCGGGCGCGCCTGCGGGTAATCCATCGGGATTGACGATGGATCCCCTGGCCGGAACCCTGGTGGCGTGACCGAGGAACAGGTCAAGGCTGAGCGGTTCGCGGAGCTCTTCCGGGCCGTCTACCTGACATTTCACCGCCGCGACGGGCCGCGGGCGCAACTGCCTGCGGCGTCGCGGGCCGTGCTTGAGCACCTGGCGCTGGCCGGGCCGCTGACCGTGGGCGAAGCCGCGGCGCACCTGAACCGGGCGCAGTCGGTGGTTAGCGAGATCGTGACCCACCTGGAGCACCAGGGGCTGCTCGAGCGCGAGGACGATCCCGCCGACCGTCGGCGGACCCTGATCTGGCTCACCGCGCACGGGCACGACGTGCTCCGCCGCGAGCGCGAGGTACTGGGCGTGGACCATCTCGCCCTGGCCCTGGCGCGGTTGCCGCCGTCGCAGGCCGATGAGCTGATCGCCGGGCTGCGGGCGCTGGTCGACGCGGCGGCCCCGGTACCCACCCCCGAACCGAAGGAGAATCCATGACCATGGCCCACGCGTGCGAAAGCTGCGGCATGCCGATCGAGACCGGCCGCTACTGCGACTACTGCACCGATGAGAACGGCACCCTGCAGTCGTTCGACGAGCGCTTCGAGCGGATGACCTCCTGGCAGGCGCGGCGTAACCCCGGGGCGACCCGGGAGGACATCGAACGCCAGACGCTGGACTACATGGCCACCATGCCGGCCTGGCAGGACCACCCGCGGGTGGCGGCGAGCCGCTCGCCGGAGGCCTGAGGAGGCGGTCCGCGGTTCAGGCCACGCGCGGGGTGACCCGGCCGCCCAGGAACACGTAGGGCGTGTGGTCGGCGAGCTGGCCGAAGGTGAGCGAGGTCCAGGGTTCGTCGTCGCGCGACCGCAGGACGAAGTTCGTGCCCGAGGCGTCGACCGGGTGCAGGATCAGCTCTTCCGGCTCCGCGCTGACGAGGGCACCCAGGTGGCCGGTCATGGTCAGCACCATGTGCAGCTGCCCGTCGCGGACCGACACGTCGAACCGCCGCGACGTGCGCTCATAGCGGCCGGCGTGCCGCTCGAGGGCGTCGGCCCCTCCGTCGGCCGGGCGGGGGCTGGCCGGCATGGCGATCCCGGCCAGGGCCCCGAACACCTCGGTGAACAGCTCCCGGTACAGGGCCGCGGACCGCGCCGAGTTGGTCAGCAGGCACACGGCCACGCGAGCCTGCGGTTCGATCCGCAGGTACGCGGACTGGCCGATGGTGTCACCGTCGTGGCCGACGATCGTCTGGCCGTCCCAGTGCTCCACCCGCCAGCCCAGGCCGACGGCCGACCCGGATGAGCCGGCCGGCCCGGACGAACCGGACGCGCCGGGCGGGCCGAATCCGGGAATCGCGGCCCTCGGCAGCCGCATCCCGGCCGCGGACGCCTCGCTGAGCAGCCGCGTGCCGTCCGGGGTGCTGCCGCCGTCGAGGTGGAGCCGGGCGAAGGCCAGCAGGTCGTGCGCCGCGGCGGTGATCTGGGCGGCCGGGCCGACGCTGCGCGGCAGGCCCCAGACGTGCACCGGGCCGCCCTGGGCGTCGTGCCCCACGGCGGCCCGGTGCAGGATCGCCTCCTCGGGCAAGGTCACCGTCTGGGTCAGGTCCAGCGGCTCGCACAGCCGGACCCGCAGCGAGTCGTCCCACCACCGGCCGTCGAGCACCTCGATGATCCGGCCGAGCAGCACGTACCCGCTGTTGCAGTACGAATAGGCGTCGCCGGGCGGGAAGACGGAGGCGGCCTGGTCGAGCTGGCCGACGTAGCGCTGCACGCAGTCGTCGCCGCGGCCGGTGTCGGTGAAGATGTCGCCGTCGATCCCGCTGGTGTGCGTGAGCAGGTGCTGGACCGTGACCTCGTCGCCGACGTCTTCGGCGCCGAGCCGCGCGCCCGGCAGCACCTGCGAGACCGTGGTGTCGAGCGACAGCCGTCCCTCGTCGACCAGCTGCATGATCATCGTGGCGGTCCAGATCTTGGTGATGGACCCGACCTGGAACAGCGAGTCGAGGGTGACCGGCACCGCCGTCGCGCTGCTGAGCACTCCATGCGAGGCCAGGACTTCCTGCCCGTCGGCCCAGATGCCGAGCACGGCACCGGGCACGCCCGCGGCGCGGGCCAGTTCGGTCAGGCGGGTGGTCCAATGTGCGGCCTCTAGCATGGTATCGACGCTAACTCATTTGCCCGGTAGGGCCATGTGGCCGTTTCGGCAGGCCTTGGTCACCCCTCCCGGCGTGGCTGGGTCATAATTGCCCTCGAGCGGCTTTGTGGGGCCTGCAATGGTCCACGGAGCCGCTCCGGTGTAGTTTCGCTGGCGAAGGGTCGGCATTCTCGACAGCTGCGGAGGGGTTAGATGAGCATCATGGGCACCCGGGTCATCCGGACGGAGGACCCACGGCTGCTGACCGCTGGCGGCGTGTACGTGGATGACCTGAGGACGCCGGAACTTGACCGGGCGGCGCGCCTTACCTTCGTGCGCAGCCCGTTCGCGCACGCGCGCATCACCGGCATCGATTCCAGCGAGGCCCTCGCCGAGCCCGGCGTGATCGCCGTGCTGACCTTTCACGACATGGACGATCTCTCCCCGCCGCCGCCGAGCTCAGGGGAGTGGGACGGCAGCCCGGCGCCGCTCGGCGGCCCCTGGGCCGAGCCCTTGCTGGCGGTCGATACCGTGCGGTTCGTAGGCGAGCCTGTAGCGGCGGTGATTACCGATGGCCGCTACCAGGGCGAGGACGCAGCCGACCTGGTCAGCGTCGACTACGACCCGCTGCCGGTGGTACTGGGACCAACGGCCGCCGTCGCCGACCAGACCCTGCTGTTCCCTGCCGCCGGCACCAACATCGCCGTACACCACCCCGTGTCCACCGACGACGCCCCGTTCGACGCCTGCGAGGTAGTCGTCGAGCAGGACATCGTCAACCAGCGGGTCGCTTGCCTCCCGATGGAGGGGCGGGCCACGGCGGCCTCGTACGAGGACGGCAAGCTGACCGTCTGGGCCAGCTCGCAGAACGCGCAGATAAGCCGGTTCATCCTGGCCGGCGCCCTGGGCATGGCGCCCGACCAGATCCGCGTGGTAGTGCCCGACGTCGGCGGCGGGTTCGGCGCCAAGATCGGCATCGACCGAGACACGATCACCATCGCCTGGGCGGCCAGGAAAACCGGCCGGGCGCTGCGCTGGGCCGAGACCCGCAGCGAGAACCTGGTCGCGATGACGCAGGGCCGCGCCCAGCTGCAGCGCATAAAGATCGGCGGCAGCCGGGACGGCCGCATCCTCGCCTACCGCCTCGACACCATCCAGGACGCCGGCGCCTACCAGCGCATCGGCGGACTCCTGCCCTTCTTCACCTGCCTGATGGCGCCCGGCGTGTACGACATCCCGGACGTGCAAACCGGGTTCCGGCAGGCCGTCACCAACTCGACGCCGATCAGCGCCTACCGTGGCGCCGGCCGGCCCGAGGCCACGGCGGCCATCGAGCGCGCGGTCGACCTGTTCGCCGCCGAGATCGGCATGGACCCGGCGGAGGTCAGGCGGCGGAACTTCATCGCCCCGGACAAGTTCCCCTTCCAGACCAAGACCGGCGCCATGTACGACACCGGCCGGTACGAGGAGGCGCTGGAAAGGGCGCTAGCTGTGGCGGGCTACGAGCAACTCCGCCAGGAGCAAAAACGACGGCGCGAGAACGGCGACCCGAAACAACTCGGCATCGGCCTCTCCTCCTACGTCGAGATCACCGCGCCGGACCCGGACGCGGGCGAGACCGCCAAGATCGAGGTAGCGGACAACGGTACCGCCACCGTCTACACCGGCAGCTCGGCGCACGGCCAAGGACACCACACCGCGTGGGCCATGCTCGTGCAGGACGAGCTCGGCATCCCGATGGACCAGGTTACGGTCATCCACGGTGATACCGACCTGATCCCGGTCGGCGTCGGCACCTACGGCTCGCGGTCGCTGCAGCTCGGCGGCTCGGCCGTGCACAAGGCGGCGCTCGAGGTGAAGGACGAGGCGCGGCGCCATGCCGCGGAGATGCTCGAGGCGGCCGAAGCCGACGTAGTGCTCGATAC
>Ga0070731_10004853_pt1 | contig 11313 bp, 10 predicted proteins | sample Coa_R1_2_FD_66448 | JGI IMG/M metagenome (GOLD analysis project Ga0070731, IMG submission 66448) | Surface soil microbial communities from Centralia Pennsylvania, which are recovering from an underground coalmine fire - Coalmine... | ecosystem: Environmental > Terrestrial > Soil > Unclassified ... | reverse complement strand
GGCGCCGAGAGCAGCTCGTAGATCGTGCCCGTGAACTTGGGCAGGTAGATCCCGAAGGACGAGTTGTTGAGGCTCTCGGTGAATACCGACAGCATGATGAGCCCGGGCACGATGAATTCCCCGTAGGGCACGCCACCCATCTCCGACATGCGCCGGCCGATCGCCGCGCCGAACACGATGAAGTAAAGCGACGTCGTGATGACCGGCGTGATGAGGCTCTGCCACAGCGTGCGCCCGAAACGCGCCATCTCGAAGCGGTAGATCGCGTTGATGGCGTGGGTATTCATGCTTTTTCGGACACGAGGCTCACGAAGATGTCCTCGAGCGAGCTCTGGTGCGTCTGCAGGTCGTCGTAGCCGATGGCGAGCTCGTCGAGGCGGCGAAGCAGCGAGGGGATGCCGTTGCGCTCCTCGTGCGCGTCGAACGTGTACTCGAGCTGGCGTCCTTCCTTCTTCAGCACCGGCTTCCACTGCGCGAGCGATTCGGGCACGCGCTCGAGGGGTGCGACCAAGTGCACGGTGAGCTGCTTCTTGCCCAGCTTCGCCATGAGCTTCGCCTTCTCCTCGACGACGATCAGCTCCCCGCGGCTCACGACGCCGATGCGGTCGGCCATCTCCTCGGCCTCCTCGATGTAGTGCGTCGTGAGGATGATCGTGACGCCGGAATCGCGCAGCTTCCTCACGAGCGCCCACATGTCGCGGCGAAGCTCCACGTCGACGCCGGCCGTGGGCTCGTCGAGGAAGAGGATCTCGGGCTCGTGGGCGAGGGCCTTGGCGATGAGCACGCGGCGCTTCATGCCGCCCGAGAGCGTCATGATCTTGTCGTTGCGCTTTTCCCAGAGGGACAGGTCGCGAAGCACCTTCTCGAGATGCGGCGGGCTCGGAGGCCGGCCGAAGAGGCCGCGGCTGAAGCCCACGGTCGCCCACACCGTCTCGAACATGTCCGTATGCAGCTCCTGCGGCACGAGACCGATGCGCGAGCGCGTTTCGCGGTAGTCGGAAAGGATGTCGAAGCCCGCGACTGCGACCTTGCCCTCGCTCGGCGTCACGATGCCGCACACGATGCTGATGAGCGTGGTCTTGCCGGCTCCGTTCGGGCCGAGGAGAGCGAAGATCTCGCCCTTGGCGATCTCGAGGTTCACGCCCTTCAGGGCGGTGAGGCCCGACGCGTAGGTCTTTCCGAGATTCGAAATCGAGATGACGGACTGCACCGTGCGATTATACGTCCCATGAAGATCGCGACCTTCAACGTGAACGGAATCGGCACGCGCCTCGCGCACCTTTTGCTCTGGCTCGAGAAGGAACAGCCGGACGTCGCGTGCCTCCAGGAGCTCAAGGCCACGGACTTTGCCTTTCCCGTGCGCGACATCAGGGCGATGGGCTACGAGGCGATCTGGCACGGGCAGCAATCGTGGAATGGCGTGGCGATCCTCGCGCGCGGCGCGAAGCCGGTCGAGACGCGGCGCGGCCTGCCGGGTGACCCGGACGACAGCCACTCGCGCTACATCGAGGCGGCCGTGAACGGGATTCTCGTGGGATGCCTCTACGCGCCCAACGGCAATCCGCAACCGGGCCCGAAGTTCGACTACAAGCTGAAGTGGATGGCACGCCTCGACGCCCACGCGAAGCAGCTCTTCGCGTGCGGACAGCCCGTGGTGCTCGCGGGCGACTACAACGTGATCCCGACGGACTTCGACATCTACAACACGCGCTCGTGGAAGAAGGATGCGCTGCTGCAGCCGGCGCCGCGCGCGGCCTACGGGAAGCTCCTCGACCAGGGATGGACGGATTCGGTGCGGCACCTGCATCCCGAGGAACCCATCTACACGTTCTGGGATTACTTCCGGCAGCATTGGGAGCACAACTCGGGGTTGCGCATCGACCACCTGCTCGTGAACAAGGAGCTCGCGCCGCGATTGAAGACGGCGGGCGTCGACCGTTGGGTGCGTGGCCTGGAGAAGGCGAGCGACCACGCGCCCACGTGGATCGAGATCGTATGAACTTTCACCGGGTCCGCTGATCGGAACCTCGAATGGAGGATCGAATGAAGACTTTTTCGCGCAAGCGCTCGTTCGCGATGGCCCTGGCAGTCGCACTGTCCGCGGTAGCGGGCTGCAAGTCGACTTCGACGGCCCCGCCGGCTCCGGCGAGCGAAGCGGCGACCCCCGCGGTCGCGGCGGTCACGCAGCTGGTGGCGCTTTCCGGCGCGAACGAGGTGCCGCCGGTGAACACGCCGGCGACCGCGACGGGATCGGTCACGATCAACGCCGACCGTACCGTGAGCGCGAGGATCGTGGCGAGCGGCATGACGGCCACGGCGGCGCACATCCACCTCGGCGCCGCGGGAACGAACGGACCGGTGATCGTGCCGTTCACGCAGACCCTGGACAACACGTTCATCGCCGATGGGACGCCGCGCCTCACCGTCGAGCAGTACGCCGCGTTCAAGGCCGGCAATACCTACGTCAACGTCCACAGCGACGCGCACAAGTCGGGTGAGATTCCCGCGCAGCTCAAGGGGAACTAGCAATGGCGTCGCGCGAGGCCCCTTGCGAGCACCTGGCGCACCTGCAGGCAGTCCAGCCGCGGACGCCCGAAGGTTGCGAGGAGTGCCTCGAGGTCGGGAGTCCCTGGGTTCACCTGCGCCTGTGCCTCACGTGCGGGCACGTCGGTTGTTGCGACGATTCGCCGCTGCGCCATGCCACGGCTCATTTTCACGCGACCTCGCATCCCGTCATCAAGTCGTTCGAGCCGGGCGAGAGCTGGGGTTGGTGCTACGTGGACGAAGCGATGGATGACCCCGTGCCGGGGCCCTCGCCGCGCCACCACATCTCACCGCCGCGCCGCTAGTAGATCCAGGGCAGGAAGCGTTTCACGCGAGCCCGATACGCCGGATAGCCCGCGTACTTTTCCTCGAGCCACGCCTCCTCGCGCCGAGACTTCAGGTCGAAGAACGCGAAGAGGATCACGGCGCAGAGCGCGCCCGCGATGGATTGCCAGAGGATCGCCCAACCCGCCGCGAACAGGATGAGCGCCGTGTAGATGGGATGGCGCGCGAGTCCATACGCGCCCGAGGTCGTGAGCGTTCCGTCGTCGACGGGGCGGGGAAAGGGCGTGAACGAACGGCCCAGCATTCGTCTTGCCCACGCGAAGAACGCGATGGCCGCGACGATGAGCGCGATTCCCGCGATCCTGGCCGGCCCATCGGCAAGGTGACCCAGCCAGGGCGGCAGCGCGACGGTTGCGACCGTGAGCGGCCCCTGGGCCGCGAGCCAGCCGCCGCCGCGCTCGAGGAACGATGCCGTACTCGCCCCTTACGCCGAAGCCGCGGCCGCCGGACCCTTCGATACGAGCTCGCGCAGCACGAACGGCAGGATCCCCCCGTGCAGGTAGTAGTCCACCTCGATCGGCGTGTCGATGCGAAGGAGCACGGTGACTTCCTTCTTCGATCCGTCCTTGCGATGGATCACGAGCTTCACGTCCATCTGCGGGCGGATGCCGCCTTCGAGGCCCGTCACGTCGATCGTCTCGTCGCCCTTGAGGCCCAGCGAATCCACGGAGTCGCTGCCCTTGAACTGCAGCGGCAGCACGCCCATGCCCACGAGGTTGGAGCGGTGGATGCGCTCGAACGAGCGCACGCACACGGCCTTGATGCCGAGGAGCTGCGTGCCTTTCGCGGCCCAGTCGCGGGACGAGCCGGAGCCGTACTCCTCGCCGCCGAAGACGACGGTGGGCGTGTTCGCCGCGATGTACTTCATCGCCGCGTCGTAGATCGGCATCTGCTCGCCCGAAGGCTGCAGCTGCGTGAAGCCGCCCTCCACGCGCGTCCCGTCGGCCTTCGCCGGGATCATGAGGTTCTTGATCCGCACGTTGGCGAAGGTGCCGCGCATCATCACCTCGTGGTTGCCGCGGCGCGCGCCGTAACTGTTGAAGTCCGCCTTCTGCACGCCGTTAGCGATGAGGTACTTGCCGGCGGGCGACGTGTCCTTGATGGAGCCGGCGGGCGAGATATGGTCCGTCGTGACGGAGTCGCCGAAGATGCCGAGGATCTTCGCGCCCTTCACGTCGGCGGCCTTGCCCGCGCTCATGCCGAAGTCCGCGAAGAACGGCGGCTCGGCGATGTAGGTGGACTTGGGCCAGTTGTAGACCTGTCCCGTCGCCGTGGGGACATCCGCCCACATCGGGTTGTCCTTGGTGAAGTCGCTATAGAGGCGCCCGAACACCACGGGATCGGTCGCGTACTTGAGCAGCGCGTGGATCTCGGCCGAGGTCGGCCAGATGTCCTTGAGGAACACCGGGCCGTCCTTGCCCTGTCCCAGCGGCTCGCTCTCGAGATCCTTCAGCACGGTGCCGGCGATCGCGTAGGCCACGACGAGCGGCGGGGAGGCGAGGAAGTTCGCGCGAAGGTTCGGGTGGATGCGCGCCTCGAAGTTGCGGTTGCCCGAGAGCACCGCGGCGCACACGAGGTCGTTGTCGACGATCGCCTGGTCGATCGACTCCGCAAGCGGACCCGCGTTGCCGATGCAGGTGGTGCAGCCATAGCCGGAGAGATAGAAGCCCAGCTTCTCCAGCGAATCCATGAGGCCCGCGGCCTTGAGGTATTCGGTCACGACGCGCGACCCGGGCGCGAGCGAGGTCTTCACCGACGGCTTCACCTTGAGGCCCTTCTCGACGGCTTTCTTCGCGAGGAGTCCCGCGGCGATCAGCACGCTCGGGTTCGACGTGTTCGTGCACGAGGTGATCGCGGCGATCATCACGTCGCCCGAGCCGATGTCGAGGCCGTCCTTCGTCTTGAAGCGCCTGGCGAGATCGTCGGCCTTCTTGCCGAAGCCGTTGCTGGCGACCGGAGCCGAGTAGAGCTCCGTGAATTTCGACTTGAGCTTGCCGAGCTCGATGCGGTCCTGCGGACGCTTCGGTCCGGAGACCGACGGGCGCACGGTGTCGAGATCCAGCTCGAGCACCTCGGAGTAGTCGAGCTGGCCCGCCTTCGGGATGCCGAACATCTCCTGCGCCTTGTAGTACGCCTCGACGGCGGCGACGTGGTCGTCCTTGCGGCCCGTGCCGCGGAAATATTCGATCGTCTTCGCGTCCACGGGAAAGAAGCCCATCGTCGCGCCGTACTCGGGCGCCATGTTCGCGATGGTGGCGCGATCGGGCACGGCGAGCGACTCGGTGCCTTCGCCGAAGAATTCCACGAACTTGCCGACCACTTTCGCCTTGCGGAGCATCTCCGTGATCGTGAGCACGATGTCGGTCGCGGTGACGCCTTCGCGCGCCTTGCCCTTCAGGTGCACGCCGACCACGTCGGGCGTGAGGAAGTACACGGGCTGGCCGAGCATGCCGGCCTCGGCCTCGATGCCGCCCACGCCCCAGGCGACCACGCCGATCCCGTTCACCATCGTGGTGTGGCTGTCGGTGCCGACGAGCGTGTCGGGATAGTAGACGCCGTCCTTCTGGAAGACGCTGCGCGCGAGGTACTCGAGGTTCACCTGGTGCACGATGCCGATGCCCGGGGGCACGACCTTGAACGTGTCGAAGGCCTGCATGCCCCATTTCATGAACTGGTAGCGCTCGCGGTTGCGCGAGAACTCGAGCTTCATGTTGAGGTCGAGCACGTTCGGCGCGCCATAGTGGTCGATCTGCACCGAGTGGTCCACGACGAGATCCACGGGCGCCAGGGGCTCGATTACCTTCGGATTCTTCCCGAGCTTCGCGGCCACGGTGCGCATGGCGGCGAGGTCGGCGAGCACGGGAATGCCCGTGAAGTCCTGGAGCAGGATGCGCGCGAGGACGAAGGGGATCTCGTTGGTGCGCGCGCCTTTCGGGGACCAGTTGGCGAGCTCCTTCACGTGCTCCTCGGTCACTTTCTTGCCGTCCACGTTGCGCAGGACCGATTCGAGCACGACCCGGATCGACACCGGCAGGCGCTTCACGTTCGGGAAGGTCGCGGCGAGCGCGGGAAGCGAGTAGTACTGCCCGCTCTTGCCCGTGGCGGTCTTGAAGGTCTTGAAAGTGTCGAAGGCGTTGTGGCCCATGATTTTTCTCTCTTCTTCGGTGATTGGCCCCCGGCCTGCGCCGGGGTGACAGTTACTTGGTGGAGCGGACCTGCACGTCGTACGTCTGTCCCTTGTCGTCGCGGCATTCGCCGCCGCCGGCGCCCTGGCCGCTCTTGAAGTCGCAACGAAGGCCCGAGCCGTCGGGAGCGGTGAGCAGCGCCTTCGCCGCGCCGCCCGCCGGATTGTCCATGGAGACGAAGCCGCCGCCGTACCAGCCGCCCCGATAGTAGGGACCCGCGCCGTAACCGCCGCTCACGTAACCCGACGTCGTCGCGGCGCGCGTCTGCACCCACGTGCCCGTGTAAGTCTTGCCCTCGATCGTGATCGCGACCGGGCCTTCGGTGCCGCCGGTATCCGTGGCGGTGCCGCTGTACAACTTGCCGCTGTCTCGCGGCATGGCCGTGAGCTGGTAGTTGGTGACGGTCGCGCAACCCGCGAGGGCGGCGAGTGCGAGGAGGGTGGAGTAGCGCATGTGGAACTCCTTTCGGGCCTAGATCGCCATCAGGTCCACGAACTCGTTGACGGGCGTCTCGTCGAGGCGCTTCGAGTCCATGCACAACGCGAGGATGGCGGCGCGCTGTTTCTCGGGGAAGCGGCGCGCGAGGTTGGTCTTGAACTTCTCCACGAGGACCGGCATGCCTTCCTTGCGGCGGCGCTTGTGCCCGATGGGATACTCGACGACGATCTCCGCGAGCTTCTTGCCGTCCTTGAACTCGACGGTGAGCGCGTTGGCGATCGAGCGCTTGTCCGGATCGTGGTAGTCCTTCGTGAAACGCTTGTCCTCCACGCAGACGATCCTGTCGCGAAGCTTGTCGATGCGGGGATCCTTCGCGACGCCGTCTTCGTAGTCGGAAGCGGTGAGCCGGCCGAAGAGGATCGGCACCGCCACCATGTACTGGATGCAGTGATCGCGGTCCGCGGGATTGCTGAGCGGGCCTTTCTTGTCGATGATGCGGATGCACGCTTCGTGCGTCCGGATCGTGATCTTCCTGATGTCATCCGCCGTCTTGCCCAGGCGCGCGAGCTCGCCGTGGATCGTCATGGCCGCTTCGACCGCCGTCTGCGAGTGGAATTCCGCCGGGAACGAGATCTTGAAGAGCACGTTCTCCATCACGTAGCTGCCGTAGGGGCGCTGGAACTTGAACGCCTTGCCCTTGAAGAGCACGTCGTAGAAGCCCCAGGTCTTGGCCGAGAGCACCGAGGGATACCCCATCTCTCCGGTCTGCGCGATGAGCGCGAGGCGCACGGCGCGCGAGGTGGCGTCGCCCGCGGCCCAGCTCTTGCGCGAGCCCGTATTGGGCGAATGGCGGTACGTGCGAAGCGATTGGCCATCGACCCACGCGAGGGACACCGCATTGATCATCTCGTCGCGCGACAGGCCGAGCAGCCCCGCGACCACGGCGGTGGAGGCGACCTTCACCAGCACGACGTGGTCGAGGCCCACCTTGTTGAAGCTGTTCTCGAGGGCGATCACGCCCTGGATCTCGTGTGCCTTGATCATGCCCGTGAGCACGTCGTGGACGGTGAGCGGCTTCCTGCCCGCGGCGAGGTTGTTGCGCGAGATCCAGTCGGCCGCGGCGAGGATGCCGCCCAGGTTGTCCGAAGGATGTCCCCACTCGGCAGCGAGCCACGTGTCGTTGAAGTCGAGCCAGCGGATCATGGCGCCGATGTTGAAGGCCGCCTGGACGGGATCGAGCTGGAATTGCGTGCCGGGCACCTTCGCGCCGTTGGGCACGACGGCTCCCTTCACGATCGGCCCCATGAGCTTGGTGCACGCCGGGTATTCGAGCGCCTCGAACCCGCAACCGAGCGTATCCATGAGGCAGTAGCGGGCGGTCTCGTACGCCTCGCCCGATTTCACCTTGTACTTCTCGACGTAGTCGACGATGTCGACGAGGACCTGGTCGGGCTTGGGCCTTACGTTGCTGATATGTGCTGACACTTTTGGCTTGTTCCTATTGGATTAAAGCCGGGAACACGGAGGACACGGAGGTCCACGGAGGACACGGAAAAATACATGGATATTGTGAATGGCAGGAATCGCCTGAAATTGCCACATACCCGGCATTCCTTGCCTTTCCCTGTGTCCTCTGTGGCTCTCCGTGTTCCCGTCTTGAGTTGTCTAAAGCAAAAATGTGAAGGGATTACTTCCGCTTGGCGAGCGGCACGAATTCGAGGTTCTCGGGCCCGGTGTAGTTGGCCGACGGCCGGATGATCTTGCCGTCGATGCGCTGCTCGATCACGTGCGCGCTCCAGCCGGAGGTGCGCGAGATCACGAAGAGCGGCGTGAACATCGCGGTAGGCACGCCCATCATGTGGTACGAGGTCGCGCTGTACCAGTCGAGGTTGGGGAACATCTTCTTCTCCCGCCACATCACTTCCTCGACGCGCGCCGAGATGTCGAAGAGCTTCATGTTCTTCGCATCCTGCGAAAGGCGGCGCGCCACTTCCTTGATGACCTGGTTGCGCGGATCGGCGATCGTGTAAACCGGGTGCCCGAAGCCGATGATCACCTGCTTCTCGGCCACGCGCTTCACGATGTCCTTCTCGGCATCGTCGGGCGCGTCGTAACGGCCGATCGTGTCGAACGCGAACTCGTTCGCGCCGCCGTGCTTCGGGCCTTTCAAGGCGCCGATGGCACCCGTGATCGCGGAGTACATGTCGGAGCCGGTGCCCGCGATCACGCGCGCGGTGAACGTGGACGCGTTGAACTCGTGCTCGGCATAGAGGTTGAGCGAGGTGTGCATCGAGCGCACCCACAGGTCTGGGGGCTTCTTTCCGTGCAGCAGGTGCAGGAAGTGGCCACCGATGGAATCGTCGTCGGTCTCGACGTCGACCCGCTTTCCGGAATGCGAGAAGTGGTACCAGTAGAGCAGCATCGAGCCGAACGACGCCATGAGGCGGTCGGCGATGTCGCGCGCTTCGGCGAGCTTGTGGCCTTCGCCTTCGGGCAGCGTCGATCCGAGGGCCGAGCATGCGGTGCGCAGCACGTCCATCGGATGCGTGGAAGCCGGAATGCACTCGAGGATGTCCTGCACGTCGGCGGGAATTCCGCGCAGGGATTGGAGCTTGCGCTTGTAGGCGGCGAGCTCGGCGACATTCGGGAGCTTGCCGTGCACCAGCAGGAAGGCGATCTCCTCGAACTCGGTGGCTTCGGCGACGTCGAGGATGTCGTAGCCCCGATAGTGGAGATCGTTGCCGGTCCGCCCGACGGTGCAGAGGGCGGTGTTGCCGGCCGGCACGCCGGAGAGCGCGACGGATTTCTTCGGTTTCGGGGCGGTCGCGGCGGGCGCGCTTGCGGCTTCGGTCATGGATGTCTCATTTCGATTTTGCAAAGAGGGCGTCGAGCTTTTGCTCGTACTCGTGATAGCCGAGGTACTTGTAGAGGTCCTCGCGGGTCTGCATGTCCTTCACGCTGGCCTTTTGCGTGCCGTCGGCGCGCAGGGTCTCGTAGACGTGAAGGGCCGCGAGGTTGGCGGCACGGAATGCCGACAGCGGATAGAGCGCGATGGCGATTCCGGCGCCGCGAAGCTCCTCCAGCGAAAAAAGCGGCGTCTTGCCGAATTCGGTGATGTTGGCGAGCACCGGGACCTTCAGCGCGTCGCAGACCTTCTTGTACATGACGATATCGGTGATCGCCTCGGGGAAAATCCCGTCGGCGCCGGCTTCGACGCAGGCCCGCGCGCGATCGAGCATGGCCTCGAAGCCCTCGCTCGCCAGGGCGTCGGTGCGCGCGATCACGAAGAAATCGGGATCCGTCTTCGCGTCCACGGCCGCTTTCACGCGATCGACCATCTCTTCCTTCGACACGAGCTCCTTGCCGGGGCGGTGCCCGCAACGCTTCGCGCCCACCTGGTCCTCGATGTGGATCGCCGCCGCGCCGAACTTGATCATCGACTTCACGGTGCGCGCCACGTTGAACGCGCTGGCGCCGAAGCCGGTATCCACGTCCACCATCAGGGGCAGGTCGCACGCGTCGGTGATGCGACGAACGTCGGTGAGGACGTCGTCCAGGTTCGAGATGCCGAGGTCCGGCACGCCGAGGGAGCCCGCGGCGACGCCGCCGCCCGAGATGTAGATCGCGTTGTAGCCGCTCGCCCTGGCGAGGATCGCATGATAGGCGTTGATGGCGCCCACGACCTGCAGCGGTTTTTCCTTCCGGAGTGCAGCTCTGAATTTCGCGCCGGGGGTCATTTCGCTCTACCAATGCTGGAACCACAGATGAACACAGATGAACACAGATGATTCGCGATGGTGATCTGGACCTTGGCTATCGGCATGACGCTCTCAAGGGTTGAGGCCCATCTGTGTTCATCTGTGTTCATCTGTGGTTCCAATGTCTTAAATTAGAAGAAGGCGGCGGCCGCGTCTTCGGGGAGCGCGACGCCGGTAATTTTCGCCTTCTGCAGCAGCTCCCAGAAGTATCGGTAGGTGGCGCGGTCGTGGAGCTCGCCGTCGTACTGGATCGGGCCCCAGTTGGCGCGCTGCGCGGCGAGCAGGATCTCGGCAGCATCGGCGACCTCGGCGAGGTCGGGCTTCATCGCATCCACGATGGACTGGATCTGGGACGGGTGGATGCTCCACATGCGAAGGAATCCGAAGTCGTTGCGCGCGCGCCAGGCATCGCGAAAGACGTTGTACGGGTTCTTGAGGTCGAGCGAGACGTTGTGCGCGGGCACGACGCCGTGGGCGAGCGCGGCGGCGACGATCTCCGTCTTGGCGCGGACGATGAGCGGATGCTCGAACTGCCCCGGCGAGCGCATGTTCGACGAGTTGACCGCGCCATGGTGGCCGCTCACGAAATCCATGAGGCCGAAGTCGAGCACCTGCACGCCCGCGAGCTGGGCGATGTCCCATGCGTCATGCAGCGCGCCGTGGGTCTCCACGAGCACGTGCACCGGAATCTCGCGCGCCAGCTTCTTCGCCGCGGCCACGTCGCGGATGTACGCGATCATCTCGGCGACCTGCACGGTCGAGGTCGACTTGGGCAGCGTGAGATAGGCGAGCTGCTTGCCAGCGCCGCCCACGAGGATCTCCACGTCCTTCTTCCAGTGGGCGTGCGTGTAGTCGTGGATTCGCGCGCCCGCCATCTGGAACGCGTTCTTCTGCGAACCCAGCACGTCCACGATCATCTCGGCGTGCTGCTTTTCCTTGCCCGCCTCCGCGCCGTCCTCGCAGTCGCACGTGATGTCGAAGAGCCGCCCCATTTTCGCCTGCAGGTCGAGCGCCTTGCCGATGAGCTTCTCGCTGCCGGCGAA
>Ga0070731_10004852_pt1 | contig 11316 bp, 6 predicted proteins | sample Coa_R1_2_FD_66448 | JGI IMG/M metagenome (GOLD analysis project Ga0070731, IMG submission 66448) | Surface soil microbial communities from Centralia Pennsylvania, which are recovering from an underground coalmine fire - Coalmine... | ecosystem: Environmental > Terrestrial > Soil > Unclassified ... | reverse complement strand
ACTCGGGCGGAACTATCCCGAAAGCACCGTTCCGAGCATCAATCTTTGAGAGTATCAGCTGACCGGATTTCGTAACGAATTGACGCTTTGTACCAATTTGACTGCCAAGGGCCAAATCGCGAATTGCGATACCTCTTCCGTTCATTCGAATAGTTAAACGTTTATATAATTCGACATCTTGGACGTCTATCCCCTCCCGCCGCCTTTGAAGGACATCCCCGAGGGGTACGGACGGCCAATCACTCATCGGAAAACTCTACCGAGAGAGCGTGTCTAATTTCGCTGATAAGGCTAACGATCCTGTGTTCTTTTGACAGAATATCGTCGAGAAGTTTCTCAGGAGGCAAATGCTCAAAGTCTTCTTTGGCATGAGGATTCTTGATGTCCAAGTTGGCGGAGACAAGGCTGCCCTGCTCGTCGTACTTTAGAACATCTCCAACTAGCACTTTCCAAGCTAGCTCGTTTCCCTCACGTTTATTCCACCACGCAAGACAAACGTCAAAGTCTTCAAAGCGCATGGCCTGAGTTTTCGTATAGCCCTTTCGACCTTCTGGCATTGGCTGCTCGTAATACCAGATTTCCTTGGTTGGCCCTGAACGATCGAAAAATAGTAGGTTCGTGGGGATGCTTGTGTAGGGAGCGAAGACCCCGTTGGGGAGTCGAACAATCGTGTGCAGGTTGAATTCCTTGAGAAGTTCTTCCTTGATTCTGGCACACACGCCATCTCCAAATAGAGTGCCGTTTGGAACAACCATCCCACATCGACCCGGCTTTGCGCCTCCTACGGGGCGACGGAGCTTGCGCATAATGAGTTGGAGAAATAAAAGAGCGGTTTCTGCCGTCTTTTTATCCTCGGGGAAATTTGAGAGGATACCTCGCTCCTCCTCGCCGCCGAAAGGAGGGTTGGTCATGATGAGATCCACGCGATCCCTGTCTCCGATTTCGCGCAATGGAAACCGGAGAGCGTTTTCTGGATCGATGTCAGGCGATTCGAGGCCATGAAGCAAGAGATTCATCTGGCACAGCAAATAAGGGAGTGGCTTGGGTTCGATGCCAAAAAGCGTGCCCTTCTGTAGATGGTTAAAGTCTTCCGCCTTCTTGCACTGCTTCTGGAGATCGGTGAAAGCCTCGACCAAGAATCCGCCCGTGCCTGCTGCCGGATCGAGGATGGTTTCGCCGAGGCAGGGATTCATTACGGTGACGATGAACTTCACAACTGGCCGTGGCGTGTAGAATTCACCGGAATCGCCTGCCGAGTCTCTCATCTCGCGAAGCATGGATTCGTAAAGTAAGCCGAGGGTGTGTATCTCGTCTTTGGAAGTGAAGTGGATTTCGTTGATTTTGTTCACGACATCGCGAAGCAGGTAGCCGTTCGTCATACGGTTAAACGTGCCCTGAAAAACCTTGGCGATAACGTCGCGACGGTCGCCGTTGGCGCTGCGAAGAGAGCGAAGGTAAGCGAATAAGCCTTCTCCGCGCTTGCCGTCTGGTCGAATGGCTTCGTCCTGATTGATGAAGGCAATTAACTCTGGGCCGGTAATGCCTTGCGAGTTGGCGGCCCAATCGCGCCAGCGGTAAGGCGTTTCGATAGCGGGGCGAAACCGTCTGCCTGCGAGCTTGGCTTCCTCGGCTCGGATGCTCTCCATGTCGTCGAGGAACTTGAGGAACATAATCCAAGTGAGCATCGGCAAACGGTCGAGGTCGCCATTGAGGCCCTTATCCTTGCGCATGATGTCACGGCAGGATTTAACAATCGAAGCGAGCTGCTGCGCACTGGATTGTGGGACTTTGTTCTTTGTCGATTTCTGTTTGGGCATAATTTGTCTAAGCCGCGTACAGACGCGCCTGCAATTCGTTAATCGCCGACCGCAGATTGTCTGTGCCGCCGAACATTAGAGAAATATCCATAACGCTGCCACGGTCGGAAATAGGGGGCACTTTCAGAATCTCCGGAATGGCAAATTGCGCCGTGCCATAGTCTACATATTTGTCGAGGATATCGTCCAAGACCTGACGCGCCTTTTCTGAATATTTATCGAAAAAAGCCTTCTGATCTTTGCGAAGTTTTTCTGCTCGCTCTCTCCGTGTTCGAATCGGAGCGCTGTAGGCAACCTGACAAAGAAGGTCGAACGGATCGGCGTCCGGCTGATTTGACGCAGCTATGAGTTCTTCCAAGGTAATTCCGCGTTCTTCCAGAGCTTGAATAATTTCGGCACGCTGTTCTGCATCAGACCACTTCGAACGGAGTTCCGCCGCCGAGGGCCACATTCCGCGCACTTTCTCGCCCGTGTAGTCCGTGAAGCGGACGACACGAAGCTGCTTGCCTTCGGCGTCCAACTCGGACACGAAATGGGCCACGATTTCGATGGAGCCTTGGTCCACGTAATACTTGCGCGGCTCTTCTCTTTTTGTACCTCCCGGTTCGAGGATTCGGGGCTGCAACGGATCGGGGATGACTTCCTCGGGCTTTTCGATGTCGGTTTTGACTTTCTCACCTGCCGCGTTCATTTCCTCGACCGTCACCAATGCGGGTTCCCCATCGAACTCGGGATCGGAGAAGAGGCGTGTGGCGCTTCCGGTGTAATCGAGGATGTTAAAATAGAGTTTCCCATAGTCGTCTTTGACTCGGGTGCCCCTCCCGATGATCTGCTTAAACTCGGTCATTGAGTTGATGATGCGGGCGATCACAATGTTCTTGCAGGTTTGAACGTCCACGCCGGTCGTTAAAAGCTGAGAAGTCGTCACAATCGTTGGGGTCGTGGTCTCAAGCTCCATGAACCTGTCGAGATGACCGCGCCCTGTTTTGCCTTCATCAGCAGTGACGCGCACGACGTAGTCGGGGTATTGCTGGACCAGGTCCGCGTTAAGATTGTTTAGCGCGAAGCGCATATCCTCGGCGTGCTCTTGGTCAACGCAAAATACGATGGTCTTATCGAATCTACCGTTTGCTTTCAGAAAATCAGTGAGATTGCGGGCAATGGTTTCAGTGCGAGGTAAAAGAGAGACTTTTCGCTCAAAATCCTTAGTAGTGTATTCGGTGTCTGGAATTGGACGCCCCAAACGGTCAAGTTGTCCCCTATTAGGTCTCCAGCCTACTGAATCCGCGCTTGTGACGATGCGATGAACGCGATACGGCGCTAAGAATCCATCTTCAATGCCCTGCCGCAAACTGTAGGTGTAGAGCGGATTACCGAAATAGAGATATGTGTCGCGATTATCTTCGCGCTTAGGCGTGGCGGTCATGCCGAGCTGAAAAGCAGGTTCGAAATACTTCAGGATATCCTTCCAGTTGGAATCGTCGGCGGCGCTGCCACGGTGGCACTCGTCCACGACTATCAGATCAAAGAAATCCTTTGGGTAATCGCGGTAAAGACCGGGGCGGTGCTCGTCTTTGGCAATAGCTTGGTAGGTCGCGAAGTACATCTCACGGCTCTTGATGGCCTCGCCCTCGATCTTGTGTCTGGCGTCACCGAACGGAGCAAAGATTTTATCTTTTGGGTCATCGACGAGGATGTTCCGGTCAGCGAGATAGAGCATACGCGGCCGGCGTCCCGGATCACCGTCGCGATTCCATTTCGTATTCCAGAGCTTGTAGCAGATCTGGAAAGCAACAACGGTCTTGCCTGTTCCCGTGGCGAGCGTCAGCAGAACGCGCTTTTGCCCCTGAAGAATTGCGCGGATGGCACTGTTAATGGCGATCTCTTGGTAGTAGCGCGGCGATTTTCCAGAAAGATGGTAGTAGGGAGTGAGCAGGCGTTCGACAATCTGGCTTGGGATGTTTTCCCCGTTTTTCAGGCGCTGCCAAAGTTCGTCGGGCGAGGGGAAGGTTTCGAGAGAGCTTTCTAGGCCTGTCATGAAATCGTGCTCGACGATGCCATGGCCGTTCGTTGAATACGCAAACTTCAATCCGAGGATTTGCGCGTATTCCGTCGCCTGACCGAGACCGTCGGCCGGTTTCTTATAATTCGCCTTCGCTTCAACAATGGCGATAGCAAAATCAGGTCGGTAGCGAAGGAGGTAGTCAGCTCGTTTCTGTTTGCGGCGGATCGTCCGGTTCCCGGCGACAACAATCCGGCCATCGGTGAAAGTTCGCTGTTCGTTGATGTCATCGTCCGACCATCCAGAAGCGTAGAGCTTCGGGAGGACGTACTTTCGACAAGTGTCTGCTTCGGTTAGTAAAGGCATGCCGCTAAGATGAACGCCTTCCAGATCCGCACAAATAGTTAACTTGATTGCGGCAGAATAACATATCTAGGTGAGCATTCGGCTAACCGTGGTCGCGAAACATCAAAGTAGGCAGTTAAATGGACAGAGGTTAAGATGCTGGTCTTAGACCAGCAAGCAAGAGAGGAAAGAATCAAACAATGAGTCCAACCCCGGAAGACGGCGAAAGACAACGCAATGCTGCATTTAAGGCATGGGACAGAATGCGCTCTAACATGGCCAACTCGTATGGAATTCCCCCAGAATTAGAGAGAGGCCTCATTGATCTTTTCCTTGTTGTAGCCTTTCCCGACGCTGAAGTCTCACAACTCACCGTTCTCACTTGCGACCCACGTGTTTGGATGACAAACGCCCCCAAACTCCGCATGCGTCTGCTTGACCTATCGACTTTGTTGGGTGCCTCAAGAGGCTTGCGGGGCCAACCCGAAGCGAGACTTGTAGAGAGCGTACATTCATCTCTACTGCGACTCGGATGGAAGGAAGACCAAATCACCAGAGAATTGCTGCTTGGGAAGGGCGAGCGCTTTTACCGTCCGGACATTGTCCTTCGTGACCGCACTGGAAAAAACCTTGCAGTTGTGGAGGTTAAGAGTTCGTCGAAGCTCCTGGGCGATCCGATGAGTCAAGTGATACGAGGTGCTGGGATGTGCGACGCGCGGTATGCCCTCCTTACAAACGGCCTGGAAATCCTGCTGGCTGATTTGAAGGCAGATTTTACGATATCGAGAAATACGTTTCCGAGTCCCGTCGAGCTCTCTTTCGAGGCGCCGGCTTTGGACCAAACGGTCAGTTTTGCGGGTGAGCCTGATATGCAACTCAATCCGGTGTTCGATTACCCAGAATTGGTGAAACGTATTTCCGACGTGGGCAGCGGCACCTTGATTCTTGACCACACTCTGCCGTGGGGAATGCGGATGCCTTCTGATCCTCATTTGGTAGTACCCGAAGCGTTTAAGAACACGACACGGGCCGATTTGATTCCGGCTCTGCTGTCAAAGGTCGCATCCCGCCCTAATCAGGGCGTTACCATAGCTCTTGTGTATCCTGCGATCTGCTCGAACAGCGAATTCCAGAAACTGCGGATGTTTCTTTCTAAACGCACCCGGCTTTCAGCCCTGCTTGAACTCCCTCCAGATGTGTTTCTTCCACTGACGAGTATCAGACCAAGTATTGTGCGGTTAGCGTCTAAGAAGACCGAGGAGCAGCAGCCAACTTACCTGTATTCGTTTCCTTCCCGTGGAGACTTGATTGATGTCTCGGGTCAGATGTGGCTCTCGGATGTACGGTCGGGTCTCATGGGAAGGAAAACGAGAGGCGGATTTTTCGATGAAATCAGCCCAGGTGCTGTCTGGACGGTCGGGGCCCACCACCCGAGGCTCAAGGAAATCGAAAATGGAATTGCCAGTCTTGCGAGTCTTCAGGTACTGGGTGAATTCTGCGATGTTTTCCAAGGTGTTAGACACCCTCGTGAGGAAGCCATCCATGGTAAAGGAGTCCCTATCTTCCGGGGGCGGGATGTCTCTGCCGGCGTACCCTCAAAAGAGCAGGTAACCCAATTTAGGATGTCCTCTCCGCCCTCCGAAAAGTATGCAGTCAAGGCAGGCGACATATTGCTCCAGCGGGTTGGGAGCACACCTTCTTGCGTGGTGGCCTCAAGAGATTTAGAGGGTGTGTTTGCATCGGATACGATTTTTGTAATTCGCCCACGAACGACAGAGGTGAGCTCATTTCTGATCAGCCAGTTTCTTTCTTCGGCTGTCGGGCAAACTTTGCTCCGTGGAGGAATCATGGGATCTGGGGCACCCACTATATCGCTGGCTTACCTCAGTAAGCTTGCCATCCCGATTCTTCCCCAAGTCGTGAGTAATGACCTCGATGAGCTACAAAAGCTCGAACAACAGTTGCAGGGAACTGCTGAGAAATTGCGCTCGCTTCGCCTGGGAGTCTTTGACTCAAAGTCAAAGGAAGAGTTCGACTCTCGCCTCGTAGAGGCTCGCCAGTCTTCCCGTTCACTCGCAGAGGGCATCCGCCAAGCAGGCACACTGGAAGCTCAGATTCGCAATTTCTTTCCTTATCCAATCGCATTTGCATATCGGATTCTCGCTGCCCACACCGTGTTTTCGGATCTCTACCGGGAACAACTGCGTTTAGGAGAGAACATCTTAGCCTTCTTGGGATCGATCTCGCTCGCAGTTATCCGTCCACTCGATCGCAAGACAAGCGTCATCGATTTGGGGGTCTGGCGCGGTGGTATTTCTCCCGGCCACTGGAAGACACTCATTCAAAATAGTGCTGGCGTTCTTGCAACGTACTCGGACAATCGTCTTGCACAGTCTCTTTCTAAACTTTGGAACAAAAAACACAGGAAAAGTTTTGAGGGAGCGGTTGACAGCATCATCCAGGCGAAAAATAATTTCAAACATGACCGGGGTCCTCAAACCGAAGAAGAATTTAGGACAGCCACCCTCAAGACAGAACAAGAACTTCTCACCGTCCTCGGTCATTTGATTTTTTTCGCCGAACATCCCATTAGATTGGTGAGGGACATCGACACCGTAAGGGGGACTAGTACTTCCGTGCTAACCACCCTTCGATGTATGGGGGACCACCCTGGGTATGCTCAAGAAATCGTTAATTACCCAACCTCAGTCACGAAGAATGACCTGTACGTCGAGATCGAAAGTGACAGATGGGTTTCTCTATACCCGTTCTTGATCCCGAGAGACTGCCCGACTTGCAAGACTAGGGAAATATACTTCGTGGACAAATGGCAGGGTAAAGGCGACGTCGCAATTCTCAAGAGTTTTGAGCGCGGACACAACCTGAAGGACGCTGAGATCGGAACTGCATTAGAGTCATGGTCCACATGAGGTGAAAAGATTGGCCGCTGACACTGGATGATCCCTGGAAAGAGCACGAAAATTTCTCAGGTGGACATCAGAAGGGTGTCAGGCGCCTGGGCGTGATTGGGGTGGCAGAAAGGATGAATGGTCTTGTAATCAGGAGTCCTTGGGTCGACATGATCTTCGCTGGAGAAAAACCTGGGAGATTCGGGGGAGAAAAACCTACGTGCGTGGCACTATAGCTCTGATTCGCGGCGGCAGCGGTCTTATCGTTGGAACGAGTGAGCTAATTGATGTTGTCGGACCGCTCACATTGCGGCTACTCCGCAAGAACGCAAAAAAGACCGGTGAAGCCGCGTCACAATGGCGACACAAGCCCTATGAGCGAGGTATGCCTGGGTGTTGAGGAGAGCCTGATTGGTGGTAAGACCGTCGGTCTGGTTTTGAGGGTATTTAAAATGACCGCACGAAAGGCGAAAACTGCGACGTCCGATGGATGTCCAATACCTATTTGATTCATCCGGGAACTGGATTGCATTTCGAAAGGGCAAGTTTGTCTTCGACACTTCAGGAAACTGGGTGGGTTGGATGCCGTGGAATGACTCGGATGCCGTCGACATACAGGGCCGTTATTTAGGCACGATTTTCGCTGGAAACCGTTTCTACGAAATAATCTACAAACCTTATCGTGGTTACCCTGGGTATCCCGGCTATCCCGGTTATCCCGGTTATCCGGGCTACCCTGGCTTCGCAGGCTACTCACCGCTTCCCACAGGAACCAGAGACGTGCGCAATCTTGAGGAAGATGAAAAATAATGAGCACGTTGTTCAAATTCTACCCTCCAGAACCGAAGAATGTTCTCTGTGAGAATGCTCATTTTATTCTCTCTAACGCTCACGACGCTGCCAGCTCGTTCCTGGACACATTTATTCGAATTCGCGAAACAAGGAAAGCAAAGGGTACGCCGACAGATGAAGAACAGGATCTATTGCGGGCGATGCTGCTTTTTGCTACTGCCGGATTGGACTCAATGGTGAAACAGCTTGTCACCGATGCGCTGCCGACCGTAATTGAAAAGGATGTTGGAGCCACGGAAATGTTTAAACAATTCGTCGAGCGTCGTTTGGAAAAAAATGATCGGCTTGATCGTCGCTTTTTGGCAGATATTATTGCTGACCCCAACCCGAGAAAACGGATGCTCGACCAGCTTGTTTGGGAATTGACTTCAAAGAGCTTGCAGTCAACTGAGCAGCTACTCAAGACCGCTGCGTTTTTTAACATCGCTTCCGACGCTATCTCCGACAACCCGAAGAGTCTGAGCACAATCTTTACCGCTCGAAATCAAATAACTCACGAAATGGATGTCGATTTTGAACAATCTAATCGAAGCAGGCGACCTCGGGCGAAAGCCACGACAACCGCGTTTACCAACGAGATATTCAAAGTCGCAGCGAGTTTTCTTGCTGAAGTCGATCGCAAGCTCACATAGGGCAGAAAAAAAACTATTTGGGCAAAACGGGACTCACCATTCGCAATGAAAAAAAGCACAGTATCACGGGTCCATTCATCTTGCTGAGCTCGAAAAACGGAATCAAATTCGCTTCGGCAGCACGTTCTGGCAAAAACCCGGCATGGTTCTTATCGATCAGTTAATTCAGCGACGCTCCTGCGGCTTAATACCAAAAATCGCAATCCCCGTGCACACGGTTTATTCCATAACCCCTACCCTTTGACCCGTTCCCAATCCGCAAATCCCCTTAAAAACCGCCCTGACGGCTGCAATCCGTGTTTAATTCGGTGTTATTTTCCGTTCCGAACCCGAAAATTCGCGTATTTTCACGCGATGCGTTGATTACGCAAACGAGCACTCGATTTCCGGTGTATTGCGAATCAGGCTGCGATTGACCTGCGCAGGGAGACCGCCGCCCCAGGCTACGGGCAAGGAGTGCCAGTTGCTTGACTCCGGTCTGACAATAGGGGTCTAATTTCGCCGGTTGTGCATTAACGAGCGGTTCCTGAGGGGTCCTTCTATCCCATCGTAAGTTGCAAATCGCGTTTGCACTGCTGATTCTTGCTGTTTTTGCGTACGGACACCTGTGGCGCAGGCTATCGAAGATCTAACCCCAACCCGGATCTCGGAAGAGCTACTGAAAGCGGTGAGCGGGGATGATTGTATTGCGTGGATCGGTTCGGGGTTATCGAGCTTGGCGTATCCGAACTGGGCAAGTGCTATCACCGCTCTCTGCGCGGCTTGCGAAATCCAGCCGTTCAGCCCAGCCGAGGCGCCGTCTGCTGGCCAGCTGATCGACAAGGCCCAGGAATGCAAGACCGCCAACACACACGCCTATCAAGCCACCCTTGGTAATTTGTTTGGCGGAAATGTCGTCGAGCAACGGCAGGCTTATTCTTGGTTGATGAGCGCGCCGTTCAAAGCATATGTCACGACCAATTTTGATCCTTTGTTGAGCGAGGCGGCTGCGCCATTTGGCTACACAAGCGTTTTTCGTTATCCGCTTTTGGAGACCCGGGAGGTTGACCGCAAGAAAAAACCAATGTTCTATGTTCACGGGCATGCGCGGCCTAATGGCATCCCCTGTGGCGAGAACCTTGTCTTAGCAAGAAGCGAATTCGAACAAGCATATGAGGGAGTCGTAGGTGTCTTTTTGCCAGCCCTACTCCTGAGCTACCCTATTGTTTTCATTGGCTGTCGCCTTGCCGAACCTGAAATTCGAGAACAGATGAGGCGTGTTCATTCAATGCACGTCCAGATAAAGAAATCGCAGAACGGCTATAAGACACCGCGCAGATTTGCCTTGTTGCCGTCCATCCTCAGCAAGAGCTCTCGTGATCGATTGGCCGAACGGGAAGAGGCCAATCTCTTCGCGGAGTTGGACACCGAGGTTTTGAGATACAGCCCAGCGGACCCAGAAAAACACTGGGAGATTGAGGATATCTTGAAGATTCTCTGCGGGCTTACCTCCAAGGTCACAGAAGGCGGGCCAGCGGAGGCAGGTCCAAAATGAGCAAGCCCTTCTTTGAGAACGTAGCGACGCTTGACTCCGTGATCGCAGGCGGTCCGGGTGCATTTGATTACGAGAGGGAGGTAGGACCACTTCTGTCGGATGAAACGCTCAACGATTACTTTTTCCGGAATCTATCCGATCCCGCGTGGCTCGTATATTTGATCAAAGCCGGAAAATTTAGCAGCGTTCCTGCTCCCCAGGAGAACGATGCTGAAGGAACAATTGGGTTCCCATCCTGGCCACAGGGGGAATACCTCAAGAAGATCGCCGCCAAAGTACCGGATGAAGTTTCGAGAGTTGTGACGCAGCTTCCATCAACTCGGAATGCGCGGGCACATGATTGCATTGTGGATCTAGCCCTTACGGTCCCACCGGAACTTAGTGTGGAAATGCTCCCCAAGATAATCGAGGGCATCCGATCTCCCTACCATCTGACATTGTCTTTGAAGATCGGTTCCCTTATCGGCCGTCTCGCGAGAGCGAACCAGACTACTTCAGCGTTACAGCTAGCTGAAGCAGCCCTCGAAATTCTGGATGCAGATGGATCAGGCGAGACGGCCAAAACTGAGCCATCAATTGGCAATCTGCGCGAAGCGGTTACTCGGTTTGGCGTATGGGACTACGAACAAGTTCTGACGAAAAGTATGCCTGATTTGATAGACGTCGCGGGTCAAGAGACATTGGACTTACTTTGCAATCTCCTGGACCGTGCCATTCTTCGGTCGGATCGGCGAGGCGCCGAAATTCGGCCACACGACTTTTCCCATGTCTGGCGTCCTGCGATTGAAGACAATGCGCAAAATCTGAACCTGGGAGTGAGGAACCTGTTGGTCACAGGGGTCCGCGATGCGGCAGAACGCACCGCGAAGAAATTTCCCACGCGAGTGCCCGCAATGCTACAGCTTTTAGAAAACCGCGGGAAATCGTGGTGGGTGTTTCGACGGATTGGTTTACACCTGCTTCGGTTGTTTCCGCGCACCGCGATCGCTGAATTGCGCGAGCGCCTGCTCAACCGTCTGCTATTCGATTCGGTAGAAGTAAGACACGAATACTATCTTCTAGAGATGGAATGCTTTGGACTTCTGACGGAAGAGGAACAAAAGGTGGTATTGACATGGATCGAACAAGGTCCGACATACACGCAAGAGCATCTGACGAAGTGGGAGGAATTTACAGGAAGACGCTGGACCGATGACGACAAATCTCGATATGCGCGCGAGTGGAA
>Ga0070731_10004851_pt1 | contig 11316 bp, 5 predicted proteins | sample Coa_R1_2_FD_66448 | JGI IMG/M metagenome (GOLD analysis project Ga0070731, IMG submission 66448) | Surface soil microbial communities from Centralia Pennsylvania, which are recovering from an underground coalmine fire - Coalmine... | ecosystem: Environmental > Terrestrial > Soil > Unclassified ... | reverse complement strand
CGAAAGTTTCGAATCGCCGGTCGTATTCCTCGGAGGATTTCGCGATGGTCCCGACGGCGCCGGGAATATTCTTCGTCCCTGGGTACGCGCCGTCCTGGGAAATCCCATCACCTGGAAGAATCCGAACTATCCGCTCGTGGTCAACAATAGTTGGGGTGGCGGCATGGATGTAAATGAACAGATTGCCGAACGTATGATTCGCGACTCCGCCGACCTCGGCGTCGACATGTTTCACATCGATGCCGGGTGGTTCCGTGACGTAGGCGACTGGCATCCCAATCCGAAGAAGTTTCCGCGAGGCCTCGCGGTCATCGCTGACGATGCCCACCAGCATGGGCTCAAGTTCGGAATCTGGGTTGACTGGACGCAAGCCGGACTCTCCGCTGAACCTGGTGCTCTCAATGCGCGTGATCCGAAGGTGCGCGACTGGATGGTGACCGACATCCCCGCGGACTGGAAGCCGGAGCCGTTCAAGGGTCAAACCATCGATCTTGGCGATCCGGAAGCCAAGCAATGGGCGGAAAAAGAGGTGGAGCGCATCGTAACCGACTATCACCTCGACATGCTCGAGCACGACGGCTATCTCGTCGCTCACGGTTGCGACCGCGCCGATCACCCCCACGCTTTGCCCGATCCGCTGAATAAATGCGTCTACAAGAGCTGGGGTTCGTACTTCGTCGACAGCACCAACTCGACGGATGTGAGCTATCACGCGGTTCGCGCCTACTACGACATCTATTCGAAGATGCGCAAAAAACATCCCGGTCTGCTATTCGAGATTTGCAATGACGGCGGTCGCATGGTCGACTTCGGCAGCGCCGCGCACGGTGATTATTTTTCAATCACCGACACTTATGATCCCCTTTCGAACCGTCGTGCCTTCTACGACACCAGCCACGTGCTGCCTGCCGCCATGCTTGAGAGTTATGTCGAGAAGTGGCCCACGCCACGCATCGAGAATTTTCAATACATGCTGCGCAGCGGAATGATGGGATGGCTCACCATCATGCTCGACACGACAGTCTGGACGCCCGAACAGCACGAGGAAGCAAAAAAAGAAATCGCTCTCTACAAGAAGGAACTTCGCGGCTTCGTTCGCGACGCGAACCTGTATCATGTTTCGGGCCGCCCCGACGGCGTTCATTGGGACGGAATCGAATACTTCGATCCACAGCGGAAGCGCGGGGTCGTGTACGCATTTCGCGGAAGCACCGAAACCGACAAATCACATTCGTTCGTGCTGCAAGGTCTGGATCCGGCCGCGCGCTACGCGATCCGCTTTCACGATCACGGCGGTACCGATGGCATCGTTACCGGGCAGGAACTCATGCACAACGGACTCAAGGTCGAGTTGGAGTTACCCAATAGCTCGGATCTGATTTTTGTCGAGCAACAACGCTGAAACTTGGGGAGAACGCTGCAGAGACTGATGGCGAACGACACTAACTCTTCGGGGCGGCTCGCTTCGCGCGTAGCCCTGGTTACCGGAGGCGCACGAGGTATTGGTCGCGCAATTGCTGCGTCATTTCAGAAAGAGGGCGCATGCGTTTTCATCCTGGATTGTGACGCGGCCACCGGCCAAAAAACCGCGGAAGAACTGTCGGCACAGAATCCCTCCGGGCCCGTGAAGTTCGTCGCAGCAGACTTACAGGACCCTGCCGCGATTCAGGATGCCGTCGATCAAATGCGCAAGTTTCATGATCGAGTCGACATCCTCGTCAACAATGCGGGCATCGAATTCGAGAAATCGATTGAAACGCTCTCCATCAACGACTGGGACCTGGTCATGAACGTCAATCTTCGTGGGGCGTTTCTGCTAACTAAGGAACTCCTCACTCTGTTCCCTGAATCCGGCGCCAGCATCGTGAACATCAGTTCGATCCATTCGACCCACGCTTTCCCCGACTCCATTCCGTATGCCTGTTCGAAGGCGGCGATGCTCGCCCTCACCCGGAATCTTGCTCTGGAACTCGCTAGCCGCCACATTCGTGTGAACTGCATTTGCCCCGGATACATCGACACGCGATTGTGGGAGCACTATTTGCAAAATTCCACCAATCCCGCAGAAATCGCTCGCCAGACGACCGCACTCCATCCCCTGGGGCGTCGGGGCGTTCCCGAGGACATTGCAGAGACGGCGGTTTTCCTCGCCTCCGACAGTTCGTCATTTATCACCGGCACCGACATCGTCATCGATGGAGGCCTTACGATCCGCGCCCACCCATAGCGGGCATTCCGCTCCCCATCACTAAAACAACATTTGCCTATGTTTTATTGATGAAAGTCGTCATTTCCTTGTAATACAATCGCTCGCCGTCTGGGGGGCATTGTGAAAAAGTCATCTACCGTCTTGAGCGGAGCTCTAAAGCGGGAATTCCAAAAAGATCTTGAACTTTTCAAGCATTTCCTTCTTCTCTTAAATAACACCAGTCCCATTCGGAATGTGGAGCTGATGTGGCACGAAGAAGACGAGGAACTCGACCCTAATAAGATCAAGTTCAAGAGCCGCGTCGGAACCGGGGATGCTCTTGTGCAATTGCAACCCGCCGGATCGGCCGAGGCCAATCGCATCTCTCCCAGCACATTGTTCTGTGACCTCGTCCACGGATTTGGTTCTCATGAAGAGGAAACCTGTGCGCGGTCCGATGTTCCCGCCAAGCAGCGCTGCCGCGCCACGGGCTGCACGCAGGTCTATTCGTGCCACGTCGGACTGACCGATATCGCTGTTCCCGTGATTTGCGACGACCGCTATTTGGGGACCCTTTTCTCGGGTCAGGTGCTGACAAGTCCGCCGACAGCTCAGGGATTTAAGTTCGTCCGCGCATCCTTGGCCGGGCGGCAGCACATCAACTTCACTAGCCTGGAAGATGCCTATTACCGGGTACCGGTGGTCAGCCAGGCTCAGGTTGCGGAAAGTGTACGAATTCTCGAGTTGTTTGCCCGCTATATTTCGAATTCCTGGAAGCGGCTGCAATTGATCAGCGAATCGCAACGCAAGGACGACCGGGAACTCAGCCTCGACAGAAAAGAACTCGCGTCGATTCTATTGTGCGGCGAAATTGGAGATCTGCAAGAGTTGAAACACCTCGCGCGACGTGCGGGCCTGCAGAGAATCCCCGATCGCGTCTTAGTTCTGCAGGTCGAGCAATTGGAATCGGGCAGTTCGCGACAAGCGCTTGCTGCTCCGACTCTGAATCGGGTCTCGCATGTTGTTGAAGACCTGTGCCAGGGGTTTCCGAACTCTCTTGCAACGGTTGTGCGGCCCGGTGAGGTTTGCGTCTTCACCAGTCAGGACGTTCGCAATCGAAGTAACCAGCGGCTGAGTCTGCAGGATATGGCGGAAAGCATTCTGGGGAAGGTTCGTGCCCATTGCAGCGCTAGCGTTCGCGTCGGTATCAGCGACGAACATCGCCAACCTGCAGAATTATTGAAAGCCTATCAGCAGGCCTGCGCGGCCTTGAACGCCGATGGAGCGACCGTATCGTTCTTCGACGATCCTAAGAGGCAAAAGACGCAAATCTCCGATGTAATGGTGCGTTTACTCAAGGGGTTCCGACATGGCTCCAGCGTGTCCAGCGTCTTGCGCGAGTTCCTCGCTCTCGCGATGCCCGCCGATCATTCCATAGCGGAAATTCAACAGTCGCGCGCATTGCTGACTTGGGCAATTGAGCACGTCGCGCTCGAAACGGTAAGTTCCGGCATCGATGCCCTCCAGATCAAAGCCGCGAAAGAAAAGGCCACCACCGGCGTACTTCATGCTCCAAGCCCATTCGCGGCTTGCGAAGCGTTCCGTCGCTTTGCCGATATCGTTTCGCAGCAGATGGCATCGGCCTTCAGCCAGCGGGAACACAAGATTGTCCTTGCGGTAAGCCATGTCGTGGAGGAGCGGGGGCCTGCCACGATCGCCATCCAGGATCTGGCGGATGCGGTCCATCTTTCCTGCGGACATTTGAGCCGAGTCTTCCGGAAAACAACGGGAATTACGCTGGAGCAATACCTCATTCAGCAGCGCGTCGAACTTGCGAAACGTGCGCTTCTCGATCCGCGGCTCAATGTCGCGGAAGTTGCGGAATTATGCGGCTTCTGTAATCCTGCGTACTTCGCTTCGGTGTTCAAGAAACATGTAAAATGCACGCCCCGCGAATTCGCCAGCCAGCCATACCGATGGGAGCCGGTGGTCGCGTCGCCGCTTCGCCCCAAAGATCTACCACATTCCGCATTATGAGTTCGATTGCGAGGAGGACGCGGCGATGCAATTACTCCGAACTGGTGGCCATGGAGCGAAAAGGAGCCTGTAGTTCCCTCTTGTAGTCTCCCAACCGCATACGATTAGGGGAGTTGCGCGTTCGCTGCACGTAGGACATTCTTGTTAGAAGTCGCATGTGGACTGCTCTCAGCGACGACGCGTTACTGCGGCGTGTTGATTTTGCCTCGCAAGTGATAGGCGAAGAAATTGTCGACGCGATGCCATGCGTCGTCAAGGACATGCGCTCGAGAAAAGTAATGGAACTCGCCCGGATACATCATGAAAGAGACCAGAGGGCCCTTTCCCTTCTTCAGCGCAGCATCAATGAGCCAAACGGACTCCAGATAGGGAACGTTGACGTCAGAAGTGCCGTGCAGGACCAGCAGCGGGCGCGCCAACTGATCAATGTGAGAAATCGGAGAAGCATTGGCATAGACCTGCGGATTTTGATCAGGTCGGCCGATCCGACTCTCCGTCCAGCCTCCGTGATAGGGATCCGAGTAATACATCACATAGTCGACGACGCCGGCCACATCCACACCCGCTTTGAATAGTGTGGGCTGGTCGGTCATTGCGATCAGCGTAAAGAAACCGCCATAGCTAAGGCCCCAAATTCCGATGCGATCCGGGTCAACGTAGGGGAGCGTCTTCAGATAATTTGCGGACATCCAGGCATCTTTTGCGTCTTTTCCCCCCACGTCCATGTAAACGCCGTTTCGCCAGTCGCGGCCGTAGCCAATACTGCCACGGTAATCGGGAGCAAAGACGACATACCCCTGCTGTAACAGATACTGGTGAAAGCTGTAGTAGACGGCATAATTTCGCTGCACATGCCAGCCATCGTAATTCTGGTTTACCCCGTCACCGTGGACCCAAACAATCGCTGGATTTTTTTTCGAACGGTCGAGATTGTGAGGGACGAAAAGCCATCCAGGAACGGATTGGCCATCCGGGCCGGGAAAATGAACAAACTGAGGTTCGACAAACTGAGATTTGTCGATGCCGGCGGGCATCGAGTCGGAAAGACGCACGGGCGTGGCGCTGGCCTTGGTCTCGGCAACAAATATGTCTGCGCTGTTGCGTGTATCGGTGTGCTGATAAACGAGGAACTTATCGTCTGGAGACCAGTGCGGCTCAATGTTCGTGCCGTTTCCTGCGGTCACGTAGGTGACCGTGGCGTGTGCCGGATCTTTGCCGATCGTGGCAATGCCAAGATGCCGGTCGCCAGGACGATCTGACTCATTCGCATCGAAAGCGATGCGGGTACTGTCGTGCGACCAAGTCGGACGCCAGGCTTCGAAATGTCCTTTGGTGAGCTGAATAGCTTCACCCCCGGCGACTGGAACGACGTACAGATGATCCCAGCCGTCGCGGTCGCTCAGGAAGGCGATCCATTTGCCATCCGGTGAAGGCCAAGGCTGCGCCCCAGCTTCGCCCCAGTCAGGGATGCTCCAGAACTCTTTTTCTGTGATCTCGTAGACCGACCGAGACGAGCCTCCCGCAGCGTCGGCAATGGATATTGTGTAAGTCTTGAAACTGTTCGAAACGTGGTCGAAGACGAGGTGCGTGGAATCGAGCCACGCCAGGCCACCATACTCGGCTGGAGTGCCGATCGGCACGGGATTCCCACCCCCGAGGTGGATAGCGTAAATCTGGCCCGGCTGGTACTCCGATGTGCGGTAAAGAATTTTTGCGCCAGAATAAGGCGGCGCTTCGTCGTGATGAATGACCTTCGCACCCGCGGTGTAGGCAAGGGATGCGCCATCCGGCGACCACAGAATGCCATAAATGCTGATGTCGTTATGGGCAACCTCGGTCTCGCTGCCATCGGCCAGCGAACGTATAACGAGTTGAGAATAGCGCGAAGCCTCATCATCAGCGGCAGGATTGGAGCGAACGAATGCCACACGGCTACCATCGGGCGAGGGGACGATGTCGAATTCCTGCGCGGGTGTGGTCCAGACTGGCTTGGGGTCCCCGTCGCTCAAAGACACTGCCCACAAGTCGCCGGCGTGCGGAAAGTATAGGCTATGCGAGTCTTTGCTCCAGAAGAATCTGTCCACGCCACCTTCGGGAAATGAGGTCAAAGCTTTGGGTGGCGTCTGACCGTCAGAGTTGGCCACATACAGATTGGAGATGCCGGCGCGCTCCCAGACGAAAGCGACATGTTTTCCGTCCGGTGCCCAGATCGGATTCGAGGGATGCTTGATATCGATCAGTCGCTCGATCGTCAGCGGGGCCCCCTTTGCGGCCTGCGCGCAGACCAATCCGACAAATGTGAGAGCGAATGCTACGATGAGTCCAACATGCTTCCTAACGATCAGCATGGCGCCTCCTAGCGATCTGAGAAGTGTCCCTACGTGAAATCGGCGGGTTGGGCCGACTTGAAGGCCCGCCCCGCCAATTTCAAAGACTTCCCTTTCAAATGAACAGCCAGCTAGAACGTGACTCGCAGTCCAAAGCGCGTCACGTACGGGTTGATGGTGGAATAAGGGTACAGATAGCTGCCACCGTAGGTGGTGACCTCACCGATGACGGTTTGCGAATTGGTTACATTGAAGAAATCCGCCGTCGGAATAAGGTGCAAACGATCTTTGATCACAAACTCTCGGGAGAGACGCAGGTTTAACATGTTCACACTAGGAAGGCGCTGGATTCCACCCGGCTGGAGGATCACAGATTCTCCCACATCAACGCCTTGCCCGTTGGGCACAGTGAAAGTATCCGTCGGCTGCAGCGGAAACCCGGTGTAGTGCTGGAAATTGATACTAGTACTGAGCTTCCAGGGTAATTCGTAGATGCTGTCGACCTTGAAAACGTAAGTAGCATCCATGTTGAGGTAATTGTTGTTGCGGTTAATGTCATTATTGGGATCCGTGAAATTATCACTGAGTGCCTCGTCAGAATACCCGCGTCCGTACACGCCCTTCTGACGCTGAATCGTGAACCCGCTGAGAAGTGTCCACTTGTGAGTGAAACGCTTCACCGCAGTGAATTCCAGACCGTTATAAGAGTTGGTGTTGAGTTTGGAGATATTGGTGACCAGAAAATTAAATTCTCCATACTTGCTTGGATCGGAGGGCTGGAAACTGTACAAGGTCAGCGGCTGGTTCGTAAGCGGATTCATGTAACCACTGACAGGCACATAGTCGGACGGCGAGACCGCCGTATTTTCCAGTCCGAACAGGTTCTTCTTGGTGCGGTAATAATAAGTGACGCCGATGCGCAAGTCGCTCCACACCTGCCGTTCATATGCGACGCTGTATTGGTCAGAATACGGTCGGCTCATGTGGGCGTTGGCTTGTGTAGTAGAACCACCAAAAGCATTTACGGGTACTGTGGCAGCTCCGTTCGGCAACCATTCATTGGTCTGCGGAATTCCATCGCCATTAGAATCCGTCCAGGAATAGTACTTGCCGGAGAGACCCACAGGGTTTGCCGACTCGGCGAGCCCTGTGCCCTGCATAATGTAGTACCGGCCGTAGTTGAAGCGCAGAACAGAATTACCCTTGCCCGTTACGTCATACGCCAAGCCCAGACGAGGTGAGACGGTGTTCCAGTCCACCAGGTTTCCTGAAGCTGGATAGGTTGTGATTGGAAACAGATCTGGGAACGTTTCACCTGGATCACTATGCTGAACAGGATAATAGGTGGTGAAACGGTCATAGCGCAGTCCGAGGTTGAGCGTCAGACGAGGCTTAACTTTCCACGTATCCTGCAGGTAAAAACTCGTATCGCGGAAATAATTCTTCTGCGTGGTCGGGGTGTTATAGGCCAGCACTTGGTAAGGGGCCCCATTATTCAATAGAACGTTGATGCCCTGGTCGACTCGATAGATATACGAGTTGTAGTTCTTGCCCCATTCGAAACCGAACTGAAAATTGTGCGAGCCCGCCAAGTTGCTCTTGTACCAGGAGCCACTTGCCGTCCATTTCAGTACCCAGGCAGGATTAATGAATTCATAAGGCGCAGCCCCGGTTTCCGTAGAGAGCGCAACGTCTTGGACGTTGAGACTGGTGGCGTTAGACTGGTACTCGAGCGGGAAAGTGATTTTGTTCCATCCCACACGGAAATCAAGCAGCAGGTTATTCGTAACCTGACTGGTCCAAAGTCCCTCGAGGATGTACGCCGGCTCGATCTGCCGCCAACTCGCCTGCTCGGTAACAAACGAATATGCCGTATCGCGCCGGAAGAAGCGGTTCTGCTCGTTGTACATCCAGATGAAACTGAATTTGTTTTTGGAATTGACCTGCCAATCGCTCCGCAGGTCGGTGTTCGTCTGATGGTTGACGTCCACTACAGGATTGCCCTGTTGATCAGTGACCGAAAGAATCTGCTGGCGTAGATCGTAACGGCGGTAGGACCCGAAGATCCACCACCTGTCCTTGATGATGGGGCCTCCAAGACTGGCCGAGGCGTCTCGCGTCATCTGGAACGGCGAGCCCGAAGTCACCGGGCTGCCTTGCCACGTTGGGAACTTGACACCCGCCTGCCACGCGCCAGTCAGATAATAGACCAGTGCCTGACCATGCCACTGGTTCGAGCCGGATTTTGTCACCATATTCATGTATACCCCGCCGATGGGGACCGATGCGGGAGCGTTATCCGCGACGACCTGGAACTCATCGAAGGAGTCGTGGTTTGTGTAGAACTGGGTATAACCTCCATTGGAACCCGGCCAGTTCAGATCGAGTCCGTTATAGCTGTACAGTTGCTCGGCGGGCGTGCTTCCGTGAACTTGCATCGTCGACTGCTGATAGCTGTTGTCGCCAGCGACATCGAAGGTGCTGCTGGTTGTTCCAGGCATCTGGGCGACGGTAGACCAGGGGTCGCGACCGCTCGGAATTTCTTGTAACAATGTTTCATCGAACGTGCTCGATGTTTGATTGTTTTCCAGGTCGACCGCGGCTTCTGATTGCACCTCGATGACCTGGGTTACTTCGCCGACCTGAAGCTTTGGACTGACCGTCGCTGTAAATCCTGCCGTCAGCACGATTCCAATTTGTGTGAATGTGCGGAAGCCGCGCTGGCTCACGGTCACTTCATATTCGCCCGGAGGAAGCAGGTCTAACAGGTAGCTGCCGTCCGAATGTGAGGTCGTGATGTGCGGCGTAAACAGCGCCGTACTCTTGGCGGTAATGGAAGCATTGGCGACCACCGCACCAGAGTTGTCGGTCACGATGCCGGTGATTTTTCCGGTCGTGGCAATCTGAGCATAGCCAATCGCCACTGACAGGGCTGAACCAAGGAGCGCGAGTAGCGTTCTGAAAACAGTTGAGTTAAGACGAACCGCTGAACCGATGCGGAAAACCATAACCACCCCCAAGCCACGATTGCGGAACCGCACGATCTTGCGATTCTTCCCTACCCCACAAAATCGCAAGATTTGAGAAGTGCTAAATGTCGGATATTGTATATAGTTTTTCTTCGCTGTCAATAGCAGCTTGATAGCGTTCTACAAACCATTCTTTTGGCCTGGTCAAGCGACATCGTTCCACGCGGGACATGTGGAAGCGCGCTGTTCCTGCACGGCCAATAGAGAAGCAACCAGGCAGTGGATTGAGCCGATCTCGGATTGAATGGCAGGCCCGCCGACACGGAGGTCGTTTAGCTAACTTCGCATTGGGTTCAATTCGGCGGCGCTTAGGGCTATTGATGCCGGGGCGACGCACTCCGCTGCACGGGACGGTTCATCAGTTCCGCTCCGCCAGAGCGATGACAAGAACCGAAGAAGCAGCACGATGAACCGGATATTCCGATCCTGCATTACCAGCAGAGTCAGCCGCCTAGCCGTTCGCGGATCAATCCTGGTCCTGGCAGTTGGACGGACAAGGGAGCGACCGCTCATCCCAAGGCATCGATGAATCTTCCATTCAGGAACAAGAATTTCCGAATCTGTCAAGGCAGCGGCCCAAGCGGTAGTGGGTCAGTTTGAAAGTTAACGCCACTTGGGTGGACATTCAACTTGCATTCCAGACGCAAGGGTAACCAAAAGAGGTAGCCTGCTCTGTCGAAGTTTCGCCTCGAAGATATTGAAATATCCGTGCGCTTGCATCGCCAGTTCAGAGGAGAACCGCTTGGGAGGAAAAGCAACCACAACACGCTTCTTCGGATAGAGCATCTTTACAGCCTCAATCGGTGGAACCAAATCAGCATCTCCAGAGACAATTAGCGCTGTATCGAAGAGATCGTGGAACGCATCGCAAAGCAATTGCGTGGCGATGTTGACATCGGTTTTCTTCTCAATTGGATGGTATGCATAGTGGCCGCATTGTTGGCACTGTTTTTGATCTGGCTGATAGTGCCCCCAAAAGATAGTGAAGCAATCGAGGGTTGTGAGGGCATCCAGATAAGCGGTTTGACGTTGCTGTTTCCCGATATTTCCACGAACTCGCGACGTAAAATATTTCGTGTGCTGGAGGCTTTGACCGCTCTGCATGAGCGCACCAGAAAGCTTGCATAAATCCAACCACAGATATTTGCTCCAGCCTTTCGCGCGGAGGCCAAAGTAAAGGTTAAAACCGTCGATGTATGTGATTACACGTGACTTCTGGACGTTACTTTGGTCATTGACAAACATTCCGGCGACCTCTTAGAATTAAAGATGTAGATAGCAGCTCCAACGTGAGCAACGTTGGACCCGACGACCGCGCAAGCGGTCGTTTCTCTTTTTAGCCTTACCCGAGCATGCCAATAAGCTCCTCTATTGTCCACACGTGATCCGACAATACCGCCTCCATCGCGGGGGTAACGCGCAACGTCTGATGGACGCGGCAGAAGTTGTAGTACATAAACCACAGAGCAACGGCAGCCGCATGGTTCTCGATCTTCTTCGAGAAAGCATTTGTTAAACGAGTGAAGCGCCTAATGCTCATTCTCATGGAAAGGTTCTGGCGTTCCACGAATGAGGTGCTGACATGTTTAGGGTCGGGGTTACCACTCACAGTTTTCATCTCGCAGCCGATGCAACGAGCTGGCGAGTAACGTGTCTCTTTGTCATTCACCGCCCCGTAAATCTTCTGCAATTGCGCATAATCAATGTCCGCCCCGAAAGCGTTTTCCACGGCTTC
>Ga0070731_10004850_pt1 | contig 11317 bp, 10 predicted proteins | sample Coa_R1_2_FD_66448 | JGI IMG/M metagenome (GOLD analysis project Ga0070731, IMG submission 66448) | Surface soil microbial communities from Centralia Pennsylvania, which are recovering from an underground coalmine fire - Coalmine... | ecosystem: Environmental > Terrestrial > Soil > Unclassified ... | reverse complement strand
CACGCTGGCCTGGGAGACCGCGGGGGACGTCACGCCCGCGCATCTTAAGTTGCGTGTGACGATCGCCGCTGCGGACGCCGAGCGTGCCGTCGCGCACTGCCGGCAACATCGCATCGCGGTGGCAAACTCCAATTGGCCCCGTCTCATCGAGCCCGATGGGCCGGTCGCTTTGCGCCCCTACGCGGCCCGAGCCGCCGCTCTCGGACTCGAGATACCGGTGCACCAGAACCTATCCGCAGGAGACCTCGCGACGATTGCCGAGGCATTCCGCGGCGTCGATCCCGGTCCCCCCGGATAGTGCGATCAGACGGTGACGAACGGCAGATGCGCGATGCGCGCCCACTGCTCGGCCGCGGTAGTGTGCGACCACTGGTTGCGCAGCGCATTCTCGCGGTAGGCGCTCGCGGGGATGAGCTCGGGCAGCGCACTGTGCGCCCGCACGAAAAACGCATTGCCGCCAGCCTGCGAGATCGCGACGAGCTTGAGGCCGTGGCGAGCGCACAGTCGGGTCAGCGCCGCCAGCGACGCACCGTGATACCAGCCGCTCGGCTCCTTGGCATGACGATCGAAGGCGGGATCGTAGGGAACGGTGATCGGCTCCTGCCCGAAACTCGCGTTGTACTCCACGCACACGACGTGCGGCGCTTTGGCCAGCAGCGCCTCGAGGAACCAGTAGTCGTTGCCGTCGACATCGATGGAAAGGACACCGAGCTCGGCATGATGGCTCGCGACGAAGTCGAGGTTCGCCAGTGTCAGGAAGCGGTGCTCGATGTGAATCCGCTCCGGCAAGAGCGAGCGTGCGAGCTTCACCGTGCCCGCGTCTCCATCGATCAGCAGTCCCTCCCAGTCATCCAGGCCGGCACAGTTGAACTCAGTGGGATGAAACCCGAACTCGATGAACGTCCGGGGACAATCGCCAGCAAGACGCTTGAGGATGACAGCCTCGTCGGACTGTCCGCCCCGCTTTCGCAGCATCTTGAGACGATTGTAGAGATAGCGAACAGGCGTCCTGCGCAACAGCTGCAACGCTGTGGATGCGCCCATTGTGACTTCTGCTCCTCGCTCCGTTCCGATCGGGTAAGTGTAGCACCCCAAGGCAAGCGACCAACGGCGGTATGGACGCCGCGGTGTGAGCGGCGCCGCCGAGCGTCAGGAGGTGGCGGTGCTTCGTTGCGCACCGATTGCAGCGCGAGCGAGATCAAGGTAACGCGCGAGCGCGAGCTCGCGGGTGAGGTAGCGCTGATAGTAGCTGCGGCCGTTGTGCGACCAGCGCTCGAGGAGCGCGGCAGACTCCATCGCGCGGCATAGCGCCTTTGCCACTGCATCGACGTCACCGCTCGGGCAGCAGGCGCCGCAGTCGGCCGCCTCGATGACCTCCGCGACATCGCTGCGCGGACCGACGTAGAGCGTCGGGATACCGCGGGCCATGTAGCCGAAAAGCTTGCTCGGGACGATCACCCCCTCGAAGCCGTTCCGTAGCGTGACGAGCGCGAGATCCGCGATACCCATGCTGTGGGGAAGCAACTCGGCAGGCATCAGATCTCGAAAACTCACGCGTCCCTCGAGACCGAGTTCGCGCACCTGTGTGCGCAGCTCGTCAAGACGTGAGCCCGCGCCGATGAAAACCACCGCGAGCTCATCGTGCTCCCGCGCGGCACGCGCGACGCCGCGCAGGAAGGTCTCGAACTCGTGGCCGATGCCGACGTTGCCCGAGTAGAGCACCACGAAGCGCTGCGCGAGCTGCCACTCGGCTCGCAGCGGATTGTCGGCGCCGCGTTGGCAGCGCAGCACTCCTGTTGCCCAATTGGACACCGTCACGATGCGCTCGGGCTCAACCCCCTTACGCAACATACGCTCACGCATGAAAGGCCCCAGCACCACGACACGATGGGCACGGCGGTAAGCCCACGCGAACAGGTGCGCAAGCAACCGGCCTGAAAGTGATCCCCGGCTCAGCCCCGATGCGAACAGGACCTCGGGATAGACATCCTGGGCGATGATGACGAGCGGCGTGCGTCGTAGCGCGGCCACCAGCGCCACCGCCGGCACGACGAGCGGTGGGTTGGTCTGCGTCACGAACAGCGCCACACGCGGACGCAGCAGCAGCGTGGGCAAGGCGCAGAGGCAGAACCAAAGCACCCTCAGCAACCGCAGCCGCCGCACCGGCCCGCGCAGGAGGCGTGGCACACGCACTATTCGCACCCCATGCGCTTGCGGGTCGGGCGCCGGCGGGCCGGGCGGCAGCGGCGCGTACTGCTCGCTGCCGCAGACCACGTCGACGGCCAGTCCGCCGCTCGTCAGTGCGATCGCGATGTCGCGCGGGATTTCCGCTCCTCCCCAGCCGTCGGGGTAGAAATACTGCTCTACCAACACCACCCGCGTCGGCGTGCGCGCTGGCACGGCCGGATCGGGAGTATCAGGCTGCATCACGCCCCGCTGTGGCGCGACTCGTAGCCGCGAGTGTGCCCGTGATGCCCGAGAAACCATTGGTAGGTCTGTCGCAGTCCCTCTTCCAGAGGGACGCGTGGCTTCCAGCCAAGCGCGGTCAATCGGGACGTGTCGAGTAGCTTCTGCGGCGTGCCGTCCGGCCGCGAGGCATCGAAGCGCTCTGCCCCGGTGTAGCCGACGACCCGTCGCAGGAGGGCCGCGAGCTCGGCGATGGTCACGTCGCTTCCAACGCCTACGTTGACGAGTCCGCTGACGCGTTCCTGGGCAGCCAGGAACACCGCCGCATCCGCGAGGTCGTCGACATGCAGGAACTCCCGCCGCGGCCTGCCCGAGCCCCACAGTACGACCTCGCGCGCGAGTCCGAGCTTCGCCTCGTGGTACTTGCGCATCACTGCCGGCAAAACGTGCGCGTTCTCCAGGTCGAAGTTGTCGTTCGGACCATAGAGGTTCGAAGGCATCAGGCAGAGCGAGTTGAAGCCGTACTGGCGCGCGAAGGCACGACAGGTCTGAATTCCCGCGATCTTGGCGATGGCGTACCACTCGTTGGTGGGCTCGAGCGGGCCACTCAGCAGGTACTCCTCCTTCATGGGTTGCGGCGCAAGACGCGGATACACACAGCTCGATCCCATGAACACGAAGCGCCGCGTGCCGTGTCGCCGCGCAGCATCGATCACGTGAGTCTGAATGAGGAGGTTGTCGCGGATGAATTCCCCGGCATACGTGTCGTTGGCGTGGATGCCCCCGACCCGCGCTGCAGCCAGGAACACCACCTGTGGACGCTCCGCAACGAAGAAGCGTTCAACCGCCTCCTGCGAGGTCAGATCGAGGTCGGCGTGTTCGCGAACGATGAGGTTACGGTAGCCGCCAGCGGCCAGTCGGCGGCAGATCGCGGACCCCGCGAGCCCGCTGTGTCCGGCGACGTAGATGCGGTCGGACTCATTCACGATGGTTGGCGACCTTGAAGCCGTGGCGGGCGACCATCGCGTCGCGCTTGGCATGCTGCAGATCGGCAGCCACCATTTCGCGCACCAGCTCGGCGAAGGTCACCGTAGGTGACCAGCCGAGCTTCGCGCGGGCCCTGCTGGCGTCGCCGAGGAGCGAGTCGACCTCGTTGGGTCGGAAGTAACGCGGGTCGATGCGCACCAGCACGCGGCCGGACCGGGCGTCCATGCCGCGCTCATCGACCCCCCTGCCTTCCCAATGGATCTGCTGTCCGAGCTCGCTCGCGGCAGCCTCGACGAACTCGCGCACCGAGTGCTGCGTACCGGTCGCGATGACGTAGTCATCGGGCTCCGCTTGCTGCAGGATGAGGTGCTGCGCGCGCACATAATCGCGCGCGTGACCCCAGTCGCGCCGCGCGTCGAGGTTGCCGAGATACAGGCAGCTCTCGAGCCCGACCGCGATTCGGGCCAATCCACGCGTGATCTTGCGCGAGACAAAGGTCTCGCCGCGCACCGGCGATTCGTGATTGAAGAGAATGCCATTGCAGGCGTAGAGCCCATAGGCCTCGCGGTAGTTGACCGTGATCCAAAAGGCATAGAGCTTGGCGGTCCCGTAAGGCGAGCGCGGGTAAAAGGGAGTGGCTTCGTTCTGCGGCGAGTGTGCCGCCTTGCCGTAGAGTTCCGAGGTCGAGGCCTGATAGAAACGCGTGCGGCGCTCCATTCCGAGCAGGCGTATCGCCTCGAGCAGGCGCAACGTGCCAATCGCGTCGGCGTTCGCCGTGTATTCAGGGGTCTCGAACGACACCGCGACATGGCTCTGCGCGGCGAGGTTGTAGATCTCGTCCGGCTGCACCTGCTGCACGATACGCACGAGATTGGTTGCGTCCGTCAGGTCGCCATAATGGAGCATCATGCGCACGCCAGCCTCGTGCGCGTCCTGATAGAGGTGATCGATGCGCTCGGTGTTGAACAGCGAGGCGCGGCGCTTGATGCCGTGCACCTCGTAGCCTTCTTCCAGGAGCAACTCGGCGAGATACGCGCCGTCCTGGCCGGTAATTCCCGTGACTAGCGCCCTCTTGCCCAAGGTCTCACCTGAGGAGCTGCGGAGGGGCGCTATGATACCGGAACGCGGTTGTCGGGCGCGGACGTGCTGGGGAAACGCATGGCGCGTGACGCCGGCCCCGGACTAGGATTCGGGCGCTTTTCCCTAACGGGCTGATTGCTCCATCGTGCGCATGCGCCGCAGGCCGTAGCGTACCCCGGCCATGGACAGAATCGCCGCCAGCAGCAGCGCGCACGCGATCCGCAGCGCGACGCTTACATTCAGCCAGTTGATGAGCGAGTCGGCCCCGAGCATCAGTCCGATCACCACGGTGGTCACGACCATGAATTGCACTCCGAGGCGAGCAGGGATACCTGCCACGGACAGTGCGCAGACCATCCACACGAGGTAGAAGACCACGGTGACGGCCGAGTAGACCATGACCGCGAGGTCGGCATCGTGCGTGAGCCACAGGGTGAGATAGATGGTGACGAGCAGCACGGCCACGTAACCGGCTTCGAGGAGCAGCGGCAGCACCTGACGACCGCGGATGTCATAAGTACGGTCGAGCCATGCCGTCAGCGTCTTCACCATCGAAGGGACGGCGAGGATCGCTGCAAAGTGACCTGCCTGCCGCCAAGGATGCCCGAATACTGTCGCGAAGATCGGCTCGGCGAACACGATCATCAGTACGAAGAACGGCCCGACCACGACGGGACCGGCCAGCAACACCGTCCTCACCATATGCGGCATGCGCGGGTCGTCGAGTCGGCGCGCTGCGCGCGAGTAGAAGATCTGGCTTGCCGCCGCCATGAGCGTCACCACCGGCAGATAGATCACGCGCTGGGCGACGGCGTACTGCCCGACGACCCGTGCGGACACGAAGGCGCCGAGTGCGAGCACCACCAGGCGAACCGACATTTGCCCGAGGAACGCGTAGGGCCCGGTGAGGATAGGGAAGCGCCTGTAGTTCCTCGCCACCTGCTCGAGGTCGGCGCGCGAGAAGTGTTTTTTCAGGCCTGGAATGATCGCGTCACGGATGACCGGGAGGTAAACCAGCACGAGCGCCAGATAACCGGCCACCGTGCCCAACACCAGCGAGTAGGCGCTATTGCCGAAGACCGGAATGAGCGCGATCTGCGCCCCGACGGTCACCACCGCCTGGGCGATTATCGCCCGCGACTGAATCTGATAGCTGTGAATGCGCAGGCTCCAGCTCTGCGCGACAAGTTGAAAGCTGAGCAATAGCAGGCCGGCTGGCAACATCAGCAGCAGCAGCGGGATGGCCGTGTGGACCTCTTTCGAGACCTGGAGATGCGAGAGAATCGCCAGGGTCGCGACAGATATCAATGCGCCGACCGTGCTGACCAGGAAACACAGCGCAGTCAGGTGCGTCGCGTCTTCATCGTTCTCGGGAAGGACGATGGCGATGTCGTAGCGCAAGCAGGCCACGGGAGCCAGCACGCCGAACACAGCAACGACGAAGGCAAAGGCCCCCATGTCCGCGGGTCCAAACAGCCGGGCAATCACAGGACTTGCAAGGGCTGGGATGACCTGAGCCATCGTTGCGCCCCCAAGCAAGGTAAGCCCCTGCTTGACCGACGCCGGCAATCGAAGGTGAGGAGGTCCCACGAAACTCCGGGGGTCCTACCGGGGTCGAGAAGCTAGTGACAAGCGGAGTGAGATTGCGAACATTGCAGTTTGGCAAGGTTAGCAAGGATGGAGCTTCGGTTGCGCGCTCTTGTGCTCCCACGGATCATTCATGGTCTGCATATAAAGCCGCGCCGCTGAAGTAACAATCCATTACATTAGATTGGCGCGAGCTTGCGCGGTGTAAGCGCTGGGAGCGCGGCTTCGGGAAGCAATGGTGCTCGCAAGTTTATATGACGGACGGCTATTCAATTGCTGCAGCATCGGTCGGTATAACGCCGGAGCGCCCGATACCGCTCGCCGGTTACGCGACGCTGCGCAAGCCGACGTTCGAGCGCGTCGCTGACCCGCTGGAGGCGAACGTTGCCATCCTCCGTCGTGGGACCGAGGTTGTCGCGTTCATCTCGCTCGACCTCATGTATGTCGGCGCCCAATTGCGCGATGCGCTCCTGACGACGCTGGCGGGAAAGCTTCCGCGTGAGGCTGTCTTCACAACCGCCTGTCACACGCATTCCGGGCCGCCGACCGAGGATTCCCTGCCTATTCTCGGGACGGTCACGCCTGAATATCGCTCCATGGTGGCCCGCCGCGTGGGAGACCTGGTGCTGCGGCTGCTGTCGGGACCCTTCGAACCGGTCACATTGCAATACCTGGAGGGCCGCGCCACACACTCGGTAAACCGACGCAGGCGCGTCTTCGGTGTCAGTCGCCACTTCCCGTTCATTGGCCCGCAGGTGCGGCTCGGGCCCAATCCCGAGGGCCGGCGTGACGAGACCATCCGGCTGCTGCGCATACGGTCTGCCGACGGCAAGGACAGGATCATCTGTTGGTGCTACGCCTGCCACCCGGTCGGTTATCCGCAATTGAACGATGTGACCGCGGAATATCCGGGGGTGGTCCGCAGTCTGCTGCGGGCCGAGTACGGGGAGATCCCGGTGATCTTCTGGCAGGGTTTTTCCGGGAACGTCGGACCGCGACAGGTGGTCTCTTCCTCCAACGGCGACGCTGCACATCCGCGATACAGCCTCCAGGCAGTTTCGCTCGCTGACTGGCAAGAGTGGGCACGAACGCTGGGACAGTGTGTGACGGCAACCGCCGGGGCCGCTGCGGGTCACTCGATCGATGGCCCGATAGACTGCAGCCTGCGGGCGCTGTCGCTGCGCGAACTTGGCCTCGAGACAGACAAACAGATCCGCCTCCACGAGATCAGGCTCGGTTCCGATCTCGTGATTTGCGGACTCAATGCCGAAGTTGCGGTCGAATACGTCGACGTTTTCCAGAAGCTCCACGCGCCCGCTCATGTCTTCCCAGTCGGCTGCGTCGGCGATGTGTATGGCTACCTGCCGAACGACGCGATGGTGCGCGAGGGCGGCTATGAGGCGAGCGGCTTCGTGCGGCGTTTTGGCTTGAAAGGAAGCTTCCTGCCCACTGTCGAGAGGATCGTCACCGAGCGGCTGTTGGACGACAGGACAGCCGTCCCGTCAGAAGCGCAACGGCGCGCGGCCTCTGCGACTGGCGCCGCAGTCAAGCGCAGCGGCGATCATCCCGCGCCGGCCGATGGGATGGATCTGTGACACCGAAACGCTCAAAGGCGCACGGCAGGCCGACCGAGGAGCGCCGCGCCGAGGTTATACAGGGCGGCGGCGAACGAGGCGCGACGACTGGTTCGATAGACGTGCAACACCGGCATCAGCTCGGGGTTGAATGCCCGAAAGAATCGCGAGATGCCCTCGACCATTGAGCCCTCGAAATCGAAGAGAGCGCACTTGCTCGCGGCGAATTTAATTGCATCCCAAACCAGCAGGTTTGCCGCACCGCTGGCACGATGCTGCGCATCCGTTCCGCTGATCAAATAGTGAGCGGAGCGTTCGTCGAAAACGACGAACGTTGCAGCGTGCACGTTACTCGCGCCGTCCACCGCAAGTGTGATGCGGGCGTGACCCTGGCTGATGGCCCCTTCGACGACGCGGCGTAGCAGCGCCCGCTCCCGCGGAGCTCCCGTTCCCTGTTGCGCAAAGCTCTTCTCGTGAAGATCGCAGAGCCGCTCGACGTCGTTCGACACCACTACCTCGACGCGCTGCTGCGCCTTGACGATCTTTGCCCGCGCATCGTTCAGGAAGTTTGCCCACAGTACTTCGGGGTTGGACAGGTCCCGAAGCCAATTGGTGTAGCCAGTGGACTGCGAATACCCGGCCCAATAGAACGGCAGCCAGTCGGATATTGCCGGCCACAGGTTCTGCGAGAACAGATCGAATCGTGGCAGCTGTGAGAGCAATTCCGTCGTGAGTCGCCTGCGCTCGGAGAATTGATTGGAGCTCTTGGCGCTCGAGGGTCGAAACCACGGGCCCGCATAGGGCGTGAGGCGCGGCTGCGTCAGGATAGTTGCGCCGTAACGGCGTACGATACGGTATGGCAGACGCGCCAGAACCACGTCGTTGTTGGCGACGACCGCCTCATCCCAATTTCCGGCGGTCGTCAGATTCATCCACCACGGATCCTGAAACAGGCAAAAGCTCGCGGGCGCCGCCGCACTTACAACTGGTTCCGCCGACATTCAGGCGTGCGCGGTGTCGTCCATACGGACGTGAAAACGATACGGATACGACAGGCAACCGAAGTACGTTGCTGTCAGGCCATTACGTTCCGCCGCCTCGCCGCACTCCCGATACGTATACCAGCGACCGAGCCGGTCGATGCCGGCGTATGAACGCGCTAGGACAGCCAATCCCCGGATCAATCTGCGCTCCCTGGCCGGGCCATACGCCTTGAGATGAAAGGCAGCGCGGCAACCACGCCATAGTATGGCACCCACCGCCAGCCTGCCCCCCGGCGCCAGCATCTTGCGTGCGTTGTCGACGTGACGCTGGAACATGCTGGCACTGAAGTATTGCACGAGCGAACTGGAGAAGATCAGGTCGTATTTGCCCTCGTCGGTGTACTCGGCCGCATCGGCGCGCACCAGGTCGAGCGACCGGTGGGTTGTGCGAAACACCGACAGCATCTTTTCGGAGGCGTCGACGCCGCGGTAGAGCTTTGCGCGGCGAAGTCCCATCGGGTCGAACAGCAGACCGGAGCCGCACCCAAACTCCAGAACTCTCTTGCCGGCCGGATCTCCACACAGAAGGACGAATTCGCGGCCGTGGTTTGCGATGAACTCCTCGCTGTGCGGGTGATGCGGATCTGACTCACCGGCCCAGAACTGCTTCCAGTCACGAGCCATTTGATGCCCCGCTGCTAGAGGAGCGCGCCACGGTAGACCTGAGGCTCATTGCCGAATCGGACGAAGATAGCGTGACCGTTCAGATTGTAAATGAAAGCAAAGTCATGCAGAGACGTGCGCAATTCGTTGACCAGGCGAGTTACGCCTGCACAGCCATAAAACCCGTAATCATCGAAGACGATCTTTGCTCCCGGCGTAAGACGTGGCAGTGCCCACTGAACGACCTCCTTCGCCGACTGATAGACGTCCACATCGACGTGCAGCAATGAAATCGGGCCCTCCACCGCGGCTGCAGTCTCGTCGGGAAAAGTGCCCTCGAGTATTCGAGCGTTGCTCACCCCGGCGGAAGCGAGCAGGCTACCGACCAGCTGTGCAGAGGCATCGGCATGTTCGCCACCCCGGTAGTTGGTATCGTTGATCCCGGCCTTGACCACCCCCTTGAAGGTATCCGCCAGGTACACGGGTTTTTGCGGCGCGGCCATGGCGAGCAGACATCCAGTGCCGCCGCGCCACACGCCGACCTCCAGAATCGAGCCCTCGACGTCGACGGATTGCCTGGCGAGATCCCACAGCTCGTAGCATCGATAGGTATCGACGAGCGTGTAGCCGACTATGGCCTCATAGGCCCCGAGGAACTGCGGATCGGAGAGCCACGGCGAATAAGTCGCGCCGACAGCCCGGCGACTGTGCAGCAGCTCGGGTGATTTCTCGTGGCTCCACGCCGGCAGCTTCAGCGGGTTCCCGCCTCCTGCGTGCCGCGAAAGATGCAACCCGACCACACCCAGCACGGAATTGACCGCGCGGCCGCTCCTCTCCATCAGCGTCATTTTCAAAGGCTCCTTGAGCTGCCTACATCAGCGGACCGGTGGAGGAATGGAGCGCTGGTCACGGCTCATTCCGGGAGTGATTCAACACTTCCACGGCGACAGGTCGAAATTTGTCATCGCTTCGAGTTCGACGATATCCGGGAGATAAAAATCGAGCAAGGCCGCCCGGGTCTTCGAAGAGACCGCTGGCTGTTGGGCGCGTACGAAAATGCGCGTCGCTGCCGACAAGCGACTTCCCAGCAGTGCCAGCCGCCTTGCGCTGCGCCCAATGAACCCGGGGCGCAGGACTGCCAGCCCGGTGGCGGGGTCGTACGTCTGCCCGCGCATGTTCATGGAATGTATGAATGACAGGAACGGCGAGAAATACACCCCTTGATTGCGCGGCATCGAGATGCTCACTGGTGCCGACGCAGGGTCGATTCCGAGGAACCGACACACGCGCTTGAATACGTCGAGGGAGCCCTTGCGCATGTCGAGATCCGTAAGGATGAGTAACTGCTCGGGCGGAAAAAACCGCCGGTAATTGGCCAGCGCGGCGGAATAGCGGCCGAAATCCAACACGAGCCGTCGTGCATACGGCGGATCGAATTCTCCGGCCAGATAGTTTGCAAACGCGACGTCCGCCGGCACCACGGGCAGCTGCCCCGACCGGATCAGGTGATAGTACTGAGATATCGCCCGATCGACCGGATTCCTCAACATCGCTATCAGACGAATGTGCGGCATGTGCTTCGCAAGTCGCGGCGCACACTGCGGCGTACAGAGGTAGTTCGGGCACTTTATGCCGATCACCGCATCTGCCGGCGCCGCCCTGAGCTCCGCAATAAGTGCTTCGAGATCTTTCTCGTCGTAGAACGGATCTTCGAAGAAGTAGGTTTCGCTCGGAGGCATGTAGACAGCCGGATGCTGTCGCAGCGCCAGATGGAGCCACGTGGATGCCGATTTGGCGGCACCGATGATCGCGAAGTCTGGAATCTGGCTCATTGCGGCAATCGTCGGACGGCATCACGGCTGGCACGCCGACATCCAGTCCCATTGCATATCGCCCTGAGATATTCCTGTCCACCCATCAGACAGCTCTGCCGCCTACTCTGACCGCAAATAACGCAAGTTCCACGACGCGCCGCGTGGCGCAAGCAGCAGGATCAGGACCATCGCCGCCAGTCCATTGGTGAGTAGTCCCGGACCA
>Ga0070731_10004849_pt1 | contig 11318 bp, 13 predicted proteins | sample Coa_R1_2_FD_66448 | JGI IMG/M metagenome (GOLD analysis project Ga0070731, IMG submission 66448) | Surface soil microbial communities from Centralia Pennsylvania, which are recovering from an underground coalmine fire - Coalmine... | ecosystem: Environmental > Terrestrial > Soil > Unclassified ... | reverse complement strand
ACGTGTACCGCCTCGGACCAGTGCCACACGGCCGGAACGTGCAACCCTTCGACCGGGACGTGCTCGAACCCAGCCACGTCGAACGGCACGGCCTGTAACGACGGCAACGCCTGCACGCAGACCGATACCTGCCAGAGTGGGACGTGCACCGGCTCGAACCCGGTAGTGTGCACCGCTTTGGACCAGTGTCATGTGGCCGGCACGTGCAACCCATCGACCGGGACATGCTCCAACCCGGCCGCGTCGAACGGCGCGGCCTGTAACGACGGCAACGCGTGCACCACGAGCGATACCTGCCAGAGCGGCGCGTGCGTCGGTGGGCCGGCACCCAACTGTGACGACGGGAACGTCTGCACAAACGACTCCTGCGACCCGACCACTGGCTGCGTGCACGCGGTCGCCTCCTCCTCCACGGTCTGCCGCTCGTCGCAGGGCGATTGCGACGTTGCGGAGAACTGCACCGGGACGAGCAACGCGTGCCCCGCGGACAGCTTCGCATCGTCGACCGTCGTCTGTCGTCAATCGACCGGCGATTGTGACGTGGCCGAGAACTGCACGGGAACGAGCGCGGCGTGCCCGCCGGATGCCTCGCAGACCGATGGCACCCCCTGCGACGACGGCGGGATGTGCGTGACGGGAGTATGTGAGACTACGACGACAACCACGACGACGACCACGACAACCACGACGCTAGTGGCCGACCTGTCGCTCACGAAGATGGGGTCGTCCGCCACTGTCTCCCTCTGTGGTGGGACGCAGTCGTTCACGTTTACGGTGAAGGTGTCCAACGCCGGGCCGGCCGACGCGACCGGCGTCGAAGTGACGGACCAGATCATGGCCCCGTTCACCTGCGAGCCGTCGACCCCGAGCCAGGGGACCTACGATTGCGGCACGGGCGTGTGGTCGGTCGGCACACTGGCGAGCGGCGGCGATGCGACGCTCGGGATCATGACCGAGGTCGAATGCTGCTCCGCCCGGAACAGCACCCAGACCAATACCGCGACGGTGACCGCAGAGGATCAGACGGATCCGACGCCGGCAGACGACCAGGCGATGGCGTCGGTCTTCTTCGCCTGCGACTGACCTCCGTCATGCTCAGGATGCTCCTCGCCCTGCTCGCCTCCGGGACGCGCCTTCGCGTCGGGGAGGTGATCGGGCTGGGCGTGCTAGAGACGTGGCGTCCGGCGGTGCCCGGACAGCGGAAGCTCCGGCGCGGCGTCGCGCTCGACGTCGCGTACTCGTATCTCGTGCCGGTGATCATCTACCCCGCGGTCTACGGCACGATCCGGCTCCTCGGCCGCGCGCCCGACCTGCGCGGGCCGTTCGGGCAGTTCGGCTTCGTCGCCCAGGTCGTGCTCGCGGTGGTCATCGGCGACTTCGTCGCGTACTGGAAGCACCGGTTCCTCCACACGCGCCTCCTCTGGCCGTTCCACGCCGCGCACCACAGCTCGGTCGAGGTGGACTGGTGGTCGAACGAGCGCGTCCATCCGGTCGAGTCGGCGATCAACGCCATCCTCCAGGCCGGGACGCTCGTTCTCCTCGGCTTCGCGCCGGCCGCGATCGGGCTCGCCGTCGCGATCCGGCAGACATACAGCGCGTTCACGCACGCAAACGTTCGTCTCTCCTTCGGGCCGATCGGGTGGCTCTTCGTGAGCCCGCACCATCACCGCTGGCATCACTCGGATGACCCCGTGATGGCCGGGCGGAACTTCGCGAACATGCTGGCCGTGCTCGACGTGCTGGGCGGGACGTGGAGGGTGCCGGAGAGGCAGCCAGCATCATTCGGCATCCGGGGCGAGGAGATGGCCCAGGGGTTTGTCGGGCAGATGGTGGCCCCGTTCGTGGACGTTGTACGGCGACTCGCGCCGCCCGCCCGCCCGCACCCTGCTCCTGGGCCGGGGGCTGTGCGCCGCGCTGAGCCCTGGCGCATGAATCGGGGCCAGGTTCGGGAGCAGGGCTAGCCCGAGCGCCTCGGCAAGCTCATCCAGCTCGCGCCCGAGCGCGTTGACTCTTCCGTCGCTATCGAATCCCCGCGCCGCCGCTTCCGCGCCGAGCGTGTCGATGATGGCGCCGCGAACGTCCTCGTCCAGATCGCGCACGTCGAACACGGCCGCGACCTCCAACGCCAGGTCCTCCGCGCCGAGGCGCATCAGTATCGCGCGCAACTTCGCCTGCTGGTCGGACGTCATCGGCGCCGCCGCCAGCTGCGCTCGGGACGCGACGCCGGGCCGCGGTCGCCGAGACGCTCGCGCCATCCCGGCCGCCGCAGCATCGTCACGCACCAGTAAACGCCGCCGACGAACATGGCGGAGCCGACCCAGAACCTCTGGGCGGGTGACACCCACATCGGGACCGCGATGCCCCTCCCGAGGTTCGGCGGCGGAAGGTCGAGGAACGCGGCGACAGCGACCCACAGCATCAAGAACCCCGGCGCAAGACCCATGAGCCGCGCGAGCGCATCGAGGACGACATCGAGTCTGCGCCGCTCCTGGTTCATCGGCGCGACGCCGCTGCGCGCCGGGTGTCGAACGGCTTCGCGGCGGTCGCGTGCCTGAAGACATGACCCGGTTTCATTCACACGGAAAGCGAGATGGCACGAGCGTCAGCGTCCCTGCCGCGACAACCGGGTGGACCGGAGGAGGGTACGCCACCATGTCGCATGTGTACCCGCCGTTCACCGCAAAATCGGGTGGCGGGTCGGTGGTGGAGTAGAAGCATGCGACTGAGGCCGCGCCGTCGAAGGAGATGTCGTGGATGACAGGGGGCGTGAGGATTTGGGGCGGTCTGAAGTCGATACGAGCGCGTGGTGCCGGGCATCCTGGGCCGCGGCAACGGAAATGCCCTGAATATTGTGTATCGACCATGCCGCCGATGATGAGATGTGTCCGCGCGACAAACGTGCCCGGCAAGCTACCGTTCGTAATCGTCCCGCGCCACACGATGCGACGCGGGATGTGAACCGAACATTTCGGGACGTCGGCGACGCCGAACGATTCGAGTACCACGAAGACGGCGACGGCGAGGACGACGCGCGCGGTGCTTCCGTGCTTCGCCGCGTTCAGAGGCACGGTACGCCCGCGGCACATGGCTCGCGGCCACATCGGACGCGGACAAGCTCAAGTGTGCCTTTTGCGACCACTGGCTGCGGTACGGGAGCTCCCCTTTCGAAGCACCAGTAGAAAGCGTGAGCCCGACACGGCCCCGGCTCCAGAGCAATCGGGGGCTCGCGAAAGAAAGTGCAATACAAGAACACGCGGCCACCCGCTCGAAAGACCATAGAGGTCGGTTCGAGGACGACCTGTTCGGTGGACTCCGACTCGTCACGGAGAGCTGTCGGGGTAAACTCTATCCGGCCGCGTCCTGTGTTGCAGCCTTCGCCTTCGCACCGGAATCGCCCCCGGCGGTAGTACGTGTAGGGGACCGAGATGAGGTGAAGGCGACCGATGGAAATGGAGCCAGTGTGACCGTCTTGTGTCGTGAGCGTCCCTGTCCAGGTAACCGCGCCCTGACTAACGGCGCTATGAGCACTCGTTTCCAGCGCAGCCACGAGGAGTACGCTTAGCAAAACCAACGGCGCTAAGGCGCGCACGGCGCTCTGGTACTCCGCCGCGGACCCGCAATGCAACGGACCTGCGTTACGTCCCTCAGGCCGGGTCGCTTGCCAGCGCCTCCTGACCCGCGCGCGTCAAGCCGGACCACTGCTGCGTCGAGGCCGTTGCCACCGCTGACGACCTCGACGAGGCCCGCGCTCGTCGCGTCCTCCCAGACCGAAGCCTGCGGGCACGACGACCGCCACGCCGCCATCGTCTCGCCGTAGCTCCGCGGCTTGGCCGCGATCCAGGCGAGGAGTTCCAAGACGAGCGGCGTCATCGGCTGCGCCGCGCCTTCAGCTTTCGCCGCGCCTCGCGGAGCTTGTCTCGCCGCGCCGTCGCGGCCGCGAGGGACTCCTCGACGGCCGCCTGGAACGTCGCCGTGAACTTCCGCGCCTGCTGCCCGGCCCGCACTTCCAGTGCGACAAGGTCCGGGTCCACGTCCTCCAGCAGCTTCCAGTCCGGGCGCTTTGCGGCGAGGCGCATGGCCTGCTTCGCGGTCCTCAGCGCCTTGCGACGCGCGGCGATCTTCTGCTCCGCGATCCTGATGTGCGCGTCGATGTCGGGCTCGGCGCCGAGGTAGAGGACCGTCACGAGCTGCGGGTGCGCCTTGCCGCGCACGCGCTTCGATTCGACGATGCGGAAGGCGGTCTTCCCGCCCCGCGTCTCCTTCCGGATGAATGCCAACGTCGGGTCCTGTAGCGGGCGGGACGACGGGTCGCAAGGAGCGCGAAGACACATGTAGTGCCGCCGAGCTGGTCGGGCCGGTCAGGAGACGGGTGGCGGCACTACACGGAAATCTTGCTGCAAAGCCGGCATGGCGGCTCCTGGTGTGCTACAATCGGAGGCCGTGAACATCTTCGTGTGGAAGGAGGTCGTAGGCGGCACATGGCGAAGAGGATGACCCGGCGGACGTCGATCACGCTCTCGCCCGTCCTGGAGGCGCGGCTCCGCCTCATGGGCGAGCGTCTGAACGAGTCTCGCTCCGCGCTCGTGCGCGAGGCGATCTTGATGTGGCTGCGTCGCGTGGAGGTGCAGACGCGCCAGGACGCGGTGGTGGGCAGCGAAGGGGCGGCGGTGAGCTGACCCGAAGACGCGACCGGCCCGTCGGGTGAGCGCCCGCGGGCCGGTCTTCAGGAACGAAACAACGACATGACGATTGTAGCACGGATCGACCCCGAACGACGGACGCGATCACGCGCCAGGTACTCCATCAGTGCACCAGTGCATCAGGTCCATCAGGACCATCAGGACATTCAGGTCCATCAGGATCTTCCCGCCGCCCGCGGGGAGAATCCGAAGCCGGATCCGGATCCGGCTTCGCCGGGCGGCTCGCTCACGCTCGCCGCAGCTACGAGGGCACATAGGAGAGAAGACGAGGGGGCATTCCCTTCTAGGCTTTCTGGTAGGTCGGTCGATGACGGAGAGAAGATCCGGAATCGGGGATACCCCCCTTGTTCCGCCGGCCCCCCCATGCCCTCCCTCGCCGCCGCGGCTGTCGAGACCGCCGAGCGCCTCGCCCGGGACGTCGGCCGGGTTCCGGCCTGGCAGCACGTCTTCCGCCTCGCACAGGCCGTGCAGGGGCTGCCGGAGGCGCTCCTGACGTTCCAGACCGATCCGGAAGTCTTCCGGCCCGCCGTCTCCGCCTTCTGTCGGCTGCTTGCGCGCCCGGACCAGGATGCCGCCTGGGGCGAGTTCTGCGAGACCTGGCACAAGGTCCGCGAGCCGGGCGGCCAGGGCGCGCTCTCGGCCGCGTTCCTCGAAGCGCAGCTCCGGCCCGTCACGCTCCGCCCGCCGGTGTCGAAGTTCGGCACCACCTTCGCCGGCGTCGTGAGCCTCGCCTACCACCTCCAGGGCTACATTGACGGCCCGATCTGCCTCCCCGTCGTCGCGCTCGGTCGGCTCTTCGACGTGGCTCCGCGGACGGTCTCAGCGCTCCTGAGCCTCGCCGCCCGCCACCACCTCCTGCTGCCCGAGGACGAGACGTGGTCGTACGAGAAGCGGCGCGCGAAGACCTGGCGCTTCAATCTCACCTCGGACCTCTACGCACCGCCGGAAGGGCACGTCGCGAAGCCGCCACGGAAGCCGCCACCCGATCTGGCGCGGACGGCCGCAGTCCTCGCCCACTTCGCGCAGCGCTACGCCGAGGCGGAGGGGAAGGCGTACCGGCCGCGGGCGCGCGACGAGAAGGAGCTGACGTCCATTCCCGCCGACTACACGACGGACCGACTCTTCCGGTTCATCGACTACTACTTCGCCGAGCGCGATCCCGACGCCGACGACTTCGATGCGTGGGTCGCGAAGAAGCCCGCCTCAGTGCGACAGTTTCTCGACCGCTTCAACGCCTATCCCGCACGCGATGCCGCGGCGGAGCCGCTGGACAGCCGGGGCTCAAGCGACTAAGGATCGCCGCGCCGTGCCTTCGCGATGCGGGCGACAACGTCGCCTGCGCGTGGCCACTTCCGCCGCGGAGCATGCAACCCAGCCGCGCCACTGCGTCCGCGGCGCGTTTTGGCGCGAGAAAATCGTTGAGGGAGGGGTGACGTCCCCGGGTAGATCGTGATGATCGACGAGAAGGAGTCCGGCGCCGCGATGGTGGCGCCGAAGGTCGCGGCGAAGCTCGCGGAGATGGACGCGGAGCTGGCCGCGGCCGTGGCGAAGGCGCGGGCGGAACTCGACGCGGCGGCGGCGGCGGAGGACGAGGACGCGGCGCATCGGGACCTGTTCGCGCGCTGGGACGCGGAGGACGCCCGCGTGAACCTGGAGCTAGCGCAGCTCCGCGTTGACGTGGAGGAAGCGCAGCGCGAGAAGCGGAAGGCGCCGCGGCGCGCGGTGCCGGCGGATCCGGATCTGCTGGCGCCGGGCAACGCAACGTCCGACATGGCGGCCCTCCTTGCCGACCCGGCACGGGCAGGCGGCGTCACGGATGCAGCGACGCTGCGCCGCCTCAGCGACGAGGTTGATGCTCGTCGCGAGCAACTGGAGACGGCACGCCGCGCCCTGCATCGGCAGTCGCTGGCGCTCCTCAGCGAGACCCCGGCGCCGGTGCCGGCGGCCGACAGCGACGTGATCCCGTTGGCGGAGGCGGTTCGGATCACTGGGTGCAGCGAGGACTACCTCCGGCACAACTGGCGCCGGCTCGGGCTCGCCTCCCAGGAGAAGCCCCGCGGACGTCTCCGGTGGTCCCGGCGGCGCTGCCAGGCTTACCACGCCAAGCACCTCGCGCGGCCCGCGGACTAGGGATCTTGCCAGAAGTAGGGTCGTAGGGCTACAACAGCCGCCATGGCGACGACCCATCGGCGGGGCGAGACGAAGACGAGCCTCTGGCTACCTGACGACATCTGGCGGGCGGCGAAGATCAGAGCGGTCGACGAGCGGACGGACTTCCGGCGCGTGGTGATCGCCGCCCTCGCGGCGTACCTGAAGACGCCGATCAAGAAGGGAGGTTCACGATGAAGAACGGAACGAACGGGCTCGGCAGCGTCTACCAGCGCGGCGGCGTTTGGTGGATCGCCTACTACTATGCCGGCGAGCTTCACCGGGAGAGTTCGCGATCACCCCGGGAGTTCGACGCGCGGGCGCTCCTCAAGCGAAGGCAGCGCGCGATGGCGAAGGGCCGGCCGACGCCGAACGTCGAGCAAGTGACGCTCAAGAAACTCCTGGACGACCTGCGCGACGTCTACGTGACGAACAAGCTCGCCTCGCTCCGGACCTTCCCGAGCCACCGGACAGCGCTCCTCGCCGCGTTCGGCGTCGGCGCCCGCGCGGTCGACATCACGACGTCGGCCATCCGGAAGGCGATCAAGGGCTGGCAGGAGGCGGGGAAGGCCAACGCGACGATCAACCGCTACACGACGACGCTCCGCCGGGCGTTCAGCCTCGCGGCCCAGGCGGAGGAGTTCCCCTCGATCCCCTACGTCCCACGGTTGAAGGAGGAGAACACCCGGGAGGGCTTCTATACCCGGGCCGAGTTTCTGGCGATCCTGGAGCACATCCGCGACGGCGCCCTCCGCGACTTCATTGAGTGGGGCTATTTCACTGGGATGCGGAAGGGCGAGATCGCGAAGCTCACCCGGGCTCTCGTCGATCGCGAGACCTGGACCATGACGCTCCCCGGCCGCATCACGAAGAACGGGAAGCCGAAGACACTCGCGCTCGTTGGTCCGCTCCGCGCGATAGTCGAGCGCCGCCTCGCCGCCGCGCGGCCTGACTGCCCGCTCCTCTTCTGGCGCCTCCGGACTGGAGGCGCGCGATCGGGGGGAGAGCCCGTCCGCATCTACGACTTCAAGAGGGCGTGGCGCGCGGCCTGCCGGCGGGCGGGCCTTCAGGGGCGGCTCTTCCACGACTTCCGGCGCACTGGTGCCCGGAACCTCGTCCGGGCTGGGGTCGACAGGAAGGTCGCGATGGCGATCACCGGGCATCGCACCGAGAGCGTCTTCTCGCGCTACAACATCACCGACGGGCTCGACCTCGCCGAGGCCGCCGAGAAGCTCGTCGCCTACGTTGAGACGCTGCCGACCGAGCCGACGATCCGTCCGCTCCGCCGCCACGCCGAGGCAACCTGAAGCGCCGTCACGGCGCCGGCGTGTCCATGACTACACCGTGCGCTGTCCGTGCACTGTGCATGACACCGCCCCAAACCACCCCATTCCCGGCCTATCCCGCTCGGCGAGCAGCGGGCTAAACCCGCGAAATGATGGGGATGGGATGGGGCGGGCTGGGGCCGGTGGGCCCAGGGGGCAGGCGTTCAACCTGAAGCGACGCTAGCCACGGAGGCCGCGCGTGGGAGCGCGCGGGCTTGCCGACGGGGTCCGGGGGGATCGGAGGAGCGGAGCGCGCGATAGCGCGCGAGCACCGCACGGACCCCCGGATGGGTCAGGTCGAGAGGCGTTTGCCGCTCGACTGGCCGGCGAGGTAGCCGACGATCAGGCCGACCACGAGCCCGATGAAGAGGGCGGTCGGGTCCCGGAACGCGGCGCTGGCGGTGCCGCCGACCGTGCTTTCAAAAAATTGCTGGAGCCCTTCGAGCATGCCGTTACCTCCGTGGGTCTTGTGCGCAGCCCCGGAATGGTGCTTCTAGCGGTGCCCATGGCGAGAGCGAAACGCAAGCGCACGAAAACCAAGTCCCCGAAGCGCCGGCCCGCCGCGAAGACGCGCGCCCGGAAACGGACCGCGACCCGCAAGGCAAGCCCGAAGGCGTCGCGCGGCCAGAGCGAGCGCATCGCGCAGCTCGAGGCCGAGAACCGGCGGCTCCGCGCGGAGCTCGAATCGCTGCGTGCCGAGCGCCTGACGCCGCCGAGCGAGCCCCTCGGCGAGCAAGCTCCGCTCGATCTGTAGGCTCAACCGGTCGCGGCGGCGAGCCAGCGGCCGGTGTGCGAGTCGGGGATCGCGACGAGCGTCGCCGGCGGGCCGCACGCGACGACCGCGCCGCCGCCGGCGCCGCCCTCCGGGCCGAGGTCGACGATCCAGTCCGCCTCCTTGATGATGTCGAGGTTGTGCTCGATCGTGACGACGGTGTTGCCGCGGTCGACGAGGCGGTGCAGCACGTGCGCCAGCTGCTCGACGTCGGCGAAGTGGAGGCCGGTGGTCGGCTCGTCCAGGACGTAGAGCGTCTGGCCGCGTGACTCCTTCGCGAGCTCGTACGCGAGCTTGATCCGTTGTGCCTCGCCGCCCGAGAGCGTGTTGCTCGGCTGGCCGAGCGTCAGGTAGCCGAGCCCGATGTCGCGCAGCACCGCGAGGCAGCGTGCGATCGGCGCGTGGGCGGCGAAGAAGTCCGCCGCCTCCTCGATGGTCATCGCGAGCACGTCGGCGATCGTGCGGCCGCCCCAGCGCACGCCGAGCGTCTCCTCGGTGTAGCGGCGTCCGCCGCACGCGTCGCAGTCGACGTAGACGTCGGGCAGGAAGCTCATCTCCATCCGGATACGTCCCTGCCCGGCGCAGGCCTCGCAGCGCCCGCCCGGCACGTTGAACGAGAAGCGCCCGGCGCTCCAGCCGCGCAGGCGGGCGTCCGGAATCTGTGCGAAGAGCCGGCGCACGTCGTCGAGGAGCCCGACGTACGAGGCCGGCGTCGAGCGCGGCGTCCGGCCGATCGGCGTCTGGTCCACCTCGACCGCGCGCAGCAGGTGCTCGACGCCGTCGAGCCCGCGATGCGCGCCGACGCGGCCGACATGGAGCCCGAGCGCGCGCCGGGTCGCGCGGTAGAGGACGTCGCGCACGAGCGTCGACTTCCCCGAGCCCGATACGCCGGTGACGCACGTCCAGGCACCGAGCGGGATCGCGACGTCGATGTCGCGCAGGTTGTGCTCGCGCGCGCCGTGTACGACCAGCCGGGGCAGGCCGCCAACGTCCCGCTCCGGACCGAGACGCGGCCGGGGCGCGCCGAGGTAGCGGCCGGTCACGGAGAGGGGAACCGAAGCGAGCTCCTCCGGCGGCGCGATGGCGACGACCCGTCCACCGTGGACGCCCGCGCCCGGCCCAAGGTCGACGACCAGGTCGGCGCGCCGGATCGTCGCCTCGTCGTGCTCGACGACGACGACCGTATTACCCCGTGACCGTAACGTCGCGAGGGTGTCGAGCAGCATCGCATTGTCGCGCGGGTGGAGGCCGATCGTCGGCTCATCGAGCACATAGCAGACGCCGCGCAGGTTCGACCCGAGCTGCGCCGCGAGCCGGATGCGCTGCGCCTCGCCGCCGGAGAGCGTGTCGGCGCGCCGGTCGAGCGTCAGGTACGAGAGACCGACCTGGCCGAGGAAGCCGAGGCGCGGCAGGATCTCCTTCATCGGCCCCTCGGCGATCGCGGCAGCACGTGCGTCGAAATGGAGCTCCCGCAGGGCAGCCGCCGCGTCCGACACCGGCAGCACGGTGAAATCACCGATCGTCCGCCCGTCGAGCCGGACGGCGCGCGCGCGGGCGTTCAACCGGCGGCCGCCGCAGGCGGTGCACGGACGCTCGGCGGTGAACGGCTCGAGGTCCACCGCGTCGGCGTCCTCGAGCGCCTGACGGAGGAGGGCGACGACGCCCGGTCGCTCGGCGGTCCCGTCGAGAACGAGACGGCGATGGCGGGCGCCGAGCCGGCCGAGCGGACGATCGAGCGGCACGCCGGCGGCGGCGAGCGCGCGCAGGAAACGGCGCTTCGCGCCGCGCAGCTCCGGCAGCTCGAGCGGCACGAGCGCGCCGCCGTCGAGCGAGCGCGCCGGGTCGACGATCGCCTCCGGATCGACGTCGGCCGTGAAGCCCGCGCCGTGGCAGTCCGGGCACGCGCCCTGACGGCTGTTGAACGAGAAGAGGCGCGGGTCGAGCGCCTCGTAGCCGATCCCGCACGCGGGGCAGAACAGGCGCTCCGAGTAGAGCCGCTCGCCGCCGTCGGCGAGCGCGATCGCGGCGCCGCGTCCGAGCCGCATCGTCCGCTCGAGCGCCGGCTCCAGGCCCTCCAGGTCCGGCGGCAGCGTCGCGACGACGAGGTCGATGTCGTGCTCGCGGTAGCGGTCGAGGAGCGGCACGCTGGCGAGCGCGACGCGCTTGCCGTCGATGCGCGCCTCGCGCAGGCGGAGCTTCCGCGCCGCGGCGAGCTCCTCCTTGTGGTAGCCCTTCCGCCCGCGGACGACAGGCGCGAGGAGCGTCGTCCGCTGCCCGCGCAGCTCGCGTCGCATGCGACGCAGGATCTCCGCGCGCGTCTGCGAGCTGATCGGCCGGTCGCAGCCGGTGCAGTGCTGGATGCCGAGCTTGGCG
>Ga0070731_10004848_pt1 | contig 11319 bp, 9 predicted proteins | sample Coa_R1_2_FD_66448 | JGI IMG/M metagenome (GOLD analysis project Ga0070731, IMG submission 66448) | Surface soil microbial communities from Centralia Pennsylvania, which are recovering from an underground coalmine fire - Coalmine... | ecosystem: Environmental > Terrestrial > Soil > Unclassified ... | reverse complement strand
TTTCGGCGGCCATGTCGACAACGTCCTGCGCCATGCGGCGATAAGTAGTCCACTTCCCCCCGGTAATGGTAAACAGGCCCGACGAGGAAATCGTGATCAAGTGATCCCTTGACAGCTCAGCGGTTTTCTTGCCACTGGATTTTACCAGCGGACGCAGACCCGCGAACACACTCCTGATATCCTTAACCGCGGGTATCTTGGTGAGATATTTCCCGATCTGTTGAATGATAAAGCTGATTTCATCTTCCATCGCGACCGGTTCCGGTGAAGGTTGGTCAATCGGTGTATCCGTAGTTCCGATGATGATCTTATTATGCCAGGGAACTGCAAAAAGCACCCTGCCATCGTCCGTATGCGGAACCATGATCGCGGATTCACCCGGCAAAAATTCCTTGTCCAATACGATATGAACACCTTGACTTGGCGTGATTATCGGTTCGCTTGATGCGTCGTCCATCCTCAGGACTGCATCTGTAAAAACCCCCGTGGCATTGATCACTACGCGCGCGCGAACCAGGTGATCGCGGCTGTTGATGGTATCGCGGGCGTGAACGCCGGTAATTCTTCCTCCGCCTTTATCAAGACCTGTTACTGCACAGTAATTGATAAGCGTTCCACCTTTATCGACCGCAGTGAGCGCAAGACTGATCGCAAGCCGCGCGTCATCAAATTGCCCGTCATGGTAAAGCACCCCACCTTTCAATCCGTCCGCGTCAAGGGTAGGCGCCCGCTGCAGCGTTTCTTCCTTATTCAAGAACTGTGAAGGACCCAGACCGAGGCTCCCGCTCATCCAGTCATAAATCTTGAGACCGATCCCATAGAAAGGGCCTTCCCACCATTTATAATTCGGAACCACAAAGGATTGATTTTTGACCAGGTGAGGCGCATTTCTTTTCAATATCCCGCGCTCATGCAACGCTTCGACAACCAGCTTTATATTTCCCTGCTGGAGATAGCGCACACCACCGTGAACCAATTTCGTCGAGCGTGACGAAGTTCCCTTGGCAAAATCGTACTGCTCCAGCAGAATGGTTTTATATCCGCGCGAAGCCGCGTCAACCGCCGCACCAAGCCCGGTCGCACCGCCGCCAATGATGCATATGTCCCATTCACCCTTGTGCGACTCCAATTGTGCGATCATCTGACTTCGCTCCATATTAGCTGGTGGTTTTTTTCGTGATCGAATTCGCTATTATTTGGCGTTTGCCCATGCGATCGCAGCTTCCACTGCCCTGTTCCAACCTGACAACAGCCCAGCGGCTTCTTCTTCTTTCATTCCAGGCTCGAATCGCATGTCGGCCTGCCATTGTCGCTGTATCTCCTCAGTACTTTTCCAGAACCCGACGGCGAGACCGGCAAGATAAGCCGCACCCAACGCTGTCGTCTCAACGATCGTAGGCCTGACGACCGGTACCTGCAAAATATCCGATTGAAACTGCATGAGCAAATTATTCGCCGTCGCGCCCCCGTCAACGCGAAGCTCGCTGATGTGTATTCCGGAATCCGCTTCCATGGCGCGGAGCACATCATTGGTCTGGTACGCGATGCTTTCCAGGGAAGCACGAGCAACATGCGCGTCGGTTGTTCCCCGGGTCATGCCGAAGAGTGCTCCCCGGGCATATTGATTCCAGTAAGGCGCGCCAAGACCGGCAAAGGCAGGCACCATATAGACTCCGCCCGTATCAGCGACTTCGCCGGCTAGCTTTTCAACCTCAGACGAGGCGTGAATAAAATGCAGGCCGTCGCGCAGCCACTGGACAACGGCCCCGGCAATGAAAATGCTCCCTTCCAGCGCATATTCGATTGTACCGTCTACTTGCCAGGCGATGGTCGTCAGCAAATTATTGCTAGAGGCAAATGCCTTCGTTCCGGTGTTCATCAACATGAAACAACCCGTACCATAGGTATTCTTTACCATTCCCGCCTGCGTACATTGCTGTCCAAACAAAGCTGCTTGCTGGTCTCCGGCGATACCTGCGATCGGAATTGAAGTGGTTGGCGCGATCGTTTCGCTCATGCCATAGATTTCGCTGGAAGGTCTTACCTCAGGCAGGATCGATGGCGGTATGTCAAATATCGCGAGCAATTCATCATCCCATCTTGCACTATGGATATCCAAAAGCATCGTTCTTGAAGCATTCGTCACATCGGAAATGTGCAGCTTTCCGCCGCTAAGTTTCCAGACCAGCCAACTGTCGATTGTACCAAAAGCGAGCTCGCCGTTCTCGGCCTTTGTTCTCGCGCCAGGGACATGGTCAATGATCCATTTGAGCTTGGTAGCTGAAAAATAGGCATCGATGACCAAGCCGGTTTTATCCTGGATTTTTTTTGCCAGTCCACGTGCTTTAAGCTCGTCACAATATTCCGCGGTCCTGCGGTCCTGCCAGACAATAGCATTATGAATTGGATTCCCCGTGGCGCGATCCCAGACCACGGTGGTTTCGCGTTGGTTTGTGATCCCGATCGCTGCGATTTGCCGCGGCATCACATTTTTCTTCGCCAGCACCTCGGCCAGCACACCGTATTGGGAAGACCAGATCTCTTCTGCATCATGCTCCACCCAACCGGGTTTAGGATAGAACTGGGTAAATTCTTTTTGAGCGACGCCGGCGATATTTCCAGAATGATCAAAAAGAATCGCCCTTGAACTGGTCGTACCCTGATCCAGTGCTAGAATATATTGTCCTGGCATGCAATCGTTTTTAGAAATAGGAAAGTAAATTATGAAAATAAAATTGAAGGGCTGCCTGTCAAAAATTAATTTTCAGAAATGCTTTGAATTGACGGAAAATCTAATTTACTTTGTAATTCAAAGTACTTTTTATGCGTAGCAAGGAAGAATCGCTCGATGCACTGCAGGACATTCGCAAAATGATGGAGCGGTCCTCGCGTTTTATCAGCCTGAGCGGCTGGAGCGGAATATCGGCGGGTATCTGCGCGCTCTTGGGAGCCTGGTTTGGATATGGCGTGCTGGCTCGCACGGGCGGCGAAAGCGTTTCCGCAAGCTCGCGCACTTCTCAAGTTGGCCTGTCTTCGATGGGGGAAATCCAGCAACTTTTGCTGATAGGAAGGTTGACCTTTGCCGCTGCTGCCGTATCAGCTTTTATATTTACTTATATACGCAGCAAAAAAAACGCGATCCCTATGTGGGGACTCACGGCTAAACGACTGCTCATTAACACGATGGTTCCCATGATCGTTGGCGGTCTCGTCATTCTTAGAATGATGCAGACAGGCTATTATGACCTCGTCGGATCCTGCAGCCTGGTTTTTTATGGCCTGGCATTAGTCAACGCGTCCAAATATACCCTCAATGAAATCCGCTACCTGGGTTATGCTGAACTTGCCCTGGGCCTGATCGACCTTTGGCAGCGGGGTTATGGGCTACTGTTCTGGGCATTGGGATTTGGGGTACTTCACATCATATACGGAACCATGATGTGGTGGAAATATGAGCGCGTTCAAAGCAAATAGATAAGCGAGAATGAAGAATCCGATTGATAATCTGAATAAAGTATTTGACAGTCGTATCCGTTTGGGCGTAATGAGCGTGTTACTGGTTAACGAAGAGATTAACTTTAATGACCTCAAGGACCTACTTCAGCTCACCGACGGGAACCTCGCGTCACATCTGTCGCACCTTGAAGAGAATGGCTTTATCAAGGTCCGGAAAGGATTCATAGGCAGGAAGACAAATACAACCTATTCGATCACAAAAGCAGGTGAAAAAGCATTCAAGGACCATCTGGCCGGGCTGGAGAATATGATTAAAGGTATAAAATAACTATTTTTTTCTTCAATTACTTTGTAATTCAAAGTACTTTTTAATATAAATGGGAAAGCGCGATATACCTTGATTTTTTGTTTTATCTGGGTTTTTGCCAGCCTGATCAACGGCGTCCTGCTCATGATGTCGATCATTTGTTTTGGCGGCGCGGGCCTCTGGTGGTTGGCACTGCTCGTGTTAACTTCCATCATGTCATTTTTTTGCTCGGCGCCTTTCGTATTCGTTTCATGGGTCATTGGTTTGGCCCTTTACCGCAGGGGAAAAAGGGGACGCGAGTTATATCTGGAGGTATTAAGTATTTCATTTTATGCCGGGCTGATTGCGGCTTTTTCATCAAAGCTGATATTCGACAATTTTTGGAAGCCGGTATGGCCGTCAGCGGCTCTCTCGATCATAACCGCATCCGTAGGATCCGTCATCATTCTTCGCAAACAATTACAGTCAATCGTATAATCATGAAAAAAGAATTCTTAAAAGCAATGCTGGTCTTGACAGGAGGCGCCCTGTTTAACCTTGTCTTTTGGCAGGAGAAACTGGCGGTAAACCTTCTCATATTTGATGCCTTTATACTGGCATCGATATTTTGTCTCTACCCGTTTTCGCTGTCAAACCGGAGCGTAGGATGGCTCATGCTGGGGCATTTGATTACGCTGTCTGCAGTAATTATTCATAATACTGAGCTAAGCAAGCTGGCTTGTGCAACGACCCTGATGCTAATTATCGCCTTCGTCCAATATGAACATCGCTCAGTCTGGTATGCAGTCGCGTCTGCACTGGCAAACTACATTTTGATGATCCCGTCATTTTTTAAATGCCTTTCTTCTGTGCCGGCAAACCCAATCCAATTTTATGTTGTCAGGAAATTAATCCGCCTTGCCATCATACCGGCGGGGATGACAGTTGTTTTTTATCTGATCTATTCGAGTTCAAACGATGTATTCCAGGCGATCATGGGTGATGCGGAAAGAGCGATTCAGCAATTTTTCGACAAGATTCTCGACTGGTTTGCCTGGCAGCGCGTTGGTTTCTGGCTCCTTGGTTTTTTCATCACCGGCGGTCTTCTACTCCAGACCGGCTATCTCTGGTTTTCAAAGAGAGACATGGTCCACAAGGATCAGCTGGTACGCCGGAAACATAATTTCAAAAGATGGAAGGCGAGCGCGGTCAGTGACCTGCTGTCGCTGATTATGGGGCGCTTTGCGTGGAATAACCTTGCCCTCAAAAGTGAAAATTCAGTCGGGCTGCTCAGTTTAGTGCTGCTCAACGCCCTCCTGCTCGTCGTCAACGCCATCGATATCATCTACGTTTGGTTTGGCCATGCATACCGTTACAGCATGAACCTGACGGACTATGTTCATGAAGGAACCTGGACGCTGATCTTTTCGATTGTGCTTGCTATGTCTATCCTGCTATTTTTCTTCCGCGGAAACCTCAACTTCTATCAAAAAAACAAATGGCTGCGCTATGGAGCCTATGGCTGGATCCTCCAAAATACCATTTTGGTAATCTCGGTCACGCTTCGTGACCTGTATTATATCCGTCACATGGGACTCGCCTACAAGCGAATTGGCGTACTGTTTTTTCTTTTTATGGTATTAGCGGGACTGCTGACTGCATTTCTAAAAATATCGAAACCCAAAACAACCTATTACCTGCTGCGCGTCAATGCATGGGTGGGGGTCGCTTTGTTTGTTCTGGCATCCTGCGTTCACTGGGATGAGCTGATTGCCGGGTATAATCTCAACAACTTGAGGTCCATCCCCCTTGACGCCGAATTCCTGCTTTCGCTGTCCGATAAAAGCCTTCCGGTCATTGAGAAAAACAAGGAAGTCTTGTCGTCAGAAAGCCGCCAGGTATTATTCATGCGCGAAAAGCAATTTTTTAATGAACAAAAAAACTATTCATGGCTTTCCTGGAATTACGCTGACTCTTATGTGAAAAACAAATTGGGCGAGCTGTCGGGAAAGCATGCAGGTGGCAAAAATTAAATCATCAAAAAAATAGAATATGCAAACAGCCGCTATCAGTAATTATCTCGGGGGTGCCGGCATCATCACGGTGTTATGCCTTCTGATCTACGCTGCAGTGCAACAGGAGTATCGACGGGGAGCCAATGACCCCCAGGTTATGCTCGCCTCAGAAATTAAGGACCGTCTCGAGCACGCGCAACCAATCGATGAGCTCTTTCCAAAGGACACCATTGATCTATCCCGAAGCACAGAAGTGTTTGTGACCCTGTATGACAGCAGGCAGAACCCATTGCGTACATCGGGGTTTCTTGACGGCAAATACCCCGAATTTCCCGCCGGCGTCCTCGAATCCGTCAGCAGGGAAGGAGAGGACAGAATATCATGGCAGCCTCGGGGCGGCGTTCGGATGGCCATGGTGATCTTACGTGTCCGGCATCCATCCATCGTGTATGTGGCGGTGGGCCGGTCGCTCAGGGAAGTAGAAACACGAGAGGGCGACCTGCTTTTCATGGTTTTTGTCGGGTGGATCGCCTGCATGGGTTTGCTGGCAATCCTTGTTTCGATCCAAATTATTTCAAAAAGAATTGCTTATGACTAAGGCCCTGGCCAGTGCAAGAAGATGGCTTTTGTTTTTTGTTGTCATGCTGCTGCTAAGCGGCCTCACTGCCATCCCCGTCGAAATGGAACTCGAACTGATTCAAAAATTTGTGCCGAGAGAAAATGACTTCGGGTCGTGGGTTAATAAAGTTCTTTACGGTATTATCACTACCGAGGGCAACTATCCGTGGTTGTTCTATGGATACGATTGGCTCGCCTTTGCTCACATCATACTAGCGATATTATTTGCCGGTGCGATAAAAGACCCGGCGAAGAACAGATGGATAATCGATTTCGGAATAATCACCTGTCTGATGGTCGTACCATTTGCCTTGATCGCCGGGAATTACCGGGGAATACCATGGGGCTGGCGATGGATCGATTGCAGTTTCGGTTTATTCGGTATCATACCGCTTTTGATAATTAAAAAAAGAATTTGTGCGCTCGAGCGTGGAATATTCGCGGATGAAGGGTCTGAGACTGAATTGAAATTCGTGTCTTGAACCAGGAGAAAATTTCGATTCGTCAACGTGTGAGAAGCATCGGCTTTGCTTTTTCGGGCATAAAAATGTTTTTTATTTCTCCAATGTGTATCAGATCCGTACGGGTTTTTGTATCGATTACGAACACGGGGTCGGGAATGGCCATACTACGCCATTGTAAATCATACTTGTGTAAACCGGCATAGCCTTTGAAAACCACCAGTAATCACATCAGGCAGCTTCAAAGGAAAAATATTGTTAACCTATATCACACGTTTTTATGCTGCTCAATTATTTAAAGACCGCATTCCGGAATCTGGTTCGTTACAAGTTTTACGCGATAGTAAACATCATTGGCCTGGGTTTCGGTGTCGCCGTAATGGTCTGGGCGTTTCAGAACTATCGCTATTCGTTCAGTTTTGATAAGTTTCACCCGGATATAGACCATGTTTATCGTGCGGTAACGCTTCGCCAAGGGGCCGACGGCTTGCAGGGGAGTTTTCCCATGCCCGCAGCCGTTCTCGCGAAAACAGACTTGCCGGGAATTACCGAAACAAACCGGCTTGACATACATTGGGTCAATATTCAGTCGCCCCAAAAGGAAACATTCTTCGATGACGGGATCTTCACAGATCCGTCCTTTTTCCGCCTGTTTAATTTCCCCTTTGAAAAAGGGAATTCCGATATTAGCGACCCCAGCACTGTGGTCATTACGGCGCGGATGGCCACCAAATATTTCGGGCACAGCGACCCGATTGGCAGGACGCTTTTGTTTTATGCAAATGAACACTGGGCAGTTCCACTTCGCGTATCTGGTGTGGTTAAAGATCCCCCGATGAACTCGTCCATCCAGTTCAATTTCGTAACTGCTTTTGGCAACCTGGTTGGAGAAAATGGAAAAAAAATCCGGGACGACGACTGGAGCCACTTCCTTAACGGCGCCGCATATTTTAAGATACCTGATGCAAAGGATGTTCCCTTGGTCGAGGTTGCACTGGCGAAGTATATTCCCATTCAGAACAAGAATAGAGAAGACTGGAAGGTGATAGGGTTTAAGTTAATTTCACTGCGTGAAAATGCGGCGATGAGCAAGATGATCCAGTCGAACCCACCGTTGTTTGAAAGACCCTCGGATCCGGCCGTCTATGGACCAATTGTTACTGCACTGCTTATTTTTCTTTGCACCTGCTTGAATTTTTCTAACACCACTGTCGCCCGGTCGAATGCCAGGCTCAGAGAGATCGGGATGCGAAAAGTCCTTGGCAGTTCAAGAAAACTCCTGGTGATGCAAATGTTGCTGGAGTCGGCAATTCTGGTAACGGCCGCGATCTTACTTTCGATCCTGATCAACAATGCGTGGCTGCCTGCCTTCAACCGGATGTTCGTGTACGTCGATCTGCATGCCCACTATTTCCACGATCCATTACTCCTGGTGTTCATGGCGGTCATGTTGGTGTTTACCTCACTGCTCGCGGGGGCTTACCCTGCATTATATATCAGCCGGTTCAAACCAGCGGCCATCTTCCAGGGGAATATCAAATTTGGTGGCAACAACCTTTTCTCGCGCGTGATGCTCGGTTTACAAATCACCATATCCATCATCACGCTAATTGGCGGACTGGCTTTCGCCGCAAACGGGAAATTCCAGCGGGAATTCGACTACGGCTATAATATTAAAAATTCGATGGGCATTTTCATGAAGAACACAGACGAGTTTACTGCCATGAAAAATGAAATGGCAAAATTGCCCCAAATCACCGGATTGGCTGGTACAGTCAACATGATCGGGTTTGCGCGTCGCTACGCGGTGAGCCAGGTGCAGGGCGTAAAAAAGGAGACCATGTTGCTGGACGTCGGAGCGAATTACACACGACTGATGAATCTCAAAATCGTTGCTGGGCGTGAATTCGGAGATTCGCTTCGGGGCGATGTCAACCGCGCTGTCCTCGTGACAGAAAAGTATGTGGCACTTTTTGGCTTGACGCCAGAAAAAGCCATTGGCAAGACCGTTCGCATCGACACAAGCGACTGTATGATTGTCGGGGTCCTGAAAGATTTTCATCCGCTGACCTTGTTCGATCCGGCCGAGCCCGTCGCTTTTAAACTACTTCCGCCGGAAGCTATGAACGGTCTTGTCATACAGTCGAATATTTCCGACTTGAAAAATGTATACCAGACCGCAGAACTTACGTGGAAAAAGCTTTTCCCCACGGAGCCTTTCAATGCTTTTTACCAGGACCAGGTGACCGTCAACGCGTATAATGTCAGCACTGCAATCGCATCCATCTTCATGGGAATGTCCGTTATCACCGTGATTCTCACAACGGCAGGCCTTTTCGCGCTGCTGTCACTGACGCTCCTTAAACGCATGCGCGAAATTGCTTTGCGGAAGGTCGTAGGAGCAAGACCGCTCGACATTTACCTCCTGATCAATAAAGGGTATTTCTGGATCGTCATTGCAGGTTGCCTGCTGGGAATTTATGGAGGATGGTCAATGACTAAATCATTGCTTGACCAGATCTTCAAGGTGAATGTGGGCATCCCTGGTTCGACGTTATGGGTTTCAATTTGCCTGGTTCTGAGTGTCTCAGCCCTCACGACCGGCGTGAGGATCTGGCAGGCAGTAAGAACCAATCCCGTGAAATTGCTCAGAACGGAATAAGCGATTCTCAAAAAAAAATTGGATTAAGAGTCTTCGGCGGAGTCGGGTCTGCTCGGCCTTTTAGAAGTCCACTCCCATCGAGAAATACCAGGTCGGGCCGCCGCCAAAGAAATTATTCATCGGCCAGCCGGCATCCAGGCGCAGGAAGTATCCAAGCAGTGTGCTCCGAATACCGAATCCATAACCGCCGGCAAAAGGCCCGATACCCCCGGCCCTGATCAGCACACTTAAACCTGGATTGTCGCCTGTGTAAGTGATCGTCGGCCGACCCAGGCTGTTATAAGTGCCGTTCCAGGCGGTTCCCAGATCTATGAATTGTTCGATTTGCAAGTTTCTGAGGAATGCGTTGTTGATCGGTTTGTTAAAGAGCGTGGTGAATACCGGCAGACGGATTTCGCTATTAATAATGATATCGTTATTTCCGTTGGCTACATTCTGGTTATACCCGCGCAGGTTGACGGCGAGCGATTGGAACGCATATGATGGATCCTGCGGGGAAGGCTGTTGGTTTGCTTTGGGGAAGAGCCATCCGTCGGTGCCGCCGAGGTAATAAATGACCTTCTGGTTGCCCCAGGAAAAATCGCCCGCCGCACGAACTGCCCAAATCAGGTTGCGATATATTGGATAATAGTTACGAGCATCAAATCCAAAGTTGAACATTTTGCGCCCTTCGCCACTATATTGCGGCTGATTCACCTGCACATCAAAATCCATGTAGAATTTATAGCGCAACCCGTTCCAGATATTAGTAGCTTTCAGGATCGTATTGTCATAAACATATTCGAGGCGTGAAACGGCATATGTTTCTTTATTGACATCCTGCGCTTTCAGCAGTATGGTGTCCGCTCCAAAATCACCGACTGGTTGGAGAACCCACTTGCTGGTCCGCGCGCCGAGGTAAAGGCGAAGGCTCCTAACTTTGTCAAACGGATATTTGATGACCGCTTCGTAGAGATTGTCGTATGCTTTTGCATTGCCAAATCCAAGGCCAACGACAGCGCTGTCGCCGTTCGTTATCTGGGCTGTGCCCACCTGTGTCTGGCGGTAATAGATCAGCGAGAAGTCAACCATCTTTTTCAAATAATCAATACGCGCAAACCATTCGCTGCTGCCGTCAAAAAACGAGGCCGTGCTTGGCGTAAATACATTGCCGTTTGTACTCACGGGAATCTGGTTGCTGGTGCCACTGAAGAAAGGCAGCCTGAAACCGCCCGTGAAACGGATATCCTCAAAAAGGTCAAAGACGGAAGCTTTGAACATTCCGCTAAATGCATCGACGCCGTTGAGGCTTACGGGCAGCGAGCCTGAATAAGGCTGGTACTGATTGACCAGGACGTCATTGTTGAAGCCGGCCGTAAAATTATCAACTGAGAACTTGAGCTTGTAATTCAAAAGCTTCGCCTTCTTAAGTGTAGATTCTTCTTCTGTTGCCCTCGGCGCCTCCTTTTCTTCGACTTTCGGTACAACGGCAACCACCTTGGCTTTTGCCGAAGTATCTTTCGGCTCTTTGTCAAATTCGCTCTGGAAAAAGTCCTGCGGTTTTTTTGTTGCCGTATCGGTCTGAATGAAGGTCGGCGTTGGCTTGCTCACCTGGAATCTTAACGCTTCGCCTCCGCTTACCTTCGCATTGAGAATGGTCTGTTTGCGATAATCCGTCATTGTCGCATTAATATTTCTTCTTTTCAAAATGGCATCATCAACTTTTAGTCTGTAAAGAAACTTCAAATCCCCCTCCTGACGCACTTCGCTGACCAGGCCGTTGTCCCCTGCGATTTTGGTTTCTTTCAGGCCGCTTTGATAATTCGTCAGCGGGAATGAATA